>ERZ773063.8-NODE-8-length-158066-cov-5.805767_pt1 | contig 158066 bp, 144 predicted proteins | sample MGYA00580625_ERZ773063 | MGnify/ENA primary metagenome ERZ773063 (study PRJEB29015, sample SAMEA2738022) | human oral metagenome | biome: human oral; feature: human-associated habitat; material: dental | place: China | collected 2042 ... | reverse complement strand
CTCCGTGTCCTCTTACATCTTTGAGAACAACTTTCAACTTAATTTTATGGTGCTCCAAAAGGACATCTACGACGATCTTCGGGAGCGGTTCGGGTTGAACTCGCAGATGACGATTTCGGCGCTCAAGACCGTAACGGCGCGGTACAAGACCGTGAAGGAGCAACTTCGGGCGAATCCGATGAAGTTCCGCGACAAGTACACCGACGAGTTACACATTATCCCGCGAACGCTCGATTGGCTTACGAAACCGTTGATTTTTAAAGCAGACCGAGCGAATTTTGTGCGTGCGCGGAACTACCGATTGACCAAAGGAAAACTGTCGCTTTCGACGCAGAGCGGCACGATTCTTGTTGACTTTCAGGCGGCACCGAAGTTCCACAAGCTCCTCAATGAAGGGTGGATCTGTGGAACGGCGACTCTGATTCGGCGCAAGCAGACGTGGTATCTGTGCGTCCCGATGAAGTCACCCAAAACTGAGAAAGATGTGTTCTCAGACAAAATAGATCGTTCCAAAATCAACAAGATTGTTGGAATTGACCGAGGGATCGTCAATCTTCTGTGCGCCGCAGACTCGACGGGGAAGACCACCTTTTCCTCTGGTCGAGCGATCCAGAAAAAGCGCGACAACTTTGCACGACTTCGGCACGAATTACAGGCGAAGAACACGCATTCCTCCCGAAAGAAGTTAAAACGAATCGAACAACGAGAGAACCGTTGGATGACGGATGTAAACCACGTTTTGTCGAAGGCACTCGTTGAGCGGTACGGGGCGGGGACTTTATTCGTGATCGAAGACCTCGAAGGAGTCTCGTTTGCGGAGGAAAATCTGCGGCGAAAGTCGTCCAAATCAAGGCGAAACCTACGCTCGTGGTCGTTCTTCCAGTTCGAGCAGTTCCTCATTTACAAAGCGGAGGAGCGAGGGGCTTTTGTCCTAAAAGTCCCTGCAAAATACACGTCTCAGCGGTGTCCGAAGTGTGGTGTAATTGACAAGGAGCAGCGCCACCACGATGAACATGAGTATCGTTGTCGCTGTGGATTCCGCACGAACGACGACCGCGTAGGCGCACTCAATCTTCTTTACCTCGGAGAACGGTTTCTTGCGGGCGAAGACAAGCCAAAATTCGTGAAATCCAAGACCTTATCCATAGCGACGTAGGCATGACCTGCGCCGTTGGGGAGCCGTCATACCCCCTTAATGTTCTGCCTACGAAGGGAGAATCTCGTTGATTTACCAACGGGATTCGTTTGAACCTCGCGTCGCTCAGAAGCGTTCGGCTGGGACAAGCCCCTTGCTTTTGCTATGAGGTATGTGACAAGTAAAGAGGACTCATCGGTAGTTAATACTAGAACCAAGTCAACACTGTTATGTTAACTACAGTAGCACTTGTTCTATCCCTGTTTTCCGCGTTCTGCTTGTGCTATGAATAAAATACCATTTGTTTAGAAAAAAGAAACAAAAAACACAGATAATAACATATCTTGTTTTGACTTAATTTTTTACAATAGAAAACAAATATTTTTGTGATTTAACAACATTTTCTGCTTCTTTTTCTGTCATGTTTTCTCGAATAACATTTTCATATTTATTAAAAAGATTATTCAAGTAATCTGAAGAAACATTTTGTAAATCAATCGGTTTTGCTATATACCACATATCATTCTTTTTTATTAAAACTGTTGTTCCGATCTCCTTGAATATAATATTCTCTTGTTTTAGAGAACCTTTAGTTTCCGCCACATACCCAACAATCGCAATATTTCCATCAATTAAGGCTGGATAAATGGTTTCCAATTTAATGCTATCGAAATTAATCACGCCCATCTTTGAAAGCATATCTAGTATAAAACCATTTGTATATACTTCGTTGTCTGGATAGATATTGCGTTTAAGCTCCTCTATATCCTTGTTGTTCATAGCCATGTAATAACGAACTATTGTTTTTTCAATTTCTGCGTTTTGTTTTTCCATATAATTTTTATACATTCCTAATAGGGAAAGGCACATAACAAATACACATACCAATCCAAAAACAATCTTTTTTCTTTTTTTCCAGTTATCAATACTTGTTAGCAATGATAGTCTTTGCTTCCATAACTTTCTTTGAAGTCTCTTTGTCCGTGGTTTTACCTTCGTGCTCGACATAGTTTCTCAGAATATCCTTTCTGTTATAAAAACGACCGTAAAGGAATTCTAGTGTAGAAAGATTGAACCCATAATAATTGTTTAGGAACTTATAATCATCTTTTGGAATAGAATCCCATATCTTATCAAGTTTATCTTTATCAATAGTTTTGGTTGTTGTTTCATCCAAAAGGAGTTGTTGATAGTTGAATAGCATCTGAACAAGATCTGGACGTTTCAAAAGCATATTCCGAAAGGTTGTTACAGCTACTTTATCAACAGGTTCTTGATTCTTCACTCTATCCAGAACGGTATTGATGGTAATTTCTGCATTCTTAAAGTCGCCAATCTTACGATAGTTGTCGGCAAAGTAATATTGAATTGCTATATCGTCCCAGAGGTTCTTATCCAAAGGAAACATGTAAAGAAGATGTCCGAACACATCGTTACTTTCCTGATAGAGACCATTGGCATTGTAGTAAATTCCAAGCCATTTTCTAAAAATAGCTGATTCAGGATATTGCTCGGATAAAGACTTCATTTCGGACAAACACTCATCAAACTTGTTTTCTTTTTGATTAAGCGCAATTTTACGAAGTTTCGTGAGTATTTTTTCAGCCTCAGCAGAAGGTTTGTTGATTTTAGGTTTATTAGGATCTTTTGTTCGTGAAGCAAGATTCAAAAAACCGATATTATCAAGCGCTTCTTGAACTGGTGCTGGCTCTTGAGCGAATCCTTGACCAGACATATCAATCCCAGATATATCTGGTGGCATCATCGAGCCTTGATTAGGGATTCCTTCCATAATCAGCCGTTGCATCTCATTATAATCGCCTCGTTGCATTGCTTCTTGAATTTTACGTTCTGTTTCTGCATCTTGTGCCGCGTTTGGATTATCAAAACCAACTGTTGCTCCAGCCAACATTTCTGGTGTAACTCCCGGTGGTAACACTGGTGGAAGCTGCTGATTGGATGGTTGTGTATTTTGTTGTTGACTTTGAGTTTGTTGTACTCGTTGTTTCTTTCCGTTCGTGCTTCCAAGTCGGTCATTTTCACGGATCGAAATAAACCCAATCTCAGATTCATCTGTTGATTCTGTGGCAAATGTATATGAATTTGTTGTAAAAATAATTCCTAACACAATAGGAAGTATAAATTTTTGAGAGCGCAAAACGTTCACTCCTTTGGTCTATTAAAAAAGTATTTATCTAATTATAACAAAGCTTGTTGTTTCAACCAACCAAGTTTTCTTGACCTCTAATGTTATAATTAAGTGAAAAAGAAAGGTGATCACATTATGTGCAACTCAAAACTTATACTCGGAATCACGACTCTCATCACTTTTGGAACACTCACATTCATTGTTCCATCTACATCTATCGCATCAAACACTACATCTGCACGAACCCCAAGCACATGGAACAAGGTGTCTCCAAATGACACACAAAAACGAGACGGAAACCTAAACAAGACAACAGAGAATGGTGGTGTGTTTGTTTCTGGAGCAGAATATAAACCACAACGAAGTAAATCAACAGAAAGTAAAGTTCGAGAAATCCATAAAAAAAGTGGAATTAAAGAAGATGTTATTTATGACCTTTTTGATCGAGGATTTACAAATGGACAAGTCAAAAATATTGTCATTGTAAAAATCATTTCTGGAGAGGAAATCCAAGATATTGCTGACACATACTCTGATACAAACAAAGACCTTGATCTGCTTCTAAACTCTTATCAAATTAGTAAAAGTGATTTCTCCTCAAAGAAAAGTGAAATATTCGATTAAAAAAAAAGAGCTCATTAGAGCTCTTTTTTATATTTAAAGAATTAAGCCGTATAGTAATCTCTAATCGTACGACTTTTTGATGGATGACGAAGCTTCTCCAAAGCTGTTGTTTCGATCTGTCGGATACGTTCTTTGGTTAGCTTAAACTTTCTTGCGAGTTGTTCAAGTGTCATTGGTTTTTCTGAATGATTTAAATTGTATCGGTTAATAATTATAAACTGTTCTTTTTTCGTTAAAGTTCGAATAACTGCGAATAAATCCTCTCGCATAGATTGATTAAGGAGAATTTGCTCTGGATTTATGCCGTCATCATCAGAAATCATTTCCATCATTGTTGTGCTGGATTCGTCGATTTCCACATCGAGGGATTGCACAGCTTGTGTTGTTTGACGGAATTTCTTTAATTTATCAAGTGTTATATTTTGATTGGAGTTCTCTTTGTTTTTCTTTTTGCTTTTTTGAGCTTTCTTTTTTCGAAGCTCCATCATCATGTCGATAATCGCTTCATCTGGAACAACTTCGACTTGATGCTTAATCATGTATTCGTTTTCCAGCCTACGAATCAATGTCATATTGTCTCCATAGTGAACTGGGATACGAATAACATCTGCTTTGTTTGCAATAGCTCTTGTAATTGATTGATAAATCCAATAGTATGCGTATGTTGAAAACTTGTACTTCTTTTTGAGATCGAATTTAGCGATTGCTTCATAAAGACCAAAGATACCTTCGCTAATCATATCTCCGAGTGTAACTTTATGACGAAGTTGCTGATTTTTGTTTTGTATTTTTTTTGCAACAGATACAACTAATTTAATGTTATGACAAATAATTTTGTTACATAACTCTGTTGTTGAGTTAGCACGATAATCTTCAAACAATGCCCGTTCTTCATCCCGAGTAAGAACCTTTATGTCCTGTATACATTGAAAAAACTCGCCAAGCCCAACTAAACCAACATATTCTTTTTGTTCTTCCTCAGTAACATCTTCCACTTCATCAGCGGTTAGATCTTCATATTCATCTTCGAAATCTTCTTGTTCCTCAAAAGAGTCTTCCTCTACATGAGGCGAGTCCTCATTATTTTTATAAACGTGATTATCAAAATTAAATAGAATTTCCTGTTCTGCCACAATCTGATGGGTAATATTTACATTTGGAATTTTGATTGTGGCTTGTGTTTTAACCTTTCTCTTTTTCCTTTGTTTAGGTAGTGAAATAATTTCTTCTTCTGCAAATAAGGAGAGTGTATCTCCCGGTACTGCTAAACTATGTCTCATGCTTGTGTATGTCAGTATTTATAATACTGACTACCTCCCTTCAAGATTAAACTGAAAAAGGACAAAAATAAAAGGAACTCTGCTCCTTTCTATGTGAAATTTTTATTATCATAATACAATTCTTATATATTCGTCAAGAGCAAAAAGAAAAACGTTGAAAAACCGAAGTTGATCAACGTTTTCTTTTTTTTTACTTTAGCGACATTTGCGATACCTGAAGTTCTTCGATTTTATCCATCGCTTTTCGAGCCATGCGATGAGACTCATTGAGAACTCCTTTGATGTCAGAAAGTATCGCTTTGCGTGCCGCCTCTGGTAGTTGTGTCCCTTCAATTTCTTGTAAGAAACATCGCACTTCAAAGGCGAAAGCGCAAGAAATCGCCGCTGCTTTCGTCAAGTCTCCTTTAAACCACCCTTTCTTCTTATTTCGTTCCAGAAGAATGAGACAGATTCCTTTCAATGCATGAAAGGTTTTTTCTGCCTCAGCGCAGTTAATTGAAACCCGACTATCCGTTGCTGAAAACCGCATAGGTTCTTTTTGCGACGGATTGACGACCAATGAGATTTTTTGAGTTTTTGCAAACTCATTAACCAACGCTGTCGTCTTTAAGCGTGGTTTAAAAATTGGACCTTCTCCGCCCATCTCTGTGTCCGAAACATCAAACACTTGAATGATAGAGAAATCCTTCCCCTCATTAAGAGGGGCGTAGATTCGCAAGGATCTAGCAGATGGTGTAATACTCGTTTGAAAGCGTTTACTCCATTCCGCAGCACCTTGCACGTAGCGAACACGCCCTTGAGTTTGCTTAATAAGCAAGAGTGTGTTCGCTAAAGAATACTCGCGCAAGCGTGCACAAAACCATAAAGTTCTTTCAAGATGAGTACCAACACTCATCTCTTTGTACGCCGCACGAACAACCGCCTGAAGATCGTCCAAGCGCTCTCCTTTCTAGCCCTCACCAAGAGAGCAACCCCAGTAACGTAACAAAAAACCTATACTCTGTTACAACTACTGGTAAACCAATACTATTGTATTAGTTTTGACAGGAAATCTCTAATTAAAACCGCTCAAATCCCAATTAAAATATCGAAAAACATTTTTCCTTCTGGCGTAAATCTAAACACCTCATATAACACAAACGCCAATCCATACCCAACCATCATCGGTACAGGATAGTTCTCTCCTTTTCTTCGAGCTCTTATTGCTACTCCGATATAAAGAATCGTTACAATTACAGCTCCCATTGCAAGTTCATACATGGCGAATCCTGTTCCAAACAATCCACCAGCTAGAACAATCATCTTTAAATCTCCACCACCCATAACTTCTTTCCCGAGGAACGTTTCAAAAGCGACAACGATTGCATATAAAATAAGTCCGGGTATTAATAAGCCAATAAATGTTGATGGGAGTCCGTGGATAAAGAGTCCTGATGCAATAACTCCTACGAAAGCTATTGCATGAAGTGTTGGCGGACAATAACGTGTTTGTATGTCACATATCATGCCACATGTAAAATACCAAAAAGCGAATGTGTGGAGAATGAATTCTTTGGATAGGCCAAAAGAAAGAAATATCAGGAGAGTTCCACTACAAAACGCAATCTCTAGGGCGATTTGTTTATAACGAGGAAAGATTGAAAACTCTTTTTCTGTTCGTTTCAACCACGACAAAAGAGGAATGTATTCAAACCATTTTCGTTGATATAATTGAATGCTTTCCAACTTTTTATTTAGTTCGTCTTCGTTACCTTCATAAGTGTCTTTTATAACCTCTTTAGGAATTTCTTCTGACAACCATTGACGAATATATGTATTGGCGATAGCACCAAAAAACAAGCCAAGCATTCCAATAAGCACATGTAAAAGTATTGCGTTTTCAATAAAGTTCAAGAAAAACACCTCCCGTTAAATTATAGCTGAAATTGAAAAAGGGAAAGTGCTTTTTCAAACACTTTCCCTTTGGTCTATTTTAACGCTTTGTCATTAAACAATCATCGTTTAGTCGATGTTCGTTGACTCTGCTCTGCAAATTTTGCATCGTTGAAATTGTTGAGCTCACTGAGATACCCAGTGATGCGACGAATCCGACGAATATGCTGGCATCCGCAAATCGGACATTCATCTTCATCAATAACACCTGTATATCCACAAGCTGTATTCGCGCAGAAGTCTATTGGGAAGTTGATCCCAGCATACCCAATATCACTATCCGCCATGTGGTTAAGTTCTTTCTCTACCGCACGCAGATTGTTGATTGGAGGCGCATCATACTCAACGTAAGAAATGTGTCCTGCTGTGCAATATTTATGGAACGCGCCTTCAATCTCAATCTTCTTGTAGTGTGTCAAAGTGTGATACACAGGAACATGGAAACTGTTCGTATAATATTCCCTGTCTGTCACGCCTTCAATTTCGCCGAACAGTTGCTTATCCATCTTCGTGAAGCGTCCAGACAAACCTTCCGCTGGTGTAGCAAACAGAGAGAAATTCAGTCCGGTTTTCTTTGTAAGCTCATTCATCTTCTCGTGCATATGAGAAACAATCTGAATTCCAAGATCGAATGCTTCTTCACTTTCTCCGTGGTGTTTTCCGATGAGTGCTTTGAGTGTTTCTGCAAGACCTATGAATCCCATTGAAAGTGTACCGTTCCGAATAGCCGTCTCAATCGTATCATCCATCCCAAGACCTTCACTTCCCATATAGAGATGTTGTCCCATAACGAATGGAATATCACGAACTTTGAAATTCTTTACGATATTGTAGCGTTCCATAAGCTGTCGATAGCAAAGATCCATCTTGCTGTCGAGAAGCTCCCAGAACTTGTTGATGTCATGGTTTGCAAGGATTCCAAGGCGAGGGAGATTCATTGTGACGAAGAACAGATTGCCACGAGACTCACATTGCTCTGGTCCATTGATATTGTTCACAACACGCGTACGACACCCCATATAGTCAACACTTTCAAATGGAGAGTTGAAGGTGGTGTCCATAAAGACAAATGTTGGGTTCATGCGGCGACTTGCAACCCGTATTGCCAGTTGGAAAAGATCATAGTTCGGGTCTTCTGGGAATCTGTTAACTCCCTTACGAACCTTAAAGAGAACATTCGGAAAAATAGGTGTCTCTCCATGTCCAAGCCCTGCTTCATAAGCCAAGAGAAGGTTCTTTGTAACCATACGAGCACCTTCGCTTGTATCAAGTCCGACGTTGAGTGAGCTGAACGGAACCTGTGCTCCTGCGCGAGAGTGCATTGTGTTAAGGTTATGAACTAAACTCTCCATCGCTTGATAAACTTCACGGTCTGTTGTCTCTGGTTTAACAAATTGACCAAGTGCAGAATCAAAACACGGAATGCTCTGTCCACCAAACATATCATTCTGAGAAGCTTGAATCAAAATTGCACTCAAACTTGCCGCAGAATCAACGCGTTTAGCTGGACGGATAGATTGTGCATAACCGACATTAAAACCTTCAGCAAGAAGTCTTTTTGCAGGGATTTGGAAACAGTTAATTGTGAGAAGCATGAAATCAAGATCGTGAATATGAATGTCCCCAGAATCATGTGCTTGTACAAACTCTTTTGTAAGAACTCGTTTGCAAGCATATTCTTTTGATGTAGTCGCTCCAAGCTGAAGCATTTTACCCATTGGAGAATTGACAATGTTTGCGTTGAGTTTATCTGTCTCCACAAAAATACTGCTTACTTTATCAAGGATATTTTTATTCATATCCCGTTTTTCAGCTTGTTTCTTGCGGTAGAGAATATACGCTTTTGCTGTTTTGTCGTGTCCACGCTTGATAAGCATAGACTCAACAATGTCTTGGACTTCCTCGATGTCGATAGATTCGATATTTTGATTGTTGATTTCGTCAACAACCATATTCGTAAGGATGTCGATCTCCTCTACGTTTACATGAGAAGATCCATCCTTTTTTGCTACGTCTGCGACGGCACGGAAGATGGCGTTGTAGATTTTATCTTTGTTGAACTCCTGTTGTTCCTTGTTGCGTTTGATGATGTACTTAATCATTTTGTAGAGACCTCTTTCTTTTGTATTTTCTTTGTTGATGTTGGGTTATCTTGTGTTTTGAGTTTTTGTCAAACACAAGATATTGTGTTTTGTGTATTGATTGTAGCATATTATAGGAGAGCGGAACAAAGAAAAAGTAAAAGAAAAACCCGCCGAGGCGGGTAGTGATAATTAAGAAGCTCCTTAGTTATACTCTTCAAGGAACTCCTTAATTGCCCACACAGGGGCGGCATATCTCACAATATGCTTAAATGCGCCAAGTCCTTTGGGATTGTCTGCCATAAGAACTTCGACAGGCTGAATGCCGAGACGATACTCAGCAAAATCCCAGAAGCTCTCTTCTTCATGTTTTGAAAAGAGAAGGTGGGTGATGTAAAGATCCTTTGGAAGCGCGTACTTAAGCTTCCCTTCCATTTTCTTATTCATTTAAAATATCCTTTCTAAATCAACATCACTTCTGAAGATTAAATGTTAATCTCTAGAAGTCGTCCAACGCGCTCTCCATCCTCATTGAGCATATCGTAGTGGGTGTAAACCACCTCATGCTCTACGCTGTCATGCGTAGATGAGAACCGCTTTTCGCCAGCTTCACCCTGAAGGAGTGTAACTGAAAGATCGTCCCAATCGACAACCTTATAATCGTCTCCTCCAAAAGCTTTGGCGAGAACTTTGTGGCGTGCTGGCATTTCAGATTCATCCTTCATTGGGAAAACTTCCTTTTTGAATGGTTCGTCTGAAACATCAACCCCCTCAAGGAACTGAATAACCGCCCAAGCTGGGGCGCACCAGCGACCAATCGGCATGAAAGATGTGCCGTCCCCGAAAGTGTCAACAGTCTCGTGAATACAGACGCTATCAACGTTCTGTTCATCGACGAAACCGTTAAACTCTTTGTGCAACTTCATGCCGAGTACACTCACCGTCGATACGAGAGTGTTTTCGTCAAGAGCCTTGAGAGCATCGAGACGGGTTTTGACGAAAGCTTTTGTAACTTTCATGATATAGTTTCCTCCTTTTTTAGAAACCAATTAACTGCCAGTCGCTTCATATGAGCGAAAACTGGCAAACACCAACTACTTTTTTATTGTACCCCACCCTGCTTACAATTCAAGTTAAAGCATTCTTTCAATGTAAAAGAAAAAGGAGGGGTTAACCTCCTTCAATCATTTTGACGCCTCATCCACCTGTTCCGTGAACTCAGCATCTTTTGCCGACTCGTTTGCATCCGCCTGTGCGATGAGCTTACGGATATGAGACATAATCTGCTCATCCGTCTTACCCGCCATCAAGCATTTGCGAACGTAGTTCAGCACCGCCTTCTTCTCGAAGGTGTGGAGAAACACGTTCTCTACTTCGGAAAAGGATACGCCGACGAACCCAGCAAGCCACGAAAAGAACGAATCTTTTGCGTTGACGCCGCCACTTGCCTCAACGATCTCCTTCGCCCGTTTGAGGAGAGTCTCCTTCCCCGTCGTTTCCGACAGGTTTAGATAATTCCCCTCAATCCAGATCTGATACTGGACGGGAGTAAGAGCTTTTTTGACAAGCTCCTCCCGAAAGTCCTTTTCTGGAAAGCGATTCTTGGAGAGGTCATTGGGATCGGAGTTCTCTGGGAGAAGCATAACCCGTGTGAACAAACCAGCGGACACGAAGGCTTTCGCCATCTTTAACCCACTAATCTGTCCAACGCCGTGGCGGGTTTTGCCGCCATTTTTGGAGCTGTACCACGGATCCGCGTCAGGAATCAAGATAATCTCTTTCGATCCAGAGGTTTTCATCTTTTCGATGAGTTCCTCCTTTTTTATCCCCTTTGTGCCCAAGGTTCCAACGACCGCCCAATTTTCATTGAGCGCGTCGATATACTGTTGTACCGTAATCACATCAAAAATACTTTCCACTACAAACAGTACATCTCTCTGCGCCTCTGGACGAATAGTGTTTTCATTGAACAGCGAATTCGTGCCCGAGGTATACAGGTGCGGGAGCCCTTTCACCTCCTCACCATCACGAGGAACAAAACGTCCGTAGACGTTATGACCAGCCATGAGCGTGATTCGGCGGTAAAATGGACACCAGAACTTTTGTCCCGGTCTGTTGGATTCCCGAAGAATCCCGGCTTTGAGGAGTTCATCCTCTGTGTAGCCTTCACTCTGCATTTTTTGAACAACAGAGTTATCAGCTATGTACCCGATGCGAAACTTCAGCATCGACTTCGGTGTAAACCCTCGTTTCTCAAGCATATATTTATATGCAATGAGAAATTTTTGATCTTTCCGTTTGCATCCTTCTACAAAAGAAGAATGTGCGCACTCGCAAAATCGTTCCCGAGTGTTCTTAACGGAATGCCCTTTATGGGCGTTGTTGCCTCCTTCTGGTTTAATGTCATACCGTTCACAAAGCCATTTAAAGGCTTCGGACTTGCTCATGCCTGTATTTGCCATTACAAGCTGAACATATCCTCCAGTATGAATGTGACCAGAATTTTCACAAACATAACAGAACCAAACCCCTTTTGCATTGTTAATATGCAGATGATGTCCGTTAAGGTTCTTATCGGACTGTTCGTGATGGGGGCAAACGGCAGATATTCTATCGTTTGCCCCACCGAGGAGGCGATAGTTGAATGCCGTACGAGCCAGCTCAGAAAGCTGCTCGAATTTACGAAAATCAACAAAAGCCATGTTAAATCCTCCATTCTAAAAACCAACCTAAGCAAAATCACTTAGTATAAAAATTATATCTCACTATAAAAACATAAACAAAAATAAAGGAAGATTGTATTCATTCAACAATCTTCCTTTTCATTTGGTCTATTAACAAACCTAATAACTCTCCACAAACTGAAACTCATCCAACGCCGCACGAAACAAACGATCTGTTACAACATCAACAGGGTTTCCTTTATCCAACGCTCTTTTTATTAACACTCTTATTCTTCCTTTTGAAACCTCATGTGTTTCTGCAAAAGCGATATAAGGAATTAACATGGCGGTTTCTGTGTCAGAATATACTTCTTTTAATTGAGGTATAAAACTCAACATATAGTTAAATTCTTGTTGAGAAAGCTCTGTGTTTGCAAAGAATCTTGATACATTTCTTCGTTTTTTATGTGCCAAAAGAGGATTATCTCGTTGATATTCCTTAAGTGTTTGTTCTCCGTTGATTCGTTGAAAGTAATCCGTTCCCCAACGACTGTCGATTCTTTTTTCTGTTGTTTTTACTATATCAACAAAGTCTTTTTCTAACTCAAACTCTTTGAATTTAGATAGTTCTGTTTCCCATTGAAGTCTTGTGATTCCCATGATTTTCTCGTTTGGATTTTTGTTTTCAAGATATACCAAACGATAAATGTCGTCATGAGAGGTTTTGTTCTCTTCTTTGATGGAGAATGGTGGCTTGGCATCTTGTTGTGTTTCGATTTGTTGAGATGGTTGGTCGTCTAGACGGATTGTTTCAGCATGAGTATTTTTGGTGTTATGAAAAAACATAAAAAGTGTTAGAAAAAAAAATAAAACTTTATTCATTTTATATTTCTCCTTGCTCTATTTTTCTAATTATAACATAAAAAATTGGACTCTCTATAAAGAGAGCCCAAGGGTTAGCGAGATGCTTGAAAAGCTTCTTCAGCAAGAGCTAAAGCTTTTCTGATGACATCTCCAAACTCGCCGTAATCGACGAGGTGGAGCGCGGCGCATCCTTCGGCGTTAAAAATCTCCGAACGGCGGCCGCACCCCATATAGAACAACTCGTCGAAGAAATTCGAGTTGTCCCGAAGTTTTCGGGTGAAGAAGACTTCCATCTTCTTGCCACGATGACGACGATGTGCCGTCACAGACGCGTAATCATAAGGATTCCACGTCCAATACTTTCTGTCGAGCTGAACCGTTCCTTCCCAGAAACGATTCTTCTTTGTCTCGATTTTGAAATTCACGGTAATCATTTAAAATTCCTCCCTAAATCGCCCACATCTCTGTGGGCTCTAATAACTCCAGCCACCACTTCATATAGTGGCATGGCTGGAAAACTCCAACTATATCTTTATTGTACCCCCCTCCACTTACAATTCAAGTTAAAACATCATTTCAACGCAAAAGAAAGAGGGCGTGCTTCTTGTATGAGAAGCACGCCCTCTTTTTCAGACTTTAATTATGCGTACCACTTGGGAACCTGCTCGTAAGCAAGCAACACTTCATCAATCTCTTCCTGAGAAGCTCCGTGCCTCGCGGCAACCTCAAACGCCTCTCTCAGAGACCAGTCTGCGTCGCGATGGGCTTGCTCCCAATCACGATTGTCAGCCGCACGACGCAGATCCCGAAGAATCTTGTTGAAGCGGTTTGTTCTCTTCTCGTGGATCATAAAACCATCTCCTATCAACTATCTCCCTGTTTAGGGAGAACAACACTACATTTATTATATAAGTTTTAATCCATCAATCAAACAAAAAGACAAAAACAAAACCCCTTCGACCGTACAAAGTACAGTCTCAGGGATTTTATCTCTCTTTCGAGAAAACAATGTTAATCGGCAACGTTCTTGCAAGATCGTCACATCGTCTGGAATTTCCTATATACGATGTGTGGTACTAACACACCCAACAAACTTCCTCGCTCACATTCACCCTCTGCTTAATATATCCTCCGCACAAAACACTCAATCCGAAGACATCGCGTCTCACACTTCGTTTACATCGAACGCCTTCAACCTTGCCCCTCGTCTCCTCGCCTCTCAAACTTCTCCACCATCCATTCCTTTGTTTCCAAAGAAACTTCACGGACTCAAAGATCAATAAGCTAAGAAATGCAAAACTCAGCTTCCAGTATTCCACTTCAGGCTTCAGCTCACAATTCCATTTATCTTCCTTGTTGCACCAAATAGGTGTCGCACGTTCTCGTATCCACCCACCTATTCATCCGATATTATAACACAATCATTCTACAAAACAGCGAATTTCTCCAAACTAACAAAAAATGTTAAAATTCAAAAGGCGGATTCTGTCCGTCTTCTTCGAATACAACACTTTTCCTTTGGTTTATTCGCCACTCTCGAAAAGTGAATCTACATCGGAAGGATGGAAGTTGCCTAGCTTTGGCAGCGAAACATATATGCAGAACAAAAAAATGAAACAACGAATTCTCTGTCTCTGCTCAACAGCTTTCCTTATGTCCAATCAGATCATCCCTGCAATAACAAGTGCAGAAGATAAACCTCTTGGTCTATTGAAAGATGCTGACCCAGCAGATGTGCAGCTTCTTAAAAAATACTATACCGATGAAAAAGCATCTATGCCTATACCAATGGAAGTTTTTTCAAGAGATATAAAACTTAGTGAATATGAAGTCTTGCTTTTGAGTGAACTTATTCGTTTGGATATAGAGCAGAGTATTCGTGCGAAGAAACTTATGCCAAGTGATATTAACGCTTTGGTTGATCTGCAAAACAAATACGCGGATGCTTACCCAAAAATCTTTCAAAGAGTTCCTCCTAAAGTACAGAGTGCGATAGATGAAGCAAAAAACAATCCAAACAATATCAATCCAATGTCTGCTGGAGAAGATTCTTCTGAAGGACAGATTGGAAACACTTCTTTCGACACAAGTGGTTTTGGAGGAAGTTCTTTTCCTATGCCAAATGGAAACGGATTCACGCCACCTCCATCCCCTGTCGGAAATAATTCGGATGTTCAGGGTCAACCTAATGATCTCATAAATAACACAGATAGTTCGCAAAACTTCCAACAGCAAATCCAAAATGCAAGCACACCAGAAGAACTTACAGATGCAATGTCTCTAATTAATATCCGTAAGACTCCTTCAACTACACCAACTTATACGAGTTCTATGAACAACACAGCGATTACTCCATTAAGTGAGTTTGAAGGAAGTGATATGGCGACTGTTGCCGCGTCATCTAATGTTTCTGGAATTGATAGAAGTAGTGCTAATGACACCCTTGGTTCTCTTGCAGGAGAAGTGAGTGACGCTTTGATGCGCCGTTCTATTGATAATGGAAGAAAAATTTACCTTTATGCAGAACATTTTCTCACATATGTTGACACTTCTTCGGAAGGAAATTCTCCTCTTAACAAAAACAAACTCGACGACAATGGAAATTACTACCAGCGTCGAGTTGGAGATGAATACCAGCTTGAAGACACTCTGCGTGTTGGTGTCGGTATTCAAGTGCACAAAGCACTTGATATTCTTCTTGGCATGGTCGGCAAGAACGAAAATGGAATGCTTTGGGGAAATGGAACAAAGTGGGAGTTTGGAGATGTTATGTTCCGCTTCCACCCAGAACGCCTCAAACCAAAAGTCGATACAGGTGGTGTAGGAGTAGAAGTAAATGGAGATGGTGGAGCAATCACCTCTCCTGATGGAAAGACTCGTGTAGAAGTTGATGCAAATGGTCGTAGAGTCGCCGTTTCACATGGAAACACTCAAATTCGTACAGATGCAGAAGGACGTGAAATAGGAATCACAGTCGGAGATACAACTGTTGAAGTTGATTCTGAAACAGGTGCAGGTTATTTTGCAAACCGATTTGGAAAAGTTGCCTATGACCCTTCCTCTGGTCTACAAGTAAGCAATCCAACAGGGAAATACTTCCTTGGTTTTGGAAAACTATCTCTCAACCTCTCAGACTATACACTTAAATTAAGTGATGTTCGTGCTGTACAAGTTGGTTATCAGGATGATGATCAAAAGCTTGCGTTTATTTATGGTCGTCCCAAAAAAGCAAAAGAAGGGTATGATGAAACAGAAATAGTTGGTGGAACCCCAAGAGTTGTTCGTCACCCCGGCACATACCAGTCTATTGTACGAGCTGTTCAGTATATGACGAGAACGCTTATTCCAAATACAGAACTTACATTTAATTTCGCTCGCGCAGAAGACCGAGGGACGTTAACAACACCAAATGGAGCTAAGAAAGAACTTACAAAAGCATATAGTGTAACTATCCAAGGCGAACAAGGACAGTTGCGGCGCACATCTTACGATGGTGAGTTTGCTCATGCAGAAAACTATACTTATGATGGAAATGGTTTTAAAAAATCGAATTCTGCAAATGCTCAATATCTCACACTCACAAGACAGTTTACGGAACGTCTTAACGGAAGTCTGTTCTTAGTCAATATTGATAAAAACTACAATACTGGCGCACTAACAGAAGATAAAACAGGAGACTACACTTATGCGAATAATAAAGGTGACGGTCTTCCTGATTATCCATATAAAGTTGGTCAAAAAGGATTTGACCTTTCAATGAATTATGATTTCCAAGCTAACGCAGGTGTTGGGTTCGGGTATTCTCGGTACAGTAGAACTGAAGATGCAAATTCCAAAACAACGGGTTATTTGTCTGGATATAAAGATTTTGATCTTAGCAACCCAATGGGTGAGGTTATTGGACGACTTCGTGTTTCTGAAGTTATGCAATATGCAAAAGTTTCAAACAAAGACTATATTCAAAGAGTCTATAATACTCAGCTTGCAGGAGATGTTGTTCCTTGGAAGGATGGTCGCTTAACCGCTGAATATCAAGATATTCGTGATAAAGCCAAAGGGAATCAAAAACGATTCAACATGGAGCTCTCTCATGACTTCTATCCACTGAATCGCGTTACAGTAACGCCTGATATTCGTTATGAACGCAAGAAGGGGGAGAAGGGCCTTGAGGCTGACTCAAAAGAGATTGATAGCTCCTCGCTTGTTACTTCTCTAACGGTAGGTTATGAACTTGTTCCTGATGAACTCACGGTTAACGTCCTTATCTCAAAAGAGCGTTACGATGTTATCTCCAGTGAAATCGACCGTGCAAGCGGTAAGAAGATTGATGGAGAAAAGCGTAACGTACTTGGTATGGGTATCGGATTTGCTTGGGAACCTTCAAAGATTCCCGGACTTACAGCAAGTATAAGTTACCGCCGGGATAAGGTGCACTATTTCACTCCACAAGACAAGATGAGTAATCAGGATGTTTGGGATATGAATGTGGAATATGAACGTCCGATCGGAAGCAATATGAGTGCATCCATCAGTTATAACTACCATGCAGCGAAGGATAAGATCAATCCAATCTACAACGAGGTTACTCGGACGGTAGATGCGAATATCTATGCTCAACTTGGTAATGGACATATGCTTACTCTAAGACATGAGTATAATATGGTTGATAAACCAATAGACCCGAAAGCAAGTTATAAGGAACATGTTACAACGATTCAAATGTCGAATAAGTTCTAATTTGGATTTCAGGTCATTTAGATAGCCCAAAGGAAAACGGTTCAGAGGATGTTTGTCCTACGAGCCGTTTTGTTTTGCCTAGAGAGTTGGTTACGGGTACAATGAATATAGTTGAAATCCCCTCTGAGATTTGAGGGGATTAGTTGGTTTAGTTTTTTCTCTTGAAAGGAGGAATGTGGATGAAAATTCAAAAGTCCGCAATGACCGAGGCTGAATTTGCTCGTTATCAAGCTGTCTCGGTTACGAAGAACAACCTCGACGACGGTATTAGCTTGCTCGTTGTGGTTGTTTTGGGTGTCATAGGAGCTGGGATTATCCTTGACATTAGTATCCCGTGGATTTTGGCGGGACTTGTTGTGTTGGGAGTTGTTTGTTATCGACAGATTAGAAGTCTTGTTGATGGCTTTCAATCATACAACTCGGCAAGAAAGAAATTCAAATCCAACGTCGTTACTACAGGTGCGGCTGTTGGTGCTGGGGCTGGAGCAGTCTTTTTTGCTGATGAACTCGGCAATTACGTGACTAGAGACAGATCCGAAAATGTCTTCGCCCCCTACGAAGACATCCCTATCGTTGACGAGACGATAGAGGAAATGAAGGGGAACAGACCTTCGAATGGAGGATGTCTTGATAATACGCCTGATGATTCACAGGCGCAATTTGAAGACATACCGACCTTAGAGGAGGCTCTGGGGGCGGAAACTATCATTGATGATGGAATCGACTTTGACGCCGATTCTGTTGTCTTTGATGGCGAGGATTTCATTCCTCAAGACCCCGACATGTAAGAAAAAAAAGAGCTATGCAAAATTGCATGGCTCTTTTTGATATTTATGTTCGAATTCTGTTGGTGTTACTTGAGCTCTAAATTATACTTCTTCAAGAAATCTTCAACAACCTTATCTGCACCAATATTCAAAGCGAGATAGTTTACTGTAGAACCATCCTCCGCCTCCATCTTCATCGGAACTCGTGTGAGAACCTTCTTGCCGATCATTGCGGCGATAACAAAGATAGTCTGAGAAAATGGAATCTTCGAGTTCTGGAGGTTCTGTTGAGCAATATTCTTGATCGTATAATACTGCTTTTTCTTCGCACCAAACTGAATGTTACGCAGAGACTCCTGAATGATAATCTTCTCAACCATTGTGAGGTTCGCTGAATTGACGTTCACTTGCGCGATTGTCTTGAACACTTCTGGTGTTTCGTAAGGAAGATCGTCAACGATAATGAGACCAAACTGATTGCCGCCAGCCTTATCCTGAAGGTCGTTCATGATGTTGAAGTAACGAGAGTCGGCGACCGCCAAGGTATAGTTGTTCTCTGTAGGAGAGGACTGACTGAAAAAGTCCTTATAGAGATAACTTGCCAAAACAAGGTCGGTGAAACTCTGTTTCTCCATTTCACTATAACCATCGTAGATGTTGAGGACAAAGTTATCTTTAGCGAACTGCTTCTTGAGCGCGACAAGCTGTTCAGCAATGTGATTCATGTGCTTCCTCGTCAGGTTGCAGAACACGGCGACTTCTTGGGCGTCACATGCTTTACGCCACTTCTTGATCTCTTTGGGTACGTCTATGTAACGTACATTCTCGAAGGCTTTCTGATAGATTGCTTCTAAATCAATGAGTAATTTGTTCATAATAAGTCTTTTCGGATAGACCAAAGGAAAACGTTTGGTCGCACCTTTCCACCTTTCTTGTTAATTTACGCTAGACCGAAGAGACCTATTAAAGAAATAGGTCTTTGGAATTATTATAACAAAACTTGGAATTTAAAAGAAAACCTTGTTTTTGGACAAGATATTTTTCAAAACAAGTTTACTGACGAAGAAAGCCTGTTTTTACGATATACAGCTATTTTTATTAAGAAAACTCGCTAAAGACAGTTCAACTGAAAAAGAAGAATAGAATCAAACCTTTTCCTTTGGCTTATACAAACAGACTTGTTTTTAAAATATGTTCAACTGAATTATTCAAATATATCTTCTAATCTAAATGTAAATATGAATAAAAGCTTGGTTAATTCATTCTACATAGACATAAGAGCGTAAGCTCGCCAGTTGATGTACGTATACTTTTCACTATTTCTTTTATAATACTATCTTTTAAGGATCGCTGAAACTCGCATGGTTGTAAGGGTTTGTCGTGTGAAATATTACAAAAGGGGGATGAAAAACCCTGTAAATATTACAAAAGGGGGATGATTTTAGTTTTTATAAATTACAAAAGGGGGATGATTTTAGTTTTTATAAATTACAAAAGGGGGATGAGAATTACAAATGAAAATCTTACGTATTCTTACGGTAATATATTACAAAAGGGGGAAACATTATTACTTCTATCAACAAAAAGTAATTTTTGTGATACTCTATAGAAAACTGTTTTTGAAAGGAAAATTTTTATGGAACAAATTAGTTTAGATGAAAAAAGTTTAGTTATCTGCGGAGCCGCTCTAACCAAAAAGAGAAATGTCGTTGAATCAAATCGTGTTATTGAGGGGTGTTCCAATCTCACCCCAGAGGCACAAAAGATTCTATACACAACCATCGCTATGATTGAACGTGATGCTACTGATTTTTGTGGTTACACCTTCAAAGTGAATGAATTAAAAGACTTATTCGGAAGCACTTCTAACAGGTTTTACAAAAGAGTGGAGGATGCCAGCGACACATTGATGAAAGCTTTCGTCACGATTAGAGACTTGAATAAACCAAGAAGTTTCTTGAAACTTCATTTAGTTAAGAGTTGTAAATATGAGGATGGAATGCTTCAAATACGTATGGATGATGATGTGGCAGGACTGTTTTTACAGTTAAAAAGTAATTTCACTAAAGTCCCTTTGGCTCATTTTTTAGAGTTGCGATCCACCTATTCTATGCGTATGTTAAGCCTAATCACCTCACGGTGGAACATCGCTGTGAACACTGTTCCTGAGAATAATCGTATTTCTTTTAAGCATTCGTTCATAATGACTTTGGAACAACTACACAACATGTTTCTTTACAATGAGGTGAATAGCTATTCTACATTTGGAAACTTAAACCTTCGGATTATAAAGCCCGCAGTTACAGAGCTTAACGCAAAGTCTATTTTCCATATTAAAACAGAGTTGATAAAAGAACGGCGTTCTGTTACGGCCGTTCGTTTCCACGTTTGTTATAGTGAACGTGGAAAGTTTGAACAAGAACAAAGATTGATTGATAATTCTTCGGATTTGTGGGAAGCTGAAGAAGATATTTGTGGATATTTTGAATCCATGTTTAAGATTGAGCCAAAAGAAATTATTAAGCTTCATAAAAAATATGCAGACAGCGAGCTTAAGGCCGCCGCACTCTCTATGCAGAAATATCAAAATGATTTCTGTGATGGAGAGCCTTGGCGAGAAATGACAGAGGATGATGTGGTTGGGATTCGTAGCCCTATCGCATTTTTAAGAAAGTGTTTGCAAGGGAAAAAATATCTGGACTCGTTGGGGTATGACTCCCTTAATGATAAAAAGGTTCAAAGAGAGATTGATTCTTCGTTTGAGTTACTCTAGTTTTAATCCACCTGTCTGATTGAATTAGACAGGTGGATTTTTTATTCACTATTAAATTCAGTTTTAATAACGAATTAAAACACATTTTGATTGGTTATTAAAACACATTTTTATAAAGCATATAAACGCTTATTAAACCGTTATAAACATGGTTATTAAAAAGATGGCTTTAAACTAAATACAAAGTTAGTTACATAGTGTTGTTTCTGTAGGCGTGAGTATATGTATAATGACGATGGATTTTGATAGATTATAAAAACTGTTTTTAATGGCTTATTAAAACAAAAAGTAATAAAAGTTTTATAATAAGTTTAATAACACATTTATGCGATTTTGGGGTGCGGTTGGCAAAAAAATAGTTGTTAGGTTTGCAAAATGAAAGAAAAACTTTTTGGCGAAAGGCTATAATTTAAATAACTAAACGAGAAAGGTGAATTATGTTATGCAAAAGAAAAACGCTTTAGTCAATAGAGGTATCTGGTTGGATAAAAGGTTTGTGGAGATAAGCATTACTGCCCGTCTCTCATATATGTATCTTCTATCTGCGCCATCAGGAGATTCATCTGGTTTTTTTCGATTCCCAGTAAAGTTTATTTCTGGAGATCTTGGTATTGATGAACCAGCCGTGTTAGATGCTCTTTCAGAGTTAGTTGAGTACAAGCTTGTTGAATATGATGAAGATGTAGAGCTCCTTTTTGTTCCAGCAATAGTTGAAAACACTATACTCAAAACGAAAAAGCATATAAAAGGTTTTTTGTCTGACTTGGATAAAATTCCAAATTCTCCATTGCTTACGAGTCTAAAAATATTGCTTGACGGGCTATACCCAAAAATGCGCCCAATTTATAACGATTTGTTTGTTGGTCGGATTGATGAGGGGGTTGTCGAGAAAAAGAAGACTGCGGAGAAGGAGAGTAAGAAAAAGACTCGCGAAGAAGATCGAGAAGCTGCTAAAAAAGAAAAAGAAGGTATTGATGCGGCTTTTGAACAGTTTTACTCTGCATATCCAAGAAAGGTTCAAAAGAGTTATGCGCGAGAGGCTTTCGGAAAGGTTTTGGATAAGAACAAACATGTGACAAAAGAAGATTTGGTTGTGGCTTCGATAAAGTTTAATGAACATTGTGTGAAAAATCATACGGAAATACAGTATATTCCTTATCCGTCATCTTTCCTTGGGCGAAGCCAAGAGTATAAGGATTATTTACCAAAAGAAGGCGAGCCTGTGTTGATTGAAGACCATGTTCAAGAATATGACCCCTCACAGCCTGTTTCGATGGATAATCTTCCTTCCAATGAACAGCTTATTGATATGTTTTTGCAAGATTAAAGCATAGAAAGGATTTTTCTAATGTTAGATGAGGTTAAAAACAAGGACACTTCTTCTGTTGGGGAGAGGTTTGAAAATGGAACTTGTGAGCTCTGTGGAAAACCTCTTTTCGCTCGAAAAGTAATGTTTCATGATAATGAGATGGTTTTTCCAATCACTTGCCCTTGTGTAACAGAAAAGCGTGAGAAAGAGGAGATAGAGCGGAAATATCGCGACAAAAAGGCTTTAGTAGTTCGTGCCTATAACTTCTCTCGGTTGAATGATAGACTCCTTCCATGTACGTTTGAGAATTTTGAAGAGACAAAGAAAAACTCCAGAACGGTTGGTCTTCTTAAAAAGTACGTGCAGAACTTTGATAAGTTTTATAAAAAAGGTCTTGGTGTTGTTATCTCTGGTGGTGTTGGAACAGGGAAAACTCATTTGGCGGTAGCCGTGTTTAAGCATATTGTTCGTCAGAACCGAACTTCTGTATTTATCACCGCAAGTAACCTGTTTGCGAGGATGGGGGAGTCCATTTCATACAATAGTGAGGAAACACTTTCTTCTCTTACAAATTATCTTGTGAATGTTGAGTTCCTCGTGATTGATGATCTTGGTGCGCATAAGCAAAACGATACTATCAGAGAGTATCTCTATCGAATTATTGATGGAAGATATACAGCGATGAAGCCTACCATTATTACAACAAACAACAATATGGATGACATCCGAAGGTCGCTTGGAGATCGTATTGCTGATAGATTGAGTGGTGGGTATGTCTACCTCGAATATCATGAGAAATCTCGTCGAGAGGGGATTAAGACGCTCTCGATAAAAGAGACATTTGGGGATATTCAGAGTTCAGAGGTACCAGAGACGCCACTCACCGAAGAAGCTCAATCTTTCCGTGACTTTATCGAAATGATTTAGTCTCAGAGAATAAAAACACCTTTCCTTTGATCTATGGAAAGGTGTTTTCCCGTTTAAGGGCGCTGTTTTGTTGTATAATAAACATAATAAAACCCTTGAAAGGACGTGACTTAATGAGTTTTGACTTTGGAAATATGAATCCAGAACAAGTAGAAGCTGTTAAACATATAAAAGGTCCCTGCCGTGTCATCGCCGGAGCAGGATCGGGAAAAACTAAAGTCCTCACCAGCCGCATCGCCTACCTTACCACAGAGTGTGGAATTGACCCAAGAAACATCCTTGCCATCACATTCACTAAGAAGGCGGCAGAGGAGATGAAAGAGCGCCTTATTGCACTCGTTGGGAAAGAAATCGGCGAAGAAGTATTCCTTGGTACATTCCATAGCTTTGGATATAAAGTCCTCCGCCATAAGATGTATAACAATGAGCGCAACAATCCAAATGCCAAGAAACAGAAACTCGAACTTTTGAAAGACTTCCAACAGCTACAGATTCTTGGAAGAATCCTATCCCCATCGACTACGGTTCTTAAAAAGAAAATCACCAATGAAATAGATCCAGAGGTTGCTATTGGGTTTATCTCGTGGCAGAAGAACTATCTCATCTTCCCGCAGGATGAGCTCGATATGTCATGCCTTGAAGACGAGACAGAAATCACAGAAGACCTTGTGGAAGATTATCGGAATATCTATGAAGCGTATGAACGTCTGAAAAAGGAGCAGGGCGTTATTGATTTTGACGATATGCTCATTCAAGCGTATCTTGCACTCAAAAAAGATCGTGATTTTCGTAACTACTATCTGAACCGTTATAAGTACATTCTTGTAGACGAGTTTCAGGATACTAACGTAGCTCAGTACCAGATGGTAAAGCTTCTCGCTGGCTATGAGCAGAACGTCTTCATTGTTGGAGATGCGCGTCAGGCAATTTATTCATGGCGTGCCTCCAAGGTTGATTTTATTCTCGACTTTGAGAAAGAGTGGAAGAACGCAAAGACGGTTTCTTTGAACGACAACTATCGCTCGACTATCGAGGTGGTTGATATGTCCACAGAATCCATCAAATATTCCACCGTCAAGTACCCCGGTCTTTGTCGTTCGGGACGAGGGAATCACGGTGAGCCAGTATTTTCTTTCAATACAGAAGATGAGCGCCAAGAAGCGGATATGATTGCACACCTTATCTTTGATATGGTGGAGAATCAGAAAATTATCGAGTACAAGGATGTAGCGATTCTTTACCGTTTGAATACACAGAGCCGTCCTCTTGAAGATGCTTTTATGTCGCTTGATATTCCGTACTATGTGTATGGTTCAAAGAGTTTTTATGATCGTAATGAGATTAAGGAGCTTCTCACCTACTTGCGTCTTGCAATCGCTCCCGGTGATATTGCGGCGTTCGAAGATGTCGTTAATGTGCCAGATAGAGGCATCACTAAGACGGTTGTAGAAAGTCTCAAAGAAATGGCGAACTTCCACGGCACAAATATCCTTGAGACTGCTGAAACGTTCTGGAACATAAACGATAACAAGTACGGCGATATGATTCTCGATCTTGTTTTTACGGTAAAGAAAATTCAGGCGATGGATGAAGATCCTGAAAATACCGTTACAGACATGCTCAACGAGACTGTGACAAATACGAATTATTTTGATTTCATTGAAAAGCGTTTCAAAAACAAGGGGCGTGGTGGAGATGATGCTCAGGATAAGATTGAGATGATTAAGTCGTTCATTGAGAGTTGTGCGCGATTTAAGCATATTCAGCAACTCTTTGACTACATCGACCGCGTAAAAGAGCAGAACGAGAATAATGCAAAAGACAAAGTTCAGCTTATGACGATTCATCGTTCTAAGGGGCTTGAGTTTGACACTGTGTTTCTTGTCGGACTTGTGAACGGACTTCTTCCGCATGGAAAGTCGATTAAGACAGATTCGATTGGTGGGATTCTTCCTTCTTCGATTGAGGAGGAGCGTCGTTTGTTTTATGTTGGTGTGACCCGTGCGAAAGAACGTCTTTTCCTCAGTACCTACGACCATCTTGGAGAGAAGGATGCGGTCAAGAGTGTGTTCTACCAAGATGTATACCCGAAGACGAAGGATGTGTCGGCGGTGTATCAGCAGATTTTGGAGATTAAGGAGAATGCTGGATAAGGTTGTATTCGTGTAAACTAAATAAAGAAAAAGCAAAACCTCCCAAATGAAGGGAGGTTTTGCTTTGGGGTGGCGACTTTCGATTAGAACGGAATATCGCTGGAACCCCAGTCGTCAGCCGGAGCTGACTGAGCTGACGGCGACGGCGCAGAGTGCGTGTTCTGACCGTTTTTGAAATCAACGAGTGTTACCTCGTCAATCAAAATGTACGGTGCAGAGTAGCGCGTCTGCCCATCCTTTTGAAACCGATCAGAACGAAGAGCTCCGTCAACGACGAGACGCGTTCCCTTGGAGATGTTCCGTTCAAGGAAATCTGCCGTAGCACTGAATGCAACTCCATTGATGAAGTCAGCATCCTGTGCTCCCTGCTCTCGGTTCTTCGAGTAGGGGCGAGGGATCGCCATCAAAAATTTGATGCCGCTCTTTCCCGACTTGGTGTTGAATTTCTCCGGATCTTTTGCGACCCGAACGAGCGTTTTGAAATTATTCATAATTTCCTCCTGTGTTCTACCCACCAAATCTCGGTGGGAATCCAATATCCGCCCAACCCTATGGGCGAATTTCTCAAGGCTATTTTACAACACTATACAAAAACATCAAAACTTTTCCTTTGGTTTATCAAGAAAAATTTATTTAAAACTAAATTTGATAAAATAACAAAAACATCAACAAACTCAACGAGAGAAAACGGAGGTTCATCTAAAATGACAATAACAGAACAAAACTTTATTCAAGAACGCTTCAATGTAAGTGTAAGAAACAAAGCAATAGTTCAGTTCTTTATGGTAACGGGATACAAGTTTTACGGAAAAATCCTTGGTAACGACACCTTTAATTACCTTGTCCAAATTACAGACGCAGAAGGTAATCCAAAAGAATTGAAGACGAGTCTTGTGTTCAAAAGTGCGATCTCAACGATTGAAACATCTTTTATTCCTGACATTGACCTTGAAACACCTAAAAAGCAGCCCCCTCTGCCTTCGAAATCTCCTGTCCCGCAGAATAACAACCAGAACCAGAATCAGCAGAACAAGCCTCAGAATCAAAACTCCAACCAAAATAACAATAACCAGAACGGTGGAAATACAAACAAGAATAATCAGCAGAACAATCAAAACAAGAATCAAAATGGTAACACCAATCCGCAGAAGTCTATTAGTCAACAAATCAAATCTCTTTCAGGACGAGTGAAACAGCTTGAAATTAAGTGTTTCCCTAATATGTATAAAGAGGAAGCAGAACGTCTTCCAAAGGTTTCAAAAGAAGAAGTTGTAACTGGGATTTCTAAGGCGGATCAAGTAAATAATCTTGTTGCTAAATCGAAAGAGTCTAAGAAAGAAGAATCTAATAAAGAAAAAGAGAATAAGTCTTCTGGTGTAGAAGTTAATCAAGAACTCTCTTTAGAAGAACTTATGAGTACGGCGAAGAAGAATGAACAAAATAAAAATTCTGCTGTTGAAAGTGTAAGTTTTGAGAATAAGCCAAAGGATGTTATTGATGATAAATCTTTGGCAGATGAGCAAAATAAGTCTAAAGAGAAAGATGAAAAGAAAAACGTTGAGAGTGAAAGTGAAGACAGATCTATTGATGAATTGATGAGTATGTTGAATCTTGGCTGAACAGAAAAGGTGCGGGAGAACTCGCATCTTTTTTATTGAATGAAGAAAAATATATTGAATTTGATGTTAAACCGTGTTATAATACAAACAATCTTCGGGGATGCAATGGTCTCGACGGAGATGGATAGAATGTAGTAAGCGAGCTGAGGATCTTGACCTCGTTAAAACAAGAAAACTTTTATTAAACATAAAAGCAAACGAAGACTACGCTGTGGCGGCTTGAGCCACTCCCTTCCATCTAGTTTCTGCATGGGTGGTAATAGGGACAAACGCAGAATAACCTAAGAGTGATTGCGCGATAGCTCTATGGGACATTTATCGTGATCGGAACAGAAAATCTTGTCTGCGAGAGTTTCTGAACTTAAATTCAAAACACAGACTGCGCTCGGAGAAATCTATATGATGTTATCTTCGGACAGGAGTTCGATTCTCCTCATCTCCACCAAGTATAAACGCTTCGGCGTATAACATAAGAACGGCTAGTTGATTTAATTTATCAATTAGCCGTTTTCGTTTTTTATTTGAGTTTGTTATAATATATCGAACATTTTTTGAAAGGAATGATTGGAATTATGTCAAAAGTAAAACTCCTAAACTTTATTGGAATCTTTCTTCTCACAACAGGACTCATTTTTGGAATCCCACCTCAACAGAAAGCACATGCAGAAGTTCCTACAGAGGCACTTAATAGAGTAATTGAGAACTATATTGTTTCAAACAATGGTTCAATCTCATATGAAGATGTTGCTTACATTGCAAAAGCGATTCTTTACTATTCTTACAACTACAAAGTAGATCCTCTTGTCGTAACCGCCCTCATTAAAAGTGAATCAAACTTCAACACTAACGCTTACTCATCGGCGGGCGCAATCGGACTTGGACAGCTTATGCCACGTACCGCAGAAGCCCTTGGAGTAAACCCATATGATCCAGCACAGAATATTGAGGGAGCATGTAGTTATCTTGCTACACAGATTAACAACTTTTCTGGTTGGGCATATCCTGTTGAGTTTGCACTCGCAGCGTACAACGCTGGACCGAACGCAGTAAGAGAGTATGGCGGAATTCCTCCTTATGCAGAGACACAAAATTATGTGAGTAAGATTCGTAGTGAGTATTATGGGTTATATAACAATCTGAAGAATGTTTTAAGTGCGTGAGGAAAAGGAAAATGGCTAATGCAATGGTAAGTTTTCGCATGGATGCAGAACTGAAAAAGAAAATGGAAGATGTTTGCAAAGCTCTTGGACTTCCAATTTCTGTTGCTTTTACGATGTTTGCGGCGAAGGTTGTTCAAGATCGAGTAATTCCTTTCGACCTCGCGCTGCCTCCATTGGAAGAAGAAAACTGAATCTAATATTTCCCTTTGGTCTATCCACGCAACATGGATTAGACCATTTTCTTTTTGTTCAAAAATCAATACATCTCCTTTGGTATAATTTAAAAGAGAAAGGTGTGAAATTCGTTGAAATTCTTAAAAGAAAACAAACTGATTATATTCTCAGCACTCATTTTCATAGCCTCGCTTTTTGCTGGATACACTGTATTTAGTAGCCTTTTTTCGTCTGCAATTTCTACAGAAGATGAACTTGTTGCAGAGAAAGAAAAAGAACCTGAAGATGTGACCAAAAACTACCTTATTCTCGGTGTAGACGAACGAGATGGGGATAATGGTCGGTCGGATACAATCATCCTTCTTTCAATGAATCTTGCACAGAAACACATAGGACTCATATCAATTCCCCGTGATTCCATGTTCGCTATCCCACAACACGGAGAAGATAAAATCAACCATGCTTATATGTACGGTGGAGTGAAACTCACAAAACAAGCAATCGAAACGCGATTCAATTTAAAGATTGATAACTACGCTATATTCAATTTCGCAAATTTTAAACATATGATTGATATTCTTGGTGGTGTTGAAGTAAATGTCGAAAAAAATATGTATTATCGTGACCCTTATGATGGTCCAGATGGACTAATTATTGATCTCCAGAAGGGAAATCAGCACCTTGATGGCGAGAAGGCTATGGAATATGTTCGTTATCGTGATGAAGAAGGCGATATAGGTCGTGTTGGTCGCCAACAGAAATTCTTGAACGCATTTCTTGATAAACTAACTTCTCCCGAAAAGATTTTCAAGCTACCATCTATTGCTCGTGAAGTGTTCAGCTCTATCGAAACAGATATGAGTATCGGTGATTGGTTGGATGTAATTAGTTATCTTCGTCCGAATCAGAAGTTTGAAATTAAATCTATGATGCTCCCGGGACATCCAGAAATGATTAACGACATTAGTTACTGGATTGTTGATGATGAGAAGGCAAAAGATGAACTGAAAAAATTGAATGATTTTGTGACAAATATCAATACAGATTTAATTATCTATGCTCCAGAGGAAATCCAAGCAAAGATTGATAAAAATAACAGTATATTCAAGACAAAGAAAAAAGAGCCTTTACAATGGAGTGTTATTGAAGTTGAGGGAAGTGACTCTGAAAGTCACGCAGAACAACTAGCGCGTATGGAAGAAGCACGTCGAAAAATGCAGATGCAAGAGGCTGAAGAACGTGCTATGCGAAATCGTAGAAACTATTATGATACTCTTGTACATGATAGTTTTAATAAGAATTCTACACCTGTTCAATATGCCAAAGGTGCGGTCACTATTATCAATACGTCCAGTGACCCAATGAAGGGAGAATTGGCAAAAAGACGTTTGGAGTTAAATGGTATTGAGGTTGGTGTTGTTGAAAATACGACACCTCAAATAAATAGTACAACTGTTTTTATTGTAAGTAGTAATGATGAAGATTTAACTGATGCAATTCGAGAAATGAATTTCCGTTATTCAGTAATATATAAAAACAATACGGAGCGGAATACGTTGATTGTCGGTGATGACTGGCGTTGAGAAAGGAATGATGATTTATGCGCGAGAAATTAACTCCACAAATTATTTTTGTAATCGTAATTGTACTTGTGGGGATAATTAGCGGAGTCTATTGGGGCGTGAACAAATATTTTTTTCAAACAGATATTGTTCATCCTGCTCCTTCTGGAAATACCGTTGCGAAGGCAACAGTAACAGAATCACCAGTTGATAAAGTATCTTTGTTCTCAATGAACTCCATAGACACAAAGACCTCCTTTGAAATATCAAAGGAGGTCATGGATTTAGAGGAACAGATAGATGATATTGATAAAAAGATTGCCTCTCTTGAAAGCAAAAAGAAGAATATCGAAAACAAAACAGAGTCTTTGAAAGAGGAGCTACGTGAAGAAGTTACAAAAAACATCTTTAATGTAGCTCCTTGGTATAATCCTTTTAAGCTGTTCTCTGCATGGCAAACAAGAGATGATGCAGTTGCATTTATTGAAGAAGATTTGATCGCTCAAAAGGAGGATATAGAGAAAGCGGAGAAAAATATAAAAGAGCTTTCTGTTAAAAAAGAAACTCTTGAAACACAAAGAGAAAATATGAAAACATCCTTGAAACAATTAAATGGTTCTCTCTATGAAGATGTGGCATACTCTTTGGCAGAAGAAAACATCGTTAACATCAAGTCGAACCTGATAGATGGTTTCTTTGAAAATGAACAAGAACGTCAACGGCAATATCAAAATGAGAAAATGAATGGTTTGCCTCCGTTTATCATGCCCGCTCATGGCGCAATTACGTCTGCGTTTGGGTATCGTATACATCCGATTACGGGGGCACAAAAATTCCATTCTGGTGTTGATATTGGTGTTGATTATGGTGATCCGATTCGAGCAAGCAACTATGGTCTTGTGATTCATGCAGGATGGTATAGTGGATTTGGTAAGACTGTTATTCTTTCACATGGAGATGGTCTTTATACGCTTTATGCACACAACTCAGAAATTAAAGTGAGTGAAGGTGATAAAGTCGAGCAAGGACAGTTGATTGCGCTCGGTGGGTCAAGTGGGTTCTCAACAGGTCCGCATTGTCATTTTTCTATGTGGGTGAATGGAGAACTGGTTAATCCTTTGGATTACATGTCAGATTATTCGAAATGAGGAATATGTTATGGAAAGAAGATTGCTACAGGTTTTTGCAACTTTTCTTTTGGTCTATTTTGTAACACTAACGGGTATAACGAGTGCGGCGGCGAAGGTGGATATTGCACCGAGTAAGTCAGTAACAAAACAAGAAGTGCAGTACGCTATCAACGCTGTAAGCCGTGTTACAAAATACATGAGAGAGAAACACGGAGAAATTCTCACCAATAATGTTCGTATCTATCTCCATCGAACAGGAGATAAAGTGTCTAGTAATTTTGGAGGTTCTGTCGATAGTGGTGATGAAGGTGGACAGGCAGTTCTTGGGCAGATTAATGTAAACCTTCCTGCGGATGCAAATGAATATTATATAACGTTTATCATTGCGCATGAGATGGTTCACCAATACCAGATGCTTGATACTGGGGTAAGCACGCTGAACCGTAACCTTTGGTTTGTAGAAGGTATGGCGGATGTTATTGGAACAAGGGTTGCGAATGAAGTAAACCCCGGGATGTACGATAAATTTGTTAATAATGCTTTTACACAAACAGCACGACATCCTATTGGTCTTTATGTGATTACTACAAGAGATGGATGGAAGAATAATTATAATCGTGGGGCGAAGACATATGCTAAGGCGGATTTAGCTTTGATTTACCTAACTACACGTTTCCCTGATTCTTATATGTTCAAATACATGTTTGCACTATCAACAAGTTCTCCAGAAGAAGCATTAAAGACTGTTTATGGGATTGAGTCGATAGCTGATCTTGAGCTTGAGCTTGAAGGTTTGCGAGAGATGCGGCGAAATAGGTAACAAAAAAGAGCGTTCCGAAAGGTTCGCTCTTTTTTGTTATATTGCTTTGATGACTTCAATCACAAAATCATCCGCCGAGAATTCAGGTAAATTGTTAAAATCCACATCTCGCCCCGGCTCCGCAGGAAACTTCATTGAATACTTCATCTTGTGGTTCTTTTCCATCACCGACATCAACGGGTCAATCGTTGAAATAGAATAACCTTCGTTAGCAAGCCTCTCAAGAACCTCTTTTTTCGGTCTTATGAACAAATATGTTTCTCCCGGTACAAGAACATCTGGAAAAGGTCTGCTTGTCATATATGCCCCGTTTTCGCGCAAAAATGCACCAATCAAAACGCTCGGAACATTCATCGGCTTCCAATCGACAAGTCTCTTGAAAGCCTCATTATTTACGGCGATAAGTTCTGACTCAAACTTTTCCACATAAACGTCTCTTGGAGAAGTGTTAAACACAATCGTTCGCACAATCGGCATCTCATGAGAGCCGTGGCAAAGAGGACATTTCATCCCTTCGGGTGGATTGAGTGGGCATGGTTCGTTTATGTAAAAATTATGGAATGTCTTAATCAGTTCAACAAGGCGTTTTTCTTTCTTTTGTTGGAGAAGAATGGAACTCTTGTTAATCTCCATCGTCTCATTGGAGCGTCCAAGCTGTGTGCAAAACTCAAAGTAGAGCTTTCGATAGAACATATTCTCCTTATCGTCCAAAATGAGTTGATTAAGGCGTTGGAGCAATAAGTTCTTATCTGTAGTTCCAAAAAGTTTAAATTGCTGAAGAACGAGGATGAGAAGTGCTTTTGTGTTGTGTTTTCGGTTCTCTATTTCCTCCATGCGTTCTGCAATATTGTTCATCCATTGCATATCTTTTTGTGCTTCATAGAGGTCATAGAGCATCGTGTAGTATTGAACAAGAATCTCGTTATTATTTTCAAACTGATTCGTAATTTTGAGGGTAAGGCGATTGCGTTCTGCTGCGGAAAGCTCAAAAAAATATTTGGTAGAAGCCATTGCTTTTAGAACAGCAAGTGTATTGTTTTTTGTGAACTTATTGTTCTTCATCCACTTATTGAAAAAGGAATCTCTGTCCTTGTTTTTGATTCCCTTTTTACAAAGTTCTTCGATAAAAGTGAAGTAGTCTTCGAGGTTCTCAAAGCGCGTACTATCCACCTCTTTGGCATATTTTATCGCCTTCCGATAGTTCACCTGATTAGCCAAAAGAAGATTTGTGATAGCGAGCATCATTTCATCCTCTACGCCACCTGTCTTCTTTTCGTCCAAGAGAGGAAGTAACGTAGAGATGTTTTGCGAGAGATTCAAGCTTTGGTCTATCTGAGCCAAAACTGTTAGTTCGCTAATCGTCATGTTGTTTGGAATGAGAGTTTTACGCCCCTCAAACGCTTGATCGAAACGTTGCGCCTGAATAAGAGTAAAAATCTTAAAGAGTTTGTTTCGCTCCGAAGCCTTCTTGCTAATCGCCTTAGAAAAAGCAACAAAGGCTTCATGGAGGAAGCCAAGTTTCAGCATACAAACACCAATAAGAAAGTGGTAGTTGTCATCATCCACCTTATCTCTGTATTGGTAAATATTCTGTTTCAACACTTCCTCTGGATTATTACTTCTAAAAAGATTGATTGTCTTAACATCAAAAATCATGATCTTCGTCCTCTCGCAATAGCAATCGTTTCCTCTATCTCATCTACAGAAAGTTCTAGTCTTCGTCCAACAATCGCAAAAAGCTCCTCTTTGGAGTGGTGTCCGCTGTGTGTGTCTGTATGACAAATATGACAAAGTTGAATCAGATTCTCTTTTATATCTGGTCCACCCGCCCCACGCGGAACGATGTGGTGTGGCTCGTTCCCATAACAGGGACGACCGCAGAGCTCACAATAATCGAGTTTTGCTTCTTCTATCGTCTTTTGATTTCGTACGCGGGCGAATTTAGGGAACATTAAGCCAATGGTTGTATCTTCCACTGTTTTTTTGTATGAGCGAGTTTTGAGTTTTGCTTTTGATTGAAGTTTCGTTTTGCTTTTTAGTGTGGACTTTGATTTCAGTGTAGATTTTGACTTCAAAGGCGTTCTCGATTTTAACGAAGTCTTTCGTTCAAGTGTGGAGTTACTTTTGAGCGTTGATTTTGATTTTAGCGAAGTCTTTCGCTTGAGTGTAGACTTCGATTTAAGTGGTGTTTTGCGTTGAAGCATAAAACTCTCCTTTCTTTTTGAAAAGTATAACACAACAAAGTTGTTTTTGGGCGAAGAAAAGATAAATGGTTGTTCTGTTAAAATTATTGTAAATTCAACGGTTTTTACAAAATGATTATTGTGCTAGATGTATAATTAAAATAACAATTCGTTTAAAAAGAAAGGATGTCTTTTATGTTCGGAGACAACGAAATTTTGGTGGCTGATGCAAATTTTCTTGGGATGAGGAAGACTTCGTTTAACGAAATTTTCGATTCTGGGAAGTATGATACTCTCCGCCTCATCACCTACAGTGCAACTTTCGACCAGATTTACGAGGTGGCAAAACGGTTTAAGCGCACAGATGTTATCTTTGGTTCGGGCGATGTTTTGAACGGTACAATCGCTGCTCTCGTCCATGCTCAAACCTGTACGGTTGACCTTGTAAAAAAGAGTGCGCGGTTCAACGATCTTGTTCAGATGGGGAAAGACGGAAAGATTGGCTTGTTCCTTCTCAAGGAAAAAATTTCACATGAGAAGATGTATATTCTGTCTGGTCCAACGGAAACTCTCGTTGTGATTGGTTCTGCAAATTTCACACAGAGAGCTTTCGGTGGAAACCAGCGAGAGTTTTCGATTGCGTTCGCGAACGATACGAACGCATTTGAGACGATGGTAAAATATTTTGAGGAAAGTAAAGCAAAAAGTTCAACAGAACTTCCTCTTCCAACACTCAATGTGAACGATAAGAAGGTTCAGGACAAAGAAGTTCCTATTCTTGCTCTTATTGAGAAGGAGAAGATTGTTACAGTTGAAGTTCCCGTTGGCGACTTCGACTTTGTTCAGACGGTCAAAGACTTTGAACCTGATCGTCGAATCCAGCTCGAAGAAGAAATGCCCATCACCAAAATTAAGAATGGTGTTATCTCTTGGTCTTATGACAAGGTTTTCGGTGCTCTTGCAAGGATTTCTGTTAAAGAGGAGGAAGAAGAACGGCGTAGGAAAGAGTTCCCTCAGCTTATTATTGATGCAGAAAATGGCGATGTCGCTCTCAATGGAATGAGCCTGACAGAGCGATCTGAGAGGGAGTTCGGTGGAAAGACTGTAAAAACTGATCTTGAAAATCTTTGTAAATACATGGACTCGTTCCTCGATTTCAAAAAGGGTGGAGAAGAAGCGCGAGACATTGTGTGGAAGTTGTTGTGTTATTCGTTCACATCTCCGTATATGGCTCGTCTCCGCAAGTTGGCTGAAAAATACAAATACTCGCTACACTGTTTCCCTATGTACGGGATGATCTACGGAGAAGCGAGTACAACAAAGACTTCTATGACAAAGATTGTCCGCGCTCTTATGTGTGGAAAAGTTGATGAGGGGTTCTCTTTCTACGATTCACCGATGTTTACAAAGACACTTCTGTTGCAGGGGGCAAAAGCAAGACAGACAGGTCTTCCGATTTTCATTCAGGATTTGACGAGAGACCAGTGGGATTCTCATGCTGGTAATATTTTGAAATATGACCGTTATGAATCTCGACAAAAGTTTGATCCGCCACTCGTGATTATTACAAGTAATGACGTTACTGCTTTGAAGAAGGAGTTTTCTAAGCGTTGTCTTTGCTTTAATCCGAAAACTGTTGTGACCACGAGAGATTTGATTCTCGGTTCAAAAAAGTTCAATGATTTCTGTGATTCTTTTTCGCCACAACTCTTCCTTGAATATGTGCGTCGAATGAATGTTAAGGTTGTGGAGATGGAGGAAGAACTTAAAAATTCAGACGAAAAATACACGCCAGATGTTATTAAGGTTTCTTCTATCGTGTTGCGAGAAATTTGTGAAGAAACGCTCGGCTACATCCCAGATTATATGTATGAACTCGATTTTGTTCGTGATTTGTATTCAGAAGAAGTTGTTGGGAGTAGAAAAATCCATGAGTTGAAGCAACATTGGCTTGCGTCGCCAGACTCGTTTGTTTTCCGTAAAGATGGTCGAGTATTTGTTGATATGGGAGAGACATATATTGCATCGCGAGCTAAAAGAGAGCTTCCAGTTAAACTGTGTTTGGAGCAAATTGGAAGAAACCTCATTTGTGATGAAGTGGAATTGGATAAAATTGGAATTCGCCGAAAGACAATGATGTCTAAAATTAAAAATCTGTTTGCCTCATAAAACAAAGGAAGAGTTTTCTGGATGATTTACACAAGTTACTTCAAAGCCGCCGCAGATCTAAGCGACACTTATTCGGTTTACAAGAAAAAGCCCCCGTGGTTCGTTCGCCCTGTTGCTACGGAGCTGTGCGCGAATGAACAGTTATATAAAATGTACAAGAAGGAAAATATCTCGGATGAAGACTTTATTCGAAGATACCTGAACGAAACATTATTCCTTCTTGACCCAGAGGAAATTGGGAAGAAGTATGACGGAAAGATTCTTCTTGGGTGGTATAAGGATAATCCAATGGATTGTCGCTTTCTGATTTCCAAGTGGTTAGAGGCAAATAGTAACATTAAAACGCATGAATTAACACCAGCGGAGTTAAAACTACGATTTTAATGTTAAAATCAAGAAATACGCTGGTTCTAGGCGCGAATTTTAATGTTTGCGATAGGGCTTGCGTTTTTAATTTAACGCAAAATATGATAGAGAATTGCGTTATAATTCTTGCGAGGTGAAAACAATGGAACTCCAAAAAATACCAGAAGAAAAACTTTTCGAAGACCTACTCTTGTTTCGTTTGAGCGGTCTCGATTTAGAACATCCAAAAACAGATAAATGTCCTTCCTGTTCTGATACAACAGAAAAATATATCATCGACAAGCTCCATCGAATCGGATATTGCACCTCTTGTCAGACTTTTGCACAACTCCCTATACCTGCGCCTAATAAACATACAAGAGGAAATGTTGAGTGGGATATGCGTGCGGTTGGAAGTATTATGGAAGAAGCTCACAAACACTTAGATGATAAATTCCTCCAAATGGAATTAGAAGCATTCGATTTAACAAGAGATTTGATTGAGGAATACAAAATTGGTTTTTATCCATACACCTATTGGGTAGAACGAGATACAGACTGGAAGTTTGGAAAACTTCTCTTCTCAATGGAAAGTTTCGATGGAGAACCTATCAATGTAGTGGGGAAAAGTGTAGGAAAAAAGGAAAAAGTTCTAAAAAACGACACTCAAGTTCTCTATCCGCGTAATAGTAGTGTCTTCAACAGACTTGGATGGTTTAATTCTGTTGTGAATATTTTTACCGATCCTGTTGATGTGTTGATTGCTTTACAAGAAGGTTATAAAAACAGTGTCCTTCTTTCAAGCCGAGCAGATTTGCCGACGGAGCAAATTATCCAGACGAAGATTAACGTCGTGCTCAATGGAGGTGTGCCAAACTTTCCTTTGGTCAATCTTTTCTATTATGCAAAGAAGTATGCGGTTGAATTAAATGTGTTTGATGTCATAGACCAAAAGGAAAATGTTTCTTCTGAAATTTTGGAACAACTCTGATTCTATATTTGTTGAACGTTCTGATATACTTTATACATCCGCAAAGGAGGAAAAATTTATATGTAAAGGTGCTCGTGATGCCTATGGACAAAATTCACAACATTATTGATCTAAACGAAAAGAGAGTGGTTCAGAACCGAAAAATATACCTTCAAGGTGAAGATGAAGAAAATGTAAAGATAAATTCCAAAGAAATCATGGAGGCGCGAGAGTTCCTGATGGAAAAGACAAACCTCCTTGAATATAAAGACCGTATCGGTGTTGTTACATCTTATTTGAGTGAAGAACGTAAGAAAGATAAATCCTTTGGTATTTTCTACCTCATATTTACGAAAGCACTAGATTTTGTACTTACATATGATAAGGTAGATGAACTGAGAGAAGCTTTTGTGCGTTATCTGAATATGATTTATGGGTATCGCAATCGTATTTTGCGAAAAGATATGCCAAAAGGAACTGATGGAAATAAGAAACTTTTGGATAATATCAAGGTTCAGAGCTTGGATGTTCAGTCGTTGATTTTTAGTAAAGCGCAAGAGAAAAATAAATAGCCACAATGGACGAAAATCCGTTGTGGCTATTTATTTTTCTTGTTGAACTTGAAAATTTGATACAATCGTTCTTGATTTTAATTTTAAATTTTAAGGGGGACTGTTAATGACCAGTCAAACACGAGTAAAGAAAACAATCATCGGAGCGCTTATATGCGCAACACCTTTTCTATTTGGTGTATCGACCACCCACGCAGAGAGTCTCATCGACGAGAACAACTATGAGCAGGTTCTCAACATCCAGATGAGCCTTGTAAATGCGGGACAGAATCTTTGGGTTGATGGCGTGTGTGGCCCGCAAACAAAAAATGCTATTATTGCTTTCCAAGAATATCACGGAATAGCAACCACAGGTGAAGTTGATAACGACACAATGTATTTGTTGAAACGTTTTCAAACCGACATATCCCGTGGATTCACTCGCTCACTTGTTGTAGAAGCGACTGGATATACGAGATATGACGAAGGCTGCGGTGATTACACGGCAACAGGTGAATATCTACGTCGAGGAATAATTGCTGTAGACCCATCTATCATTCCTATGGGGACGCGAGTCTTCATTCCGGGGTATGGTGTTGCGGTTGCCGCTGATACAGGCGGGGCGATTCGTGGTAACAAGATCGATCTTGCGTTTGACTCTCGTAGCGAGGCGTTTGCGTGGGGGCGTAGAACGATAACCATGTTTATTCTTTAAATTTTTCTTTTCGAAGAAAATGTTTTTGAAAAAGATATATAATAGAAATATCCAAGCAACGCAATAATCTAGCAGTTGCGTTGTAACATATTGTTTAACCTCTATTAAGAAAGTGCAGGTATAACTATGAGTAAGAAGATGTCTTCGGGTGATGCATCGCGCATTCAGTCGAGTACGGCAAAGAGCAATGGTGGCGGAGTATCGAAGGGGAGTTTTGCCTCCCGTGCGCAGAGCGCAGGAGCGAAGAACGGCGGCAAGAGCGGGAAGAAGTAAGTCAATCTTTCTTTCCGAGACCAGAGAGGATTTACTCTCTGGTCTTACAGATCATCAGAGTCCACGACGGCGGAAACCCCTGCCTTTAGGCGTGGGGAGGAGTCGTCACTTCATCCTTTCTGTATTTTCAACAAAGAATATGATATAATTTTACTAGCGTAGACTCAAAGCCATTTCCGGACGAGAGAACCGTTGGATGTCCGATATAAACCATCGGATTTCTAAGACACTCGTTTGAAAATATGGCGAGAATACGCTGTTTGGAACGATGTTGGTGTCGTGAGGATAACAACCCTCGATACGAACGAATCACTGCCTCGGAGTAAACTCTTTGGCAAAACGGGCGCTGTCAGCCGCCCGACGATGTAGGCGGATTTAGGGAGACGAAAGTCGTTTGCACCTATGTTTCTACGACTTACAAGCCCCCGTCTTTAGTCGTGGGGTCGCTGACTATTTTATCTCCTTTCATCAGGGGAATGCGGCAGACAGATACCACATCTTCTGCCGTTTTCTATTTCAAAACAGAAATGAGGTTCAATCTTGGCAAAAAAGAAACAAAAAGAACCTGTGGAAAAACCACCTATCATTATCCCAGAAGATGCTCAACCCATTCTCGAACACCTAAAACTCACTGAATCCACGCTCTCCGAGCTCCTCGATACATTCTACTCGCGCTACACCACCTCAGAGCTACTACAGAAACTCAATATCCTCTTTTCCTTTGGCATAATCTCAAAAGTAAAACGTGAAAGAGCATTATTTTTCTTTTATAGAGAAAATGAAGAAAAACAAGCCAATATCGAAATAACAACAGAAACAGAAGAAGATACACCAGATTCGCGAGAAATATCGAAAATCGCAAGAAAACTAAGAAGTTCTAGGTATAATATAACTAGAAGCGTAAAAAGGTTTGGAATCAATTTTTCAATTAAGGCTGAAAAAAAGGTTGGAAAAGAAAAACTCAGGTTCTACATCCTATACGTTTCTGAACAAGACTTCTTTGCAGAGACCAAGCGTTTTGACTCTATATTAAAAGTGGATTCGGCAATACGTATAGTTGCGTCAGATGAAACCGTCAAGATGGGAATAGCAAAGTCGTTTAACGAGTACGTGGTCGGAAAATATAAAAAGAAAGACGCCTACTCGAAATTCCGTGAAGAAGGAACATTCTTCTTGCTTACACTTGAGGAGTTTTTCCATAAAACAACTTGGAAGACTCTCTTGAGTGACAAGTTGAAGAAATAGACCAGAAGAAAGGTTGAAAAAACATGCGTGAAGACAACAAAAAGTTCACCCCTGCAACAGAGGTGAACGCGATTGCAAAACCATTGATTGAGAAACATCATTCCCATTTGGTCAATGCGAAAATCCTTTTTGTATTCAAAGAGGGTAACTGGAATAGTGGTGGTAAGCCACGAGCGGGAGAAGTAAAATGTCTCTCTCCTCTTATGGCAACAATCGCCGAACTTGATTTTTGCATTGTTCTAAATCATAAGTATTGGATGATGCTTGATGAACACTTCCGTACTATCCTCATTGATCACTTCCTTAGTTGTTGCGACTTCAAAGAGGGAAAAGATGGAGAACTCAAATGGTGCAAAACATCCCCTCCTACTCTTGAGTTCCCGCAGGTTGTTGAACGGTATGGTTCATATAATGAAGAATTGAAAGAAATGGAACGCTCTATGCGTGAGTTTGCTGAGAAAGGAAATAACTAATGGCTGGAAAAAATGTAGAAAAGAATTATGATGCTTCTGATATTCAGGTGCTTGAAGGTCTTTCTCCTGTTCGTAAGCGCCCGGGAATGTATATCGGAAACACCTCTAAGGAAGGTCTCCATCAGCTTGTTTATGAGGTAATTGATAACTCTATCGACGAGGCAATGGGGGGCTATGGTGATTCGATTGATGTAATTATCCATAAAGACAATACAATTACTGTTGTTGACCACGGACGCGGTATCCCTGTAGATGTGCAGAAGCAGACGGGAAAGCCCGCTCTTGAGGTTGTTCTTACAGTTCTCCATGCAGGTGGTAAGTTCGGTGGTGGCGGATATAAAGTCTCAGGGGGGCTTCACGGTGTTGGCGTTTCCTGTGTAAATGCCCTTAGTGAGTCCATGATTGTAACAGTTCATCGTGATGGCGGCGAATACGTTATTGAGCTCGCTCGCGGTGAAGTCGTTAAGCCAATGAAAAAGGTTAAGTCGGTCGATAAGTCCGACACGGGGACGACTGTTTGGTTTAAGCCCGACCCAGAGATTTTCGACACCTTGGCCTACGATTTCACAACGCTCCGCCATCGTCTTCGTGAACTTGCATTCCTCAACAAGAATGTTGTCATCACCCTCACAGACGAGCGCGAGGTAGACGAGGAAACGAGTGAGGTAAAGAAAGAAACCTATCATTATTCAGGTGGTATTCTCTCTTTCGTGGAAGAGGTCGGTAAGCGTCGTGATAATCTCGTCAATGATGAGGTTATCTACTTTGAGCACACAGATGATAAGCGCGACCTAGTGACTGAATCGGGGACAATCAAGGCAACGGATATTGTAGAAGTCGCTTTGCAGTACAACGACTCTTATGCAGAGCGTCTGTACTCTTTCGTAAACAACATTGAAACAAAGGATGGCGGAACTCATGTAAAAGGGTTCTATCAGGGGTTCTTGCAGGTCATCAATAAGTTTGCTCATGAGATGAAGTTCCTCAAGGAAGACGAAAATCTGGCACAAGATGATGTCAAGGAAGGTCTTGTAACTGTTGTTTCGATTAAGTTCCAAGAACCGCAGTTTGAGGGGCAGACAAAGACAAAGCTAGGTTCTGTTGAAGCGCGTGCTCTGGTAAAAGATGCTGTTGTAGAATATCTGACACGTTATTTCGAACAGCATCCTGATGAGTGCAAGAAGATTGTTGAGAAGAACTGTCTTGCTCAGAAAGCGCGTGAGGCGGCACGTAAGGCGCGTGAGCTTGCGCGTAGTAAGTCGGATGCGAAGAAGATTTCTCTTCCCGGTAAGTTGGCAGATTGTTCGAGCAAGAAGGCTGAGGAGTGCGAAATCTACATCGTTGAGGGAGACTCCGCTGGTGGTTCTGCCAAGCAGGGGCGTGATCGTAGGACTCAGGCAATCCTTCCTCTGCGTGGAAAAATCCTTAATGTTGAAAAGGCCTCTGCTGAAAAAATTTTTGCCAACGAAGAACTTCGTGCAATGATTGCGGCGTTCCGTTGTGGAACTCAGGATGACTATAATGAGAGTAAACTTCGTTATGACAAAATCATCATTATGACGGATGCTGATGTTGATGGAGCACATATTAGAACGCTTCTCCTCACGTTTTTCTACCGTTTCATGAAGCCTCTCATCGAAAATGGGCATGTCTATATTGCAATTCCTCCGCTTTATAAGGTGACTAAGGGAAAACAGACATGGTACACCTATAATGACGATGAACAAGCGAAGAAGATTGAAGAACTCGGTGGAATGAGCGAAGCTATCAAGATTCAGCGTTATAAGGGGCTTGGTGAGATGAACCCTGACCAGCTTTACGAAACGACGATGGACCCCGAGGAACGGACTATTATTCGTTGTTCTATCAAGGATGCGGAGGAGGCAGATGAGACGTTCTCGTTGCTGATGGGTGATCAGGTTCCGCCGCGAAGAAAGTTTATTGAAGATAATGCGCATAAGGTTTATAACTTAGATTTCTAAAAAAGAAAACCCCTCCCAATAGGGAGGGTGTTTTTATGTGGAGTGTTCGTATTTTACAACCACTTACAATTCAAGTTACATTGACATGCTCCCCACAGCGAAAGCAGGGGTCTTCTCGGCGGGAGGATAATGTTTCCAATGTGTTTTGTCCAAAAGAAAACCACACATCTCCAAAGAGAGATGTGTGGTTTTGCGATGAGACGATTGGATCAGTTAAAGGCTTTCGCCTGTTCCTGAATCCAATCCGTGAGGTATACAACTACCTCACGGCCAACCATACGACCGTTTGCATTGAAATGCACGGTCGTACGTGTGGTGTCATCGCGGCGGTCAACGCTCTCAAGGAGACCATACTCTCCCTTAAGAAACGTTAACCGATATGGCCCTTCGTCCACCAGCACATAAAGCTGGTCATGAACGTAAGAGTCAATGATCTGCTGCTTGGTCATAATAACCTCCTTGCTAGATCCCCGCGTCCGTTAAGTTGACGCGGGGTCAACTAACTTCACGACGAAACGTGAAGATAACGGCATGTTTATTTTACCCCACCAACTAAAATTTTCAAGTTTTGATATGTATTCAATAAAAACTTTTCGTGTTATACTTTTCACAGAGGTGATAAAAATGATTGTAAAACAACAAAAGACGTTTGATTTTATTAATAAAAAAAGAATACAAACTTCTTATAAAAGTTCATTCCTTTTTAGTCGAATACTCACTTTCATCACAGCCATTTCCTTTGGCTTATCCATATCCCCCCCCAACACACATGCTTATACACAAGAAGAATACTACCGCCAACAACAATACCAGCAGTACCAACAACAGCAACAAGCTCAACAGGAACGCCTAGAACAAGAACGAGCTATACAAGAGGCTCGCAATATCTTTAATAATGGTATGGTGGCTTTTCAAAACAAAGACTACTACGGTTGTATCAACCAACTCTCTCGTATAGAAAAAATTATGGGAGATAACAGAGATTACCATATAGCAATGGGAGAGAGTTTTCGACAACTCAAAAATTATGAAAACGCAATCAAGTATCTTTCTAGGGCAATGCAACTCGGAGCACAAGACTTTACAACTCTTACTGGCTTAGGATATAGCTATATGGATATAGGAAACTATAACGGAGCGTACAAATATCTTCTTATAGCAAACAATAAATTTTCTAATCCAGATGTTCCGTGGAATTTGGGGATAACGTGTGACAAACTTGGAAACCAACAATGTCTCCTTGCATCTATGAAGCGTGTTATTTCTTTGAATCCTACTTATGGTGTAGACCCGTATTTATTTTCAGGATTTGTTTACTCGAATAACAAACAATTTGAGAACAGTTTGAATATGTATCTTCAAGGATTGAAGTATTATCCAAATGATGCAAACCTTAATTTTTACGCTGGAGATATTTACTATGCGTCAGGAAAATTTGATGTCTGTGTTCCGTATCTTGAAAAAGCAGTAGCGGTTAATAAGACGTTTCTCGATGCATACTATCTCTTAGGTAGTGCCTACCTTCAGCTCAATAATCTTGAATATGCCAAAGATGAATGTCAGATCATGATGAAACTCAACAAAGATCATGCTAAGACGAAGGATTTGTGTAGTGCTGTTCAACAACGGATTATGCAAAAACAAATGCAGGAGCAGATGGAGAGAGATATGATTCAACAGCAAATTGATGACAACCAGCGGATGACGGATCAGAGCATGGCGGAGAGCGGTATGGGTACGCCGATTGCTGGAATGGGGATGTGAGGTAAAAAACAAAAAAAGAGCCACCCCGAAGGGTGGTTTTTTTAGGAAGCGCTCGTTTTTCGAAGCGGTTCCCAGTCCGCATTTACAAACATCTCAAAAAGTTTTTTAGTATCTTCTTTTGAAATGTTGTTGTAATTTTCCGCGTTCCAGTTTTCAAAGACATCAATGCTTTCACACCAAAAACCAGCATCGGTTATGTCCACAGAAAACATAGAACCCCAGTAAGGTCCTTCTGTTATCTGGAAAACAAAAACGTTGGGTGCGAATGAGTTCTGCTTAGACTCCCTGTAGTAGAATGGGTGTTCGTTCCCTGTTTTCGGGGATGTAAATGTTCCATGAAGATAAAATCCATATTTATCTTCTCGACGAGATATGTTTGAGACATATCTTGCGATAGCGGTGTGGAACATTTCTTGAAAGAAATTTACAGTTTTCATAACGAACCTCCTATACTGCCCCTTTCGGGGTACTACTAACTACTGACCGCCATCACATGTGGCAAAAGTCGGTAACATACCAACTGGTTTTATTTTACCCCTCCCTAATTTTTCTTCAAGTTTTAACATGAATCGTTGATAAATCAACGAGCTTTTGATATAATAAATAAAGCGAAAAATAAAATGCAAGAAAATGAAGGAAAAAGGTGAAAAAATGTCGCTAGAAGTCTTACAAATCAACAGAAATTATGGTCTCCTTGCTGTTTACAACGATCTTTACCTCCCACCGAACAGCAAGTTCAAACCGAAGATTGCCATGCAAGGTGTATTCAAGCGGGCGGATAACAGTGGGGGTTATGATACGCTTTGGGCATATCTTGATGTTGCGGAAGTTGTAAATCTCATCCGTAAAACAAGAATGGTAAAGAATGGTGTTATTCTTGAGTCGTTCAAGGGTGGAGAGGAAAAAGACGGGAATGTTTACTCTCGTATTCTTCGTGTCGATAGAGACGCTGAGAAGGGAAAGGTAAACTATGCCTTCTCTAAAGGTCCCGGCGAAACAAACTATGTGATGAATAAGCACGGTCAGCGTGTTCCCGGTGTTGTTAAGCCAAAGGGAAAAGCTACTCTCTATGGGAAGATGCCTCTCAGTAACGAGGAAGCTATCTACATCGCTGAGATGCTTGATAAGGAACTTACAGCGTGGCGCATTCTTACTGCTTCTGACTATAAGCGGAACCCTGCCGCATATGATTCTCGCAATCGTCAGCCCACATAATACAAAACCATGCTAAAATGGAAACCTGAGAACAAAGACTCAGGTTTTCCTTTGGTCTATCTAAAAAGAAACGAGGTAATAAAATTGGCTCAAAATATCATTGAACGTGACATCTCAGAAGACGCCCGCTCCTCTTATCTGGAATACTCCCTTGACGTTATCATTGGTCGAGCGCTCCCAGATGTACGTGATGGTTGTAAACCAGTCCATCGTCGCATCCTTTATTCTATGTGGGACACCAACAACACATCAAAATATCCTTATAAGAAGTCCGCCCGTACCGTTGGTGAAGTTCTTGGTAAATACCACCCTCATGGAGACAGTTCCGTTTATGAGGCAATGGTTCGTTTTGCGCAGGACTTTGTTGTTCGTTGTCCGTTTGTTGATGGACACGGAAACTTTGGTTCCGTTGATGGCGACTCTGCCGCTGCAATGCGTTATACCGAAGCTCGTATGAGTAAGTTCTCCGAGATTATGATGGAGGACATCGGATGTGATACTGTTGACATGATGGACAACTACGATGGTTCACTCAAAGAGCCGAAAGTTCTTCCGTCACGTCTCCCAAATATGCTTGTCAACGGCACAGAAGGTATTGCCGTCGGTTATGCATCAAAAATGCCCCCTCATAATCTGAGTGAGGCATTGGAAGGTGTTATCGCAACCATTGATAATCCTGAGATTACGACCTCAGAACTTATGAAGTATATCAAGGCTCCTGACTTCCCGACAGGAGGAATCATCCTCGGTCTTGATGGTGTTCGCGATCTTTACGAGACTGGTGTCGGCACAATCAAAATTCAGGCGAAATACGACATCGAGGATGTGGAGCACAGTAATTCTCGTAAGCAGATTGTGTTCACGGAAATTCCTTATATGGTCAATAAGGCAGAGCTCGTTATCGCGATGAACAACCTTGTCATTGATAAGGCACTCAATGATGTTGAGGAAATTCGTGATGAAAGCTCGACCAAAGATGGAATGCGTATTGTCGTTGAACTTAAGAAAACGGCAAATCCAACAGCTATCATCAAAACGCTCTTTAAGCGCACCAAGCTTCAGGCAAACTTCCCCGCGAAAAATTATGCGCTTGTTCCTACAAAAAATGACCGTCTGAAGCCGAAGCTCCTCACGCTGAAAGATATTATTCAGCACTTCATTAAGCATCGAAAGAATGTAATTACACGCAAATATCAATTCCTTTTGGCTAAGGCAGAAGCCCGCCTCCATATCCTCGATGGACTCATTAAGGCGGTCAATATCATCGACGATGTAGTTGCTCTCATTCGTTCCTGCAAGAACCCTGTAGATGCACAGGACGGACTTATGAAAAAGTTCCAGTTCAGTGAGAAACAGGCGAAAGCAATTCTGGACTTTAAGCTTCAGCGCCTCACAGGACTTGAAATCGACAAACTCAAGGATGAGGAAGAATCCGTTAAAAAGAGTGTTGAAACCTACAAAGACATTCTTTCTACGGACGAGAATATCCTGAAGGAAGTAAAACGCGATTGTCAGGATGTTTTGGACAAATATGGGGATGAAAGACGTTCCGAAATTATGTCCCGTTATGTAGAGTCGGATGAGCCAGAGGATGTGTTTGCGGATGTAGAAGAACAAGAGGTTGTCATCGTCCTTACAAACACAGGCTACATCAAGCGTGTTCCTTTGGCTGAGTACACACAACAGGCGCGTGGTGGTAAGGGTTCTAAGGGAATCAATACAAAGAACATTGATGCTATCACAAAACTCTTTACCTCGAATACAAAGCGTATGCTCCTTTGCTTTGGTTCAGATGGAAGAATGTATAAACTTCCTGTACCCGAGATTCCAGAAGATACAAAACTCGCTCGTGGTAAGTATCTCAATACTATCATTGGCGCAGGAACAGATGTTACAATCGTTGCTATTACCGAAGTTGACGAGAGCAAGGAAGACGGTTACATCCTCATGTTCTCTAAGATGGGCGGAATCAAGAAGATTAAGGCGGTTGACCTTATTACAAAACGTAGGGCAATCAATGCCATCAATATCAAGGATGGTGATGAACTTGTTAATGTGTGTCATGTAGGAGAATCCGAAAAGGTCTTTATGGCAACAGGGCTTGGTATGATTATTTGCTTCGACCATCAGGCGGTTAGTGCACATGGACGTAGTGCAGGTACGGTTCGTGGTATCAAATTAAGTCCGAATGATTATGTTGTGAGTGCAGATATTTTGCCCGAAGGTGGATCTCTCCTCACGACAACTAACATTGGTCTAGGCAAGCGCACGAAGAATGAAGTTTACAACATTCAGGCACACGGTGGTAAGGGGAGCATTAACTGCAAACTCAAGCCAAGTGAGCGTATTGTTTCGGTCGTAGACATCTCAGACGATAAGGATATTATCGTAGCGTGTAGCAATGGAAAAATGATTCGTATTCCTGCGGACTCTGTAAAAGAAGTACAGAGAGTTTCAAGAGGAGTAAGAATGGTTGATCTGAATACTGCGAATAATGAAGAAGTTGTTACGGTGAGTTCTGCAATTCGTGAAGATGATGATGTGGAAAATGATGAAGGCTGAGTGAGAGAGTAAGTTTCTTTAAATAGACCAAAGAGAAAAGACCTAGTTGTGAGCTAGGTCTTTTCTTGTTTTGAGGACTGACTTAGAACACGTAGTTTAGAGTCACGTTGTAGGAAACAACGTTTTTATCCTCGATAGTGAATGAGACATCCACCGATTTGAGACGTTTGTTTGGACCAAAGATGGTCGCGAACGTCTCTTTTAGACGCTGGACGGTCACACGGACTGCACGAACATCGCGACAAACGATGTCTTCTGCGGGCGTAGATCCGTGCGGGAGTGGCTGGTAGGCACTGGTAGTACAATCTGCCGCCATTGTGAGAACTTTGTCAAAAGTCATCATGCATCCACAAACTCGTTTTTTTTCATTCTCTGGAAGCGAGAATGAGCTCGGCGCACATTTTGCTTTGAGAAGGTGAGCAAGTTTTGCTTCGAGTTCTTCGAAGTTGATTACTTCAAAGGGGGCGCCGCCAAAATAACGAATCTGACTCATAGAAAAACCTCCTTCTCCCTCTGTTGAGGGAAATCAATGAATCTCTATTCCATATGGAATATCAATAATATTTTCTCACAGTGATAGAAAAAGACAAAAGAAAAAGAACGGAGTGTGAGTCCGTTCTTTTGAGTGTGATAACTAGCGGGTTAGTACCTGTCTGCAAGGACCTTCCCACTGGTCATCAACCAGAAGAGGATAACGACGCCACCAGCGAAAATAGCAGCGTCCTCAATGCCAGACACACCCCGTCCAAAAAACCACGGGAACGCGCCGGATGTGAGTCCTGTCTTGACTGCAAGGTGCATCTTAATGTACTGCCAAACTGGTGCTGCACCAGAGCAGAACATTCCGAAAAAACGAATCAAGTTTATCATATGATTCGCCTCCTTTTACAAAAGGCTCGCGACGAACATTGCGATGCCAGAGAAAAGGAAGATTGCCTGTCCAAATGTTTCCATGATTGGACCTTTCTACCCACCTGTTGGCGGGGCAGTAGATAAAAAAACTCTCTTAAAAATTATATTGAATCCACACAAAAAACTCAACAAAAAGGTTCATAATAAAAATAATTTCTTGTTTTAAAAGAAAATATAAGAAAAATAATCTCTTTTGAAGTATCATCATAACAAGTAGAAATATATTCCTTTAAAATAAATTCTCTTGAAAACTCCGAGAAAACTCTCGATTTAAGAATACGAAAGAAAGGTTGTGTTTGCATGGATGCCTTCATGGAATGGTATTACTACACGTTCATTGACGTATTCCAGACCGTGTTTGGAACTACGCCTGATTCTGGTGTTGGTACCGTAATTATGTGTGTGATGACGCTGGCGTATCCTATTTGCTACTACGTAACGGGGGGGGCGACGCGCCGATAAGCCAAAAGGAATGTTTTTCTTTTGGCTTATTAAATGTCTCTAAAATCAACGCTGTTTATCTCTAATATCTAACGAAACCTAAAAAATTTCAACGGATTCGTGATAATATAGTGTTGTCAGTTAAGTGTCTGCTTCTTGCGGAAGTTAGTCGATTTTCAAAGATTAAGGAGGAAGAACATTGAAGAAACTTGCTATTTGTGTACTGAATGTCGTTTGTCTTGTCATGTTTACGAGTTCAGTTTTGTTCGCCGTATCTGCATGGTCTGCTAATGGACTTCTCCTGCTCTCTTTGACGCTTTTTGCAGTGCCGCTTGTTTACACCGAGCGTAACATTGCTCGTGCGCGTGGATGCGCCAAGGCTGTCAAGGAGCAGGGGGCTGTCTCGGCGGAGCGTGATGGTGTGGCTGAGAAGGTGTGATCAGGAGAAAACAGAATAAAAATAAGCGGCTTAGTTCAGAACTAAGTCGCTTTTCCTATTGTCTAATTAAAGACTTCTGTTGCCAAGGTCATAGGCGACCTCCGAATCTAATTCAGTTGGAAACCCAGTCTTCCGTGACGATTTTGAACTCCTTGATCTGTTCCCATTTGACGAACTTGAAGGTTGCGCTCCCATCGTCAAGGACACGTCTCTCAGAAATCGCACGAATGATCGGTTTCTCTCCCTTGACCATTGAAACGAGAGCCATGAGGAGTGCGGGCGGGAGAACCACAGCCACGATGTCCGCCTCTGCTACACGACTTGCAAGGTCGCGAACATCGCTAACGGACTCAGTTTCCTGATCCATCTCCACAGGATTCCCGTTGTCGATAGCAGCAAGCTGCTCAACAGTCATGGGATGACGCGAAATCCAAAGAACTTTCTTCATGGTAAAAACCTCCTATACTACTAACTGCCAGCCGCCCCACATGGGCGAAAACTGGCAACCAACAACTGACTTTATTGTACCCCCCCCCGACTACAATTCAAGTTAAAAGAAAACTCATTAAAAATCCTTTTTCAATTTTGGCTTATCTCAAAAATAACGAATAAAATAAAACGAACTCTTTATAAAATATAAAGAGTTCGTTTTCCTATATATTAAAACTATTTGTCCTACAACAAGGACTTCTATTGCCAAGCACATAGCTGTTCTCTGAGTCTTACTCAGTCTTGAGGAAGGGGACCCCCATGATGTTGGGGAACACCTTCTCCTCAAGTGCGCCGTCAGTCGCAATCTCGTACACGAGGGCACGAATTGCACTGGCGATATGTGTTGGGGCAATCGCCGCAGCATCACCAGCCAGACAAGACCGTTCGGCGTCTTCAAGGGCTGTTTGCAAGTCCTTGATAACCTCGTATAGTCTCTTTCGGCGCATCTTGAGCGCTAGACAGAGGAAAATAACTAACTTTAGTTCTGATATGGAACAAAACTAAAGCTTTTAACTAATTAAATTATATTTGATTTTTATTTCTATATAAATAAAAAGACACCCATAAGGATGTCTTTTTTTTTCGCCATTATCCGAAAGAAAAATTGTTAGTTTTTCAAACGGACAGGGGCTACGAGCCCGATCCACTGGACATCGCTATCCGACGCCTTAGCATCGTTTTCGAAGATCAGCGGTTTAAGCGGATCACCTGTGTAGGTGATCTTCACCTTTACAGATGAGACTGCCTTAACCATCTTCTCCAGATGGCGGGCAGAAATTCCGACGATCTCACCATCTACGCCCGTTTTATTGAGCGTTTGGACGTTTTCTTCTGCGTCCCCGATCATATCCGAGCTTGCATACAATCGTACGTTCTCTGGATTGATCGTTAGGTGAATGGCGGAACTTTCCACCACCCGAGCACAGAGTCCGACTCTCTCAGAAGCGTCGGAGAATGCACTCTTTGCGAGCACAATCTCTTTTGCTCCCTCAAGAGAAGGGAACGCTTTGTCGAACGCGGGAGGCGCTGCGGCTAAGAGAGGCATCGTGTACCTCTCATTTTCCGAAACTACCTCGATGACGTTATCGGCAAAACGCCACTCCACATCGCTTGGGAGACTCAACGCCGCAATTTCCCGCCACAGAACAAGCACCTTTTTGCTTTCGATTGGTGTCGCAAGCTTGAAGGTCTGCTTTGAGAAGCAGGAACGACTTGCTCCATAAATGGAGCACTCATCCCCTTCGGCGATAACGGAAAGACCGTTAAATGCCGAAATTGTCTCTTCTGTTGCGATGAACGGAAGAGCTCGCGACATCATGTCCTGATAGCGATCCTTAGAGAACCCGAGGACAAACGTCGGCTCCTTTACAGGAGAATATGTCGGTGAGACGTTGGAGAGTGAAACGAGGTTCCAGCGACTCTTGCCACCCTTCACCTCGATTCGATTATCAACCTGACGGATGATAACTTCATCGGAATCGAGAGAGGAAAGCATGTCGTGCAAGAATTTTGCACTCATTCCAAATTCCTCTGAGATTGAGGCTTCCATTGCCTCAACCTTGATCGCCCCAACTGCGCTCTTGTTTGCCATTGTTACAATGGCGTTCAAAGCGTATGCTTTAAAATAGATCTCGCCGCCCTTGACGTTCTTGAGAAGAGAAGATACGGCATTTTTGATAATTTTGGTCTGGAATTTCATATCCAACAACCCCTTTCTTGGCTATACAGCCCAATCAAGCTCATCCCACCCTCCAACTCTTTGGGGTAGGTTCAACTCTTAGATAATCTTACCTGTCTTGAAGAAAAACCACAAGTTTTGAGCTGAATTTTTGATGTTATAATCTCAATAATCTTGTTGTTTAGATAGATTTTTGTTTTGAGAAAGAGATTTTCGTATGAAGAAAATATTTGTTTTAGATACAAACGTGTTGATAAATAAGCCTGATTGTATTTTTGATTTTGAAGAAAATGACATCGTTATCCCAGATGACGTTTTGGAAGAGTTAGACAAATTCAAATCTGAATATGACTCAGAAAGAGGATTTAAAGCGAGAGAATTTCTTCGGGTTTTGTGGGGACAGGTTGAATTAATTGGTGGAAAATTGACCAAAGGAATATCGTTGGGCGATGGAAAAGGAACGATACGAATGGTTCACACCCCAAAGAAACAGAGTGCTTTTCCAAATGGATTTTCTGTTACTCATAGTGTAGATAACCGAATAATCTATCTTTGCAAACAGTTGAGTAGACAAGTCATTAAAACACCTATTGTTCTTCTATCCACCGACACAAATATTTGCATTAAAGCAAACTCTGAAGGAGTAACTTCGAAAAAGTTTATTTTTGACGTTCAAGTTTCAGAAACAAAAAGTAATTATTCAAAAGATAAAATTATTGATTTAAAGTCTGAAACTACATATTCTGGTCGATCTAAAATTGTAGTTTCTATTGATGTTTACCTGCGGTTTAAAGCTGGGGGAAAAATTGTTTTCGAAGAAATAGAAGAATATAAAAGAACTCTTTCTTCAAATTTAAGTGGTTTTAAAACAAAAGACTTTTTCCCAAACGAATTTATCGAAGTATATGACATAACAGACTTAAATGAATTAAGAGAGTTTCAAAACCCTGTTCTTGGGCGTTATGACGCAATGAAAAATGAAATACAACAGCTAAAATATTTTAATCAGTTCAAGATGAGTCAAAAGAAATCTTCTGACATTAACATTAAAACAAAAAACATCGGACAAAAATTCGTTCTTGAGGCAATGTTTGCTCCGTCTAACATAGCTCCTTTGGTCATCATCAAAGGGGCGGCTGGTACAGCAAAAACATTTCTTAGTGCCGCCGCTGGTGTTGATGGTGTTTTGAAAAACCGATATGACAGGATTATTGTGACTAGACCAAATGTGGAGATGGATAAAGATATTGGTTTTATTCCCGGCAAAGAAGATGAAAAGATGGAGCCTTATATGAGATCTTTGAAAGATAATCTTGAGCTTTTGCTACCTTTTCCTCAATATCCTGAAGCCACAATTATGGAACAAATAGGTGGAAAAAGAGGTCGTTATGAACCGAAGAAGATTTCATATGTAGAAAAATTATTTTACGATGAAAAAATCAAACCAGAGGCATTATCCTTTCTTCGCGGTCGTTCTTTAACAAAAACATTGTTAATTGTCGATGAGGCGCAAAACTGCACACCTCTCCAAGCAAAAACAATCGCTACTCGTGGTGGAGAGGGCACAAAGATTGTCCTTCTAGGAGATCCAAACCAAATTGACAGAGAAGGATATACAGCGGAAACAAATGGTTTAACCTATCTATTCGAACTCATGAAAGACTCGGAATTATGTTGGCAGGTCACTCTTAACGACAACGAAGGTACTCGTTCCGCCCTTGCAATAGAGGTTGAACGACTTGCAAAAGAGAAAGAGCATGCTGAAACTTCTGTCCCAACGAAAAAATAGATACAATCCAAACAAGGGAGAAATCCCTTGTTCTTCAACAACTAAAAAGAAAGAAGGTTTTCTCCATATGAAGAAGGTTTTTGTCCTAGACACAAACGTCGTTCTTGATGATCCTGACGCAATTTTTAAATTCGAAGACAACGACATCGTAATTCCTGACGACGTGCTCGAAGAGGTAGACCGTTTCAAGAATGAGCGCAATACCGAGCGTGGCGCAAACTCCCGTCGATTTAGTCGCCATCTTGATGCTCTCCGACTTAAAGGAAATCTTACTGGTGATGGTGTTTCTCTTGGTGAAGGAATGGGAAAGCTTAAGGTTAAATTCACCCCTAAGAAACATCTCCAGAATCAAGAAGAATATTTTCTTGAAAGCGCTGCAAATGTAGACAATCGAATTATGTATCTTTGCAAGAATATGAAGGGATTTAACGAACATTATGACAAGGAAGACATTCCTATTATCCTTGTTACAGAAGACACAAACCTTCGTGTAAAGGCAAATACTATCGAAGTAAAAGCTCAGGATTACTTGAACGCAAAGATTGTTCGTAAAGCAGATGAGTTTTATTCAGGACGTAGAAAAGTTCTTGCGCTTCCTGAAGTAATCCAAGAGTTTATTCATACTGGTCATGGGATAAGCCAAACGGATTTGTTGGATGTTGATGGACACCAACTCAATGATGTTATCTTTCCTAATGAGTTCTTTGAGATTTACGATGCGACAGTTGTAAATGAACACTCCCTTGGGACGGCCGTTCTTGGGCGTTTCAACGTGAAGGAACAAAAGGTTGTTCCTTTGGTCTATTTAAAAGAACTTCTTAAGAAATCAAAGAAGATGTCGATTCACCTAAAACCTCGTAACATTGGACAGCAGTTTGCTCTCGAAGCCCTTCTCGCTCCACCTGATGTTGCTCCACTGGTTATTCTCAAAGGAATCGCTGGAACTGCCAAGACATTCCTCTCTGTTGGAGCAGGACTCTATAGCGGTATGCGGGAACTCTACAATCAGGTAATGATTTGTCGTCCAAGTGTAACGATGGATGAGGATATTGGATTTCTCCCCGGTGCTGAAAATGAAAAAATTGAGCCCTATATGAGAGCTATTAAGGATAATGTTTACACGTTACTCTATGGTAGCGAAATAGAGGCAAATCAGGACAAAATTAAGCGAAATTGGTCTAATGTTGAAACGATGTTCTTGAATGGAACAATCAAGGCAGAAGCTCTTGCGTATCAACGTGGACGGTCACTAAATCACTATTACTTCATTCTTGATGAGATGCAGAACGCAACACGTAGTCAGGCAAAGACCATTGTAACGCGTGGTGGTATTGGGACAAAGATCGTTCTTCTCGGAGATCCAGATCAGATCGATAGTGCATACCTCGACGCTTACAATAACGGTCTGACTTATGTTTCTGAGTCGATGAAAGGATCGCCTCTTTGCTGGCAGGTTACAATGAATCCGAGTGAGGGAACACGTTCTCAGCTTTCCAAGGATGCAGTTGCTCGGATGAAGTGATTGATAAACCAAAAGAAAATTTGGAAATGTTTTTTGAAAAATGTGATATACTTTGTTTAAGTTAAAACGGTTCGACCGTTTTGGATGGCGTGTATTCTCGAAATAGAGGATATGCGCCTTATTTTATTTTCAAAAGAAAATGAGAAACATTGTTGTAAAATATGTTATATTTCTTATATAAGAAAAGCGAAAGGATGGTTTTAATAATGGAAAATGAAAAATTGGTTCGTATAGAAAACAAACAGGTTGTTGTTTCTAGTAGAGAGATTTGCAAGCATTTTGAAAAACAACATTACCACGTTATGCGTGATATAGAGGTCATCTTAGGGGGTATCTCCAAATTTGGAGACACCTCTGCTATGTTTGAATTACACGAATATGTACATGAGCAAAACGGGCAAAAATATAAAGAATATATTATGAATCGAGATGCTTTTACACTTGTTGCAATGGGTTTTTCTGGCGCAAAAGCTCTTGAGTGGAAATTAAAATATATTCAAGCATTTAATTTAATGGAGAAAGAAATTTCTTCATTGAATGATGAAAAAAAGAAAGTTCTTAAAAACAAAGAGGTGGTTCGTGAACAAGAACTTGTCGTTCGTCAGCAAAACGCCCGTGTGCGTGAATCGAATCAATACCTAAAAATTGCGGCAAAAGTGAAAGATGCAGCTACACAATATCTGCTTTACGCGAAGGCAGCAGAATCTCTCAACGGTGGAGTGCCTGTTCTTCCTCCAACAATGCCTATTCCTCCACAGAATCAAAAAACAAAAGAAATGCTTGTTGCTTCAAAACCTCCATCGCCTACATCGTCCGTTACAATACCGACTTATCCTCCTGCTCCTCCTATAGTAAAACAACCCGAAGTTGTTCAACCAATAACTCCGACGCAACCTGCTCCTTTGGTCTATCAAAACGGACGAAGGACGTTAACTGCGACTGACATAGGTAAAATGTTCGGCGGAATCAACGCATCTCGTATTGGAAAGATAGCTAACGACAATAATCTCAAGACACCTCAATACGGGAAAAACGTATACTCACGATTGTCGAACGGTCGAGAGGTTTCTTCGTGGCGATACTATGACACGGTGATTCCTGTTTTTCGAGAGTTGCTGAAAGGCGAGTTATCTCGGCGGAATCGACAGACAAAATTATGGAATAACAACAACCAGAATGCAGACTTTGACTTAATTTAAAAAACAAAAAGAGACCTTAATTAACAAGGTCTCTTTTTGTTGAAGATGAGGTTTACTTGTTGTATTCCTCTACAAACTCCATGATGCAGTCTTTCAACTGCTTCTCTGTAACCGGAATACACCGTGAGCAGTACAGATCGTCCCACTTTCCACGTTTGAAGATCATACACTCGGTAAAACCTTCAGGGACAACACAGAGAGAGGCATAGAATTTCTTCTTGCCAATTTCAAAGTTGCACTCAAACCCTTCGGTTCCAATCATAGTAGTCTTCTTCTCAATTTTGAGCTCCATTTGGTTTTCCTCCTTATACAACTACCTGCAAAATTGCAGAAACTCTATAAAAATTATACATTTTTTGTGTTAATAATAAAAACAAAAAGGACTCAATCAGAATCCTTTTTGTTTTTCAATTATTGATTATTCACATTCATCTTCAAAATCAAACTTCCGTTTCTTACGATAGTAGACTGTTCCTACAATCACAAGCCACGCAATCACAGCAAGAAGCGCCTTGTCATATGCCGCATTCATAATCTCGCCGTAGTCTCCAATCGGCTCACCGAGCGTATAGTTGAACGGGAACTCAACCTTTGTTGCAAGCGATTCAAACTGAGAACCATAGTTCATGCGAACATATTCTTGATAGACCGCACCGTCCGCCTTTTCTTCAGAAGGTGTTCCAAAGACAAGCCAGAGAACCTTTTCCTCGTCAGGTTGGAGAATTGTCTGATTTCCTGCTCCAGCAAAGAATCCTGCCTCAGCGAGAACCGTCTGCCACTTGTCGATTGGCGAGTAGAACGTGTCTTCGCCGTTGCGAATCTTAAAGTCACTTGCACGGATTTCACGAGGAACATCATTTACGTTCTTGATCTTGAGCTTCATAATAAACGGGTTGATGTCATAGTCGTCGTTGCCTTGTGCGAAAGAGTAACTCTCATCAATGTTATCAAGTCCTGTAAAGTTTCCGTTTGTGTACTCGTCACCAACCGCCTTTACCTGCATGATGAATACTGGGAGATCGGCGCGGTAGGTCTGGTCAATATAGACCTGTAAGTCGCCGATACCGTACGCCTGTGTCTTACGATTTGTAGTGTCATTGAAGACCGTCATAATGGTGTCTGGGTGGACAACGAGGTCTTTTGTGTAAAAGACGGTGCCAATGATAATTCCAATGACACCTAGTATTGCTACTGTGAGAGATATGATTCGGAGTTTCGTCTTTGTCATGTTTATGCGGTTAACCCGCGTCACCTACTTTCTGAGATAATTCCGATTAGGCTTTCTTGAATTTTAACATTTTTTTTGATGCGCCAAAGGAAGAAGTCTTGGAGACTGTTAATTATTAAATAGGATTCTCATAAAATCACTGTACGTTCCAAGAAGGAAAAGCCCACCAAGAACCGCCATTCCAAAATATCCCATCACTTTAACTTGCTGTTCTGTGAAAGGTTTGTTTCTCACCCACTCCAACAACTGAACGGCAATGTGTCCGCCATCGAGGATCGGAAGTGGAAGAAGGTTGAAAATACCAAGGTTGATGCTCACAATCGCAAACATCATCAGGACGCCAAACATTCCAAGATCATTATTAACCTCGTACATGGCTTTTCCCATTCCGACGGGTCCGCCAACACTCTCAGTGACCTTAACATCTTCGTTTACAAAAAGGTCTCGAACGCTGTTTACAATTAGTCCTGTGTAGTTTTGATAGAGAATGGTTGAACCAAAGAAAGACTCTTGCGCGTCGAGGTTTTTGTACCCAACGTCGAAGAGCACGCCTAACACATCACCTTTATCCTTTGGTACATCAAAAGACTGAATTATTCCATTGCGCTCAATCGTTAGATTCAAATTGTCTGCTTTTCGAATAGAACTGTTCAGTTCTGGACTAATGGAATTATCAGTAATGGTCATTCCATTAAGAGATACAATTCTATCATTGGGGAGAAGATATTGATGTGCTGGTTTATTTGGAAGAACGTCTTTTATGATTGGAGCAGTTGTTGGTGCACCATAAATAAACAACATGAGAAAAATAGCAATCCATGCAGAAACTAGGTTGAACACACTCCCCATAACAAGAACAAGAAGTCTTGAACGAAGTGGCTTTGCATAGAAGTCCTTATCACTGGTTACATTGTGATCTATTTTAATGTTATTGAATCCGCCAAGTGGAAGAAGTCGAAATGAGTAAAGAGTACCTTTATATTCTTTGGATATAAGTCTTGGTCCAAATCCAATCGCAAATTCTTTTACCTCCATACCTGTTTTCTTTGCCGCGATGAGATGACCTAGCTCGTGAATCAGAATCATTAAATTAAAAGCTATGAGTGCAATTAGTATTCCCATGTAGAATCCGCCTTTCTTTTCTCAAAATTATAACACAGAAAGAAAAATTATGCGACGACGAAAACCTCTAAAGAAAACTGAGAAAATGTTGTAGAATCAACACTTTGTCGAAAATCTTTTTTTCTAAAAGGTTATAATGTACCTAAATATATTAAATTGGGAAGGGCGTGCACGAATGGCATTTATCAATGAGACAGATAAGATCTCCTTTGAAAACGAGATTCACATAAGCGGTTCTGTTGAGGTTATTCAATATCATAACGAAGAAAACGGCTATACTGTAATGAAGATTTATCCGACGGATGGATATGATGGGGATTTGGATGTTATACCTGTTGTTTGCACTGTCCCAAGTATAGAGCGCGGAGAAGATGTTGAGATTACAGGGAAATTTATAAACCATCCTAAGTTTGGTATTCAAATTAAGGCGAATAGCATTAAAACTGTTCTTCCTGATACAGAATATGGAATCAAGACGCTCCTTTTGAATGGCTTTCTGCCGGGTGTCGGTAAAAAGACGGCGGAACGGATGGTTAAAACGTTTGGAAAAGACACTTTCAATGTTATTGAGTCTGAACCAGAGCGTCTAAAAGAAATCAAAGGGATCACTCCAAAGAAAATAGAGAAAATCCTTGAGGCATATGCAGAAAAACGTTACCTCAAAGAGGTTCTTGCATATTGTCAAGGGCTTGGAATTGGTATGTCTCTTTCCTCTAAGATTTTCAAGGAGTATGGGGATAATACAATCAAGCAGATTAAGAAAAACCCGTATAAACTTATTGAGGATATTCATGGAATCGGGTTTAAGAAAGCTGATGAAATCGCCCAAAAGAATGGAATGGATAGAGATTCTCCGTTTCGTATCGGTGCTGGGCTTGAATATATTCTTACGGTTCAGGGAGACTTCGGGCATGTGTGGTTCCCGCGACATAAACTCCTCGAAGAAATGACAAAAACTCTTGGTATTGCTCCGAAGTTCTCTGAGAAGGTGCTGATTGAAAAGTTGGAGGATGGCTCTCTTGTAGAAAACTCCATTGGAACAGAAACTTGTATTGCACGTAAGGCTCAGTATAAGAATGAGAGAACCATTGCTGAAAAGCTGATAGAGCTTCGTGATAACCGTTGCCCTTCAAGACGTTTCCCTTTGGCTGAATCTCTTGAAGAAACGATTAGTGATGCCGAGCGTCATTGTGACATCACCCTAGCAGAATCCCAGCGTGAAGCTGTTCGTATGGCAGTCAATAATAATGTCTGCATAATTACAGGTGGCCCCGGTGTCGGTAAAACTACCATTGTGAAAACCATCATTACTCTGCTTCATAATGAGGGGAACGAAGTGCGTCTTGCAGCTCCGACAGGTCGTGCTTCTAAGCGCATGGAGGAATCGACAGGTTATCGAGCAAGCACTATCCATAGACTTCTTGAAGTGGACTCGAATATTGGTCGGTTTAAGCACGATGAAAAGAATCCTCTCATGGGTGATGTGTTTATCCTAGACGAGGTTTCGATGGTTGACACGTCTCTTATGAGTGCGTTTCTCCGTGCGCTTCCTAAGTCTGCATCTGTCATTTTTGTTGGTGATGTAGATCAGCTTCCCTCGGTTGGCGCGGGTAAGGTTCTCGCGGATATGATTAACTCTGATGTTCTTCCTGTGGCACGTCTCACAGAAATCTTTCGTCAAGCAAAAACAAGCAAAATCATTATGAATGCCCATCGTATCAATCATGGGAATATGCCCATTATGGAGAATAGCATAGAAGAAGACTTTTTTTATGTGAGAGCAGATGAACCAGATACATGTGTTAATAAGATTCTCCAAATGGTAATGAAGAATATTCCTGAGCGTTGGGGCTTTGACCCACTTCGCGATGTTCAGGTGCTTTGTCCAATGAAGGCGGCTCCAATGGGAACGATGGCTCTCAACAATACGTTGCAACGACATCTTAATGAGAATGTCAAAATTGGTCTTCTCCAAGCAGAACTCAAGCAGAAAACTTTCTCAGAACTAACGTCTGAGGAGAGGGATTTCCTACGTAAACATAATGAGGAAATTCCATTCATTCATAATAAGTTCAAGACATTTGCGGTTGGCGACAAGGTTATGCAAACGAAGAACAATTATGATAAAGAGGTTTTCAACGGGGATGTCGGATACATAGAATACATCAATACAAAAGACAAGATTGTTCGTATCGACTTCAACGATGGTGATGATGACCGTCGCTCTGTTGAGTACAAATATGATGAACTGGATGAAATCGTACTTGCATATGCGTGTACAATTCATAAGAGTCAGGGAAGCGAGTACCCTGTTGTTGTGATTCCTGTGATGAATCAGCATTTCCTTATGCTCCAAAGGAAACTGTTGTATACAGGTGTTACGCGTGGAAAACAGATTGTGATTCTTGTCGGTCAACAGGATGCGCTCCAAAGAGCTGTTCGAGGTAAGAAGGTGGAGTTTGGTCGATATACCAAACTGGAAGAATGGCTTGTGTTATGGGGGAATGACAAGAAAAAATAACAAAAGAAAACCTCCTGTGATAGGAGGTTTTTGTTTTTGTTGAAAAATCAACGGTTTATTTTTGTTAAAATATTTGTTAAGAAAAATATCGAATTTTTGTTCTTTTGGAATAAAGTTAGGGGAATCATCATGACTAATGTAGAAGAAAAACTGTTGACTGGTCTAAATCCTCAACAGAAAGAAGCCGTTCTTTCTATTGAAGGACCTGTTCGTGTTGTCGCGGGGGCTGGCTCTGGAAAGACAAGTGTCCTTACAAAACGTGTTGCGCTTATGTTGGAACGTGGAATTTCTCCGTACAACATCCTCGCCATCACGTTCACAAACAAAGCAGCGAATGAGATGAAGGAGCGTATTGCTGGACTGGTCGGAAAGAAACAAGCGGAACAAATCACTGTTTCTACCTTTCATTCCTTTTGTGCGCGGTTTATTCGTCGTAATGTAGACGCTATTCCTGACCTGAAAGATAGAAACTTCACAATTAAAGATGAGGATGACAAGAAAACTATTGTTACGGACTGTCTAAAAGAGCTCAATATTGACGCAAAGGCTGTTTGGTTTACAAGTGCAATTTCTGATTTTAAAAATAACCTCCTTCTCCCAGACATGATTAAACAGGATTGGAGAAATAAGGATAAGATTACTGTTTACCGTATGTATCAAGATCGTCTTCGGGCTAATAACTCCTGCGATTTTGATGACCTTCTCGTCATTTTCTGGAAGATGTTGAAGAATCATCCCGAACTTCTCGAACGTTTTCAAGAACAGTTTAAGTACATTTCGGTTGACGAGTATCAGGACACAAACGGCGCACAATATGAAATCGTTCGTCTTCTTGCAAAAAAGTACCAGAACATCTTTATTGTTGGAGATGTTGACCAGTCTATTTATGCATTCCGTGGCGCAGACTTCTCAAACATGATGAACTTTGACCGTGATTATCCGAACGCAAAGCTCATTAAGCTGGAGCGTAACTACCGTTCTACGGAAATCATCGTCAATGCGGCGAACGCAGTTATTGAAAATAACAAGGAACGAATTGAAAAAGTTCTTTGGACAGATGACAAGCGAGATATTCCTATTATTTGCCAAACTCTCGATTCTGGAGACGAGGAAGCGATTTGGGTGACTCAACAAATCAAGAAAGAAATTCGCGAAAAGAACCGTAAGCCGAATGACATCTGTGTTTTGATTCGGAACAATGCTCTCAGCCGTCCGTTTGAGGAGTGTTTTGTTAAAGCAAGCATCCCATATATCGTTATTGGTGCAAGGACATTCTATGACCGTAAGGAAGTAAAAGACACACTTGCATATCTCAATGTTCTTGCAAATCCAAGCGATCTTATTTCCTTACGTCGTATCATTAACGAACCAAAGCGCGGAATTGGCGATAGATCGGTTCAAAAGTTCATAAATTACTGCATTGAGCACGAATACAACTTCTTTGAAGGTGTAGAATCACTCAAAGGAACACCTGAATTTGCGACGATGATGCCAAAGAAAGGGCAAGATGGTCTTATTTCTCTGTACGACGCGATGGAAGTGGTTCGTCGGGATGAAGAAAACCCTTTGTATAAGAACGTCGAGAACCTAATGATTGGTGTTGGGTATATTAAGTCTCTGAGGGATGATGTTCGAAAGGAAGGAGAAGAAAATAGTCAAACGCGAATTGATAACATTTATTCTCTCATTGACCTAGCTCGCACATTCCGCAACTCTCCTGACGACCAAACGGTTGAGAATTTCTTGGAGCACGTTGCTCTCATCTCTGGTGCAGACACATCGAGTGGCGATAAAGAGAATGTGACAATTATGACTTGCCACGCCGCCAAGGGACTTGAATATCCAGTTGTTTTCCTTGTAGCTTTTGAGGAAGATGTTCTACCTTCTTTCTTTGCAACAAGAGACGAGAAAAGCGGGAAGCCAAAAGGAATTGAAGAAGAACGTCGTTTGTGTTATGTGGCAATTACCCGAGCAAAAGAGCAACTGTATTTGACCAGTGCAAAGTTCAGAATGATTCAAGGGAATTGTCTTAATCCCGCCGCCTCTCGTTTCTATCGTGAAATCCCGACGGAACTCTTGCGAGGAAACCTAGAACTAGGTATGTTTTGCTAGTACAAAATTGCTAAAATTAGACCAAAGGAAGTTTCTCCTTTGGTCTATTTCTCTTTGAAAAAGGTGACAAAAATATGAATTATCTATTTTTCTCTCGAATCATATATACACTCCCATTCCTCATATACTGCGGACTCAACATGAAGTCCATATTTGCTAATCAGACAACTGGACTATTCACACTTCTTTATCTTGTTGTGTTTCTGTTTAGTATCTTTTTCTTTGGCATATCCAAACGCGTAATTCCTACACTTCTCGTTCATTTTATTTTCGCATTTGAATTCTACATCCTAGCCACTCTCGCAACAGCAACAGGAGATCATAACATCCTCTTGTTCATTCTTCTCACATCATTCTATACAATAGAGTCTTTACGTAATGACTCAACGAATCTTACTGTTCATCTACTCATGTTTGTTGGTGGATTTTACTATGTTCATATGTACTATGGACTTGCGATAACAGATTATACCTTTGATTTTGCCACTATTCCTATCTTTGGTTCAGTCGTTCTCTGCCGTACAATCATGAGTATGCTTGAAAGTAAACACATCGTAACGGAAGAAGTCGTAAAGACAAAAGAGGTTTATGTTCCAAAGGATTCGGCTGAAACACTTGAGAAATTGGATAAGTACAAAGACAACGAGAGTATCCTAAAACAAAAAATCTCGTTCTATAAAGACCGAGAAAAAGAACTCAAAAAGAATGTTGACCATCTCTCTTTTGAAAAGCGTTCCTTGGAGAGAGAATACAATGACTTATTCCAGAAAGCCTCCGAGCAACAGAGTATAAATCAGGACATCGCAAAGGCTTATTTTGTACTCATGGCAAACAGTTATTTTGACCTAAATAGGACGTTGGAAGACAACATCAATAACGTATTGTCTGTTTCTCTGAATGCTACGAACGCAAAATATGTTTGCTTGATTACAAAAGAAGAGTTTGATGCACAAGGTTTTGAGATAGAGAAACCAAAGTATTCTCTCTATTCCTCATTTAAGGCAGATGATGTTACATTTGTTGATCAAGATTTTGTAAATTCTGAGGTTATCAAAGAGAATCTTCGTGAAGTTATTAAAACACAGAAATGTATCACGGTTCTTGACGTTGATATTCCTCAAAGTCTATCTCCTGTAACACACATTATCCTCGCTCCCGTTATGGGTGACGGAATGTTCAAGGGCGTTCTTATGCAGTGTTTCGGGGCAGAATATAAACAGAATGTGCATTACTACAACCTTGTGTTGATGATTGCGTATCAAATCTACTCTGCTCTCAAAAATAGTTATCTCTACCGTCAGGCAAAGGATGAGAGTAGTAAAGATAAGTTTACGAACACTTATAACAAAGCCTATCTCCTTACCGCTCTCCCGCTTATCGTATCGAACGCCTACAACTACGACACTTCTCTTGGCATAGTATTTGTAGACTTAGACTATTTCAAAGATGTCAATGATACCTATGGACATGATAAAGGAGATATGGTTTTAAAACGTGTCGTCGAATCTTTGAAACATAATATTCGACAAACAGATATGGTATTCCGTTTTGGAGGAGATGAGTTTGTTATCCTGTTCTCAGGCGCAACAAGAGAGCAGTTGGTTGGATTCTTTACTGAGGTAGACCAAGAAGTAAGAAACTTGGGTATCTCTGTTAAAAAAGATGGTGTTCAAAGAAGTCTTTCGGTTAGTATGGGGGCTTATCTCTATAGACCAAAGGTGGATGGCGAACTTTCGTCGGAAGATCTACTCAAAAGAGCGGATAATGCTGTGTATACCGCAAAAAGAAGCGGCAAAGGACAAATATATATTTCGGAGTAACATTGTTGAGAAAATAGCTGTTTTTCGCAGTTCTTTTCTTTTTCTCAAAAACAGAAAAAGTTTTCGTGGCATAATTTAAGAAAACTTGAAAAGGAAGTGTCCTAAATGGCAAATGCAGATGAACTGAAGCGACTTCAAGATGCTCTGGATGGAATCTCAAAGAAACATGGGAAAGGTGCGGTTATGAGACTTTCTGATAAGGCTCTTGACCTTACTCGCATATCCTCTGGAGTATTTCCGATTGACGAAATAATTGGTGGAGGTTATCCTCTCGGACGAATTATCGAGCTTTATGGCCCAGAATCCTCTGGTAAAACGACGATTGCACTTAAAGCGATTGCTTCGTTCCAGAAGGTAGGACATATTTGTGCGTTCATTGACGCAGAACATGCACTTGATCCAGATTATGCTGTTGCGCTTGGTGTAGATATAGATAACCTTTATGTTTCACAGCCTGATTGTGGAGAAACTGCTCTCGAAATTGCTGAGATTCTGATTCGTTCAGGGGCTATTGGACTAATCGTTGTGGATTCAGTCGCGGCTCTTGTCCCACGTTCTGAGATTGATGGTGAGATGGGGGCGGCGAATGTTGGTGTTCATGCACGTCTTATGAGTCAGGCAATGCGTAAACTCACGGGGATTGTTTCCACGTCTCAGTCGGTTGTTATTTTTATCAATCAGCTTCGTGATAAAATCGGTAATTCTTATGGCGGGAATGAGACCACAACAGGAGGTCGCGCTTTAAAATTCTATGCTTCGATTCGTCTTGATGTGCGAAAGAAAGCAACGGTACAAGCTGATGGTGATGCAGTTGCAAACACTGTGTCTGTGAAGTCTGTAAAGAATAAGACCTATCCGCCATTCCGCTCTTGTGAGTTTAATATCAACTATGGAACAGGACCCGATGAGGTTGGATATGTTGTTGACCGTGCCGTTGAAGCAGGACTTATGACAAAGGCTGGTGCGTGGTACAGTATGGATGGTTTCCGAGGGCATGGGAAGCGTGAGACCGTTGAGTGGCTCACGAATGATTATGTGGGGAAGGAAAAATACGAAGAACTGAAAAATGCAATTCGGACAGAAAAAGTGGTTGACAAAAAATGAACTTCTTGTATAATTAAAGAATCTTACCAAGTTCTCTATGGTTGTCCTGACTAAGCGAACTAGGTTCTGCACACTGAAATGTGTGTCGGCAACTGATCCAAGCGCCTCGAAGTCTTGGTGTTCTGAGAAAACTGTATATTTTCGATAAGTTGTTGTTCTGTTAAGCAGTTGACAACGAGGTTGTTGTAAAAGACGGGAAAGATACCTTTTGTAAAAGAACAATAAAATGCTTTCCAATGACAATGCCATTTCCCAAGGATGGCTCGTTCCTTAACGAAGAAAATCCGCTCGTTATCAAGACGGGCGGTTTTCTTTTTCCAATATTTCTTTTTGAAACCAACTTCTAAATGATACAATCAATTAAAAGAATTGAGGTGATTTTGTTGCAAAACAAGCGAATTAAAACAATGTTGCTGACAGCTTCCCTTGGCTTATCTTTCCTATTATCTCCAACCATTTCTTTTGCAAACACAGAGCAAGATGATGTTATGGCGCGAATGGAACAGAGTAATCGAGATTTTGATAAACGCTCAGAAGAAATTCGTCGTTCTTTTGATCAAACGATAGACTCTTACTCAAATGGAACGGTTGCAAATTCTAAACTTGCAGAAAAGCAAAAAGCAGAGATTGATAGACAGTTTAACCAGAGTAAAAATGGGTTGAGTGGTGGAAAAGATCTCACAAAAGATACGCCGTCACAAAAACGTGCAGATCTCACGAGAGGGCTTGACACCAATATCAACAACACAGATAGAGACCTTATGCGTTTACAGAACAACGCAAGTAACAGTTCTCTCTATTCTGACGCAGAGCTCGATACACACGACCGTTACAGTGAACTCAGTGGTGGTGCTCAGATAGATAACAGAGGTCGTTCTGCTAGAAATAGTAGCAACAGAGAAGCCGCTACACTCGTTATGGATGATTCCGATACAGACGACCGAGACTATGCCAAAGGTGAAGATGTTCGTGAGCGTGGTGTCGGAGAAATCGTTACAGACCGTGACACAAAAGATTCTTCTGTTGAATCTATCCTTGATAACGATTTATTAAAATATCTTTTAGTTGTTATTGTTGTGTTTGTTGTGATGGCTATTCTGTTTTTCAATGCCAAGAGAAAAGATAATGATTAACCGTTATAATGATAAGGAAGAATTAAATTTCTAACTAAGAAAGGAATATGCAAATGTACGCATACTCAAAAGACCTTGGAACACTCGTTGACCTCGTAGGAGCCGCCATTTCAAATCGTTTTCGTGAGGTTCCTATCTATGCAGAAGGTGCACAGGAGGGAGATCGTCCTATTCGTGTAGACCAACAGTATGTAGATACACAGGTGATCGGTTTCGGATTTGGGTGTAACCTTCCTTTGGTCAATGTCGAAAGCGAAGAAATCGGAATGGCGCTTGTCGCCGATATTGCAAAAGCGATTAAGGATGAGGAAGGCTTCTATGACGTTCGACAGCGGCTTGAGCAACTGATGAATAAGCGTTAATCAAAGAAAGGACGACTCCAATGGGGCATTGGTCTTGGCGAAAGAAAAAGAATAAGAAAAAAAAGGATGTTCCGCAGAATGAGGTTGTTCAAGAAAACGAGAGTACACAGAAGGAGCCTACAATGGCTCTCCGAGACCTCTCTCATGCAGAACGAACTCGCTCAATGGGAGATTCCCCCGAGAAGGTGTTTATTGAAGGATTGGAAGCAGACTATAACAAAGCGATGAATAAGGCTTATGTGTTTGGAGCAATTCTCCTTGTCATAGGACTTATCTTTATCGCATATAACCTTCTTTCCTCTCCCGATAATACATCCTCGCAAAAACACGCACAAACAATCCAAACAAAAACCTCCGCTTATGCTGAACCTGAGCGTTCGGATAAGTTGGAGGTGGAGGGGGTAAGCGAACAGGTGGAACAAAAGAACCGAGAAATGGATGCTTTCAATAATTCTGAAAGTGTTCGTAACAACCGTCCTGATTTAATTGCACTGAAAGGAGGGTACTACTATATGTTTAACGATGCAATACTTCTCCCTTTGGACAATAAAGAATGGGTACAATATGACAATACCGCAAGAACAACAGGATACGGCGCAATCAGTGCGTATCTTCCTGTGAACGAAACACAAAGTAATTGGACTCATAAAATCATCGCGCATCATCTTGTATCGAACGGAAATTTTAACTGCTTTGAATTTACAGATAAACTTGTTAATGGTATCATTGTGAACATTCAAAACCAGTTAGAAGTAGATGGATCTGATTTTGACATAGTTAATGGTCTTGCGTTTAACTATGTGAGAAAAGATGCGAACGATACACTCCTTTATTGGGGACTCAATGTTCCGAATAACGTCCCACAGGTTCAGTTCGTTCGTTGTTTTGTATCAGAGTTCACGAAAGAACCTTATTTGATTACATACACCATCAAAGCAGATGGAACGGCTATGAATGATGAGCAAATTCAAGAAGCGCTCCGTACATTGGACAGCGCACAAGAGTTGAAAAAGAAAGGTTGAGATTATCATGACATTGGTTGAAAAGCGTCGTTTCGGAAGGACGCAATGTAAAGGGTTTTCTTGTAATGTGAAAACAGGTGTAAATGACTATGAACTTTCTGTTCTCAATATCAGTAACGGTGGGATGTTGCTGAAAGAGAGTGGAAATGACTCTGGACTCAAGGAAAATGAGAGTTATACATTCTATTTTAGTCCAGATGAGAAAGCCAAAACATCTAAGAAGGGAAAAGTAATTCGGTGTCAGGAAAAGACGATTGCGATTAAGTTCGCAAGCCCATTTGATTTGAATAAGATTGGGTGCTTGAAAGTCGCAGGATAAATGCAAAAAAAAGAAAGAGGGTCGAAATTATCGACTCTCTTTTCTTTTTGGAATTGAAGGTGAATTAGAACAGAGCCACCTGCCCTTCTTCGACCTTCTTTTCCTTGCCACGAGCGATGGCACTGATACGCTGCTCACCCAAGCGAATCGCTCGCTTGAGGGCGCGTACAGTGTCGCGATCTCCCTCCTCCTCGGCACTCGCAATCGCTTCATCAATGTCCTCAACAGACATCATGAGGTTTTCGCAAGTTTCGTAGGACTCGCGGGGAGACGCGGCGATCATTACACCAGCACCGACAACCTCGATTGTTGCCGCCATTCGTGAAATGAGCCGTGCTTCTGCCTGATCCATATTCTCCGCGAAGATCTCGTCGAGAATCGGATAGCCCGTGAAGGCTTTAATAGACAACGGCATGAGCTTGCCACGCACAGGACCTTCCAACCTGTACATTTTTGTCCGCGCCTCGCAACGAGCTACCTTTTTTAGGGCAACGCGCTGCGGAAGCGTCAAAGCCTCCTGAGAGATCTCTGACAAGATGAAGGAATAAATCCCTTCGTTTGGCAACTCCATGTGCCAAATCGTTGCCTTTCGGAAGTCTCCGATCTGAATCAGATCGGAGACTTCCATCTCGTCCATGATCTCATCGACAACTGAAAGTTTTACCGCACTCATGGTAAAATACCTCCTTCTCCCTCTTTCCGATAGAGGGAACACAAGTAACTCCCCGCCAACCTATATGCGGGGAACATCCGATACCGTCATTATACAAAAACTTACATATAATAAGCAACTCTTTGTTTATCATCAAAAACAGCAAAAAAACGTCATGTTATAATTAATAATACACCCCTAAATAAAATTACAAAAACTTTATTAAAATAAAGGAGACTTTCAATAAATGCTCTCTAAAATCAAAAACTATTTTTCAAACCGCCACATACACATGAACGAAATGCTAAAACGCGTCGAGCAAATCAATGCTCTTGAACCGCTCTATGAATCCATGACTGATGATGACCTTCGTGAGCAAATAAACTTTTATCAGTATCAGGCGCGTGAGGGGACAGCGAAATCCAAATATAAAAATATCCTTATCAACACGTTTGCTATTGTTCGTGAAGCATCTAAACGCGTTCTCCAAAAGCGTCATTATGATGTTCAGCTTTTGGGTGGTCTTTTTCTTAATCGACGTTGTATCACTGAGATGCAAACAGGTGAGGGAAAGACTCTCGTTGCAACTGCTCCCGCTGTATACAATGCCGTAATTGGAAATAAAGTTCATATTGTTACCGTCAACGATTATCTAGCCTTGCGTGACTGGCAACAGATGGGTCAACTATATTCATTTCTTGGTATATCCTCTGGAGTTATTCTCTCTCAACTTAGTCCAGAACAACGTAAAGAAAGTTATTCGTGTGAAATTATTTATGGCACAAACAATGAGTTTGGTTTTGACTATCTTCGCGACAATATGAAAACAGAAGATGAACCGCTTGTACAAGGAGCTCTTGATTTCGTTATTATCGACGAGGTAGATTCTGTACTTATTGACGAGGCACGTACTCCACTCATTATCTCCGCCAAAGGAGAAAACAATACCGAGATGTATAAACGCATGGCGGAGGTTATGCGCGGCTTTGAGGAAGATGTTGATTTTAAGAGAGACAAAGAAGATAAAAAAATCGTTGTTGCAACAGACGAAGGCATCCATAAGGTAGAGAAGTTCTTTCAGATAGAAAATCTTTACACTCCTGAGAACAGTACCCTCCTAAACACAATGGAACAGGCTCTCAAGGCACATTTTGTATTTGAACGTGACAAGGACTATGTTGTAAAAGATGGTCAGGTTGTTATTGTGGATGATTTTACGGGGCGTTTGATGCAGGGACGCCGTTATTCAAGTGGACTACACCAAGCAATCGAGGCAAAAGAAAAGGTGGAACTTAAAGAGGAAAGTAAGACTGTAGCGACAATCACTTTTCAGAATTATTTCCGTCTCTATAAAAAGTTGTCTGGTATGACGGGAACTGCAAAAACAGATGAAGATGAGTTTTACAAAACATATGGATTAACTGTTGTTCAGATCCCGAAAAACAAGCCGAGTCAGCGTGTTGATTTACATGATGTTGTGTTCCGTTCCAAACAAGCAAAATACAATCATGTTCTTGAAAAAATTAAGGATTGTAACTCTGTTGGACAGCCAATACTTGTAGGAACAACGAGTATTCAAGCAAGTGAAGTTATCTCGGATATGCTCACAAAAGAAGGGATTAAGCATAACGTCCTTAATGCAAAACACGACGCAGAGGAAGCAGAGATTATTTCTCACGCAGGAGAAATTGGTGCAATAACTATCGCCACAAATATGGCGGGACGAGGGACAGACATCGTTCCAGAGGAAGGTGTCGAGGAACGCGGAGGACTATTTATCCTTGGCACAGAAAAACATGAGTCTCGGCGTATCGACAACCAGCTTAGGGGGCGTACAGCTCGTCAGGGTGCAAGTGGGACAACACAGTTTTATATTTCTTTGGAAGATGACCTATTCAAATATTTGGGAGGAGAGAAACTGCTAGAGTTCTTCAAAAAATTCCAGATAGATCTTGATGAAAGTCCGATTGAATCAAGATACCTAACAAACAGTATCAATAAAAGTCAGCGAAGAATTGAGGCGAAGAACTTCGACATTCGTAAGCATTTATTGAGCTATGACGATGTTCTTAATCAACAAAGAAACGTTATCTATAAACAGCGTTCTGAGATAAAAGAGATGGATTATGACACCGTAAAGAAGAATCTATTTACTTTTATTGAGGAAGAAGCAAAAAAGATTTTGAATATCTATGCGCCACCTGAAAAATATCCAGAGGAATACCAACTTGATGAGTTGGTTTTAGCTCTTGATCAAAACTTTGGTCTCGCCGAAATTGTTACGGTAGAAGAACTCAAAGATTTGGCAAAAATAGAGCTTGATGAGTTGGTTGTTGAACGTCTCAAGAATATTATGGAACTAAAAGAAAACCTTGTTCCAAGAGATTATTTAGGTGGTGTTCTCCGAACTATTCTTCTTAAATTTACTGATGAGTTATGGGCGGATCATATTAATGATATGACTCTTTTGAAAGATGGAATTAACCTTAGAGCATATGGGCAACTTAATCCTTTGTATGAGTATCAAAAAGAGGCATTTGATATGTTTGAGGCAATGGAGAATGAGATAAAAGCTCGATTTGTAAGATTTGCACTAAGTTTACAGATTCAACTACAACCAAAAGAAGATGACGAACTGGTTGTTCGCGAAGTCGTACGAAACCAACTTGGCGAGTTGGTTATTCCAAAGTCGGCAGATTGATAGACCAACAGAAAAAGGTGCTGAGGAATGTCTCTGCACCTTTTGTTTTGTCTACATAACCTCGGATGTTAAAATAAAATCGCCTAGATTTTCAAGAAAGGATGTGGCAGAAATGGAAAATAAAAAACCATTGTTATTGAAAAACAACAAGGTTCAGTACAACAATATTTCCGTAATTGATTCTGGTAAACTTATAGATAAGGTCACATTCTTGCCTTATGAACAAGAGAGCGTGCGAAATTTCATAAAAAGCATGATTATTGCGCTTGAAGCTCGTGACACCTATACAAAGAACCATTCCGCAAGAGTTTCTTTGTTTTCAGAAGAAATCGCTAAGAATCTAAATCTCTCGCCCGAAACAGTAGAGGTCGTTCGTATTGCTGGACTTCTTCACGATATTGGAAAGATAGGTGTATCAGATAAAATTCTTCTAAAAGAAGGTAGGTTGAACGAAAATGAATTGAAGGCAATCGAGGGACATCCTTCTATTTCCGAGGACATTTGTCGTCCGATCAATTTCTTCAATCCAATTCTCCCCATCATACGTGGGCATCACGAGCGAATGGATGGGCGTGGTTATCCTGATCATAAAGAGGGACAAGATATTCATGTTGGCGCACGGATTGTTTCGGTTGCAGACTCATTCGACGCTCTCATATCAAACCGTTCCTATCGACATGGTTTGTCTCTCGATAAAGTTTTGTCTATCCTTCGTTCAGGCGCGGGGAATCAATGGGATCAAAAAGTTGTGGAAACATTTATCGACAATCTTGATAGTGACAGATTGTTCCACATCCTTCAACAAACATCCAAAAGTGATAAAGCGAAAACTCTCGCATCTGGTACAATTTTTGAAATTTAAGAAAGGGGATTTATCTCGTGAATATAACGAATCTCAAAAAAATGATGGCGGTCGGACTGGTAGCAACTTCCTTTGGTCTATTCTACACAGATAACGCCGAAGCGAAGTCGAACAAAAGAGACATACAGCAAGCTACACAAATTTACCAACAAGCCTATCAGCTTTACCTCAATAATGACATTAAAGGTGCAGCGGACGCATTCATGCTCGCGACAAAGAAAGATGAAAACAATCCTCTTTATGAACTCTTTGCGGGAGACACTCTTCGTGTTCTGAAACAGTACCCAGCATCCATTCGTTACTATGAAGCCGCCATCGAGCATTACAAGAAAGCGGACAAAGAGTATCGTGATAGAATCCTCATTAAAGCATACATGGGACTCTCCATTGGCTACCGCGAAAAGAACGAAGATGCGAAAGCTATCGACTATGCTTCTCGTTTGGTCAAGGAATTTCCAGATGAGTTTCGAGGATACTACACATTAGGAAATGTGTATGCTAAAAACAAAAAGACCGAGCAAGAAGCAATCGCTCAGTATAAACTCGCTATCGAAAAGGATAAGGAGCAGCTTCAACCATATCTCGCACTCGCGGCTCTTTACAATAAGCAGGGAAACACAAAAGGAATCATCGAAACCTACAAAGAGGCAGTTGACTATCGTCCTCTTGACGAAGCCCTGAAGATGTCTCTTGCACAGGTTTACCTTTCAAATAAAGATTCTAACGGTAAGGGACAGTACAAAGAGGCAAACGAAGTTCTCAAAAGTCTTGTAAGTGTGAACAATGCAAACGCATTTGCACACTACTATCTTGGCTTAACCTATATTCTTCTGGATAATAAAGCTAAGGCGGAAGATGAGCTTGCGATTCTGAACAACCTTAACCCGAATCTTGGAAACAGACTCTACCGTGAAGCAAATGCTTATTATCGTAAGCATGCAAACGATCCGAAGGATGTTGATACTGTTCGTGTTGATGTTCTGGAAGATACCAAGGATGCTGTGAACGATACAATTACTCTTGAGGATAAGCCAAAGGAAACATCCGATGGTGACTCTCTCGAAAATAAAACGATTAAGAAGCAGATTGAACGGATGCAGGATCGTGAGAGTGTGAAAGAAAAGGCTCTCTGAGAAAAAAATATTTTTGAAAGGGCATATGCCCTTTCTTTTTTCTCCAAAAATAAATTAAATTCGTTGTATACTCTAATTGAACTATATTTCTAAATAAGGAAGGAAGATGATTGAATACATGGGTGTTTTAGACAAATTCAGAAAAAAGAAAAAAGAGGAAGCGGTAAAGGTTGCTGTTGCAGAACAAAAAGATGCAGCAACAAAATCGTTCTCCGTTCCCGAGAAACCTCTTACAATGGAAGAGAAACTGGACAAGATTCTTGCAGAGAATCGTTCGCTTAGACGAGAACTTCTGACGAATCGTGTGATTGATGCAGTGATTCTTGTAATTGTCCTTCTCTATATCAACTTTAGAATCACAAACTTGCAGGATATTATTGGAACGCTTGTAGAGATTTTTATGGGTGGCGTGGGGTGAAGTATGAACGAAGAACGTCTTGGAATTGTTTTCTCCCCTGAGCGACTTGCAAATCTAGGAACTCAGTTGGATGATCTGGAACTCCCAAAAGTTCCTTATGACATCACATTAGCGGATATGGAGACACTCCTCGCCTATCACGCAAACATGCTCCCCTACCTCATTGCGAATAAGGAGATTGTGGATTCTGAGGAAAAGAATCAGGCGGCGCAGATTGAATTTAAGAAAAGTCAGCTTGCGAATGAGATTACGAAGGTAAACTCTGGTATCAAAGCAACTGAACTTAAGAATCTGGTCAATGTGAATCCAGAGGTGCGTGCTATGCAGGAAGAACTTCTCACAATTCGTAATACCCAAGCTAAACTATCTGCCCGTATCAATGCACTTGAGTCACAAAACGTATCTCTCCGAAAACTCACAACTGTTCGTCTTGAATCTTTGAAACAAGGCGTTTAAGTTTGTGATATAATAGTAAAATCAATAAAGTTTTTGAAAAATGAAAGGAAAATTTTTATGAACAAAAACAAGAACCTTCGTAATGTCGTCGCTGGTCTCGCTTTTGGTGTGTCGGTCTTCACTCTTGCAGGATGTTCGTCGCCGTTTGGGACACAGGAGCCGACTGAGACTGCGAAGGCCGACACCGCTGTTGTGGATTATGAGATTGTTGTCAACCAGCATCCAAAGGTCGCTGAAGCAAAGACGAAGATGGAGCAGGAGTATAAGGCACTTCAGGAAAGTATGACCCCTGATGAACTCGCAAAACTCTCTCCCGAGGAGCGTCAGGCACGTATTGCTGATGCACAGAAGATGATCTCTGATAAGGAAGTCGAGTTCTTCAAGCCGATTGAGATGAATGTCAACGAGTCAATGGATGCCGTTATGAAGGAAAAGGGCATCAAGGTTCTTCTGGACAAGCGAGCTGTTGTGCGTGGCGGAGTAGATGTGACGAAGGACATCCTTATCAAGGAAGGTGTCTCTGCGAGCGACGCTGACCGAATCATTGCGGGTGTGCCGAAAGATGCTGGTGCGCCACCGATTGATGAGGTGGCTGGTGTAGGTGGAGAGAGTTCCGCACCTGTGGTGCCACAGTAAGTTGATAATCAAGATAACTTCTAAGATTAAGTCTTAGTTTTTATCCAATCTATGTTGTGTGGGTCGGAGAGAAACAACGTACCCTACCTATTTAAAAATGTGGATTGGTCGCACTCTGTTAAATGCGTTGGCGTGGATTGAAACTCGATAAAGTATGTCAAAAAAGGTACGGACGAACAAAAAAGAAGCCTTAATTTTAAGGCTTCTTTTTTGTTTCAAAATCTACTTAAATATGAAGAAACATTTCAATGGCGCGTTTACGCTGTTCTTCTAGGTCTTCAGTCCCTTTGTTCACGTATTTGATGGAAAATACACCATCTTTGGTCTGCTCCACCTTCCCCATCTCAAGGTAGGTCGTCTCTTCCTCGTTTGCTCCCGCAAGTCTCCACTGGTAGATGATTCCCTTATCCCCGTCATGGAGTACCTTAATGCGCCCATCCGCATTCTTCTTCTCAAGCTCCTGCGCGTGCGTCTTCATGTAGGAACTCACATTCTGGAACGCCTTTGGCTCATAAAGATCAAATACGACGAGTTCCGACCAGTTGTTCAGATCACTTCCGCGCTTCAGGAATACAAACTTCTCCTTGAGGAAACCCTCGTACTTGCCTTCGATTGGGACATACATAATATCCCAATGCCCACCAAGGAATCCGTCAATCGGAGCGTTACCCTCTCGGAGCTCCTTAATGATGTCTGTGTTCTGAAGATCTACTGTCGTTCGTGTACTCTCACGATTGTAACCTTCCTCTGACGCTTGTTCACTTGGTATAAGATACATAGCTCCTATTGCAATCAGAATGATGATAATTGCACCGATAAGAAATCGCAATGCGTTTTTGTTTTCCATGTTTAGAAAGTCCTTTCTTTTGGTTTATTACTTTATCTTAGCAAGAATATAGTTCCAACGTTCGACTTTAGCTTCGGTATCTTTGGAACTATCATTCTTTATAGTGTATTGAGCGATATAGACTACACTGTCCATTGACCCCTTAAACACCTTACCTGATATAAAGATTCTACCAGAGTTTGAATAACCAGTGAATGTAATACCGCCTTCTTCTTCTTGGTGTTTAATCTTAAAGTCTGAGATTTTCTCTTTAAGCCAAGTCTCAAATACATCATAGACCACAGGTACAGGGTCTTCCATCTTTACATTTACGAAGGAGCGGAACACCAGTGCTTCACTCCAACCACTTGGAGACTGTCCTTTGGGAAAGAACGGCTTAAGTGTTGGAACTCCATTTTTAGCGGTTTCTCCAATAAGTTCCCAGTTGTCCGCAATTCCGATAGCTTTTGTAATTGCACCTAGATCGGAATTAACGACCGTTTTGTTCGCCTTATTTACTTTGGCGGTTGCTTCTTTTTGCGCTTCTGTTTTCTGTGCGTCTGGGATGTCTCCACCTGTCGGATCAGCTTCTTCGGCGGTAACTTCCTTTATATTCGGTTTTTCGGCTTCTGCGTTGTTTTTAGTTTGTATGAAGTGTCCTATTGTAAAGATTGCGATAATCCATACAAAGAATATCATTCCTGCTTTGAAGAATTTTTTTCGGTCTTTTTTTATCAAGGCGCACCACCTGTTTCTATCTATCTTAATTCCAGAGAATCTTCTATTCATTTTATCAGATTTTTAAAAACAAGATAGAGTTTTTGACCGTTAATTTTTATAGACCAAAGGAATGTGGGGTTAACATGTGCTATAATTTCCACTGAACTTAGATTTAGGAGGGAATAAGTTGAAATTTTTGTTTACATTTCCAAGTATGACAGCGGCATTCTCCGCTGACAAATACATCAAGGACTCAAAAGACCTTGCTTTGAAAGGTCTTCCTGTGAGTGTTATTCATCTTCCATATTGTCTAACAGGAACTTGCCAAGGGCTTGGACTTTCTGTTGTGGCAGATGTAAATAATCTTCTTGTCTTGAAGAAAAAATTCCAAGAGAATAATATTAAATTCTCAAATATATGGACAGAAACTTCTGTGGAAGGAAATTTTGAGAAGTTTAATGAGAATGGAAAGGCGGCAAAGAAGTGAAGAAAGTATTCAATATCTTCGTCATGACCGTTATGGCGATGATTTTTTCGGTGAGTGCTGTATTTGCAGAGACACCTGATAACAACAAGGTTCGTGTTGATTACTATTGGGGTGTTGGATGTCATTTTTGTGAAAAAGTAAAACCGTTTCTCGATGATGTTAAAACTAAATATGGAGACCGAATTGATTTTAGAGATCATGAGGTTTTCCAGAACGAACATAACTTTGCTGTATTTCAGCAGGTAATGTCTCTTTACAAGTACAAACCAAATGAACTTGGTACACCAACACTTATCATTAATGGAACTGTTTTAACTGGTTCTGGAAATATCGAGGAGAAACTTATTCCTGCGATTGATGAGGCTCTTCTACATCCAGAAAATCTTAAAGCATCACTCCATGATGATGTTGATAAAAGTGTTGCACAAGCTGAAAAGGTTAAGGGGCAGGGTGGAAATGTAAAAAATCCACCCATTCTCTCTGGAAATATTGCAGGTGATATACCAAAAGAAGAAAATGGAGAGTTATCCCACCTTACCCTTGGTGCAATCACTCTTGCTGCTCTGGTGGATAGTATCAACCCATGCGCCATGATGGTTCTCATCCTTCTTATGAGTTCCCTTTTTGTTTACCAGAATGGAAATCGCAAGAGGATTGTTGTAACGGCTTTTTCGTTTATTCTTTCAGTATTTCTTACATATTTCTTCATTGGATTTGCTCTTACACACATCATCTCTGCGTTTGATATTTCTAAACCAATTATCTTCGCTGTGAGTGGAATCGCAATCTTACTAGGTATTCTGAACCTTAAAGATGCGTTCTTCTTCCGCAAGGGCGGATGGGCGATAGAGATTCCAGAGATGTGGAGAGATAAACTCACGCAGGTCGTAATGAAAGTAACTTCTCCTGCTGGTGCTTTTTTCGCAGGCATGTTGGTTACTCTCTTTGAGCTTCCGTGCACAGGTGGTCCATATATCTTCGGGCTTTCTCTTATCTCAAGTTCTGTTGATGTAATTGAGCGTATTTTGTTGCTTTGTTATTACAACATCATTTTTGTATTCCCCCTCATCGTTCTTGCTGGTGTTGTTATTGCTGGTAGCGCAACGATTGAACAGGCTGAGGAGTGGCGGAACAAACACTTCAAACTCCTGCATGGAATCACTGGTATTGTGTTGATTGTGTGCGGACTATGGGTGCTTTTCTTCCGTTAAACAAAAGAAAGAATCTTCCTTTTTGTGGAAGGTTCTTTTTGTTTTTGAACCGATTTTCTGACACTTTCCTTTGGCTTATCATATAATAGGGTTAACAAAAATATGTAGCTGGAAGGGGAGAGAATATGTATACGGTCAAAGATTATCCAGAGTTTTCTTGGAGCTCATCGCGTCACGATATGTTTGAACTTTGCGAGAGGAAATATTTTTACCACTACTATGGAAGCCATCGTGGTTGGGAGAATAACGCTCCGAATCATAAAATTTATGCCCTCAAAAACCTTACAAACCTCCACCTCGTATTTGGCGGAGCAGTCCATGCTGTCATTAAAGAGGTTCTTTACAACTTCGTTGGCGGAAATGAAACACCGCGAGGATATATTGACGAATACATCAATAATGCCCTCCGTGAAGCTTGTAAGGTAAGTAAGAAAGATTGGTGGACACGCCCGGGGCGCAATCACTATCTTATGGAACTTGCCTATTATGGCGGATTTAAGTCAAAGATGGGCGAAGGGATTGTAAAAACCATCAATGAAAAGAAAAAGAGTGTCGAGGAACATTTCTATTCTTCTAAAACTTATCAGGAAATTTCCTCTGGTGATATTGCACAGGTTCTTGAAATTGATGAAGACTTGTCGAATGAAGAGACCTCTCGTTTTGAGGTCGAAGATACGACTGTTTTTGCAAAAGTCGATTTCCTTTATCGACGTAAGAGCGATGGAAAGACAGTCATTGTTGATTGGAAGACGGATCGCAGTATTGTTGATAAGACCACACACAATCGCCAGCTTGGTATTTATGCCTACTATGTAAATAGAAAGTATGGCGTAGATGTTAAGGACATGGTTCTTCGTGTGGAAAGTCTTGTTGAGGGAACGAACATCGAGATTCCGTTTACGGATAAGGTTTTTGCTGATGTAGAGCGATTTGTGGTCGGTAGTATTGAGCGGATGAAATCGCTTGTGGTTGACGGAAATACTTTCGTAAATAGACCAAAAAAGGCGGGGGAGTTCATCGCTACAGAAGATCGCAGCGAGTGCAAAACCTGCAAGTTCCGTGCACTTTGTTTTCCAGATTGGAAATGATTTTGTCTGGCGGTTGTCAAAAACCGCCTTTTAGCTTATCTTGAAAGGTGATAAAGATGCAAAGAGTAAAAGCAAGAAGAACTGTCCGTGTTCAAAGGAATAACCTGAGTTATTACGGATATTCATTGAAATACTGTCTCCCAGCACAAGTGATTGGGAAGCGTATTCGTGGTGCGAAACTTTATTTTGAGCACAATCCAGTGCTTGAATACAGATATGACCGTAAGAAAAAGAAAGACTGTATCACTTTTGTTTCGGAAGAAGTGCGTGAGCTTTTTCTTTCTCACATTGAACTCCTTTCAAAACTCAGAAAAACTCCTTCGACTCCGATTGAATTTATACGAAAAATGTTCCACCTCCTTGAAATGGAACAGGTTTTTGTTGAGAGTCAGAGGAGTAAGGCGAGTGGAATCATGAATCTTTACGGCGCAGAAGATAAACTTATATTTACTGCAATCGTGAAGGATTTTGAAAAGGCTGATTTGAATAAGGTTATGAAGATGTATAATGGAAACAGGATTGAGAAAGTGACTTCTATCGACTATTTTCAGATTGCTTGAAGGATGATTTTTATGCGCAGAAATTTTCGAGTCCTCGATGGAGGAATGAGTAAAGAGCAAACACAAGCGATTCTTAACGCTAGAATTGCGCCCGGCGAAACATTTCAGAGTATGACAATTCGGGAGACAAATTATCCGTTTCCTGAAATAGTTTATCATTCTGTTCTTTCTTATAGAAAAAATGGGAAGACTTTTTATAATCATCCTGTTTCTTTGAAAAATTTTTCTTATTTGGAGATAGAGCCGAATAATTATCAGGTTCGATATAACATCACAAATGATTTAACTAAAAATGATGACCTTTTTATTGTTGAACTTATTGTAAATCGAGAACATTCTTTGAGCGTGATTGATATGTGGCAGATATTCACGTTTTTGTATAACGGATTTTTTATGAGTGAAAAAGAGGTTGAGAAATTCAAAGAAAGGTTTATCAAGAATGTCGCATGATTTAATCTATATGAATAATGCCGCAACCAGTTTCCCTAAATTTGCGGAGGCTGTAACAACGATAAATGATGCTCTTGTAAAAGGAGACGTTTTCAGTAATCGAGACTCTATTGATTCCTCCAATGTAAGTGCTCGCATTTTTGGGTTGCGCTCGCAGATAAGCCAAATGATCGGTGCTAGAGAACCTCATAATATCTGTCTTACATGTAGTGATTCTCTTGCCCTTAACATCTTAATTCAAGGCCTTGATATAGACTTTGAAAAACCGACGATTATCTTTACCACTCCATTTGAACACAACTCTGTTGCACGTCCTCTGGAACATATTAGTAAAGGTTATCGTGGTGTAAAAATAAAATTAATTCCATTTAAGGGTGGACGAATTCTCTATGAAAAACTGAGAGAAGAAATTCGTCGCTCTATCGAGTTTGGCTATCATATCACTGGTGCTGTGTGTTCGCATGGAAGCAATGTGACGGGTGATGTTATTGATCTCACTGTTCTCGGAAAAATTTTCTATGAGAACAACATTCCATTTATCGTCGATGTGGCACAGACCATAGGAATCGTCCCAATCAATGTAGAAAAAGCTCATATCGCAGCTCTCGCTTTTGCAGGACATAAGTGCCTGAATGGGCCACAGGGAACAGGTGGGTTCTATATTCGAGACACACTCCCTATGAAGCCTCTCCTGTTTGGTGGAACAGGAAATAACTCGGTGGAAATTTCTCCACCTATTATCCGCCCTGATGCGTTTGAGGTTGGAACCCCAGCGATACACGACCTCCTTGGCTTATCCGCATCTATAAGTGTTATTACAGACAAGATTGGTGTAAAAGAGTACAGAGAAAAAATACTCTCTTTGACCAAATATCTTCGTGACCGTTTAGAAGAAGTTCCAAATATTATTCTCTACGGTAAAAAAGATAAAAAGACTCCTGTTGTAGCGTTTAACATTGATGGAATAGATTGTTTTAAAGTTGGACAATATCTTGCTCGATTCAATATCGTGTGTCGAACAGGAATTCATTGCGCTGCATATACGATGAAAACTCTTGAACTTGAATCTTTTGGAGGTTCTGTGCGTTTGAGTCTTGGATATGCCAACACGAACGAAGAGGTTGACTTCGTTGTAGAAAAACTGAAAATATTTTCTTGCTAGATCAAAGGACGATTAACGGCGTTTTGCAGTTATTGCTGGACGCCGTTTTCAGGTCTTTTTTCGCGACCTCGTGATATAATAGAAGCAAGTAAAATCAATGAAATGAGGGACAAAAATGGAACAATTTACATGGAAAGATTTCGTTCACCTGCATGGACATTCTGAATACTCGATACTTGACAGCACTGGATATATTAAGTCGATTGTGGCAAAAGCAAAAGAGCTTGGGATGACTTCACTTGCTCTTACCGATCACGGGAATATGTATGGCGCGTTGAAGTTTTACCGTGAGTGTAAGAAGGCTGGGATTAAGCCGATTCTTGGGTGTGAAGTCTATACCACGAACAACGCACTAAACGCCTCTCTAAAGGAAAAAACAAAAGACAATCACCATCTCATTCTTTTGGCTGAGAACGAACAAGGCTATAAAAACCTTGTAAAGATTGTTTCAGAAGGAACAAGAGATGTATATAATAAGCGCCCTCGTGTTCATAAAGAAACCCTCCGTGCATATCATGAAGGGATTATTTGTCTTTCTGCATGTTTGGCGGGAGAGCTTCCTCGTGCTATTCGCGAAAAAGATGAACAGAAAGTTCGCCGTGTTATTGAGGAGCATATCGACATCTTTGGTAAAGATAATTACTTTCTTGAAATCCAAAAACATGGAATTGATGATGAAGATAAGGTTGCATACACCTTAAAACGTCTGGCAAAAGAGTACGGTCTTGAAGTTGTTGCAACGAATGATTTTCATTATGTAAATAAAGAAGATTGGATTGCACAGGACATTTTATATTGCATCCAGTATGCGGCGAAGTATAAAAGCGAAGAACGTTTGAAACTCCCAACGCCTGAGTTTTACCTCAAATCCGCAGAAGAGATGAATGTTATTTTTCAGGACGATATGAACTGTCTATCGAACACCGCAAAGATTGCAGAACGTTGCAATGTGGATTTGAAGATGGGGCATCTTCTTACGCCTAAATTCCCAAATGTACCAGATGGGATGACGGAGGCGAGTTATCTGCGTCAGCTTTGCAATGAGGCGTTTCCTAAGAAGTATCCATCAGATTATCCAAAACTTGAAGAAGCAAAGAAACGCCTAGAATTTGAGCTTGGTGTTATCGAACAGATGGAATACTCTGGTTACTTCCTTATTGTCTGGGATTTTATTAAATATGCACGAAAAAACAATATTAGCATCGGCCCCGGTAGGGGGTCTGGAGCTGGTTCTATTGTTTGTTTCTTAACGGGGATTACAGAGCTTGACCCGCTTGAGTACGGGCTTCTTTTTGAGCGTTTCTTGAATCCTGAGCGTGTTAGCATGCCTGATATTGACACAGATATTTCGGATATTGGGCGTTCTAAGATTGTTGAATACATGATTAAAACTTATCAGTTTGATAAGTCCGCTCAGATTGTAACCTTTGGTTTTGAAAAGTCTCGTAGTGCTGTTCGTGATGTAGCACGCGTTATGGAATATCCATTAGCCAAAGGAGATGAAATTGCAAAACTTATTCCAAACGATCCTCATATGACAATCCCTTATGCGTTAGAGAATGTAGCGGAGTTCAGAAATAAGTATGATTCTGATCCGATTGCAAAACTCATTATTGATGACGCAATGAAAATTGAGGGCGCTATTCGTAATATCGGCACACATGCGGCTGGTGTTGTTATTTCTGAATATCCTCTTGTTGATTATCTTCCTGTTGAGGAAAAAGAAGATGGTCTTCATACAGAGTTCGATAAGAATGAGGTTGAAGATATTGGTCTTTTGAAAATGGACTTACTTGGGCTCAAAAACCTATCAATTATTGACGGTACAAAAGCTCTTGTGAGAAAGCATTATGGCATTGACATCGACTTCGATAAGATTCCGAAGGATGATAAAAAAGCGATGGATATGCTGAAACGTGGAGATACGCTTGGTGTGTTCCAGCTTGAGAGTTCTGGTATGACGGAACTTGTTGTAAAACTTGCTCCTGAAGAATTTAAGGATCTTATTCCTCTTGTTGCTCTCTATCGTCCCGGTCCGCTTGGTTCTGGTATGGTGGACGACTTTATTAAGTGTCGTCACGGTGAGAAGGAAATAGAATACATCCACCCATGCCTTGAGCCAATCTTAAAGGAAACATTTGGGGTTATTCTTTACCAAGAGCAGGTTATGAAGATTGTTCAGGTGATGGCTGGGTTCTCCCTTGGTAAAGCAGACCTTGTGCGGCGAGCTATGGGGAAAAAGAAAGAAGATATTCTGATTGCCCAAAAGAATGATTTCATCGAAGGGTGTGTGCAGAATGGTATTGATGATGGGATTGCGGCAAGAGTTTTTGAGCTTATGATGTATTTTGCATCGTACGGTTTCAATAAGTCTCATAGTGCCGCTTATGCGTATCTTGCGTATCAGACCGCATATCTTAAAGCGAATTATCCTCTTGAATATATGGCGAGCTATGTGTCGAATAATCTTGGTAAGCCAGAAAAGATTGCTCGCACCATCAATATTGTTAAAGATTTCGGCTTTGAAATCCTTCCTGTTGATGTAACAAAGAGCTACGGTTATTTTATTCCAGAAGACGGAAAGCTTCGTTTTGGAATGAACGCAATTCCAAGTATCGGAGATAGTATTGTTCCTGATTTGGTGCGAGAACGTGAGGAACGTCCTTTCGAGTCTGTCGAAGACTTCCTTATGCGTGTAAAGGTTTCTAGAGAACAGTTCAATAAGTTATGCAAACTGGGTGCTTTCAAATCTCTGTTAGATAACTACAACCTTTTGATTCAGTTCTCCGACCAGATTTACACAATCGTAAGTGACCATAAGAAGATGATTGAGAAATCTGAGAAGAAAAATGAAAAAGACGCAAGCCTCAATCTTTTTGACGATGATGTGATGAAAGAGCTTGAAATAAAGTGTCCAACAATGGAAGAAATGGTTGGGAAGAATCCTGCCGTGATAGAAATTGGCGAAAGTGATAAACTCCGTTATGAAAAAGAAATCCTGAATTTCTACTTCACCGCAAATCCTTTGGACTATTGCAAAGAAACTTTGGAACGTTGCTCGCATATTCAAGAGATTCTATATGAGCCTGAAAAGTTTTATCGAAAAAGAATCAACTTGTGTGTAATTCCTGAAGATGTTCGTAGAATAGTCACAAAAAAAGGAGATCCAATGGCTTTCCTAAAAATCACCGAGTATCAAGCGAGTATTGATGCTGTTCTTTTTCCAGAACCTTTTATTGAGGCTCTTGCAAAAGGGTTCTTGGATATGGACGTACTCTTGTTAAGTGGTTTTGTTGAAGAACGAAACGGAGAGCCACAACTCATCGTTAAAACCATAAAAGGAAAAAACATCTGAATTTCTTTGTTTCCTGCTGTTTTGCTATAATCAAAACGGCGGGAATCTTTCTTTTTCGCCCGAAATAAAAATAAACCAAAAGGAAGGATATACATGCTCGAAAGTTTGAAAGAACACTTCAAAAAGAAAGAGTCTAAACCCGTACAAATTACAAAACAGCATATTGTTGTTGGAGCAACCTTCTTGGTTGCAATGGGAACAATTATGAGTATTTCTACATTTTCTCCCGGAGATTTAAAGGATATTCCTCCGCGTGCAAAGAATGAAGAACGTAATGTTATCCCTAAAATAACACAGTCAAACGATAAAGAACCTATTTGGGTTGGATTGGATATTGAAGATCCGCTTAAAGGTATATCAAATAACTTCAAGCGAATGGATACACCAAAAACTCCAGCTATGGATTTTTTTGATAAACTTCCAACAACAATGCCAGATTTTAACCAACCGTCTTTTGACCCCGTGAAGAGTTTACCAACGAGCCGATTTAGTTCATCTGCTGTTTATGCAAGACATGCTCGTCTTACATCAGAGATGAAAAACGGTCTGAGTTCTAAATTTATTCTTGATAGAATGTCTGATGCTCCTGTTGGTAATAGCGCAAGTAGGTTTAGCACAAGCTATGTAATTACATCTCATGGTGAGAGTACAGAACGTTATGATCTTGTTAGTATTACACGTACTGATGAGATGGATATGATTAAGACGGCGAAGGATGCCCTCAATGTTCTTATTGAGGAAAGCGATGCGGTTAATATCATTGACTATACAGACAATTATCTGATTTATGACCTTGGCGGTAGTAGAGGTTATCAGATTGGGAAAATTATGGTTGATGATCAGGGAATTTACATTCTTGGCTATATCAACTTCACTACCAATAATATGCCCTATACCCTCAAGATGGGATGGATTAATCGTTTAACTTCCGTAAACTAAAGAAAGGCGGATTATTTTATGAGCGAAGAAGTTATGGAGCAGGATTATCCAACAGAGAACAAGCCTTTTACGTTTGATTTGTTCAAACAATTTATTGGCATGCTTGATGAGCATAGTGTAACTGACATTCATCTTACACCGGGAACTGTTCCTTATATTCGTCAAGCAAAAGAGCTTAAACCTCTCAACGCAATTCCTGTATTTAATGAGGATGGAGAAATTATTCGTGTTATAAATATTCTTCCTCTCACTTCGACAGATGCGCAGAGTTTTGCATTTGATACAATCGAATTTGCTTATAGAGACTCTCCTACTAAAGTAAGTGAAATTAAGCTTCAGCTTGGGTCTAAGGGAGAAGAAGTGGATTTCCCCGTTTCAATTCCTTCTGTATGTCGTTTCCGTTGCCATATTGAAACCCAGCGAAAGACACACTCTATTTCATTTTCGATTATTCCTGATGAAATCCCGAGTATTGATCAGTTTCCTTCAGAAATCAAACGTTTTACGCGATTCAGTAATGGATTTATCGTTATTTCTGGAAAGTCGAATTCTGGGAAAACTACTACTATTGCAGCATTAGTTGATGAAATTAACAAGAATTTCACGCGTAAGATTGTGACTCTTGAAGATCACATTGAATATTTACACAAACACGATAAAAGTATGATTATTCAACGTGAGGTTGGTTCTGACACGAAAACATACAGTACGGGACTTATTGCAGCGATTCGAGAGGATGCAGATGTTATCGTTGTGGGAGAACTTCGTACGATTGATGATTTTGAGCTTGCATTAAATGCAGCGGAAGCTGGTGCTCTTGTTATTACGAACATGCACTCTCCAAGTTCTAAGGATGTGTTGGATCGTATTGTTGCAATGTTCCCTCCTGATAAACAGAATCAGGTAAAATCTCAGCTTGCAACAGTGGTTCGTGGAGTGGTTTGTCAGCAACTTATTCCTGTTGTTCCGGGCTCAAATTATCCAGCACCTCTTGTTTCTGCGTTTGAGATTTTGGGAAATAATGCTGAAATCAGTTCGGTGATTCGTGATGGAGATTTTAGAAAGATTCCTTCGTTGATTGAAAAATATCGTGATCAGCATATGTGGACCATGTTAGAGTCTTTGACTCGTTTGAAGAATGAAGGAATTATTTCTGCTGAGGAATGGATAAATCGTGTTTCACTGATTCCTGAGCGAAATAAGAGTGTTTCTTCTGATATTGATTCTATTTGATAGACCAAAGAAAAGGCTTTCCTTGTTCGAGGGAAGCCTTGCTTTTTAAGAGGGTTTGAGGTGGTATTTATGTTCGGGCGACGACTTGTTGCATATTTGATTGATTGTGGAATTTTAGGTTTTGTGTTTTATTGGCTTGGAGAATTCATTTTTGATGAGTCTCTTTTTGAGTTTCAGTTTATAACATATAATCTCATCGCTCTTTTGTATTTCACAATTCTAGAAAGTTCTTCCCGACAGGCGACGATAGGAAAAGGACTTTTAAAACTTAAAGTCTGTGATATGTATGGCGATAGGCTTTCTTTTCCAAAGGCTTTAATTCGCAACCTTGTGCGATATGTAAATATGTTTGTTTTTGCTATTGGGTATCTTCCAATTTTGTTTACAAAAAAACAACAAGGTCTTCATGATATGGCGGCACAAAGCTTGGTTGTAGACGAAGATGAGATTGATTCGGATGATGAAGAATATGATTATGACGAGGATTAATTGTTATTTGTGTTTGTTATAAGAAATGAGTAAAATTTAATTATATGAGTTGTGCCGCTCATATGGGCGGCGTTAATTTTTTATATTTAGAAAGGGGTTTATAATGAATCCTAAAGTAATCATTAATTTAGTCGGAGCGGCGATTGCTGCTCTTGCCGTAATGTTTTTTACTGGGGTATTTGATACATCGTCGGGCACTCCAACAACACCTGTTGTTTCTCAACAGCAAGTTGAAGAAGAGATTTTCAATATTGATGGTCAGCAACGTGCGACCATCAATGCTGGAAAACAGGAACTTCAGCGGCGACAGGCGGCTACGGCTACATCCCGTGCGGATGCGGACGCTAAAGTTCAGTCGTCATACGATAGTGTGATGGCTGCACATGCGACTGCTAACTCAATGCCGCGTCCCAACTATAGTGGACGCGACAACAGTCGAGTTATAGACCGAGTTGAGTCTAAACTCCACTAAAAAATCGCACCTCTCTACAAAAAATCCCCTCTATGAGGGGATTTTCTTTTATTGTTTGTTATTTGAATTCGATTTTTGTAGAAACAACCTGTTCCCACATATTTTTAAAATACACATTTTTGTTTGTCCAATGCTTATTCCTTTGCGGAGCATATTTATACTTGTCGATGTTTGACAGAGCCTTATACTGCCCACCTGTAAGTTGCATCGGAAGAACCTCATACTCGTTATTACGAATCATTTGATTCGCTTTTTCTGCAAGCTCTGAATACTTTTGGAGGTCTTCTTCTGTTGCAGATTCATAAACAGCCATACCTTGTTTGTTTAGGAGCGCCATATCTTTCAAGTTTGTGTGCCATTCCATTGCTTTTTCAATGCCATACTTTTCAGCTTTTTGTGGGATTTCTTGACCACCTTTTTCAAGAATATAGTTCAAGAAGGTTAGGCGATCATCTAGTTTGATGTTTGGAGATGTTGCATACTCATCCACAAGAGCTTCAATCATTCTAACGAAAGTGTTGATTTCACGATACTTTGTGAAAAGATAGTAAGATGCTCCATTTACTCCTTTATTGGGATATGGGCTTTGGGAAATTGTTCCGTTCATAGATGGATCTGGTTGAACGTTGTTAATCGAATTACCATTTGGAATATCATACTGACTTACAACATGGTTGTCGTTAATAATAAGACGATTATATGTTGCCATATCGTTTAGAGTATAGTTATCTGCAACAAGTTTGCTGTTTCCATCAATCTCCTTAAATTTAGTTTTCAAGTTATTATACATCTCTGAAACAGCCTTTTGTTTTTCTGCTTCAGGTGTATTCATAAACTTTTCTGGGAACGGCGTATCTGCTGGAATCGCAAGATAAGTAAATGCTTGAGAGAGTTCTTCTTCTGTAAAATTTGAATTCCCATCTGGTTGGATAACGGAAACATCTGTCGGAACACCTTTATCTCCACTGAGATACGCCTGATTTGCTGATTTGCGAAAATCATTCATATCTTTGATATTCAATGTTTTATCACCATAAGAAATTGTATATGGTTTATCAAAGTTGAAACTAATTGCGTCATCACTGGAGCGACGGTTTAGAATTGTGTTTGTTGAATTCTGGAAAAGTTTCTTTCCGTTTTCATACAGTCCGACCTTTTTAAAATAGATAAAACCGTCATGAGTGCACGGATTCACCTTGTTTCCACTACTATCGAGAAACAAATTTTCATCAATCATCTTTACTTCGTTATTGGTAAGACGATCATAAACATTACACGCCTCAACTTCAATGACAACGGAGTCTTCCGATTTAAGATCGTTCTCTGTTGTATTCTTTCGATCTGTTTCGTCGAGTCGAATTGTTTCCACTGTAGTGTTTGCATTCTCCCTTGGATTCGCAAATACAACGGATGACGTGATTGTGAGTGCTGTGAGAATAACGAGTGTGAGTTTTTTCTTCCGCATTAAAAATTCCCCCTGTGTTTGTTTGGTTGTATTGATACACAAAAAAAGCTGCTCAAAAACATAATCTTTAATAAGAATTATATCATTTCTTGAAAACAGTTTTGCGAACAAAACGAAGTCGAATTTCCCACAAAATCCTTCCTTTTGGCTTATAATTAAATTATCGAACAAAGAAAGGTGTGACACTAATGAGTAATCCAAAGAATCGTTTTACAATACGAAGTCAGATTCTCTCTGAAGAAGGAAAGGTTGTTCGTGTTGTAGGAAATTTTATTCGAACAGGATGGACAACCCCTACAGGCGGTAAACCAAGTAAAACTTTCTTATTCCAGAACCTTCGCCTTATAGATAAGGATGGACACATGGAACAAGTAAGTACCCCTCACTTATGGGTGAAACTTTTTGAAGTGACAAATCCAGAAAAACTAAAAGGAATTGAAAGAAATGCTCGCGTGATTTTTGAAGGTGTTGCGATGAGTTATACCTATGGGGATGTAAAGCCTAAATGTGCAAAAGGCGGTCTCACTTCGGTAAACATAATTTCTATTGAAACCCCTACAGAATCAGAAATAGAGTATCTGGACGCTTTGCCTCGTTCTGATACACAGCGTCGTCCTAAGAGAAAATCCGTGAAAAGTCTTTTTGCTTCCGTTCATCATGTGGTAAGTGATGTTGGGTGGGAGCAGGAAAAGAAAAAACTTGCTCAATACGGTTTTGATCTCTAAAACTTTTTGAAAAAAATAATCCGATTTTTACTATATAATAAAAATACATTTTATATAAAGAAAGGTTGAGAAATTTGAAAATCGCACTTGCACCTGATCTCCATTGTTTTTATAACACTTACTCTCGCCTCAATAAGGACGGGAAAAGCTACCGTGAGGTGGAGTGGCAAAATTCTGTTGATATGATGCTCAAAAAGTGTATTGAGAAAAAAGTAAAAATTATCGTTGTTCCCGGTGATATTTTTACAAATCCACGCCCGACAGCCGAGCAGGTGCTTAAAGTCGCTACGCTTTTCGAGCGATTTGAGAAAGCAAAGATTCGTGTCGTAGGTGTCGCAGGAAACCATGATATTGGTGGCGTCGGAACAAAGTGTATGAATGATGTTGTGAGTTCCATTGGTGGTGAGAACTATTGGTGTGAAACAGATTTCGGTGTGAGTTCTATTGGAGATATTGGATTTGCATATCTTCCATTCGTAAAAAATGCCGCACTTAATGTTTACAACCCAGATTATGCGAATCTAGAAGCCTCTGAACAGCTTATGCGAATCTCTAAGGAACTTTTTGACAAACTTAATGAGATGGAAGTAAGGACGAAAATTCTCATTGGGCATTGGTCTATTCAGGGGGCTGTTTCATCAAGTGGTCGTGCGCTTGATGATAAAGATGGGATTGAGGTTGTTCTTCCTCTAAAAGAACTTGCTGGACAAGGTTGGGATGCCTGTATGTTTGGACATATTCATAAGCCACAAGTTCTTAAAGAGGCAAATCCTTTTATTGCATACAGCGGGGCTATCCAAAGAATCGACATTGGAGAAGCAAAAGACGCTCGTGGATTTTTCATTTATGATGTAAAAAAAAAGACCAACGAATTTATTGAACTACCCGCGATAGAAATGAAGTCGTTCAATAGAACGATTGCTTCTGAGGACGATGTAAAATCACTTTTTGATGAAATTGAAGCCTCCGATATTAATGGAAAAATCGTACAGGTGAAGTACGACATCAATAAGAGTGACATCGAATTAATAAGCCAAAAGGATGTTGCTAGGGCACTTACTGCAAAGAACCCTCGGTATGTTGTAGGAGTGTTCCCTCGCATTCTTGACAAAACTCGCCAACGTGACAGTTCCATCACGGAGAGTATGGATAACATCGCCGCGTTGAAAAAGTGGATGGAGGCGAAGAAGTATCCTGAGAGCGAGTTTGAGTCGGTTCGCGATTTGCTAAAAACTTATGTTTCCTGAGAAGATTGTTTTCGTGTCGCGATTATCTTTGTCGCGACACTTTTCTTTTGGTCTACCAATGATTTCGTCAAAAAATAAAAACTGATTTGTTATATAATAAGGCTATAAATTATTTGAGTAGAAAGAAGGGACAATAATGATTCCTAAGAAGATAAACCTTACAGACTTTCTTAGCTATGAGGATATGACGTTCGATTTTTCTGAAATTACCGATGCCACTGTTACGGGTGAAAATGGCACAGGTAAGACCAGTCTTTTCACAGACAGCATCACATGGGCTCTTTTTGGACAAGGTTCTAAAGGGGGGCTTAAAGAGATTGACAATTATGTAAAGCTTGGGGCAGATTCTTGTACTGTTGAATTTGAATTTGAACTTAATGAAAACGTATATAAGGTTATCCGTCACCGTAACGCGACGAAAGGCACCAGTAGTCTCTCTCTCTATGCTGTCATGGAAAACGGCACGGAGGTTCCTTTGGCAAATGGGAAACTTGCAGAGACTCAGAAGTATATTGAAAATCTTCTCCACATGAACTACAAAACATTTGTCGCTTCTTCTATGGTCCTCCAGAACAAGAGCAACGAGTTCACAGAGAATATGACCGATGCGGAACGTAAGGAGACTCTTTTCAACATCCTCGATATTGACCTCTGGGGAGATGTCGGTGAGAAGGCGAAAGAAGATGCCACAAATGTAAAGAATCAGATTGCGGTAGATGAACAGCGTATTTCTACGGATCTTGATGTGATTGCGAAAAAGCAAGAATATCTTGATGAAAAAGAACAGTTTCAAAAAGATCTTGTTGGTGTAGAAAATGGAAAAATTCGTCAGCAGAAGATGATTGATGATAACCAGCAGAAGATTTTTGAGATGAATACAGTTCAGAAAGATATTTCTGATTTGGAAGCAAAAAAATCAGACGCAGAGCGGCAGATTCGTCTCTCGAATGATAAGGTTGTTCTCGCGAATCGTCAGATTGAGTCTGCTAATGTGGAAATCTCTGCTATTGAGGAGAAAATTCGAAAGGCTGACGAGATTATTTCTCGCAAGTCTAAAATTGAGGAGGCATATGAAAAAGAGGTTGAAAAGACCTCTGAGCTTCAGTCGATGGAACAGAGCAAAATGGTTTATCTTGAGAAACAGAATGAAGTCAACAAGGTGATTCAGTCTGGTAAGGAGTGGAATGCTTCTCATGCCGCTAAGGTGGATAAGTTAAACTACCAGATTAAAAGTAATGAGGAGAAAGCGGAAGCTCTTGATAAAGTTCCCTGCTCTAAAAACACTTCGTTTAATTCATCTTGCCCGTTTTTGAAGATGGCGAACAAGGCAAAAGATGAACTTGTTGAGCTACGTCGCGAACTTGATAGTCTTTCAAAAGAAGATAACCCATTCCGTAAAGAATATGTCGCTGTAAAGACAGAGCTTGATCGAATGAACGGTACTTTTTCGAATGAAAAGATTGAGTCTGTTAAAGCGGAACTTGTTGAAATTAAAAGAATTTCTAGTTACAAGAGCTCTCTTGATATTGCTCTTACAAATAAAGAGTCTTGGATTTCTTCGATTGATGCTTTGAAGTCTAAGAAGGAAACCGCGATGGATTCTCTTTCGACAATTCAGGCAACGGTAGATTCCATGACTTCGCAGATTAAAGAGTTCGATGCTTCAATTTCAGCGAAGAAGAAAGATCTTGATTCTTTCAGCGAGACTAAGATGCTTTATACAATGGCAAAAGACGAGATGTCCCGTTTAGAGAATCAGGAAAAATCTATTCTCACAAAAATTTCTTCTCTTGATACTCTCTTGAAACAGGTAGAAGAAGCCGAGGTTCGGATTGAGGATGTAAAAAAGAGTATTGTTGAAAAGCAGAAAAAACTGAAGACAATCTCTATCCTTCTTGAAGCCTGTGGTAAAAGGGGAGGCGTTCCTGCTCTTATCATCGAGAACTCTGTTCCTGAGTTGGAAAGCAACGCAAACCGTATCCTTGATAAGATGCTGAATGGGCGTTTGCAGATTCGTATTGACACTCAGGTTGAGGGAAAAACAACAGGGAATGTGCAAGAAGTGTTCCGTATTGTTGTCCTCGAAGATGGTTATGAGCGCCCATACCAAACCTACTCTGGCGCAGAGAAATTCATCGTATCCCTTTCGCTCCGTATTGCTATGAGCAAATTCCTCGCTCACCGTGCTGGAGCAAGTGTCCAGCTTTTTGTTCTGGATGAGGGGGTATCTTGTGCGGATGAGGAGAATCGTCATGAAATCTTGTCAGCAATCCATAACCTGTCCTCAGAGTTTGCGAAGATTATCTTCATTACACATGATGATTCTCTGAAGGATGGACTAAGCCAACGTATATTTGTTCGAAAGGATTCGATGGGTTCTCACGCGGTTGTCGAAAAAGCGGCATGAGAAAAAAGACCTCGAAATGAGGTCTTTTTTGTTTTGAAGGGAACAAAAAACGATTTCAAATGTTATAATTAAGCAAAGTTCTATTGTTTGAAAGGACGGGCTTCTAAATGGCTTCTTTGAGCACAATTATTGATGATATTAACGCCGAAATTATTTCTATGAATGGTAGAGAGGTTAAATCTATTCTTTCCGTTTGTAACGCAATCCGGGACCATCTCTGTAATAGCGATCTGTTTCGTCGCCTTGAAGAAAGAGGTCTTGAGAACCTCCTCGTTTTTCGTAACGATGATATTAGTACAATCGACACAATCTTTATTAAGCTTGCGAATAATGATTACAAAGGAATTATTCACATTGCTGTGGATGTAGATTTTTACGATACATCCGACCTTTCTATGGGTGGGACTCTTCGTTCTGTGCGATGTGAATTCACTCCTGTTGGAGATAAATTTAAGGACGTTCCTCTTGAGCAACTCGTAAATTATTTCCAGCTTATTAGTTTTAAGACAACTGTATCTGAATTAGACCAAAAGATTGAGTTTGCAGAGCAAGAGCTCGCTGAGTTTGTGGCGAAGAAGCAGAAAGAAATTGACGACATGAAGAAAAAGCGTGATAATTTGGTTGAAAAATACAAGGATGTGCAGGATGATTTAAAGTCAGAGGATTAAAAGAATCGAGGTAAACATAATGCCAATGCCTCTAAAAAAAGAAACTAGATTTTTTCTAACAAGTCTCGTTGTTGGAAGTTTTCTCTTTGGCATATCCACAGAAACTTTTGCTAATCCGATAACATATGGAACGTCGAAAAGCTCTATGGATAAATATGCTGAAAATCAAATAGAAAAAGATGGCGGAAATCTTTCTGAGAATGGAAATACTCAAAAAGGAAGTCAGAATAAGCACACATCTTTTGAGGATGACAATTCTTCAGATCCAGTAATTTCCGTTCGTAAAGAAAAGGTTTCTACTAAAAAAGAATCTGTGCAATCCGTAGAGCGAAAAACGGAAGAAAAGAAAGAAAACACATATCAGCCCAAACCATATCAGCGCCGCTATGTGTATGATCAAGTGGACGTTTATCATGACGGACAGATTGTCGAGAGGGTTCCTCTTTACAAAGAAGTAGTTGCAACACCGACTAAAAAAGAAGGAAAAGTTGGACGCGAGGTTCGGATTCGGCGACAATATGTTCGGGGGTGGACGGTAAATAACGATTCTCGAATCCCTATCTTGGACACCGATGAAAGTTCTCAATTCTACGAAGAAAATGAAAACCATCAAGCAGATGTAGAAAACATGTAGAGGTAATACAAATGGGAAAAAAACGAAAGGGCTGGAAGCCTAACACTGATAAACAGAGCAATCAGGTTGACCAAGTTTGTTTAAATCAAAACAAATTTGTACATAAACCAAAGGAATGTGCTCTTCCGCAATGTGAAGTTGCTCGAATTCTTGGTGTATATGACAATGTAAAACTCTACCTCCTCGATAGTTGGGGAGAACCAATGGAGCGAAACCCCTATCATGTGGCAGACAATAAACTTTATGACTCTTTGTCACAAATTGATGATGACACACTTGGGAAAATGATTCGCAACGATGTATCTATTGATATTGTTAAAAAAGATGGATTGGAGGAGGGCGAACATTACTTCTATGTCAATCCAGATCGTAAAATTCTCCATAAGGAAAATGTTTTTGATGTGACCGATCTCATGAACATCATGCTTGGAAACTATTTCATCACAAAAGAATCTGTGAATGAGAATGATGTAAAGCGTGTGTTGTCGGTATTCTCCCTTATCAAGGAAAGTAAGCGAAACCTTTTCCCTTATGAGATAAAAGAGCCTGATTATGTGGTGTCGAAGGTTTTGGAAGTTACTGTTCAGGAGAAAAACAAACGAAGTATCATTGATGAGGATGATGAGTCGTGCCACGGGTTTTTGAAAAAGAATTTTGAACAAGAAATCTAATTTTGGCGGGAAATATTTTTGTTTCCCGTTTTGTTTTGCAAAAAATTCAATGATTTTTCGTGTTAAAATAGTTTAAATGGAAAGAAAGGAAGTGTTGGTTTTGTTTATGAATTCATTGAAATATATCATGTTCTCTGTTTTTTTTGTTTTCTTATTTCTTTTTCTATATTCGTTTACAAGTTACGAACTTATTTTAAAAACCATCTATATCAATTCTTATGTGCTTACTGGTGTTTTTACTTTAATTTTCATTCTGATCTACTTAATGCTTGGAGTTTTTATTTATCGAGTAATCTTTCAAGAAAACAAGCGAAAAAAGTTTATGTTTCTTGGAGAATCTATCTTTCCGATACTCCTTTTCTCCTTTGGTCTAGGATTTTTGAGCAATATTTACAACGAACTTAATTATACAAACTATCAAGTAACCAAAGCTGGGAAGTTTGTTGCAAAGAATGTTTCCACCTTCAATGGTTCGGAAGAAGAAATTTCAAACAACCTGAAAAATTTGATGGATGATGTTTTAAGAAACCAAGGCGTGAATGTGACGAATCTTTCTTACTCATTCAAGCTTCCGACAAAAACAACCAATTATGGGGATAATTTTATTATTGAGGTTCAAGATGTTCGACGTTTTTATGTGTGGAAGAATTTTACATTAATGCCTTTACCAAAGGATTATAAATGGAGGTTTTTTTACAACTTTATGAACAAGAGTGAAACGAATGGTAATAATCGGGTAATAAGCCAAGTGAATTATTCTACGCCTTACGATGATTTTCGGGATTAGGGTTGGTTGAAATTTGAAGGAATATTAGTATTTGTTTATACTGAATAAGGATTATTGTCCTGCCGAGTTTTTATATTGATTTTGAAAGGAGTGATTGGATGAAATTAACCAATCATCAACTCATCGACATAGATGAGTCGGTTCGTTTTTTGAAGGGGTTCAACCTAGCGCTGACAAAAGAGTTGTCAGGGTTTGAGCCCCAACATGCAGAATATCTGCGTGAGCATAAACAAGCCTTTGTAATGGGGCTTGCGCTTCTTATGCAGATTAAGCGTGAAGCATATGCCTCTTATGGAGAGGGGAAGGATATGCCTGTAAGCGTAATCCGCTTTGCTGCATACCGACTTCTCGCAAAGCAGTTAAAAAGAGCGTCTTGGTTTGTATATGCAAATCAAAACGCATCAATCGCGCTGTTTATGTTGCGTGAGGGATATGTTCAGATGACGCATTCGCAAAGAACGGGTGGTGATTTCATTGCTCTTAACTGGAAACGCTGGTGCAACGTTTTTGATCAGTTGAGTAATGAGGTTGCTGAAACAGTTGGTGAGGAACTCGTACAGAAACTTCTTACAGCAACATCTGAATCTCGTTGACAAAAAAGAAACGGTCTACAATAAAAGTTGTGGACTTTTTCTTTTGTCTTTTTTAGTTTTTGATATGGAAAAGTTATATAATTTAATCAACGACATTTGTCGTGGTTGGTTAAACAATTTCTCCATATAGATTGGAGAAAAAGAAAGGATGATTTTTATGAATAACAACACCTATGTTCTCCCGTTGGAAGGATACGAGGAATTGGAGAAACGTGTTTCTAAGATGAACAAGAAACACAAATCTTCTATCTCCTTAAATATCATTTCCCGCTCTATCATGAAGGGCGATAATGGGATTGAATTCCCTGTTGTGGAATTTGAGCTTGTTGGTGACAAGCCGTTGTTAGGCACTCACGAGGTTCTAGCCATCAAACAGATTGATGGCGGGCATGTTCTTATCTTTGGTTCATCCACAAAAGATGTTCCAAAGAAGTATTGGTCGCTTGAAGAAAATCATTGCGACCACTGTGCGACCCAACGGAATCGAAAAACGTTTCTTATTCTCCGAAACATTTCGACTGGAGAAATTCTCCAAGTAGGAAAGTCTTGTGTAAAAGAATACACAAACTCCTTGGAGGACGACATCCATAAACTCTATAGGCTATATGCTCTATATGAGGAGGTTGAAAACTTCAGTTGGGGGGATTATGCCCCGTCTGAAGGGTATGTTACATATGATGTTAAGAAATATCTTGGCATCGCATGTAAGGAAACCGAAGATCACGGATACCTTCCTGTTTCTGAAGCGTTAGAACAAGGAAAGACACCAACAAAAACTACTTGTTGGAGGCTTTACCTCAAGTTCCGTATGGAAATGAAAACACCAGAGGAGTACCAAAAACAAGAGCGTGTAGAAGAAATCCTCGCTTGGTGGCTCAATCAAGCGAATCGCGAGAATGATTCATTCTGGCTGAATGTTTCTGGCGTGTTGCAGGATGGCTATTGCAGTGAGAAAGCCCTTGGGCTCATCGCTTTCCTGCCAAGCGCCTACGAGAAGTATCTCGCTCGGTTGCGTCGTCTTGAGGAAGCGTTCAAGTTCAGCTCTTACTTCCCAACTGACATGAAGGTTGGCGATAAGGTGGAACTTGAGGTGGTTCTTCGCAAGAGGAGTTATTACGAAAACAATTTCTCCTATTACGGAGGATTGAACGGTGTTTACCAGTTCTCGGACGAAAATGGGCACTGTTTCCTTTGGCGCACAGCAGCAAAGTCGCTTTTAGATGAGCTTGACTTATCCAAAGAGACGAAGTTGTTGCTTATTGGAACTGTTAAAGAGTTCTCGGAATACAAGAGGACTAAGCAAACAGTTCTGACGAGGTGCAAGGTTAAACTCGTTTAAATCTTTCCAGCAAAAAAAGAGTTGCTTCGGCGGCTCTTTTTCTTTTTATAAGAACCAAAAACCGCTAAAATGATAGTTGAATTGAACAAGGAAAGGATTGTTGTTAATGAGTTTATTTGACGAATCTTTTTGCGAAAACGCACAAAAAATACTTAAAAATGGATGGTCTACGAAAGGCCAAAATACCCGCGCAAAATGGGAAGACGGAACAGAAGCATCTACAGTGAAATTGTTTGGTCTTGTCACACGTTACGACCTTTCTAAAGAATTCCCAATGCAAACACAGAAAACCCTTAACTGGAAGGCTTCGTTCAATGAATTGTTCTGGATATGGCGGGATAAGAGTAATAATATCAAAGATCTCCATTCTCATATTTGGGATGCTTGGGCAGATGAGACGGGAAGTATCGGTAAGGCGTACGGGTATCAGCTTGCTAAGAAGTCCAAATATAAAGAAGGCTGGTTTGATCAGGTAGATCGCGTTCTCTATGATCTTAAAAACGACCCCTACAGCCGGCGAATTATGACGAACATCTATACATTCGATGACCTCCACGAGATGAATCTTTATCCATGTGCTTACTCGATGACATTTAATGTTGTAGATGACCAGTTGAATGCAATACTAAATCAAAGATCAAATGACTTTCTCGTGGCGAATGCATGGAATGTTGCTCAGTATTCTCTACTTGTCATGATGCTCGCTCAGGTGAGTGGGCTTGAGGTCGGAGAACTTGTTCATGTAATTGCAGATGCTCACATTTACGAACGTCACATTCCAATCGTTGAAGAATTGATTCAACGAGAAAAATTTGATGCGCCAAAGGTCACACTCAATCCAGACATCAAAAACTTTTATGATTTCACAATCGAAGATGTTCAAGTCGAAAACTACAAACATGGAAAAACAATCACTGGTATTCCTGTAGCGGTGTGAGGTTTCTCAAAAGAAGGAAAGGTTGCGACAAAACCTTTCTTTTGGTTTATGAAAAAGTTTTGATAAAATCAATCCGAATTGTTTGAACGAAAAATAAAATGAAAGGAGCCGCACTTTAATGGAAATTGCAGGAATGCTAAAATATATAAGCTACGCAATGATGGGAATGTCTGTATGGGGATTTCTAAAGGCTCTTTATGATGAGAACTGGAAGGGAGCAATTATTTCGGGATTACTTCTTTCGCTTCTTGTAATCACGACATTTTTCTACAAGCCAGATATTTCAATGACTCCATAATGGTGGATAGACCAAAAGAAAGGAGACTTTCAAGGTATGTTTTGCAACAACCTCCCAGAAGAGCTACAAAACATTGTTGAAGACGCATACAACTACATAGAAAGTCTCCCGCAGAATCGACAGTTTTACTTGGAGATGCTTCTCAAACAGGTTCTTGTGCGAACAGAAGGTGTGCCGCGAGAAGCGATAAATTATGCGGTGAAGAAGTTTATACAGGTAAAAGTAAAAGAAGGAACAATAGTTCCTCAATACACAGTTCAGTGTCTTTCTTGTCGTAGTAAGGTGTTTGGTCCTGTTACAGATGAAAAAGAAATTCCTGTAGAAATGGTTTGCCCTAGGTGTAAGGCACAAATAAATGCTGATGAGGAATATGCATTTATCTCATTGACGTTTAAAATTATTGGGAAAACAAGATAGTTTGCCGCTCAAGTTGAATTGGGCGGTTTTATTTTTTATGTGGAAAAAGTGGAAAATAATTGTTAATTATGTGGTGGAAAATGTATAATAAATGTGTCGAGTTAATCCCCTCTGTGTGAGGGGTGTTTTACCCTTATAGGGTAGAAAGGAGTATACTCATGAAGAGAGAGTATACAATTTTTAAGAATATCCCCCTCGTAATTGAAGGGGTGCATGAGGAAAAGGAGGTTGACTCCATCGTCGAAGGGCTTCGTGAGAAGCTCGGAGACGATGTAAAGAACCTCTTATCCGTCACAGCTACGGCTGGTGAGGAGAGTTTCGATGTGAAATTCGAACTCAAACAGCCGAAGTTTGAAAGAATAAGGCGTATCACGGGGTACCTCGTCGGTACCACGGATCGCTGGAACAATGCGAAACAGGCGGAGGAGCATGAGCGCGTAAAGCACTTCTAAGCTTCTCCTTCATCGCATAGAAAAAGAGGGTCGATTTATTTCGACCCTCTTTTCTTTTGGTTTATCACTTAGAAGACTTTGTTTGAGTTAAACTAGCTTTTTCTCCATCACCTGAGTTTGATCCTTTTTCAGAATCAGATTTTTTTGAGGAAGCTTGATTTTCTTTTGAAGCACCTGTCGAACCAAACTTACCAGCAGGAGCATTTAATTTAATTCGATTTTTCTTCAAAAGTGTGGTTATACGGTTGAAATCCCATGCTGTAGTTGGCTCTGTGTATGCTGAGTTTGAATCGTATGTTTTTCCATTTTTAAGATCATTTAAGCTATATCCAGCGGCTTGCAAAAGTTTACTTGCAACATCAAATAGTTCTTGATCACTCGCTGTACTCTTAAGATTATTATTTGTAGATTTATCTCCACCCATAAGATCTTTTAGTTTTGCAGCAAGACTATTGCTTCCTTCAATTTCTCCGAGAAGTTCTCCATTGTTTCCATTAAGCCCATCAAGACCATTTAATCCGTCTTTATACATTTGAGCAAAATCTTGGAAACCTAATCCTCCATCTCCAGAATAATTATCGTCATGGTTGCCACCACTATAATTTGTGTCTCCACCATAATAGTCGCCAGCTACATTATCTCCTGTTGATGAACCATCTCCATTAACAATATCACCCATGTTGTTATAACCATTTCCTGCATCTTCACCAAGATCTCCTATTCCAAGAAGATCGTCTGTAAGTCCACCGGGAATATCACCTTTTGCGCCATCTACGCCGCTGAAAAAGTTATCAAGGTTGGAGCTTCCTTTATCTCCCGAGCCCGATTTTGCCCAGTCTTTTGGATTTGAGTTAAAACCATTGTCTCCAAAAAGATTTTTCCAAGGATTGTTGGAAGAAGACGAACCGTTGGAACCATTGGTTCCGTTTGTTCCATTTGTTCCAGAACCATTTTTACCATCTTTCCCGTTCCCGCCATTGACTCCACCTTTGATAAAGTCTTTACATTGTTCGTCTGTAAGACCAAGCGTTTTACATTTTTGAATTAGTTGTTGTTCTGTTTCTTTTTTCCCATCATTGGTTCCGCCATTTGTTCCCGGAGTTCCTTTACACCATTCTCCGCCGTACTTTTTACAGTTGTCTGAGTTTGGTCCAATTCCGCCTCCACCACAAACGCCATATTTTTTGCACATGTCAGGTGTGAGACCGCCTTCAGGATTTTTTATACCCTTATCATTTCCTGTTGGCGCAATTCCATCAGACCAACCCCATTTATTACTATTAGGATCCATAGCACCGACGAGTTTATCGTTTGTTGTTGAAAGACCAGTTCTTCCTTGGTATACATCAAAGTTGAGAGAAACTGTCATAAGACCAGATGTAACCGTGTCATTTCCTTTTTCATCCTTAACTTTTCTTTGATAAGGAATACTCATAGATTGTGTTTGATTTCCACCCTCGTCAAATGTGTATTTTTCAACAGCAATCGGAAGAGCTGCTTGTCCATTTGTGATTTGCGGGAGGCAGGTAACGGAAACAGATTTCCCCACCTCTGGTTTACCTGAAGACATACACATAACGTTTGCTCCACCAGATGTTGCATAGAATGAGTAAGTCGCTCTATTTCCCATAGGAACACCACCCATCATTCCCATAATCATGGATGAGAGCATTCCATCGTCACTATCTCCAGAATCTCCTGAATCACTGTTTTTTCTGGGGAATAGTCCCCCGCGCAAAGCATCTATTCCGTTTTGGATAAAATTTCCTGCTTCTGCGACACTTTTTGTTTGTGTATATGGTATTCCAAAAATGGAAAAGGCAAAAAAGGTTGTCATTGTAAGTGACATTATGCGTTTTCCAATATTTTTCATCTTGCACATAATTGTTTTTAGTATAAGCCAAAGAAAAGGTGGCTTATACTCTCTCCTCTCTATAAGAATGTTGTTAAACAACAGAAGTTGTATTTGTATTTCAAATGCTTTTATTTCGAGCACATTATTGTTCTTATTATAACAATTCGGCGAAATTCTCGCAAAAAAAGAGTCGCGTGAGCGACTCTCTTTCTTTAGGAAAAGAAATCTTATGCGATTTTCTTTTCATCTTCCTTCGACTGCACGACAACATCTTCTTCCGATTCTGTTGAGTACAATTTGGGAAGACCTCCCTTCTCCAGCATGTAGTTGACCGCACGGAATGCGGCGTTAATGCCAGTGATAAGGACTTGCGGGTTGTCGGTCAAATACTTTTTCCAACCATTGATGTATGTGGCTGAATTTTGTATCTCGCTTTCTTTTGTGATACCGAAGTATTCACATAAGAACAGTGCCCCAAACTCCGCGACAAGCTCTTCCGCAGAATACAATTCTTTTTCTGCTTTCAGACCTGTCTTACGTCCCATTTCTTTCGCCGTTGAGTGAACGAATTCGTGGAACACTGTGGAATAATACGCTTCGTTGTTCGCATACAATTCTACGTCAGAAATCACTGCTTCGTGAAACGCTGGTCGGTAACATGCTGTTACCGCAACATTTGGGTGTTTCACAGAAAGTTTTGTTGCCTCAGCAAATCGAGAGAGAAATTTTTCAATTTCTTCATTCGGAGTGACTTCTTTGCGAGAATTCTTTCGTGTTTGGGGGATGATTTCACCAGAATCAAATTTCTGGAACGCTTCGATAGGGAAGACGTTCCAATATTTCATACCGATGAATTTCTTATCCTCCTCTTTATCGCCTTTTTTCCAATACCTTTTCTCTTCCTCGTTATAAAAACAAGGATAGAAAATTGGTATTCCTTTGGAACCCTTCTTAGGAAAGGTGTCCGCTCCATACTCTGCTTTGGCGGAAGCAACAGTTAGGAACTCTCCACAGAAGTTTTCTCCGAGTTGTGCAATGGATAACCAAAGTAACAACATCAGATTCGCCCCGTGGTATGGACGTTTGCTCAAGTGGTTTATAAGACCACTATTCACGATTGCCCCGGGAACAAATCCTTGTTCCCACGGAAGCAAATTTTTGGAATCAATGAGATCAATGACTTTTTGAGCCACCTCACTCATTTTTTCCACAGTTTTGTTTCCCTTTTTGACTACTACCTTTGCCATAATAATCCTCCTTCTACACACCAACTCTAGTGTGCAAACAACACTAGAAAAATTTCTAGCTACTTAATTATATATGTTCTACAAATTCGTTGCGAATCAAATCATTTTTAAGATTAACTTTGTTAAAATAATTTTGAGGTGATTTTACTTGGAACTCTTTTTCCCTGACTTAACAAAACTCAAACCAACAATTCTCTCAACCGTTCTGAAAGCAACAGAGGAGTATGGTGAGTTGTCCAGAGAAGTTCATAACATCAGTAACTCAAAAGAAAATCAAAAAGAACTCCAAAAGAATATACCTATTGTCCTTGGAGAACTTCTCGATGTAGCACAAACAATGTTTACTCTCATATATTTCATGCAAAAAACGAACATGATGTCTTCTAATTTTTTAGAAGAACGACTTGAAACTCATGTTTCCAAACTGGCTAATAAGGGGTATCTTGATTCATCTTTAAAAAGGGACAATCAATATAAAAATGGTTTTCGTCAAAATGGAGACATGTTTATAGTTCTTCCTAAATGCAACAAGATAGTTTTTCCAAGTGTTGTAGCTGGAATCTTATTGACAACATTAAAACTTGGAGAAGAAATTGGAGAACTTGCTCAAGCGGTTGGTAAATATTCTGGTTTATCGGGTGAAGTGAACGTGAAAACAGATGATATTGTTCTTCAAAAGATTGTAGATGAAATGTTGGATGTTGCACAAACGTGTTGTACGTTATTGTATATTTTTCAAGATGAATACAGAGTTGATGTTGAATCTCTTTTGATAAGCCATAGGAAAAAACTTGAGGAGCATGGATACTGTTAAACGATCTGCCGTCATTTTGTGTGGCGGTTTTTTTGTTACAGAAAAAATAGTAGAAATTTTTTAAGATTCCGCGCGGGGAATTCTCGGCATTTCAATGCCGAGATGAGATCGCCCCCGTGGGCGAGCGGGCTAGGGAACGGATAAGCCAAAGGAATGATTTACCTACAACATACTATTGATTTTTCAACGAAGATTTGTTACAATTACAACATATATAGAAGGAGGTGAACCAGAAAATGTCATCTAAGAACGAAAAGAAAAACTATCTTGTGCGCGAAGAAATCTACATTCCAACGAAGGAAGAATCCCTCATTCTCGGCTTGATGGGCTATGCGGCGTACAAGCTATGGAACGTAGCGAACTACGAGCGGCGCAACTGGAAAGAACTCGGACTTGAAGAATATCCTGATTGGTATGACCAGACGAAACGTCTTAAAACGAACTTTTTCTATAAAAATCTCCCGTCCCAATCGGCGCAGAGAACGCTCAAGAAGCTGGACGAGTCGTGGGAGAGTTACTATTCCCTTAAGAAGTCGGGCGGCGTCGAGAACCCTCAACCTCCTCGTTTCAAGCAGGACAAAATGTACGTCGTGTTTGTCCAGAACGCGATCCAAGTCCACGGAGACGGGACGTTCCGCTTTACGATCCCGAAACAGTTGAAAGCACACCTGCGGGAGGAGCACAACCTCGAAGTCAAATTCTTATACCTGAAAATCGGCAGACTTTCAGGGCTTCGGGGCATCAAAGAGGTGCAGGTGTCGTTCCGCGAGGACGGAAAACTGAAACTTAGTATCGTTTACGAGGTCAATCTCCCAAAGGAGAAACCCGACAACGGACATTACCTCGCGATTGATCTCGGCATCAAGAACAACTTTACGTGCTACGATTCTGCGAACGTGACCTCGTTCATTCTTTCTGGCTGGCTCACGAAAACGCATTGGTTTGACAAGGAAATCGCACGGTTGCAGTCCATCTCGGCGGGGCAACAGGCTGCGCAGGGAGTGCAGTACCCGAAACCCTCGAAGAAAGTGTTGCGGCTCTATGAACGTCGCCGGGATGTGCAGAAAGACTTTCTTCATAAATCAGCGCGTTTCCTTGTTGACTACTGCGTTGAGAATAACTTGCACACGATCATCTTGGGCGATTGGACGAAAATCCGCGAGAATCCAGACGGCACACCGAAAGACTGGGGGAGGAAGGGAAACGCGAAACTCCACGCCTTTCCATTCAAGAAGTTCCTCAAAATTCTGACGTACAAGTGCGCCCTTGTCGGGATTCGCCTTATCGTTCGAAGTGAAGCCTACACGAGTCAGTGCCCTCCTGATTCCATTGGATTCTCAAAGGAGTTTTCGGAGAAACAGAACCGAAAACACCGAGGGTTGTTTGTACACGATTGCGTCCAGTACAACGCGGATTCCGTCGGCGCGTTTAACATTCTAAGGAAATTCCTCCTCGATGAGACGAATAAAACTAAACTTCCAATCGAAGATGAGCTTTTCGCTCTGAGGTCGCCATCTCGAAAGTTGGTTGCGTAATCAACAAAGTTTTTTCAAAACGTATACACAAAAGAGCCTCCTTGGGGAGACTCTGAGTGGCTAGTGCCCTCGTGGACGGGGTGGAGTGGTAGGAACTAAAAGTCAATATTTCGTTGATTTTTCAATGCGACACTCGAATCAAATTCCGAATATTTGATGTAGGAAAACTTGTTTTTCTTCCAGAAATGTAAGTTCGGATGCTCGGCATTTTAATGTCGAGTAGTTCACTCACAAGATGTTGTGTTTGCGAAAAAGAAAACACAAGAAAAATATTTTCTTCAAAAAAAATAAAAATAAAAAACATATAATGAACATAGAAAAGGAAAACGAACAAGCAAAATATGCTTGTCGAACACAACTTTAGAAAAGAGAGTTCGAAATGACAGCAATAATTATCACTCTAACTACACTCATGATTTTTGAGTTTTTCTTTGGAGAAAATTCTTCTTGTTCTACCAAAGAAAAAGAATCTTGCTGAAAAATTCTTCAACAAGATTCTTTCCTTTGGTCTATCTAAATAACCAAATTCCTCACGGAATCTTTACTGGAATAACAATCTTCCATGCGGGTTTTTTCAAATCAAAGACCATATCGAGATTAAATGTTATCTCTTTTGCATCTGCTCGCACAGGCTCAAACGCCAACATAAACTCTTGATCTACACCAGACTCAATCGCCGTAATCTGATCCCCAGAGAACGGATCGGTTTTGTATTGATGCCCATTGTTATCAACCAAGATAGCGTTTACATTCGGCATCATGTGAATACGGTTTGGCCCACCATTTTTGAGACGAACCCAAAGTCTCGTTTGATCCTGACGGAACTGAATACGTTCGATAGACACACTTGAACCATTTAGTGTGTCTTTTGCGTTTTTGAGCTCATAAGCCTTAGATGGATCGAGTTTTTGTGATTTTGTTTCTGCAAGATCCTTTTCTGCAATCACTTCGTTAACGGGTCGAGAATCAAAACCGGTTCCATCTGTTTTAAGATAGTTATATCCAAAGTAGAGTAGCAGAAGTACAAGAAGAAGAGCTATAACCGCTACAATCGCTCCAAGAACAGAATGATTTTCCTCTTTAACCTCGGTTTTTCTTACATGAGTATATTCTCGCTTCTCTACACCATCCGCATATTTTTCTTTTTGTTCGTTTTCTTTGGGACGGTTGGCTGGAACAAGAATATTTTCCTCCTTATCGTTTTTATCTTCTTCTCCGTTAGATAAGAGACGCTCATTTTCCTTGTTGTCCTCGTTTAAGTTTTCATCTTTGTTGTATTTATCATCAGACATGATATTTCCTCACTTTCATTATCAAAAGAGAAATCTCTTTAGAAAAAATTATATTTTAGAGCTTACCTATTGCCAAATTTTAGCAAAAATATGGTTGAATGGATTTCTAAAACACGTTATAATACACTCTATTATCTTTTAAGAAAGGCTGGTTATTTTGAAAAGCTCGGATTATCGTCTTGTTGAGAATTTTTGTTTAGGCTTGTTTTTGCAACTATTGACAATGATTACAGTCATATTTATGGAGTTCTCTTCTAACCCTACAATCTTTAGTGCAGATAGAACTTTTAGTTTCTCTCAAATCATCTTATTTATTGTTGTTTTCTTTTTTCCTTTTGTATTTTCTTCGCTTAAGTTGTATTTAAGAAAAAATCATCCAAATCTTGGCAGTTTGTCTCGCTCAAAAACATAATATGTGCTACAATCTGATATGAATAAAAAAGAAAGGATGTTACGTAATTGAACATCAAAGAGCTCATTCAGAAAAGCTTTTCAAGTAAAGATCTTGTTGTGAAAAACATTACTATCCAAGAAAAGGGGTCGGATGGCACACCGAAGAAGGTTGTCATCTTGGGGAAAAGAAACGATGATCGTTACTTGATAGCTGAGGTCGAAATTAAAAATGGAAACTGTGATATAAAGAAATCCGAATACTTTAAAGACTTCGTACCTGCAATGAGCGAATATGCGAAATACAAACGAAAAGTAGCTTAATCTCGCGAGAGACCGCCAATGATGGCGGTTTTTCTTTTGCCGAAAATAGAAAGGATATTGAAACTCCGCTATAATTAGAACATCAAAAAGAAAGCGAGGTTTTAACAATGACAGACAGTGTTTTTGTCCAAGAACTCAAGAAAAAAGCCCGAGATAAATTCGGCTCATCAGATAAATCAAGTAACCAAGAATATACTGATAAAAATTCTTCTTCAAACCCCCAAGCGGAAGATCCATCCACCTATGGTCGAATGAAAACAGACGCCTCCGACATTGTAGACCAATACAGCCGTGTTACAGAGTGGAATAACGTTTTTATGACAGCGTTATTCGTTGCTATTGGAAGCTCTGCATTTGGCTTAATGGGCTACCATGCCGTAACGAAACTCAAGAACTCAGAATTCTATTTTGGCACATTCTTACAGATTCTTGCAGTGAGTCTACTGGTTGGATTTCTTCTGTGGGGAATCAAGTCTATTACAACCTATTCTGTTTGGAAAGGGGTTGTAAAAAAAGACAGTGACCCTGATCAATCTACACCATTTTTCACTGTGGAAGGAATGAGCGAACTTTCTTTTGCTATTTTTCTTCCGTTTTACTTTATATTCTCAATGTTTTTTACACAGAGTATAGCAATGCTTGTTTTGGGCGGAGCTTTTGCTTTTAAGTATGTTTTGATGTATTTCAGTTATCCTAGCGTAATTCGAAACTGCTCCAAACTAGACCGAATCATTTTTATACTTTCTTCAATGGGAGTTTTATTTATCTTAAGAGCTCTATTTGCTATTGTCGCCTGAAAGGATGTTTTAAATGGGGCGTTTTGATAGTCGCCGAACAAAAGCTGTTCAATACAGTGAAGACGATAAGACAGATAATCTTCTTCGACGTATATCTACTGAACAAGAAAATTCTTCAGATAAGCCAAAAGGAAAAGATGTCGATGGAAGCCATGCTTCTGATGATACAGAAGAACTCAAGGTCGCTCACGGAAGAGAAATTGTAGGGCGTTCTTTACTGTCTCCTCAGAACGAAGTTCATCAGACGGCAGAGAAACAATATATTTCTCCTTTTGATGATGATTTTCGAGGAACCCATGATGAAGATTCCGAAGTGGAAGACGAGTTTGTGCCAGAAGAGGATGCTCTTATTTCAAAAAATCGGTTGAAATTTCTCATAGGTGTTCTTGCTGTTTTTTATGTATGTGCATTAGGTGTTGGTTATCACTATACTGGCTTTACCGACGGTGTTCCTCATCTTATCACTACAGAAGATCGCGAGAAACAAGATTATCTTGGGCGTATAGATGAATATATTTCGACACTTCAAAACGCCCATGCAGACATCCTTCTTGTAAGTGAAAACTACTCAGAAGGCGTTATCGCCGATGACGGTCTTATCAAGCAACTCACGAATGAAAAAGAGAAGTTGGATAAGAACCGTAAAGAAATGAGCGAGCTTGTTGCTCCAGCACAATTTGAGAGTTTCCAAAACAAACTAGATACAATTTATTCAATTCAGATGGCGTTTTTAGATAATAGCATCGCCTATGCCAAAGGAAAGAGCGAGAGTGCATTGCAAGTTGCGCAAGACTCAAATGAGCAGTATGAAGAATCTATGACGAAATTTCTTGAGGAATATGACTCACTCTTCTTAATTGGTGGCGGAACCTCAAAAACATCAGAGCAGGTAAAACCATCGTCTCGTTTCGATTCCCTTCTTGAACCAGTTGAACAACAATCTCAAAAAATCACACTGACAAAATAAAAAAAATCCACGAAGAAAATATTTTTTCGTGGATTTTATTTTTTAATGTGCTATTCTCTAACATAATAGACAGATTGAAAAACTGTTGAAAAATTAACGACCTCAGTCGAGGTAAAAGGAGAAAAAGAAATGAACAAAAAGAAAATTATACTCACAGGAATCCTTAGCGCAACCTTTTCCATTGGTCTAGGATTTTCTCCAGCTCCGAATGTGATTTGGGGTGTGGCAGAAGCACACTTTATGTCGAGTGCGGAAGAACATTCTATTGGTCAATCTGCTGTACAGAAAGTAGAGGCTGAGTATGAGACTTCTTTTGATGATGATCTTGCTTATATTCAGCGCCGCATTGTTGAAAGTAATCCTGAATATCTCAATGTAAATGATGGTGTTCATAAGCGTTGGCTTTCTCCAATGAAGATGTATCATTCGGATTCGCCTAATGCTTTTATGCTCCCCGGTGGTTACAGTTATATGGCTGACTCAATGGTGAACTTTATGAATACTTACCAGAATGATGGCTATATAAATAATAACCGCACACGCTATTTGAATGGAGCTAACATTTACAATACTTCGGCGGTAGCCTTTGTTATGGGGCATGAGTTCGGGCATTGGGCAGGAAAAGATCATCTTGAAGGATATGACAAGCAGTTTGGTCTTAATTTTCTCGTTGGAATTTTTGGTGGACAGGCTGGTTCTATTGGTGGCGCAATGGCTCAGAGTTTTGGCGTAAACCTTGTTGACACACTTATCGACCGACAGATGTCGTTTAATCAGGAAAAGGGAGCGGATGAGTGGGGGCTTAAATTCCTTGAGAATGTTCCAGAGTATTCTACTGGTGGAGCACTTATGAAATTCGACCGTTTCCTTCGACTTGAAGAGATTCGTTACCCTGACGGAAAACGTCCAAAGAACTTCCGTAATCCGCATCCTGAGACACAGAAGCGTTTTGATCGTACAATGGATTATATTCGAAAATCTTCAAACAATCGTGTTGATGTTATTGGTAGCGAGCTTTATGTGGATGGAACAAAAATTCCCGTGTATGGACGCGAAGATATTGTTCAAAGAGAGCGAGTGTTTTATATTGCAGGACAAATAGCGGCAGCAATAAAGCACGATATGTTCCATGAGCGAAACGTTCACTTTGTCCCTGTTCCTGATAGTCCTGTTGCAAGTGACAGAAATAAGGAAAACGAAGGTTATCTTTTTGTTGTGAATGATGCTCAAACAGAAACAAAGATTATTGATAAGTTCCGATACGATCAGAGAAAGAGTTTTGAGGAAAATATGTCTACCACGATGTATGCAAATGGAGACATGGAAACGTTTGGATCTATCATTAATGCAATGAATGCATATGATTCAAAGAAAAAGTAGAAAAGAAACAGGAAGGGTTCAGCCCTTCCTGTTTTTGTTTCTTTATCTTTTGGAAAATGCGGGAATTTGTCTTGCTACTACATTTCTTGTCATTAGGTTTTTACCAGCGCTTACGGTTTGCTGTGCAACCTGTTCTACAAAAGAAACTTCATCACCTTTGTATGACAACCCACCATTTTGAGACATTTTTTCTCCATGTTTTTTTGGTGTATACAGGTTATCTGAATTTCCAATGGAATTTCCTTTTCGGCTTAAATTGTAGAAGGTTTCTTTTGTGTATTCGTTTTTATTCATTACCGTTCCAGAAGATGATTTTACAACAAGCATTCCGTTTGCATCTTTTGTAATGGTTGCTTTTGAAAGATCAATTCCCGCACCCATGCTTTTTCTAGCAAGTTCTTCTGGTGAATATGGAACACCTACTGGTTTCCCAAATTGAAGGTTTCCATCTTTGTCGGTATAAACAGAAATATTTTCTCCATTGATATTGGTCCAATTTATTCCTGCGGCGCCAGCTAGACCAACTCCAAAAGAATCTCCAGAATTGTATTTCACAACCCCTACATCAAGACCAACAGATGTTTCTTTTTGTGTTGTTTCTGCATTGGCATCAATTCCTTGCATGTAACCGTCATATCCCATGCCAATAGAGCGGTTGGAATCATCACTTTCATCGACCATTTCATAACGACCTGTTGTTTCATTGAATCGTACGCTTGCTCGACCAAATGATGCATAAGTTCCCACAAGTTTCTCACACTTATCTTGTGAAACCGCCGTTGTTAAAACATCCATTTGAGGTGTTGAGCTGTCTTCACCGCCAATACCATCCTTTAAACGAATGCGGCATTGTCCGTTTTCATCCACTTTTGCGCTTGTAATCTTTCCTGCTACAGAGATACGATCCCCGTTAAGTTCTGCAAGATCTGCGTTTACAAACACGCCCATGACTGAATTAGAAATCGTTTTCCCATTGGCGACAAGAACATTTCTATATTGGCTTACTTTATAACTAAATGTGTAGGATTTAGGCGCGGAATTATCCGCATAACGGAGAATTACCTTGATTGTTCTTGAGCCCACAGTACGGTTTGGATTTTTACCGAGCTCTACAATAAATGGTTTTCCTTCTTTTACTGTAAGTTTTTCAATATGACCCGGTTGTTCCTGTGACTCAAATTGGACTTCTACCGTATATTTTTTTTCTTGATTGGAAGATGCGTTTTTCACATTATTTTTTGGAATGAGAGTGATTTCTACATCTGCTTTATCGGTAATCGTTGGTAATACAGGGTTAAGTCGAACTTTATAAGGGAAATCGTTTGCTGTTTTAATAACTTCTCGTTCTGCTTGAACGGTTTCAATTTTGTCCCATGCTTTTTGCTTCTCTACTTCAGCAGCTTTAATGTCTTCCTCTGCTTTCATTGCTTCATTTTCAAGCTTTTGAGCGTTTGCCATAGCGTTTTGATATGCCGCCATCATAAACATGAATTTTTGAGAAGCCGAAAGATCGCTTTTTCCTAGTTCGGAAACAACAGCAGACATTGTAGACATCACTGCTCTTTGCTGATTCGTTTTAGAAACTGTTCCATCAGAGTTGAGTGATGGTGCGTCCATGCTTTTTTGCATATAAATCATATTCATCATTTTACCGTCGATTTCTTTTCCGTCGCTGGCAATATATTGCAAGGTACTCTTTGGAACCGAACGGTTTTCATAAACTCCCTTTGAGTTTTTAGATGATATGTTCCACATTTCTGTTGGCATCGGACATTCTTTTGTTGCTGTTGTTACTTGATAACAAGGGTTTTCAGTAACAGTAACAATAGAACCATCTCTTGTTACTGTATAAACTTTGGGAGATTTTGTTGTCGAATTTTTTTGTTGTTCTGCATCATTCTTTTCCGCCATAAGTTTAGCATTTGCTTTCTGAAGTGCAGATTCCATTTCATCTGCTGCTTCTTCGCCGCCATTTGCTATTGTATTAGCAATATTTTTATCTGCTTGATTCGCCAATCCTTCTAAAGCGGCACTTTGCTGTGCAGCTGTAGCCGCGTCATCTTGCGCGGCTAAAGAAGTTGATAATGTGCCAAACGAGGAAAAGCTAAGTGAAAAAGCTATGAGTGTAGAAAGAAGTTTTTCTTTCTTTTTGTTGTATTTGTTAAACATATATATAACCTCATTCTATTGTTGAAAAAATTTATGTTTTTATGAATTAACATTGTTTAAGAAACAACGATTTTGTTAATTTTACCATTTAAAATTTTGGGGGTAAAAGAAAAAGGCTCCGAAGAACCTTTTCCTTTGGTTTATTTTGCTGACGCGACAGTTTGCTCAACTGGATCTGAAAGCGGCATTCCGAATCCTCCAATTCCTTTTTTAGCAAGAGCTTTACGCCGTTCCTCTTGATGTTCGCGTATTTCATCTGGTGTAACAGGAGTAATCTTTCTTGCTTTCATTAAGGTTGTGATTCGATTGAAGTCCCACGCATCACTTGGATCTGTATAAGCAGAGCCTTCCGAATAGTTTCTTCCATTCATTATGTCATCAATATCAAACCCTGCATTTAAGAGGACTTGTTTTGCTATTGCATACATATCTTGGATAGAAAGTGTGCCTTGAACAGTTTTATTTAAAGAGTTGTCATCTCCAAAAATGGAATCAAGAACAGCCTGTAATCCGTCTTCTCCACTTAGTTTAGCCATTAACGAATCTTTTTCGGCTAGTTGTTGAATAAGATCTTTAATATCAACAACTCCGTCTCCGTTTACATCTTTAAATAGAGCACCGTTAATCCGTTTTCCATCTTTTCCAAACAAGCCTGTTATTTCGTTGCCATAACGGTCATATACTTTAATCGGGTTTCCATTAGCATCTACAAAGTTTCCGTTTGCATCAAAGAATACTTCAATAGGGTTTCCGTTTGCATCAAAAAATCCATCAATCGGATTTCCATTTTGGTCGTATAACCTGACACTAGACATTGCCCCCATCCCTGCGGCATTTTCATAAAAATCCCACATTTGTTGACCGTTGATGGTGCCCGGTTCTTTTCCATTTAACCAGAAATTTTCATCTTGCATTTGTTTCATTATTTCTGGTTTAATATTTCCGTTTTGATCAAGGAATTGAGAACTATCAAACCAAGATGGTGGAGAAACTGGTTTTGTATCAAATCCAAACAGATCATTAGTTAAGCCTCCCGGCATATTAGAAATTGAATCGACTCCGCTGGGATAACCACCACTATTGAAATAGTTGTCTAGATTTTTAGTTCCTCCAGATGTTCCAGATGAAGCCCAGTCCGCAGATGATGCATTTCCCGGTTTATATGAACCGCTTTTCCCATTTGAATTAAAAGATCCACCACGGTCATTAAGGGCATCATTTATAATATCGCCAAATGCACCACCTCCTGAACCGCCATTAAATGTTCCGTCGGTAGTTGAAAATCCATTTGAGCCAGAACCGTTTATTCCGCCTCCAGTTCCAAGCCCTCCTGTTTCTGCTCCTAACCCTCCAGAACCATTAACCCCAGAACCAGAACCGTTTGAAATCCCGTTGCTATTCCAAGGCAAAAGCCCAGCTCCACCTTTTATATCAAGGGCTCCTGTATGATCATTTACATTTCCATTAAAAATCCCAAAGTCAGAAAGGTTTTCTCTCCCATTATAAGGAGCTTTTCCACTAGAGAGCAGGTTTGAATTGGCTTTTCCACGTTGATATGAATTGGAACCCCAACCGTATTGATTGTTACCCCAATCTGAATCTCCCCAAAGCCCACCACTAGCTAACCCACTTGTTCCTTGGTAAACGTCATTGTGCACTTCTGCTGTAACCGAGCCCCAGCTTAAGTGATGCCCGTGCCATCTAAGTGTGATAGCGTTTAAGGTCTGAACTTCTGAACCTCCATATTCAAAATGTCTTGTATCTGTTTTTATTGGCGGAACAGCCCATCCACCGGGAACTCCAAAGAAACATTTGGCGTTTTGTGTGTCATCTGCTTCTGGGTTTTTTTCTGAAACAGCACAAACTGCATATCCACCAAGACCTGATGGCGTCCATTTATATGAAACAGTTGAACCAATAGGAATTCCGGGAAGCATACCTATAATCGCAGATGAAAGAACGCTTTGAACCATGCCTTTCGCTGCGTTTTCAAGATTTTTTCCTAAGTTTTTTCCAGCATTGGACGCTGCGTCTGCTCCAGCGGAAGCTCCACCCGCACTTGCGCCAGCTCCAGCACTTGCACCCGGATTTGGAAGAGCTTTCTCTAGTAATTTTTCTGCGTTAGGGACAATCACTTTATTTATGATTTCATCTTTTGCTTTTTCTTTGATTATTTCCTTACCCATCTCATTGATTTCTTCGTTAGCGGAAGTTTGATGTGGATGGATAATAGACCCGCCGCCAACAATAAATCCCGTCAAACAGAACAAGGCGACGGCTTTGTTTAGTTTTGTTTTGTTCATGATTTTAGTACAACTATTTTTACAGTTGCACAGTTCACCTCACTTTATTTTTTTTCGAACAACCATCTAGTTTTGTATTTTAACAGTAAGAAGAAAAAAATACAACAAAATTCCTCTTGAACTACCCACGACTAAAGTTGCGTGATTCTCGGGTCGTTTAACGTCTTTTTGATTAACTCACGCTACTTCGCGTTCGGGTAGGCGCGGTACATATTAACCCTTTTTCATTTGGTATATTCACCTCATTTTATCTCAAAACTTCATTGTTGTTATAACATTTTCTCTATGGAAAATATGATGGTTTCCAAAGACATTCCTTTTTGCCCGCACACCCACGACTGGAGTCACTGGCGTGCACGGGGGATTTAATCAAAAAAGATCCTCATCATCAAACGAGGATCTTTTTGATTATGCACTAACTTGTTCTGTTTCGTTTATTTTTTCTACAATCCCATCCGCAAACTGTTTGATTTTATCCATATCCAGATATTTGTCTTCTCTGAGTTGATCTTTCATATACTGAGGAACATCAAGATCCATTGCAATAATCAGATCTTCATTGGTAGGAGGCTCATTTTCACATCGAGCCACCTGAATAAGAACAGGTTCCGACTCTTGGTGTGTTGCCGTATTGTTGATACGAACAATCGCTTGACCAATCGGTTCTTTAGCAAGCCAGATAGGAACATCACGGTTATCGAGCCTTCCGTTACGACATAGATCAAGAGTCATAAGGTCAATGTCGTCCTTATTCCCAAGTCTATGGATAATGAGAATAGAGCAGTTTGTAACGATTGAAGCTGGAAGATGCGATGGAGCCTGAACAATCGGCATCGCATAGATACCAAATTCACGACCTTCGTTGAAGATAATCTCAAAGACATCTTCTGTAACACCAAGAGGACTTGCGCCTGAAGGAGAATCTGGGTTTTCAATGATACGGTGTGCTTCTTCAAGAACAAAGAAACGTTTTTCAACGCGTTGCTCAATATTTTTCTTCATAGAACTGTAGAAGAATACTCCCGAGCTAATCGTTTGGATAATGAACTTTTTTGAACCAGAATCAAGGTCTCCACCTTCAAGAACCATAATTCGTTTTCCATCAATTAGATCGTTGATACGGACACATTTGTCCTTGTCTGTGCAACAGTAAAGTTCTTTAAGCTCTCCTGAAAAGTATGGTTCAATTTTTGAGAGAATCGAATCAAACGCATCCTGCATTCCTCGTCCAGCTTCTCCAAACCAACGTTGCACAAGCTCTTTTTCCTTTTTATCAAGAAGGTTTATTTCTTGATTGAGAACATGATCTTGAATACCTCCGCTACGTTTATCATATGACTTCATTGCATTGATAACACGGTACACTCCTGCGAGCGTTACATTGTAAACATTATCTTTTGCGTTTACGGTTTCTTTCGGAACACCGTTATCATCAAGTTCAAGAACTTTGTGGAGGAAAAACTCAATTTTCGCGGCTTTGTCTAAGACGGAAAGCATCTTGTTTCCGAGTCCGTACCCCAAGCAAAGAGACTCGTGAACTTTTGAAGTCCATTGGGATATGCCAAGATATTTGGGTGGCACATAGACATTCATGTGGATTGGACGAATGGAAGAATAGTCAAGCCCATAGAAGTCGAAGTCTGCCATTCCGTTTGGCGCAAAGTTTTTGAGAACACGCCAAGACTTCTTCCAGTCAAGAACAAAAACTTTCATATCATCATATTTTTCGATAACTTCTTTTACGACGCGCACCGCAGATGTAGTTTTGCCACAACCAGACGCTCCACAAATAAGCGTGTGCATGAACTCACGTTTGCTGAATGAGTAATCGTAGTGTGGTTGTGCATCCTCATAGTTGATTTGTTTACCAAAGTAGATTTCGCCCTGCTTATTCGCAAAAATACTGAATGGCGGAATATTTGTTGCAACAGTAGACGCTCCTCCTGTTTCAACACGCGGCAAGTGCGTAAGAGCTGCAAGCTCTGAAGTGAGCATTATTGTAGACCAAAGGTAGCCCTCCGCGATGTTCGGGATAGACTCCTTCATTGTGCATGGTTCAAACACAGAAGCGTGTTTTTGGAGATGGTTTTGTGTAAATTCATCTGGGTCAACAACTTGAACTGTCGAAATTTCGTTGTCGCCACCCCAAGATTGAATAGCACTCAGACCAATACCTTTCTTAGCTTCTGGGGTATAACTAAGAATATAACTATCTACATAAAATGCTCCCATACGAACTGCTGTATTGACACGCGTATTCTGTTCTTCCAAAAGTTTTACGAGATTCCCTTTGTCTTCGTCGAAGATTTGGTAGCTTCTCGATACACCTATGGTTGGGCCAAAGGAGAAGTTGAGCCCTTGCCCTGTGCCAAGCGTATTGCTGTGTGCGTTAGAGAGTCCTTGTGCGTTTGAAATTGCTTGACTGTTACTCTTAGAAACACCTTGACCACGAGAATCTCCCGTTGTTGTTCCTTTAGACACCCCCTGAGAATCGGAGAGTGACTGCGATAACCCTTGATTTGCTGTTTTACCGACACCTGAACTTTGTCCTTGACTTAGACCGCTCGTAGATCCAATAGAAGATCCTGTGCTTTGTGTGCGAGAGATTCCGTTGCTTTGGGTATTAGAAACAGAGTCACTAATTCCACGCGATTGTGTTTCTGATATTCCATCTGAAACACTACGGCCAAGACTATGAGAAAGCGATGTTCCCATTGTTTGTCCATAACTCGTACTTTGAGAAATACCGTGGCTTTGTCCAAAGCTCTCACTTTGAGAACGGGTTTGTCCTACAGAGTCGCCAATCGTAAAACCATGCGTATTTCCAACAGATTGTGTTCCAGACATAGACCGAGACATGCTGTCCGAAAGACTGTTTGAAATACTGTTTGCAAAGCTATTGCTTGCACTTTGGGAAAGTGAATTTGAAAGTGAATTTGAGAGTGAGTTTGAAAAACTACGAGACATTGAATCTGAAAGAGAATTACTTATAGAACGAGAGTTTGAATATGAATCGGAAACAGAGTTTGTTCGACCAATGGAATGTGTTGTTCCATCAGACCAACTTGTTCCGTTTGCAAGTGTTGATGTAAGCCCATGAGAGGTGCTTTGGCTTGTACCTGTCCCATCAGTAATAGACATTCCTCTTCCAAAAGAGTTACTACTATTTACTGTATGAGATGTACCATCCGCAGATGCTTGTGACCACCCATTTCCGACAGCGTAACTATTTGTTTGAGAGAATGTTGCTCCACCACCATGCGAATCTGCCATAGAGTTTCCTTGTGCAAGGGAGGAGGTTCCAGACATGCTATAACTTCCGCTTGCATTAATGCCTGCATTAACACCTAAATTACCACCGAGAGAGCGAGAAGCTCCTTCTGTATTGGTTAAAGTATCCGTATTTGTTCGTCCCCACGTTGCGCTTTGTCCAAGAGATGTTCCTCTTGTAGATGTTTCATTATGAGACATAGTGTTTGTGTCTGTATGGCTTCTTCCATCGGCAATGCCGATATTATGTCCCATGTTATAACTGTTTGACAATCCGTGGTTTGTACTTGTACCACTGGAATTTGTAAATGAGTTTCCATGAGAAAGCGTCTGACTTCCACCCATGCTGTGACTCGTAGAATCAGTAATTGTATTACCAACCGTTGTTCCTGTTGTGTGCCCAAACGTATTCCCAGTTGTTTGCCCTCTTGTTTGGCCAAGAGTTTCTCCACGAGTTGTTCCAGTGGTTTGTCCTTCGGTTATACCTTCTGTAATTCCATGTGTATAGCCTGATGTTTGTCCAAAGGTTGTTCCGCGAGTTTGCCCTTCTGTAATTCCTTGAGATAAGCCAAAGGAATTGGACGTACCAAAAGATTCTCCCGTGCTGTGCGTATTGCTCACACCGAAGGTGTTTCCGAGTGTATGTGATTGTGTAAACGATTCTCCAACAGACCGAGAACGGCTTTCACTGAAAGATTTTCCTTCACTGAATGTTTCCGAGCTTCCCACCGCGTGTGAGCGAGAAATCCCAGAGGTGTCTGTTACTCCGTGAGTGTGCCCAATACTATCTGTTTGTGATGCGCCAATACTGTTTGTGAGAGATTGGGTGTTACTGATTCCTTGAGAAGCAGAATTGGTATGTGCTTGTGATACGGAATCTGCGACACCAACGCTTTGCCCTTGAGAGTATCCCAAATTGTGACTTACGCTTTGACTATCACCAACATTGTGCGAATAGTTATCACTATTGCCATGCGTAACACCAAGTGTTTCTCCAGAAGTATCAGTTACACCAGATGTGTTTCCCGCTGCCGCCGAAAGATTTCCAGCAAAAATCATTGGAATAGAAATTCCAGCGTTATGGCTAATCATGCCAGAGTATTGAGATTTATAACGAGAAAGTTCTTGTGCAACGTTTGTTGACCACTGAAGAAGTTCTTGTTCTGGGATAGGGAACGCCATAACCACGTTTGCATAACGATCATGAAGAAGTCCGCGAATGAATTCTTCGTTTTGTTCAATTCCTTCGGGAGTTGTTGTAACACCATTAAGGCTTGTTGTAACACCTGATGCAGAAGAAATGTGCGTTTTAGGAATACCACGAATTACCTGAAGGTTGGGCGCGTTTTCCATCGTACGACGAATAGCCTCCGCCTCTTTAATGTTGAGACCGAGGAATTGTGATTGACGATATGTTCCGCGAAGAAGACGAATAAGACCGCCAAAATCGGCATCTGCTTGCTCTTTCAAGTGTTTGAGTGTAAGCGCCATTTTTTCTTCTTCTGTATTACGGCTGTTGTAATAGTCGGTTTCTAGCTGTATTGGTTCAGTGACTTGTACACCATAACAATAGTAGAATCCTTTTACATCAGACGCTTTCCCATCTGGCATATTACAATAGATGGTAAGAAAGTTGATTTGTTTTGCCCATACCGCGTGAAGGAGCTCATCCTGAGAAACCATGAGAGCCTTCTTTTCGCGAAGTTCCTTTGGTATATTATAGACCTTGCAAAGTTTTACAACCTTAATCCATTTTTCCCAAGGGCCGTCGTCCTCACGTTTTTTTAGAATATAAGTAAGGTATGCAACTTCATCTTTGGAGTCTTTTTTATATTCAATAAAACGATCAATAATTCGAAGATCGTCATGTGCAAGCTGTCTGTCGTAAAGTTCTTCTACGCTTACTGTTGCGTAATTTCCTTCTTGATAGCTAAATGTAGCGTCTTTATTTTCTGCGTTCATGTTTCTTTCTATTTTTCAGCACAGAAAAATAGAGGTTCACCTCGCTTTCTGTTTAAAATTTTAGCATCTTTACTTATTTTGAACAAGAAAAACACAGGGGAGTTTCCCTGTGCCTTTTAAAATTATTTTCCGGGAATTAAGTTATGATTATTTGCATCTTGTATAAGATCTCTTCCTTGTTTTATATCATAACCTAATTTAGATCTATCACCTTCAGTCGGGTGATATTCTGTTTTTCCAGAGTCATATTGATTTTGAAGTTGTTCAATTCTTGTTCTATAAGCATCAGATTCTTTAAATTGTGTTTGAAGATCTTTGAATTCATCTGTTTTCTGAAGTTCTTTTATAACTTCAGCTTGTTTTGCCTCCAAAGCTTGTCTCTGTTGATCTGCTTCTTGTATTGTTTTCCATTTTATCTCTCGAACATCTTGTTCTGAGCATCCATTTTCAGCAAATGCTTGCTTAACCATTTTGTCCATTTCTTGTTTATAATAATTTGTTCTTTGCGTTTCTTTTTCATGCATTACATCAAGAGCTTTTCTGTCTCCTTCTGTCATTGTCTTTACTTCTTTAAATCGTTTTTCTGTTTCTGTTTGATGGAATTTAGGATTGTTGCTGTGTTCGTTAAATTGGTAAATATCATATCCAACAGCACCCGCCATCCCTAGCTTTCTAGGTATAGTTGCTTTAACAGATGCTTCTTGGGAAACTTTAAACGCTTCTCCTGCCGCATCTCTTATTTTATCTGCTTTTTGATACAAACTTGTTTGTTGAGCCAAAAGGCTTTCCTGTTTTGTAGAAATTTTAGGAAGAACTTGAGCCACTTTCCTCATATAAAGGTCGGCACCCAGTTCTCTTGGAGCAGTCGGATTGATTTTGCGAATTGTTTGTAATGCATGCGATCCGTATCTTCGCGCAACCTGATCTGGATCTTTAAGGCGATCAATACTTTTTGCCAAGTTTTCTGTTTTTTGAACGGATTTTCTAGCTTCCATGAGAAGCCTATCTTGATATGATAGTGGTTTCCCGTTTGCAATTTTATTATCAAGATAGCGTTCCATCGCTTTAAATCGTTCTGAAGATGTTGAGTTTCTATGTGCATATTGAGCCATTGGGTTTCGACCTTTTATAAAATCTCCCATTCTGTGCCATTGTCGAACGGTTGCAGAAGACACATTATTTATCCCAGTAGCAAGTTTTGTTACAGCTTTTCCACCAAATGTATCTGCCGCCCATGCAGATGCTCTATTGAAACCTCTCCCAACAATATTGCCTGAGCCATTCATAACTTTAACAAGTTTTGAGAATTTATTTGCTTTTGAAATGGCTCCAGCACCCATAAGAATGCCACGTACAGCAAGATTCCCGACCAATCCAAATGGGAAAAAGAACATTCCTACAGTAAGTGCTGCTTCTACTGGATTTTCTTTCGCCCATGCCCAAAGATCAGAAGCTCCTTCTTTTATAAGATTCCCAGCCGTATCAAAAAAGCCTTCGCTATCCGTCCAAATTTTTGAGTATTTGTCCCAAGCTCCAACAAGTCCATCTGTTCCGTTTGTTTCCCCTTTTGGTGGTTCTGTTTCAACTTTAAGATACATTCCACAAAATAACGGATCGGCTTCTGTGGCGAGGCATTCTGCATATTTTGGAGCTACTTTTGCACAATGATCTTTAGAGTATCCTGCATTAATACATTCTTGAAGAGCGTTTTCAATATCTTCGTCAGAGAGGTTTGGTGGGGGGGTAAGATCTTCTTGTTTTGCTTGATCATCTGCTGCTATGGAGTCCGCAATATGATCGTCAGGACGATATTCCCCAAGAACAGGTTGACTACTTATACCTGTTTCTTCTACTCTTTTTTGTTCTTCTTCACGAGATTCGTTACCAAAAAGAGACTGATATTTCTTTTCTAACTCAGCATTTGTTTGATTAAAAAAGTTTCCAGAAGACCCTTGTGTCCTTCCAGACATATAGTTTTTCCCATACGGGTTATCTTCATAATTAACCACGTCTTTTTCTGATGCGTAAACAGTTTGCTGAATTGTTACGTTTGAAAATATTGTTGAATAGATCATTACTGTGAGAAGTAAAAGTCTATAGATTTTCCTCTTTTCCATTTTGATTTCCTCAATTCTTTTATATTAATTGTATTAATTTTTTATCTCAAAGCTGTTGAAATAGCTTTATTTATTATAACAATAACGAACTGATTTTGAAATTTTTGATAAAGAAAAGAAGGCTTTTCAGCCTTCTCTTTTTCCGCTTTAGAGACCGTTCTCTTCTCGACGGAACTTGTGATATTCCGTGGGGAGAGACATCCGTCTCTTATAGCCGTGTTGGGCAACACCCTTAGCATCAGCGAGAACGTCTTGGGCAAGCCTCAACGTCTCCGTTTTCTGCCAAATAGGTGTTCCATCCTCCATCCTGTGACATACATCACAGGACTCGCCAAGGCGGAGGTCAGCCTTCTTCCAGAAGTCCTCCATTTTAGTAAACCCAGCGGCTTCATACCGCTTGTGGTCCACCAAAACGATCCGCTGTCGCACACGTATCTTGCGGCAGAGGTAGAGTAACCATTGAAATGCTACTCTGTCGTTGTAGTCAATCCCACCATCTTCAAGGATGTTTTGAATTGACTGCATTTGTGAGGAGATGAATGTCTTCACCTCCTCCCGTGAGAACACACAGTTCTCTTTGCGAGCCTCCTTGAATGCTTTAAAAGCGTTCAGAAGTAGGCGCACCATAATTAGGCACGCCAACAACGCAAAGAAGCTCTGGACAAACTTCGGAGCAGATACTCCGAACATTTGTCCGCCAAAGTTAACAATGCCGGACTCAAACATTTGAGTCCCTCCTTTCCCTTTCTAAAAACGCCCCTCACAACTCTCACGAGGGACTACTACCCGCCCGTCCCCACATGGGACTAAAAGGCGGAAATTAACCATATAAAAATTTTATCATTATAAGATTCGAAACACCAAGAAAAACATCTCAAACATCAACAAAAAACAAAAAGAGTTACTGCATTTCAACACAGCAACTCTTTTTTTGTCTATCAAGTAGACTATGCGGCAAAAACAGAATCATATTGATGTTTCAGTTTACTCCACATATCCGTAATAGAGTTCACATAATTAACTGTTTCAGAATACGGAGGAATTCCCCCATATTTTTCTACCGCTCCACCACCCGCATTATATCCTGCAAGTGCAAGAGAGTAATCTCCGAAACTCTTCATCATGTTGGAAATATATTCACAAGCTCCATTGATAGAACTTGTCACATCATAAGGATCAACGCCCATTCCTGCGGCAGTTTCGGGCATAAATTGAGCAATTCCTGTTGCTCCACAATGTGAGCGTGCCGTTGGATTAAATCCCGATTCTTGAGTTAGAAGAGCCGTCATAATGAGTGGGTCAACTTTATGTTCTTTGGCATAGTAAGCAATCGTACTTGCCAAGTTCGTCAAAGATTGTCCAACATAATCTCCGTTTATACTTGCCACCCAGTTTTTAATTGTTTGTACAACCTTAGCGTCAACATAATTTGTGAAGTTTGGAATTGAGCCAACAGAAGCTTTTGCCCGAGCGTAATCCGCAGAACTCATTGGTGGTGCGGAGTAGGAAGAAGAACTGCCACTAAACGATGAAGAATTAACTCCTCCTCCACCACCTGTCGGAGATTCTTTTTGTGCAAAACTTTCCATTGTTTTTAGAAAAGATTCTTGGAATGGTGAAGTACGATTGAAGTTTTTGTCCATCAACCTATCTAACAATGAATTAGAAGGTTCTTTCGGAATTAAACTCGGATCTATCCCTTTGAAAAAAGCTGGATTTATTTTAGTGGTTAGTTGTTTCGTTTCGGTAGATGCGTAAGCTCTGGATGAAGCAAGGTCGAGTGCACGACCACCTGTTTGTTCAATAGTGCGACCAGTAGTTTTAGCCATTGTCATGGCATATCCTGCTGTTCCTGCAACTGCTGTCGCAACTGCACCTGCTGCAGAGGTAATTCCAGCAACAAAAGTATCTATCGCTGCATCAGCGAGTTCGCGACCGTTATTGAGTAAAGCTCCTGCCGTATTTCTGATATTTTCTGCAATACTGTTATTAGAGCTCCAGTTATCTCTAATTGTGTTGCTTACTTGAGAAAAGAAGCTTCCAAACATGGGTAGCTTTGCAAGAGAATCTGCTCTTGAAGCAAGAAAATCTGCATCCATTCCCATTGATTTATCTTTAAACGAAAAATCTGGATCTGGGATATGTACACCTTCATAGTCCTGTACGTTTAACGGAGAATCTACATCATATGTTCCATCTGCTCTGGTTGAATTTGAGCTAAGAACGGGAACTCGTACATATCCCATTTGAAGTGCTAATCCTTCAATCAGTGGAGATAATGTATTTGTTTCTTCAAGCTGAAGTTTTATTTGAGCTGCGACTTTAATCCAGTCTATCTTTGGCTCATTAGATTTACTTGTTGGCTGTCCATAAGAATTTGTTGCGCTGTCGTTTTCTTTTACATTCTCATAATCATCTGATATTCCGCTTCCAGTACCATAAACTTGGCTGGATTCACCATATGGAGATTCTCCTTCGCCAAATAGAGTAGTCATAACACCGTTATATGTATCAGCTCCAAACCCATCACTTTTAACCCATGCTAAAGCAACGGATGGAACAAGGATAAGTTGAACTGTAAATATCAGAGAAATGAGAAGTGGAACGAGCTTTGTGTTCGTTTTGTTTCTCATTATATTTTTCCTTTTCTTAGTTGATTTTTCTTTTGAATATTTATTTGAAAGATGTGCCAAAAGAATGGTTAACATCTGAATTGATTATAACATTTCGGTGAAAGTTTCTCAAAATTTTGTTGAAAAAATGGGTTTTAAAAACAGATAAAACTGATTGTTATATAATGATTGTAGAAGGGAGGTGAAAAGAAGATGAGTAAAAAGAAACAAGAACGGTTAGAAAAGTATTTTGAGAAGTGGAAGGAAAGAGAGACACTCCGACTTTCTATCTCCGTGTGCCCAGTTTCTCCAAAAGAGGAATTCAACAGCTTGGTTGAAAAAAAGAAGACTGTTGATAAAGAGTTAGAAGTGTTAAAAAACAATATTCTTCCTTTATTTTCTAATGAAATTGGATGTATTTCTCTTAAGAAACCTTGGTGCTTGCTTTGCTATAAAGCAAGTGGCAAGAATGAGATTCTTGTGTTTCCCTTGCAGGAAAAAAAGACTGTTGAGGAAGCATGGAAATTTGCTTCAAAAGTAAAACAGTTAAAGCCTGAAAAAACAATGCGAAACTATACGGATGAGCCGTTTTTGCAGAAGTTTTTCCAACAGTTATCTTTGGAAGCAAAATCTCTGGTTGGAGAAAATAAAAAACAAGAGGTCATGATTCCGAAAGGAAACCCAATTCCACTTACAGCGCTTTTACCTTCTGTTTCAGATGATAAAAAAGATTCTGTGCAAAAGAAGGTTGAGAAATTAAGCCATATTGTTCAGGTGAACGCTGAGAAACAAAATTTATTAAAGAAGTCTTCTTTGGCAATCACAGAGCATGCCTATCTTCGCTGGATGCAACGTGTAGTCGGAGGTGGAAAACACCCCAGCAAAGAACAGATAATCAAAGACATAAAAAAGGATTTCTCTGGTGCTAGTTTCATTTATCACAAAGAACGTGATGACACCTATTTTTTCTTAAACAAAGAAAGTATGGTCGTTTATTGTGTTAAGGGGAAAACACTTGCTAGTCTTTGGAAAAACGAGTTCGGATTTGCTGATGAAGTTAACCGAGCTACTGTTTTTGCACAGATTGATTTTCTCATTAAAGAAAAGAACTTCTTTTCCAAAGAGAATGGACGACTGCTTGGTTTAATCAACCAGAACAATGTTTCCTGTGAGTCGGCAAAGACGGAAATCGCTGGAATTAAGGCTGAAATTGAACGGTTGAATTTGGTTGTTCAGGAAAGAGAAGCTTTTATTGAACAAACGAAAGAGGAAAACAAGCTTCTTTTGAATCGTTCAAAAGAACTCGACGAAAAGTTGGCTAAACAGGAGAACGTCTTATTTAAGAAGTTCTCAGCGAATTTTGATCGTGAAGAAGAAGATCTTGTTGACTTGACTGTAATCGGAACGATTGAATGCGAAGAAAATGTAAGAGATAAACTCTCTATTCTTGGCTTATTTAATGGAAAAACAGACAATCGTTTGCATCTTTCTGGTAATACTGTTAGGCGTTGTTTTGTCGAAAGTACGAATTGACCGAAAGAAAAAGAGTTGGTTTTTATACCAACTCTTTTTTGTTGCAAGTTCTATTAGTTTTTGAAGAATTCTCGTAAAGCCTCGAACTCCTCATTTGAAAGTGAGACACCTTTCTTACAGAGAGTGTGATCTTTGTTCCACGGACGAATGTCATATCGTCCCTTTCGGTTAAACCAACTCACTTTATTGAGCTCGGTTCGGAACCCCTCACGATTGTAGTCCCCAAGAACGGTAATTTCTTCTTCAATTTCAAAATTATTGTCAGCCATGTTAATTTCCTTTCTTTTCAATGTTGTTTCCATTATCCATTTTAACATTATTTTCTAGCTTGTTTTGGTGATTTTGTGATTTTGAAGATTTTTCGTTATTATCCCACGGAGCCTTGTCGTCTGAGACTTCGATATTCTCTTTATCAAGAATGGTTTCTTCGACTGCTTGTTTTTGATTCTCTCGTTTCTTTTTTAGTAGACCTTCAAGCGAGTCGCTACTAAGTTTTTTTACACGATATTCAAGTTGATCGTTATCGTTGTTATATATTTCGGCCGTGATTTTTGCGTTTTTGAACATCAAGTAAGATTCTTTGTAGGCTCTAATATCTTTCCCATCGGAAACCCATAGATCTTGAAAATAAACTTTGTTGCCTACAAAAGAGAAGTTTTTCCATTTAATGTCATTTAGTTTAACGCCAAACTCGCCTTCATCTTTTTCAAGACTTATAACACGTCCAAAAAGACGTTCACCTTTCTCCTGAACCTCAACGATGGTTCCAGATGATGAGTCTACTTGATCCACTTCCCAAATTCCTATAAGATCTTCCACTTCAATAGAGTTATCTACTGGTTGGTTTGTTTCAAAAATAATTACTTCATTTTCTTCTTTTTGTAATGAACTATAATAAAAAAAACCTGCTATTACTATGAATGATATTCCTATTGCTATAAGTCCAACTTTCATTTTTGAGTTCAATTTTTCAACACCCTTTCCTTTAAATGATCAATTTGATTTTAGCATTTCTTTTAAATCAAAAAAGTTCTTCTTTGAGAAAATGCTATATAAAAGATATAATTTTTATACAAAACAATTAGTGTTCTCTTACAAGAGAAGAAAGGAGGTTTTATGGGGCGGGTGTTTATCCTCGTCGGTCGATCTGCTTCTGGTAAGACCAGTTTGCAGAATTGGTTGGCGGAAATTTTGAATGCTCCTATCCATGTGTCCTGTACCACACGAGCTCAACGTGATGGTGAATTTGATGGTATTGACTATTACTTCATTACACGAGAACAGTTCTTGTCGCAAGATATGCTTGAAAAAGCTGAATTTGATGGGAATTGGTATGGGATTCAAAAACGTGATTTCGAAGAAGTTTTAAATCAAAATAAAATTTCTTTATTGATCACAGAACAGTCTGGAGCAAAGCTGTTCAAAAAACTCTATGGAGATAATGTCGTTACTATCCTTTTGGATATTGCGGCTGAGGTTTCCAAAGAGTTGTTGCTTCGTCGAGATGGGGTTGAGCGAGGAACGAAACGTTTTAAGCATGACGAGACTCTTGATTGGAGTATTGATGGATATGACTGGGTTGTCAAGGAGACAGGAACAAATTGGAATGAAGTTCGGTTATCTGTTCTTGATATTATTCAGTCATATAGTTGATTTATAAAAAGGAGGATGAAATGGATTTTTACCGTGAGTCTCTTAACTTTCCAAATTTCCGTGAGGTTGGTGCGGACAAAATGAACCCATTCAATTATCAAACTCCTGAAGAATATTTACATCTTCAGGACAAGGTTGAAGACGGATTCATTGCAAGAGCGTTTTTCTATAACGCTCTTGTAGTCTGTCGAGATAATCTCGGTGGAAATTATGAGTTATTCTGGGCGCTCTCAATCATGCGAGCGGTTGGAATCAAGTTTGTCCCGCATTCGAGGTTTGGTTTTGTTATAAAGCCTATCGAAGACGATGGACATTGGTCCTCTGGACAGTATGAGGATTTCAAGGCTGGACTGAAAAAGTATCAAAATGAAATCATCTATATTTTGTCTAAGACGGGCGAGGATATGAAGGAATAACTTTAAAAACGTCAAATTCACTTAAACGGTGAGTTTGGCGTTTTCCTTTGGTCTATCAAAAAAAACTTCAATATTAAAATATTGAAAAATCTATTAAACCCGCTATAATTAAACAAGCTAAGAAGAAATCATCTTCGTTTATATATAAGAAAAATATTTATTCAATTAACCAAAGGAAGGTTGAAATACAATGTTGAAACTTGAACAAAGAAAACAGAAAATGATCGCACGAGCAATCTCTGCGTCTTTTTTGGTACAGACATGTGCATTCCCTGCTGTTCACGCTTTTGCGGCAGATGAAGTTACGGCAACTCCTGTATCTAAAACATCAAAAGAAACTCTAAACCCAAGTGTGGCTACAACAACACCTCCTGCACAAGCTGGTGCAGAGGAAAAGGCACAGCAAAAAGTAGCCACTATAAATTTGAAGGAGTCTGAAAAAAACTCTTTTAAGGATAAGTCAGATTCCGAGCTTTGGGCGGCTCTTGGTATTACCCGTGATGAGTATGACAAAGTTTCAATGAGTGAGTTTAAAAACTATATTGAAAAGCGTCATGCTAATGATGAGACGTATCAAAACTCACGTAAAGAAAAAAAAGACAGCTACGATCTTGTTATGACTGAAGCTGAAACAGAAATGCTTAACCGTAAAAACAACTCATTTAGCTGGAAGGCAGAAAATGCTAAAAGTAAAATAAACGGCTACTTTATTGAAAAAAAGTCCGATGATTCAACAAAGCCTTCTGCTTTTAAAGAAGGTGGTACTGCTGTTAAGCATGCCTTTGAAAATTGGGACACGCTTTCTGATGCTCAAAAAGAAGTTGCGGCTATGACTGCTGTTCAAATGGGGTATCAAGGAAAAGTTACTTCTGATAGTGATAAGTTCAAAGCCGTCGAGAACCTAAAACAGGTCATTGCTTCTTATACAAAAGATCATACAGCGGCTAATGTTTATGAGGCTGTTACAGATTTCATGAAATCTAACGGAATTGATTTTGATGAAGTTCTAAAAAAAGCAAATAAGGCACAGCAACAGGTAAACCAAACGTCTGATGACAGTAAGGTTACGAATGGGGCAGAAGAAAAGAAAAAGCCTTGTCCAACGGGTTATAAGCACGATGAGGTGAATAATGTTTGTTGTGCAGAAGATACTACGTATGATAAATTTCAGGGAAAATGTAAGAAGGAAATAAAGGCTGAAAACGTTTGTAATGCTGGCTTTGAGTTTGATTCATATGCAAATAAATGTTGCCCAACTGGATCAAGTTATGATCTTGTAAAAGGTTCTTGTGTTATTAAGGGGAAAGAAGAACAACCTCAAGAGCCTCGTGGTGGTGGGAAAAATAAACAGCTTCTTGGACTTCTTGCTGGAATCTTGATGAATAATAAAGGTGGAAAATCATCTGATGCCAAAAACTCTGATAGAGGTGGTATAGAACCGATAACAGAAAGAGGAGAAAAGATTACGGCTGAAAAAGCTCAAAAAATCCTTTCTGTTCCTTTTGACTTCAGATTTTCCTATGGTTCTGACTCTACACAGGTAATAGATGATCCTGCAAGTCAGAAATATTTTGGAGAGCCGGATAAAAGCGGAAACATTATCGTTGCTGGATCTAACTCTGATGACCGAATCAACATTACCATCCATGACCGGGGTGATATTGAAAGAATAAACAAGAGTGTTCAAAAAACAATGAAAAAGTTGAACGCTCAAAGAAAGAAAAATAAACAACCACTTATTCCAGAAAGTGATTATCCGCAAGTTAAAATAGCTCTTCGTATTTTCAATACAGAAGCTATTGATAATGGTGTATTGGATGACACAGAAAAAAAATGGTTTGCGCCATATCAAGCACTTTCTTCTTTTGAAGGTGCAACAAACGGAATGGCTCAATTTGAAATTTCTCTTGATCAACCGTCTATGGTTGTTCCAAAGGGAATGAAGCGTCCTGCTGGTGACTTTAAGATTTATGTCGTTTATAAGATCCCTGAATTTGATCAAAAGAATCAAGTTTACCGTTATCAAGAACGTATTTTTGAAGTTGGATATAGGGTTTATAATACACATACTTCACTGAGTCCTTCTGAATACTCTAAAAACAGTCAAGAAGCTCTTGGCGTCGCAAAGGTAGCAGAAGATTATGGTCAAGTTGAGGCATCTGGTGTTATTGAATCCGCCTCGTGGAATTCTGATGGAACTTGTACAGTTCGTTTCTCAGGAAATGTTTCTGATGAACAGCAATCCTCAGAAGTAAAAGGCGTAAAGGTTCGTTCGAGATCGATGTCTAAAGAAGAATGCGAGAGTTCTCAAGGGAAAAAAGCTTCTTTTGGAAAACTTACATATTCTCATGATGCAAGTGCTACCGATGATGATAAAGCTCTTGTAGACTACGATTATGATGAAAATAACAATCCTGTTTCGCTTGGCGGAGCCGTTACTATTGGAGATAAAGTTGTTTCTGATGGTAATTATGCTCTTGATGATGTTTATTCTAATTCTGTGAATAAAGGAAAACGTATTTCTTCAAGAAAAATAGATCCAGAAAATCTTGATTATCTTACTGTTGGTGGCACACCTCTTGCTTATAACTCTACAACTAAAGAGTTTTATAACTACGATGGAACACCGTTGTCTTCTGGACAAAAAAAGAGTATTGCTTCTGCATTAGGAACAAAGTATTGGGACGAGTGGAACCATATCGGTCTTGATGTTACATCTAATCCTGATGGAACATATACACTTACAAAAACAGATGGAACAACAATGACTGGAACAAAACTTGATGAAAATATGATTTCTGACTTACAAAAGTCTTCAGAGAATGTTCGTGGAGATGTTTTGCGTGAATTGGCTGATGATCGCCGTACTATTGCAAACCATTATACAAATTGGGATACGATGACGAAGGTTAATGGTCAGAATCCATACTCGTATCTTCTTTCCAACCCACAAAGCAAACTTCATGGGGATAAGGTCGCTGAAGCATACTCCGTTCTAGGAATTAATTCCACTGCTAAAGATTATCTTGTAAGTGGTCTTAGCACTGCATTTGATATGAGTGGATCTCCAAGCGCCAAAGTAGACAAACGTGCTGAGAGAAAAGCAAAAAGAGATGCAGAAAAAGCGGAGAGGGAAAGAGTTAAAGAAGAAGCAAGAAGTCAAGCGCAAGAAACACGTACTGCTTCTCAATCGATCAATACCTTAACCAATGGAACAGCAGGGGAGAATGTTTCTAATATCGAAACAAAAACCTCTCCTAATGCAAATAATTCACTGGTTTCGCCACATGATTCTGCTGTAAGATTTGTTTCTCCTCCTACCTCACAACAAGAAGTGAAAAAATCTTCACCAAGTGATGTTGCGCCGGAAACAGTTGTTTATACTCAAGGAATTTCCAAGCCCGTTGAAAATGAACCAAAAGAAACTGTTATAAAACCTCAACCTCGTATGTATGATATGAACGGAAACGAAATAACACATCCTATATACGATAAAGCTGGAAATGAAATAAACCACGATTATTTCCAACAAAAGAGAAGAGAAGCTTTTCAAGCAAAAATTCAACAATCTCAAAAATAATTTTCAAAACCCTATGATAAAAAAATCATAGGGTTTTGTTATACTTAATAAAGAAAAGAGGTGTTATCTTGAACGAAAAAATTTTTCTTCCTATCGGACTCGACACATATATTTCTATTGATAAAATAGTCGCTGTAAGTACGCCAGACTCAGCTCCTATGCGCCGACTCATTCAAGAAGCTAAGGCGAATAATATGTGTCGTGACTTTACTAAAGGGCGAACTTGTCGTTCTGTGATTATCTGTATGAATAGAGAGATATGCTTATCTCCTGTTCAACCATCTACTCTTGTTGAAAGAACGGAAAAACCACTTAACAAATAGAACTTTTCCTTTGGTTTATTAAAAAACCTGCACAACAAAATTAAACAATGTTATAATAAGAATCGTCAAAGGAACAAACTCCACAAATCAAGTTCCTTTGTAAACAGAGGTATCGCCAAGTCGGTTAAGGCACGGGACTTTGACTCCCGCATCGCTGGTTCGAGTCCAGCTACCTCTGCCATTTTTTATTTGTAGACGTTTTTGAAAAGGAGAGTCGATTTCGATGTTTGTATTCGATGTTGTGTATGTTGTTTTGGGTGCATTTTTTGTCTGGATGTTTTATGATGTTATTAGCGGAATAAAAAAAGACTGGTCTGAGATGCAGTCTAGAACAAAAAGAAAGGAACCCATAAATGGATAGAGAACAATTTAAGAAAGAGTTTGAACAATTCTCAAAAGAGCTTAATGAGGAATTTAAAAATGGATTGATTGATGGTGTCCTCATTACAAAAGGAGGAAACAAAAATCACCTCTTTGATAAAGAAGAAGCAAGACGGTTCTTTGATAAAATTTTCTCTTTGGCTGATGAGTTTGAGGAAATGAATAAAAAAGACGGTGTAAAAGAAAATGATTTTTCTTCTTTTTCTTTTAGAACAAAGCTTTATCAAGCCGTTAGAGAAGAGTATAGCCGTTTTATAAACTCAAAGTATAGACAGAATAAATATTATTCAAGCTTGAATGATGAAAAAGTTTTTGAAAAGTTCTACACCAATTTCTTTGATAACGTTGGTGTATATATCGAAGAATATGTAGAGACTGTTATAAAACAAATGGAGAAGGAAGAACGAGTCGTTATTCGGTTTTCTCCCCTTGGAAGCCGTAATGATGCGGTTCTTGCTCTCTTGTCTGGAAAAATTGTTATTGATGAAACGATGCGGCGAGATGGGAAAAATTTCTATACCTACAAAGATGGATCGTTTTATCGGATTGAAGATGGTAAACGCCCTGTTATTGTAGATTTTGGAAAACTTATTTCAAAAGAGTTTTTTGAAATTCAAATTGGTTAATTTAATATGTCAACTGGAACAAGATTTTACCTTGTTCCTTTTATTTTTGTTTTGTTGAAAAGATTACGATAGAATTTTCTTGTTGGTTTTTGTTTTTGGTTGTTTTAATTGTTTTAGAAAGGGTGTTTTTCATGACCATCACAAGAAAGGGTCGGAAGATCGATTTAAGACGATTTTTCGGGAACATTATCGCTTCAGTATGCTTTATTATTGTTGCTATGATGATTTTCAATAAGGTGTTCGCTTTCCCGCTCCATACAAATAACCATTTTGAAAAAAAGCTTGTTTTTTTTGAAAATCAAATTAAAGAACAGAAACTTATTCAGAAAAGAATTATGGTGTATGGACAAACAGAATCCAGTGCAATAGAGTTATCTAACAAGATAATATCTACTGCAAAAACAACTGGAGTTGATCCACTTCTTCTTTCTGCTTTGATTGAAACCGAATCTGGTTTTGATCAAAGTAAAATTAGTGAGGCTGGTGCTTGTGGATTGGGGCAATTAACGGATGTTTGCGTAGAAGAACTTTCACGTAAAGGAATTCATGTTAATTTGTCCAACGCTGACGAAAATCTTCTTGGAAGTGCTCAATATCTTAAAATGATGCTTGAGCGTTTTGACGAAGATGAAACTTTAGCGATTGCAGCGTATAACGCAGGTCCAACAATCGTTGAAACAGTCGGAATCCCAGATTTTGACGAAACAAAGATTCATGTACAACGAGTTCTTGAGCGAAAGAATTCGTTGAGTCGTTGAACCAAAAAAGAGGACGAAAAATCGTTCTCTTTTTCTTTTTCTTAAGAAAATGTTTTTCTTTTGTGCTATTGTCACATTAAGAAAAATTGTTGTTCTAAAAAAGATTTTGAAAGGGTTTTGAAAATGAAAAAGCTGTTGTTTATGTGTGGAGTTGCCCTTGCGCTCACTCTTGGAGTACCTCAGATGTCTGAGGTCGGATTTGCAAAGGAAAAGCCTGTTCCTATTTATAACCTTTTTGATGTTGTTGAAAAAAAAGAATATATTGTTTTGGAATCTCTATATGAAAGCCCATATAGAGGTGGTTTCTTGTATGGATACCGGGTATTTGAACCAAATCGAATAACTGTAATATCTCAAGGAAACAAAAAGCTTATTTGTTTCTATTTTCATTTTTTAGATGGTCCTAAACTTAAAGATTATGGAGCTTTTGGAGTTGAAGTAGATCTTTCCAATAGAACTTATCGTGATTTTGATGAAACTGAATGGAAATCATTAGATCAAGAAGTCAATAATTGCCCAGTAGAAGAAATAAATAATGGCTGTTGGAATAAAGAGCTTACGCCAGCGGTGAATTCTTTTGTTGAGTATATAAAAATAAATCGACCTGAAATCTATAACGAAGTGATGGAGTCAGTTCGTAAAGCAGAGGAAGAAGCTGCTGCTGCTGAACAGAGAAAGTTTGATTCATATATAGATTCTTCCGTTCAGCGAGCTGAAAATGAAATTTCACTTTTCGAGCAGTACGGAAAACAGGTAGATTGGGCTGATTTCACAGATGAACCTGTGGATTACTCAAAGTCTCCCGCCTTATCGGAACTTGTCGGTCATGTATTCAAGCTTACAGACAAGTATGGATTCCGAACCCAGCGTGGCGATAATGGTGTTCCTGTTATAAAGACAGATCAACATAAATCTGCTTTGGTTCATTTCGCAATTCTTCAAAATGCAGACGGGAAATATCAAATCGCTCTTATGGATGACACTGGTGATTTCGTTGGGCCAAACAACATTAACCGTATGCCGCTTATTACTAATTTTAAAGCATATCAAGAAGAGTTTGGTTACTACACAGGAACAAATGATGTTTTCCATAGAACTGGATCGTTTAATTCTATGGGAGAAGTGATTGGTTTCCCAAATCTCCAAAATGGTCTTGTCTCCGATGGATTTGTAAAGGTTGGTTTGGAAAAAACAGATGAAGCTGGTACATATCATCTTGTTTATTATGTGACGAAAGAGAGTTTTGATTCTTATGGTGGAAGGAGTAAGGCGTCTACAAAACATGATGGATATTATGCAACATTGACGCTTGTGAAATAAGCCAAAGGAAATATTTTTAAGGCGCATTCTTTTAAAAGAGAGAATGCGCCTTTTAATTTCTGCTATTCTTTTAAGAAAAAGAAAGGAATGGTTATTTTGAAATACACCCCAATCCGCCCACGCAAAAACATCCCCGATTCAATGCGTCAACGCATATACGAAAAATATGGAAAGAGGTGCGCATATTGTGGCAAAATCATACCTAATCGGAGAGATATGCGTGTTGACCATATTGTATCCGTCAGACGTGGAGGAAAAGACGAGGAAGCAAATTATCAACCCGCATGTCACGATTGCAACCGTTATAAAGATACATTGACTGTTGAGGATTTTCGAGAGGAACTAACTCATATTGTAGATAGAATCGCAAAAGAAGATATACGGTTTCGTCTTGCTGTTAAGTATGGATTGATTACAGTGAATCTGGATAAGAATATTGAGTTCTTGTACGAAAAAGAAATAGAAGGAGAAAATGTAGAGGTGGATGAGGTCAGAGATCTGTTAAGTTTTGGACTCCATTCTTCATCCATTACACATAGTGGAATCCAAAATCCAACACCTATCCCGAGAAATCTTCCGTCCGACGCTAACAAATCAATCATACGGGCGATATTGGCTGGGTATACAGGTGTGTCAAAAGTGGAAGAATAGATTTTCTCTTTGATCTATCAATAATTTTAACATTGAAAGGAATTTTAACTATGGCAAATTATACAAATCTCTCAACAGCAAACGCACGTATTGACGAGCTGGAAGAACAGCTTTCTTCTGTACGAAAAGTTATTCTTGACACAGCGAATCAAGCGACTCTCCTTCCTGACGATTCTTCTTCGGAAGATCTTTTTCGGATGAATGGAAAATTAAATCTCGGAAAAGAGATTGCTGAAATAATTGAACCAAATTAACAAGAAATAAAAAGAGAGAGGTCGTTAAACCTCTCTCTTTGCTTGGTTTGAAAAGTCATTTAAAAGATTTTTGATGCTATCAACACCAAAAACTTCTTTTATAACCTCTTTCCCCCTCCAAAATTCTTGAAACCTCACAACCTCTTCAAGAACACTCTTTGAACCCATTTGATTCTTATTGAAGGAATCAATAAAATGACAATATTTATTATCCTTGTCATACGGAATCAAAGAAATGTTTCCGGTTAAGTCGAAAGACTTCATTTCTTTGGTTGTTTTGTAGTGTTCTCTGTCAAAATAGAGAAACGCTAAAGGCAACCAATAATCTTCCTGCGTGTAGGGATGTTGATACATCCACCAATCCACCCGCGCTGCGATACAGAATCTCACGCCGTTCTTTTCCATTGGAATAGAAACACGCAAGAATTCTTTGTCTCCTACCTTTAAAAACAATTTTGGTTCTGTTTCTCTCAGAACCTTAATCGTTTTGTAGCCAGCGACGTAAAGATTTTCTTCGTCAACTGGCATGTAGGACTTTGGAACAAGCCCTCCTGAAGAGAAAGGTTCCTTATGAAATTTCATAATAACTCCTTTTCTACCTCTCTATTTGATATATTTTTATTTGAGAGGAAAATAAAGCAACTCTATTGATATTTTATTTTCTTTTGACATAGATGAAAAGTTTTTTCTTTCGGATTGCTATAATTAAAAAAATATTTTATAACCCAAAGGAGCATTGCATTGGATAAAAACTATAACGGAACCAGTTTTCTTAATAGGTTTATGGATAAAGAACCTGTTAGAACCGCAGAAGAGGAAGATTTTATTAAGAATGGTGGAGAAGTTAAGAGTTACAAGGTTTCGAAAGAAGAAATAGATGTTATTATTGCGGAAATGATGGATAGGAAAAGTGGATGTAAAATGGTTAATGTTATTAAATCTTTTTAATGAGCAAAAGAAAAATTTTTCCTTTGTATTTTCGGTTTATTGAAATACAATAAAAAAGAGTTGTTTTTAGAGCACGTTCTTGTGCTAATAAAGGAGGTCTTTATATGAAGCTCTACGACCGAAAAAAAGACACTTCGTTTGAAGTGTTGACAGCCACTTGTAAGAGTGGTGTCGCAAAAATCTCTGATGAGAATGTTGGTTTCTTTCGTCAGAATATTTGCGACCTCGCCAATCATTATGGAGTTAAAAAGCTCCATTACGAGCGGCACATCGACGGCGGCGGACCGCCAGTTTCGGATATGGGAGCATGTCTCCCGTCTGAGGTTGAACTCCGACCGGGTGACGAGCTCCGATTCGTTACTGTTTTTTATGGTGAGGTTGTGCGACGTTATGTCGTGATCTACATCAATAAAAAGGAGTACGAAGAAGAGTTCAATATGATTGATAAGTTTGTCTACAATCTTTTCTAATCATTTGTCTCCCAGAAAAAACCACCTTAACTGGTGGTTTTTCTTTTTGAAGAAACTCAGAAACCTTCCCATCCTTTCCTATGTTTGTTATATAATGAACATATTAATCAACATAAAAACTCTTTATCGAAAAAACAGAAACACCGAGATGATTCGCTCCTTTTTTCTCTATCAGAAAGGATTCTTATGTCTAAAAAGAATCGCCGTATATTCCAAAAACTCGCATTCCTCACATTCATTTTTCTTGTCGGATTTTCAATGGTTTTTGTCCTTGGGATAAACGCACCTAAGATACTTAATTCCATCTATTATGAGCTCCCCGATGGATTTCCTGTTCGTACAATCGTAGATGAAAACGCTGTGTCTTATTTAACTGAAGAAGGTTTAGCTTATCCTTTATCAGATGGAAAATATCCATTAATGACAACTGGAAATAATAAAATGGATTTAACAGATTTCGATAAGAAGCCTATGTTTGCTGTGTGGTTGATAGACCAAAAGGGCGAATTCGCTGTTCGCAATCTTAATGTTGATACGCTTCCATCCCTTATGGTGGGAAGATCTTATTATGACGGGGCAGGAAAGACTGTTGAACACATGCACCGCTTTCACACCTCGCATCTCAGCTCACGTATTGACACGACTCTTGAGCGCAAAATTGGCCGAGATTATAACCGTGAGGCGCAGACAGGATTTTATTATCTAAATGTCAGAAACGGGAAAGGTGAGATTGAGGAATTGGTTGTTCCGCCTGTTGAAATTTTGACCTCAGAAAATCACATCGGATTATCTTACAATACAGATGATGAATTCTTTTTGGCTGGAATGATGTATAATTATCTTAACGAAGAAGTTGTTGAAAAATAAACCGTTTTATTATATAATCAAATAAATTATTTGAGAAAGGTCGTTATTAGAATGGGAACAAACTTCTACTGGACGAAAATTCAACCTTGGTTTCTTGAGAATGCAAAAAATGTCATCCTCGATTTGAAGGAAGACTATGAGAATCCTATCATCCACATAGGAAAGCGTTCTGCGGCTGGACTTTACTGCACAAAATGTGGGTGTACGATTGACCGGTATGGAACACAGTCTGTTCATTCAAAAGGACCAGATATTACGATTTTGAGCGACCCACACCTTACAAAAGAGCAAAAAGAAAGAGAATGGGCGCGGCAGAAATCTATGTATTATTTCGATGAGTGCCCTTGTTGTGGAACTCCTTTTCTTGATGAAAATAATGAGCCGTCAGATGGTATAAAGTCTATATGTTCTTTCAAATGGACATTGATGAAGCACAAAGAACTTTTGATGAACCTCGCTTTGGACGACAATCCAGAGAAAATTGTTCGAGATGAATATGACAGGTTGTATACTGCGAAAGAGTTTTGGAATAAAGAGTTTGCCGATTTCTGTCTAATAGAGTTTCAGGACGGAAGTCATTTCGGTTAATCTGCCAAAGGAATTGTTTCGGTTGCCGTTAATGTGCGGCGACCGAGTTTCTTTTTCTCACTGGCCGTTTCTTTTGGTCTATCAAAATAAAAAGAAGGTGAAGAAATTGATCTATGTAACAGGAGACACCCACGGAGGATATGATGGAGGTAAAATAATATCTTTCGCTGATACAGAAGAAGGTAAAAACCTCACAAAGGAAGATTATGTAATCGTTCTTGGAGACTTTGGATATATCTTTTATCCAGAAGAAACTCTAAAAGAGAAACAAGAACTAGAACGTTTCCAACGTTATCCTTGGACAACACTCTTTCTCGATGGAAACCATGAAAATTTCGACCGTCTAAATTCTTATCCTGTAGAGGCATGGAAAGGTGGAAACATCCATAAAATCAACGATTCTGTCTACCACCTTATGCGTGGAGACGTGTTTGAGATTGACGGAAACAAATTGTTCGTTATGGGTGGAGCTGTGTCGATTGACAAAGAACACCGTCGTGAAGGCGTGAGTTGGTGGGCAGCAGAGAATGTATCCTACGCAGAGTGTGAGTACGCGTTAATGAATCTTGTACGGTATGGGAATAAGGTCGATTTTATTCTTACTCATACTTGCCCTAATTCATTTATCAAGAAAATTAGTAACTATATTGTTAAAGATCCTGCATCTGACCTTTTTGATGACTTAAAGAAAAGTATAAAATATAAACGGTGGTACTTTGGACACCATCATGTTGATTTGGATGTTGGAAAACTGTCTTGTTTACAAGAACGTGTTTTGAAATTGGGTGAGAAATGATGTGGAGAAAAGTTTTCTTTTGGGGGTTTCTGATTGTTTCCTTTGTAGTGGAGGCTTATTTTGTGTGGCAAGGGAAAGGCGTCCTCATGATGCCAAACGAGATTTATGCCCCCGCTTTCTTTGGTGTTTGCTTCGGCCTGAATCTTGTTGTGGTTACATTATATTTTGCTACATACAAGAACGACTTTGAGCAAAATAGATTCTTGGTTAAAATGGTTGTTGGAGCCGTTATCTTTGCTGGTGCGGGAAGCGTTTTTGTTCCAGAAGAAATTGTTGTTGGAGAACAAGTTTCATCGGCAGAATTTGTTAATGGTCAAGCGGTTGTTGAGTCAATTCGGTCATTCAAAAATGACAACAAAATCACAGTAAAAATTAAAGGTGATGATGGGATAGAACGAAATTTGAGTTATTTCAAAGATACCGTTAATCGCGATGATTTTTGGGGTTCTGGAATTCACATGGATTTAATTGCTGACGGCGAACATACTGCTGACTTCCGTTATGTGTCCAAAGATTTTCAATTTTCTTTTCTTGGAATTCCGCTCGGAAGCGTCCATAATGGAAAAAATGAGTTGTATGTGACTTTGCATCTTCCTGTGGATGGAAAAGATGTTATCGGGACTATTTGATCGAGGTGGTTATGATGGTAAAACATGCGATAATTTTCAATTTGGACAGCGACCTTCTGTCCTCTTGTTATCCCGGGAGCGATCCGATAAGTGCATATTCGGTACTTAAAACTTATTTGGAAAAACATAACTTTGTTCGCTTGCAAGGGAATCTCTACCTTGGAGACAACACAGTGGATGCTGTTAAAACCGTTCTTATTGCTCAAAAACTTTCAAACAAGTTTCCGTGGTTTAAGGCAAGTGTCCAAAATATGAGGATGCTCCGAATCGAAGACGATAACGATCTTATGCCGATTTTTCAGAATAAATAATTTCGATCATTCAAAAAGTCTCTTTGTTTTGTTATACTTCTCTTAACAAAAGAAAGGGGCTTTTTATATGCGATTCGACAACCTTCGTGAAGAAATCAATAAACACCTATCCGAAAACCCAGACATTAAAAATGGCGGACTTACACTTCTCTCCAAAATTGAAAAGGTTACACCTAATAAAAAGGTTCGAGAAATCCACATAGATCTTCTTATGAGGTTTGGTTCACTTGGTACTAAGTGGAAAGCAAATGTTACAGCTAAACTTCAAAACACCTTAACAGGTAAAGAGTCAGAAGAATCCAAAGAGGTAGAATGGTTTTTGGGAAATTATGATAATGTGGATAAAGAGGCATATGTGCTTAGTGCTTCTTTGAATCAAATTTCTCCTTTGGTTTACGAACTTTGTGCTCTTGAGGACGAATGGCTTGTCAACAGTGATTACAACCGTATCAAGAGCCTTGGAGAAGGTGTTTCTGAATTTGGAATCCCTGTATTTACAGGTGATGGTGGTGTGGGTGGTCTCTTTATCTCTACAGCACTTCTTGGATTTGAAACAGATGGGATTAAGCCAAAAGGATTAGGCATTTCTTTTGGTGATATTTTCTCAGGGCGTTGTAAGTTCTCGGATAACGATAATGATTTATCTGGTACGACTATTTCTTTCGAAATCAAATTCGTTCGCAAGATTGTTGAATGTGTGGTTGATATTCCAAAGGAAAAGCCTGAAAATGGGATAGCCACTTCTATCGTTACAGAAGAATCTCTTGTTGAGGAGGCCGTTCCTAAAAAGCGTGGACGCAAACCAAAGGTCGTTGCGGTTATAGACGGAAACGGATCAACAGAAGAAAGTTCTAACTCTGTTTACACTGTAAAAAAACGCATAAAGAAATCTTCTGAGAAAAAAACAGACTCAAAGTCTGTTAAGAGTGATAATAAAAAGGTAAATAAACCTGTTGTTTCTAAAGAAGAAAAAACAGAAAAAAAGATTGTTTTTAGTACAGGTATCGACGACCCAGAAAAGATGATGCAAGATTTACTTGCGTCTGCTATGAATGAACCAGATGTTTGGACAAATAATTAGTTTCTAAAAAGCCCTGAAAAATGGGCTTTTTTTTGTTAAAATAGAAAACGTAAATAAAAAAGATAGAAAATCGACTGATTTTGTAAAGGAGTCTTTTGATGAAAAAGTTAAACGATTTAATGTTGAAATTGATGTTAGATAAGAGGTTTTCTCATTTAAGGCTGGAGCATTATGATGCTTTCCTCGAATCATCATTGAACAATGTTGCAAAAGAACATTTGCTTTCCGCTGTTCATGATATTATTCGAAATGGTTTAATCAATCGTCATTCTTATGATATTGAATTGTGTTTTGCTGAAGGACTTAATGAAGATTGTTGTTGTTATTGTATAAAAATTCGATATTCTGGTAAATACGGGAATAATGAGCGTTATCGAATAGAATTTGACGGCATATCATCCAATATTGTTCGAATTGTTGATTTTGCATTTTCTAATGGAATTGTGGCAATTCATAATCTTTCAGAAGATAATGTTCTAAGCAAAAATGTTTCAGAAGAAGAAGCTTGTATGATTATAGAAGGTTTTTGGAATGACAGCATAGAAATGTGTTCTTTAAAACCTAGAAAGGAGTTTTAAATGAGACTCATAGATAAACTTAAAAATAAAGAAAAGGTTGTTGCAATTCTAGAAATCAATGAGGAAATTAACGCATCCTCTGGCCCTTATGGAAATAAGGATGGGACGCAAGGAATCCTCGACTTCCTATATAAATTTCTCGATATGTCTGAACCAATCGACGGACTCCTCTTACGCATGAATACGCCCGGCGGTACAGCGGGAGCGTCTGAGGAAATCGCCAACCTCGTTGCACGACTCAAAGACGAACGAAAGATTCCTGTTGTTGTTTCAATCGCTGACCTTTGTTGTTCTGGTGGTTACATGATTGCGTGCGTGGCTGACGCAATCTACGCGAACAAAGGAAGCATGACTGGTTCGATTGGGTGTATCCTTCAGATACCAAACTTCTCTGATCTATCCGATAAACTCGGTGTACGATACACAACAATCAAATCAGGAAAAATGAAAGACCTCGGAAATCCTATGCGAGATATGACAGCAGAGGAACGGACATATCTCGACGGGTTCGCTAAAGAAACGCATGATGCATTCATTGCCCATGTCACTAAGTTCCGCCCGAACATCAAGAACACTGAGGAAATGTTTGATGGAAGACCTGTTGGAGCAAAAGACGCTTTGGAAAATGGGTTAATTGACGGATTCGGCGGATATTATGATGCATACGACGCTCTCTTGTTCCGAATTGGTGAGAAGACGAATAAGAATGTTTCTATTGAGAAATTTGAGAAAAAGCGCGGGCTTTTTAAAAGGATTCTTGGAACATTTTCTCCATTTTCGATAGAATCTGTTTTAAAACAATATACAGAATCAACCCTTTCGATTCGATAATCTATGAGGAAATGGCATTTTTTAGTCATTTCCTTTTTCGTTTTTTAAACATCTATTATAATTAATATATACATTATGGTTGTTTAAGAAAGGAGTTTTTTATGTCCAAAAACAATTTTGTTGTCATCGAAGGTCTCGATGGCACTGGGAAAGCGACTCAGAGCAAGATCCTTGCGGAACGTCTGAACGCCGCTCTATTCTCGTTTCCAAACTATCAGTCAAAATCATCTGGATTGGTGGAAATGTACTTGAACGGCGAGTTCGGGGATAACGCTTCTGTGGTTGATCCATATCAGGCATCTGCGATGTTTGCTGTGGATCGGCTTGGTACTTATCTCAAAGAGATGAAACCCATCCTTGACGCAGGACATTTGATTGTAGCAGATCGCTACACAACATCAAACTTGCTCTATCAAACAGCTAAGTTTGATGGGGCGCTGGAGAAGAAAGCGTTCATGAAATGGATATATGAGTTTGAATACGGAAAGCTCAAACTTCCCGTTCCAACTCAGACGTTCCTCTTGAGTGTCCCATTCAAGACATTCATAAGAATGATGAAGGAGCGGAATGACAACAAGCATCATGGAAAAGACATCCATGAGGGTGATGTTAGTTATCTCGAAAAGGTATACAACAACACTCAGTTTGTTGCTAAAGCTCTCGGATGGGAAGTTGTGGATTGTGTGAATGACGGAAATCTTCTCTCTCGTTCAGAAATCCATGAGAAGATTTTTTCTCGTTTGGATTAACATTTCCACTACGACTTGAAGCGTGACGAAAGTCGCGCTTTTTGTTGTTTTCTTTTTGTTATAATTTTAAGGATTAACTTCGATTTTAAGGTGGTATTTTATGTCAAGAAATTCTCGCGTCTCTCCCGTTCTTAAATGGGTTGGTGGAAAGCGTCAACTTCTCCCATCTCTCCTTCTGCTTGTCCCAGACACATATACAACTTACTGTGAACCTTTCGTTGGCGGAGGTGCGTTACTGTTCTCAATACAACCAAAACACGCAATTATCAATGATGTGAACGAAGAACTTATCAATATATACAAAACTGTTCGAGATGATGTCGAAGGAGTTATTTCGGCTCTAAAAGAGTGTAAAAACACACCAGAGTTTTTTTATGAGATTCGTAGTCTTGATAGAGATATAGAAAAATACGCCTCTCTCTCAAATGTAGAAAGAGCAGCGCGTATCATCTATCTCAACAAGACCTGTTTTAACGGACTCTATCGTGTGAACCGTAAAGGTGCGTTTAATGTTCCCTTTGGTTCATATAAAAACCCTAGAATTGTAGACGAAAATACATTGAGAGCAGTAAGTGAGTATTTTCAAGAGAATGAAATTATATTTTGCAATAAAGATTACAAAGATGTTTTAGAGCAACTTTCTTCTGAAAGTTTTGTCTATCTAGACCCTCCTTATGATATTGTTTCTAAAACATCTAGTTTTGTTGGATATGCCAAAGGAGGGTTTGATCGTGATAAGCAAGTTCAACTTCGAGATGCTTGTGTTTCCCTGACTAAAAAAGGAATTAAGTTTATGCTTTCAAATTCCGCGACAGATTTTATTAAAGAGCTGTATTCGGATTTTGATATAAAGATAGTAAAAGCAAATAGAGCTGTAAACTCAGATGGTTCTAAACGTGGAAAGGTAGAGGAGGTCATTGTGAGAAATTATGATTGATTTTATGTTAGATGGGTGGTGTCAGAAGAAAACAGTTTTTAAAATGTTTGTTTTGTTTTTTGTTTTGTTTTTTGTTTTCTCTTTTTTTGTTGCACTTCCAACTTTTGTTTTTGCTCATAATCTTCCTGTAACCTCTGCTTTTGGATGGAGATACCATCCTGTAACTGGAAAATATAGTTTTCACACAGGTGTAGATCTCGGTTATGAAGAAGGGATGCCTATTATTGCTTTATTTGATGGACAAGTAATGCAAGCTGGAGATTATGGAGATGGATATGGCGGTCAAGTCCTGTTGTACCATTCTTCTAATGATACATACACACGTTACGCTCATATGTCACAAGTCATGGTATCTATAGGACAAACGGTTTCGCAAGGAGCAACGATAGGTTTGGTTGGACATACGGGAACCGCAACAGGATCACATCTACATTTAGAATATATTGTCCGAGATGCTAATGGTGTGTATCAATATGTTGATCCTCTTATTTTGTGGGGTGGTTGATTTAATTAAAATTTAATTTTATTTTGGGAAAATAATCCTATGTTTTGGATTAATTCTGCTAAAATCAATCTAACATGGTAGAAATTCTAAAAGGATGTGAAGTCGTTTTATGCGTTATATCAAAATCAATAATGAAATTGGAACCATTAATATTCAAGGAGAATGGACCCTTCTCGAATCACACGATATTGAAGAAGAAGTGGGTGAAGCATATGGCAAAGGGATTAACAACTATATCGTAGACTTTGCTGGAACAGAAACGATTGATTATGCTTCTGTTCAGTTCCTTACAGAGCTTCATTCTAGAGTTGGAGAAGGAAAGCTTGCAATTTGTAACGTAAACCCGAAAGGACTTGTTTATTATATGCTGGATAAAGCTGGGCTTACAGCGCTTATTCGATAAAAGGATGGTGAAAACGCTTGATTGCAGTATATCTGACAGAAGAATGGACGCAGGTTATCCGTGCAACGGTTCGTCGCGGAACATTCAATGTGGTTTCTGGAGATTACCTTGATCCATATCTTCCAGATCTTCTCCGTTCTGACGCTGGACAACTTGCCGAAATGTTTCGCGAGGTTCAAGCACTAACAAAAACTAAGGATGATGAAGTTTGCATTATTCTTCCAGATCATGTATTTCGTAAGATTGGATGTTATAACGACACAGAAAATCTTGAAGCCGAAATTAAAGATGACCTTCGTGTTCCAATGGAGACATGCTCTTTGGCTTATCCGATTGTTGTGAACAAGAAGACAAGTAAAAAGAAGACTGTTTGTGCTTTGGATAGAAGTTATATTGACATTCTCATCACGGCTGCGAAACAGATGAAAATGCCCCTCGTATCCATTGAACCTGCTGGATTTGTTTTTTTGAAAGCAACTCGTAAGTGGGAAAAAGAGCAAATGGCGCTCTTTATTTCTGAAAAGAACGCAAGTCTTATTTCCTACAATCCTCTTGGTGGAATGTTTGTTCAGCGACTTGGAGAAAATCTGTCTTTTGCAAAGGAACAGAATGATACCAACGTTCTAGATGTAGTAATGCGAGAAGTTCTTGCTACTGCGGATTTTGCAAATAAACAAACGTTTCGAATGGTAAATAAGAACGTTCCTGTTTATATCCTAGCTGATAATTTTGGGGATTACTTTACTCTCCCGTCTTTGCAACAGCGATATGCAGATCTTCCGATTAACAATGGGATTATTCCAGATACAGATGATGAAGAATATCGGGAATTTATCATTCCTATCACAGCACTTTTTGAGTCTTATTTCCCCTCTGGAATAGCTTCTCCAAAACTTCAGTTCATGCAACTCACCTCGGCAAATGTAATTCCGCAGGATGTTACTCAGAGTAGTCGCCGAGTTATGCTACGTAAAGCGATTAAGAAATGGGCTCAGGTAGCTGCGGTTGCTGGTGTTGCTGTAATTGGTGTCGAAGTTGCTGGGAGCGTTTATTTCTCCTCAGCATCTATTCCAGATTCACTTCAAAAAGATTATTCTGTAGCGCAAGCGAAACAGAATGAGGTGAATACAGAGTTAGAGCGAATTCGTCAAAGAACTACTGAAGATGAAAATATCATTGGTGGTGTATCTGCCCTTGTATCCTCTAAACCAGAAAGTGTTGGTTTTACAGATATTGAGGTCGGTTCCAAGGGGGAGGTCGATGATCCTAATCGTGCAAAAAACTGGATTCGTGTCACTGCTAAAACAAAAGATCCAATGGTGATTCAAGATTACATTACACGACTCACAGCAAACCCCATGTTCGATGGTGTTGTGATTGAAGAAATATCAGCAGATGCAGTAAAAGATGATAGTGTAAAACGAGCAAAACTTGTTCTGGGGAGGGCGCAACACTAATGAGCGTAAAAGAATATCTCTCCCAGCACCTTCGGGAGACAGATCAAAAAAGTGATATTGTTTATGTAGGTGTTATTGCAGGAAGTATTCTCCTTTCTGTTTTAGGTGGACTTAATCTTGCAAACTCCTATAGTGAGTCGCTTTCTGTGCAAGAACAGGCGACTGAAATGAAAACATTTGTCACTAATTTTAATCAAAAAGTAAATGAACTTAATAAAGAAGAGTTACGAGCTATCACAGATGATGAGTTAGATGAAGTTCAAAGCAACCTAATTTTCTCTGTTCAAGTGAACAACCTTGAACTTATAACTCTTAGAAATCTTTCTTTACAAGATGATATGGAGAAAGAGCATGGAAAATCTTTTGAAATGACTCTTGTTGGTTCATGGAAAGATAGCGTTAACTTTATTAAAGGTTTTGGTTCAAAAAATGCTTTAATTGCAATGAGAAGCGTTCGGTTTGCTCCTGAGTCAGATGGACGAATTCGAACTACATTGGAATATAAGATTTACATAAAGTGAGGTGAATGAGCATTGGATGCAAAGAGAATGTTTCGGCAGTTGTCGATGAAAAGTTCTAAGAACCCATCTCAGCAATCGAATGGTGTTCAGAATAAGCCAAAGGATAAAACTGGTGCAAAAATTGTTCTCGGTCTTTTGGTTGTCGGTCTTGTTGGAGAGCTTGTTTACCTTAATCTTGAGCAACCTCCCGCTCCGCCTCCCATACAAGAGTCTCCCATAAGATCAGAGCGTAAAGTTGCTATGACAGATTTTGAAGGATTTGATCTTGCTCAGACATATCCGTTTTGGTTGGATAATCTAAACGATAGTTCTAACCTTCCAAATGGGACACCTCCAATAGATGAACAATATAATTCTTATGGAGATTCCACCCCAAGTTTTCCAACAAATGTGCCTCGACCAAACCTTCCTGATCTTCCTAGTGCTATGCCTCTTCCTTCTGGTGGGCTTATGCCCGCAATCCCTCATTATGGAGAGGTTTCTGATAGTTCAACATCGGGCGGTGGAGCAAAAATCACAGGTCTTATCCTTGGTCGTGGTGGAGCAGATAGTGTAGCTATCATATCCGATGGAGCTGTGGTTAAAGAAGGTCAGAAATATAATGGAAACACCGTCACATCAATTAGTGAGCATGGTATCGCTTTTGAGGACGGCACACGGATGAATTATAAATAATGAGATCGGAGGAATTGATCTTGATTAACAACAAAAAGAAAACAGCTTTCCTCGCGGCGGCGGTGTTCCTTTCTACGAGTTGTTCTGCGGTATTCGCATCTGCTCCTGAAATGACTTCGTTCCCTGCAAAGCAAATTCAGAGTGAGGAAACGAAAGATGTTGGAGCAAATACGTTTGCAGAGCGTATCCGTAACATTATTGCTGAATATGATGCGGCAAATGGACGAGTTCCAAATTATTCTCATATGACGAAACCTGCACTTCCGTCACAGAATCCTGCTGATTATAATAATTCAATCGCATCCAATAGTTCGGGTGTTTTAGCCACTCCGCTTGTTCCTGCAACACCACCTGCATATACTCCTCCTCCTGTTGTTCAGCCTGAACCTGAACAGGTTCGGGATTACACTTGGGAACCACGTTATGATTTCGACTGGCAGGGAACTCCTCTTAACACTACACTCTACGCTATTTCTAAGGTTTCTGGGAAACGTATTGTTGTAAATGGAGAACTGGAAGGAACTGTATTCACGTCAATGAATCAGGTCACATATGAACAGGCACTTAGTTATCTTTCCAAAGCATTTAATTTTAACTATATGGTTGAGGACGATGACACAATTATTGTAAGCACCAGTGAGCTTATGAAGCAGAATAAGGTGTTCAAGATTCATTATGCAGATCGCGCAACGATTCAAAAAGAATTTCAGAGTCTTGGATTTGAGGAAAACAATGTCTTTGTAAATATGGAACAGAATACTGTTTCTGTAACAGGAACTCCTTATCAGATCTCTCGTGCTCAACAGAGACTTGCAAGTATTGATAAACCTGTCAAGCAAGTTCTCCTTTTGGCACAGCTTATCGAAATTTCTCATGGTAAGAGTTTGAACCTTGGAATGTCTTATAACCTTCCGAGTTATGAACATGCTGCAGGAGATGCTTTAACGGGTAAATTTGGAGATAAACTTTCTTTTGGTGCATCTCTTGAAGCCGCTCGTGCGCTTGAAAAAGGACATGTTATTGCTCGCCCAATGGTAATGATGCGTAATGGTGTTGAATCAAGTATAGTTATGGGAGAACGCGTTCCTGTTCTTACATCAACTACTACAACTGCAAGCACTTCAGTTTCGTTTGAATATCAAGATGTTGGAAACAATCTAAAGGTAACTCCTGTTATCAATGAATCTACTAATGAAATTATTTTGAAACTTAATCTTGAGGTTTCAAATATTTCTAAGTGGACGAAGCAAGGGAATGTTCAAGCTCCTCAGATTTCAACGCGTAAAGCAGATACAGTGGTCACACTTCAGAATGGACAAAGTTTTGTTATCGGTGGCCTTATGACTAAGAGTGAACTTGACAATTTGAGTGGAATCCCGGGGCTTATGAACCTTCCGATTCTTGGAGAGCTTTTCAAGCGTCATTCAAAATCTTCTAGTTACTCTGAGGTGTTCATCATGATTACACCATATATCGTAACTGATGGTATTGACCCGCAACGGCTGATGAAAGCGAGCGAGTGAGATATGGCAGATACACAGAATTTTTTCTATCAGCAACTCAAGGAGGCAGGGCTCACATATGATGAGCCCCTGTCTGATATTGATGTCGCTCCTGAAATTTTGGATCTTATAAGCCCTTCTACTGCATCGGAATTTAAGATTATTCCTGTTGCACGCGACGAAATCAATCGTGTTCTTCTCGTTACTTATAATGAGGAGATCCTTAAGAATCCAGAAGAAATTTCTGAGTTTTTTCAAGATGCAGTTAAAGTTCTTCTTACAACAGAATTGAACTTTAAGCAGGGAATTGAGAAGTTTTATAATATCGACCATGTTACTTCTCACCGTAAGGCGAAGGCATCGACCAAAGCAGAAGAAACGTCTAAGCTCACCATCCTTGTCGATAAGATCATTCAGGATGGCGCGAAGCAGAATGCTTCTGATATTCACCTTCTCCCAACTTCAGAAGGAATGACCGTTCATTTCCGTATTTACGGACACTTGGTTGATGTGACAAACGACTATCGTATTGAACCTGACGAAATTTCGCCTGTTATGACAATTTTGTTTAACAAAGACCCGCGAAAACAGGCTTCAACAAATATGCCAAACGCGGCATCATGGGAATTTACACATGGAAGTATGGTGTACTATGTTCGCCTTAGCTCCATCCCTGTTGCAACAATGGATATGAACCAGTGGCATAAGATTGTTATTCGTCTTCTCCCACAGAATAAGAAAACAGTTAATCTTATTGAGCTCGGTTATCCAGAAGATACAATCAATGATATTCGAAAAGCACTTCTCAATAGTGCAACAGGTATGTTCCTTCTCTCGGGAGAAACTGGGTCTGGTAAAACCACCACGCTTTATGCTATGATTGATGAACAGCTTAAGATTCGTGGTGAGATGCAGAACGTTGTTACGATTGAAGACCCGGTTGAAATTCATGATTCTCGCTATTGTCAGATTCAGGTTCGTGAGTCCACAGAGGAACGTCTTTCTCTGACTCCGCCCCGTATTCTTGAAACAACAATGCGTCAAGATCCGAATATTATTCTTTATGGAGAAATTCGTACAAGTCGAGATGCAGAGGTTGTGGTCGAAGCTGCAACAACTGGACACAAAGTGTTCTCTACTGTTCACGCAAAGAGCTGTGTTGCTACGCTGGTTCGTCTTCTTGACCTTAACGTAACACGCTCATCTTTGCTTGGTCAGCTCAATATGATTATTTCTCAAAAGCTGATTGGGCGTCTTTGTCCACATTGTTCTGAACCACATAAAATTACAGAACTTGAAAGAATGGTTTTGTCTGATGAAGAAGTCCAGAAAGCAACGTCTGGTCGAGCCAGTCTTCGTCAACTTGGTTCTCCAGAGCGTATTGCCGCATGCCCTCATTGTCATGGTGGGTATGTGGGACGTATCGTTATTCCAGAGTATCTCGTTTTTAACACTGTTATGCGAGATACATTTCTTAAAGCCGATATTTCGTTTGAGGAAATCGAGAAAATTCTTGAGTCGATGCGTTTTAAGACCATGTGGTCAAAGGCGTTTGAACTTGCTCTTGATGGACAGACGGACTTGAAAGAAATTCTCACCGTTGTAGGTAAGGAGTGATAATGGTATGGCGGCTATAAAAAAGACGGATTTAGCCCATTTTTTCCGCACATATTACAGGTATCAAAGAGCCAGTATTACAACACAAGAGTTTCTGACAATGTATCTTCGTTCTTGTGAAAATGAGGAGTTCCAAGCAATTATTCGAAGTGTTCTTACGGATATGAAACTTGGCTCTGCATTTTCAGAATCTCTGCGTAAATTCCCTGTTTTCCCACAGTATGTTATTCAGATGATTGCTGTTGGTGAAGCGAGCTCACTCCTTGTTCCTATTCTTGAAAAAATTGTTTTCTTTCTCATTCAAGAAAATGATATTGAGAAAAAGGTTGAGGGGAGTGTACGGCAAGGTGTTATCATGCTTGGCATCTTGCTTATAGGTGCTTTTATAACACTTATCTTTGTTATTCCGAAAATTGGTGAAGTTCTCTTAACCGTTCGTCCTGAACTTCCATTCTTCACATCAATGGTTATTAATTTCAGTACGTTGTTACAAGAAAACATTCTCTTCCTCGGTATAGGTATTGTTGTTCTACTTTTAGGGTTTTTATATGTATGGAGAACTATGCCAGAGAGGGTTGACATGTGGCATTTGAGAAGCCCTTTCTTTGGTCCAATCCTTCGTTCTCAGATTCATGGTTACTTTTTCTCCGTAGTAAGTATCTGTACGATGATGAAGGATATTACGATTCAGCAAGCAATAAATTATGCAGCACGAACAATTCGTCATATCCCTACCCAACAGATGCTCTTTGAAGCTGTTCGTTATATGAAATCAGAAGGTCTTCCTTCATACGAAGCTATCAAACGAGCCGATGTGAATAAAATCTTCGACAATGAACTTTACGTTATGATGGAGGCCGGCGAAAAGTCAGACTCCTTGAGTGAAATTTTTGAAGAAGAGGCGAAAGAATATCAAAAAATTCTTGTTCGTCAAGCTGAGGAAATCGGAGATAAGCTGAGTTCAACAATTATCATTCCTTCTATTGTTATTCTTGTCCTTCTGCTTATGTCTGTTTATTATCCAATCTTTGAGCTTGTTAGCTCCGCACAAGGAATGCGTTAATTCTTGTTGACAGACCAAAAGGAGGTGTCTTGGTCGTGAAAAGGCGCGGATTCTTCTCTATTGAGCTTGCGATCTGTATCGTCGTCTTTCTTATCCTAATGGCTGTTTTTTTGCCAAAGTCTATGGAATTCCTAAACCAAGGTAAAAACAGTAAAGCACAAAGCGACCTATCCGCGCTTGGTGTTGCCGTCAGCCAGTATGCTTTTGAGGTTGGAGAGTATCCTAAAAAACTTGAAGATCTCAAAGGTAAAAAAGGTCAATATGGTCCTTGGTTAAAGGAAATCAAGAAAGATCCTTGGGGTAATGAGTACCAGTACAAATTCGATAAAAGAGAAGGTTTTATTGTGTATAGCTATGGTGCAGATAAAACTGACAGTGGATCTACCTTTAAAACTGTAAGTGCTGGTGACATTGGATATATTGGGAAATAATTTTCTCAATAAAAATATTTTAAAAAGATCGTGACTTTTGTACTATGTTCTGATAGAATCTTTTCAGCGAACTGGAATTATAGTTCAAAAGTCTTGGTCATGTAAAAAGAAAAGGAGTAAAAGAAAAACATGAAAAATCTCAGTCTTCTCTCGCTGGACACAGCAATGCAAACCAAAATGAATGATGTTCGACAGGGGTATAAGAAGAAGGGCTTCTTCTCTATCGAGTTCGCAATCATCATCGTAGTTGCTCTTATCCTTCTCGCCGCATATCTTTACAAGTCTTCTTCTCTTGTTGGCTCTGCAAACCACACAGCCGCAATGCGTGATATGGACACACTCCGTAGCGCAATCCTTATCTATCAGACTCAGCATAAGACGGGTAAGCTTCCTGCAAAGCTTGATGATCTACTCAACCCGATTGCTAAAGCAGATTCCGTTGACCTGCGTGAACATGCTGCTCTTATTGATAAGGGAACGCGTGGTGGTTCGATCGTTGACCCTTGGGGTAATCCGTATAAGTATACTCGTAATGCTGATGGGCTTTCTGGTCAGATTGAGTGCACCGAAGGCGGGAAAGGTAAGAGTGTCGTACAGTTCTGATATAGACCAAAGGATTGGTCTGAGTCTCTGTTGATAACATCAATAAGGATGTTGGTGTAACGGAACTTCTTAACGAAGGAGCCGCCGTCTTGTTTTGGCGGCGGCGCTTTTGTTTTTGTGAGAGATAGAAGATTAAATATTTACAAATAAGGATGTGGTTGTTATGATTGTATGGTAAGCATCCGAAAGGAAGGAGATGCTACCGAGAGATTCCAAATGAAGGTGCCTGTGAGTAAAACAGGTGGTCATATGGAGAATGAAGAAGGTTATGTAAAACTAGATAATGGTCTCATTATTCAATATGGTACTGTTTACCATTCTCATGGTGAATACCTTCAGCACTTCTCTTATGTAAAACCATTTCCAAATAAAGTTTTTAGCGTGACAGGATCTCCTAATGGTTATTGGAGTCATAATTTAAACTGGATAGTTCAAAAAATATCTAATTCAACTTTTGGGGTTTATATTGATGATGGCGGGGCACATCGTTTTGATTGGATTGCGATTGGAATATAGTTGATCCCTCCACCTATATCGTTTTAGGCTTATAACGATCTCGACAGTAAAGTAAGTCAAAATGTATGGAAGAAGAGCGACGCGGATGAAGGCTGGGAATATAAAGTCAACCTCGGTCCTGAAAAAGTCGTTGATCCCGGTTTAGGTTCAAAACAAAGAATTGCTACGGTTTCCGTCAAAAGAGAAGAGGATTCTACAGAACGGTTTGAAATAAAAGTTCCAGTTGTAAATAAAGGCGGAAGTTTGCCAATAGGAACGATTCTTGCTTATGTTGGAGACCTTTCTAAAATTCCAAATGGTTGGTTCCTTTGTGACGGATCCAACGGAACCCCTGATTTGAGAGATAGATTCCTTGAAGGTGTTGGATCTGCATCTGCTGTCAATAAGTATATTGAAGCCGGGCTTCCTAATTTAAAAGGATTCTTTGACGTTTGGAAATTCACTTATAATGATAACAAGCTTTTTCAAGCCGTCGGAAGTGGGCGTTACGCTCAAACAAGAGACGGTGGTGGAGACCCTAGATGGCAAATAAATTTTGACGCTTCTAAATATAATCCGATTTATGGACGTTCAACAACTGTTCAACCAGATTCTTATACCGTTTATTACATTATTCGGCTGAAGTAACTTCTGTTCCAGTGACAAAGCGAATAAACTTTCCCTTTTGGCTTATAACGATCTCGACAGTAAAGTAAGTCAAAACTGGAAAATTAGTGATGTAGATGCGGAATGGGAATATCGCACTAAATTGAAACCTGAACAGGTGATAGACCAAAGTACAGGTGCCAAGATTAGGGTTGCAACAGTTTCGGTACGTCGAGTTGGTGACGATACAGAACGTTATCAAATAAAGACGGCTGTTACTTATCTTCCTACAAATAGTAATCTTGGTGAATATGAAAACCTTCCTTCTTCTGGTGTGGCAAAATCTGATGGCTTTATTGTTGCAGCAGGTAGTCGAAGGAATCACGGTGAGGACTTAAACGTCGTTGTTGACGGAGTTCTTAGAGGGTTTGTTATTCATCGAGATTATGGAACAGGTCCAATTTCTGTAACAGTTCCTATTAAAAAAGGATCTACTTACAGTATTTATGGTTCTGTTGTTTATAAATATTTCATTCCGTTAAATAAATCTTAACCGAAAGAGCGAGCAGATTGGACTTTTGCTGTAGCTCTTTCAAATTAAGGAGGTCTACATCATGAAGTCCAATCAGAAATTTAAGAAAAAAGGCATGATGCTGCTTTCCGCTGTGTTAGCGGCTTTTTTGCTTACTATGGTCGCAAGCGGATATTTTATGACACTCACTGGTTCGTTCAACGCGATTAAATCAGGTGGCGAAGCGATACAAGCGCAACGATATGCTGAGATCGAAGCGAATAAACTTTCCCTTTTGGCTTATAACGATCTCGACAGTAAAGTAAGTCAAAATGTATGGAAGAAGAGCGAC
>ERZ773063.6-NODE-6-length-161126-cov-5.390076_pt1 | contig 161126 bp, 119 predicted proteins | sample MGYA00580625_ERZ773063 | MGnify/ENA primary metagenome ERZ773063 (study PRJEB29015, sample SAMEA2738022) | human oral metagenome | biome: human oral; feature: human-associated habitat; material: dental | place: China | collected 2042 ... | reverse complement strand
AGGCGCGGCAGCAGGCCGCGGCGAAGGCCGGGGCCCCTGGGCGCTCGTCGGAGGACGCCCGAAAAGCCACGGCAGAGCAGGGCGATGCCATGGCCGGGAACGAAGGCCGTGAGGCGGCCGCCACCCGCGCCACGACAGCTGCTGCCGCCATGACCGAAACTGCAGGCACTGCCACCGGCCATGCGGCCGATACTGGTGCTGCTGCCCGCACGCTGCCGGCCCAGGCCACCCTGGCCGCACTGCCGGCTGGCGCCCATCTCAGTGCCGTCACGCCGCTGCGGCCTGCCCCCCGGCAGGCCGTGGGCACCACGCGCATGGTCCAGCAGCTGCAGAGCATGACCAGCACGCTGCTGGGACGCGAGCCCAGCGAGACCTACTTCATTGATCGCCGCTGGCAGGTCCAGCGCGACCCGGGCTCGGCCCGTGGTCGCAACCGTCAGGTCATCCGGGCCATCGCCATCTTCCGGGGCGAGGAATGCAGCTGGCAGTCGCTGATGGTCACGCGCCGTCCCGGCGCCGGCACCCTCAGTGAAGTGGTTGCCGATGGCGATGAAGTGCGCATCCCGTGTCCCGATCTGAAGGCCCAGCCCTGATCGTGCCGATAGCTGTTCCGTCCATCTTCACGCCTGCTGCTGAAAAGGCATCCGTGGCCGCAGTGGTGATGCTGCCGTGAGCGGCGGCGCGCCGACTCCTTCAAAGGGCAGGGCAGCGACCTTCCTGGCCGGTTCGCCGCTGGGCATCCGCCCCTATCGGCTGCTGTACATCGGGGCTGTCACCACCTCCATGGCCTACACCATGCAGTCGGCCATGGCTGGCTGGCTGATGGCCAGCCTCAGCGGCTCGGCCCTGCTGGTGGGGCTGGTCCAGGCTGCCAGCACCCTGCCGTTCCTGCTGTTCGGCCTGGTGTCCGGTTCGGTGGCCGATCTTGTCGATCGGCGCTACATCCTTGTCGTCACCCACCTGATGATGGGCCTGGCCACGGCCAGCGTGGGCCTGATGAGCCATGCCGGCTGGCTGCAACCCTGGTCGCTCGTCGTCTGCACGCTGCTCTGCGGGCTGGGCTACACCTTCTACCAGCCGGCCCAGCAGGCGTCCATCAACGGACTGGTCCCGCGGCCGCTGCTGCCCAAGGCGGTGGCGCTGGGCTCGATTGCCTTCAATGCTGCACGCTCCGTCGGCCCCGCCATGGCCGGATTGATCGCTGCCCTAATGGGGGACGGGCTGGCCGTGCTGGTGGCTTCGCTCTTCTTCCTGCCCATGCTGCCGGCCGCCTGGCAGGCGCTGGAGCCGCGCACGCCGGTGCCTGCGGGGGGCAACGAGACCCTGTGGTCCGGTCTGGTCAGCGGCCTGCGCTTTGCGCGCCATGCCCGGGTGCTGCGGGCGGCGCTCATCATCAATTTCTGCTTCTGTTTCTGCGCAGCTGCTTTGTGGGCGATGTTCCCGCTGGTGGCCCAGCAGCGGCTGGGACTGGCCGCGGGCGGCTACGGCTTTCTCTACAGCACCTTCGGCCTGGGGGCCGTGGCCTCGGCCCTGTGGCTGCCGCGCTTCCTGCGTCAGGGGGCGGGGGCAGGACGCATCATCCGGGCTTCCCTGTGGCTGTGGAGCCTGGCGGCCGTCATCGTCGGCCTGTCCCACTGGGTGCCGGTGGCCGTGGTGGGCACTTTCCTGGCCGGCATGGGCTGGGTCGGGGTGCTGGCGGGGCTCTCCACCGTGGCGCAGAGCATTGCACCGGGCTGGGTGCGTGCCCGGGCGGTGGCCAACAACCAGATCTCGGTGCAGGCCGGGCTGGCCCTGGGCAGCCTTTTCTGGGGCTGGATGGTTAATCGCAGCGACCTGCAGCATGTGCTGATCGCCTCGGCCGTGCTGCTGGCCCTGTTTGCGCTGGCCAGCCGCCGGTTGCCGGTGCGCCTGGGCACGGATGCCGACGTGACGCCCGATGAGTTCCTGGCAAGGTCCGGTGCGATGGGCGACGGGCAGTCCCTGCACCTGCAGTACGCCTACCGCCCGCAGGCGGACCGGGAAGCCGAGTTCCATCAGGCCATGCTCGAGCTGCGTGAAAGCCGGCTGCGCAATGGCGCCTTGCGGTGGCGCCTGCAGCCGGATGCGCAGCAGCCGGGCATCTGGCACGAGTCCTTCGAGCTGGCCTCGGCCGCGGAATGGCGGCGCTTTCCGACTCGCATGACCCAGGCAGACCGGATGGCTCACGAGTCCGTGCAGGCCACGCTGGACAAGCACGCAGCCGGGTGCCGATATACTTGAGGGCAGGGCACTTATCGCTCGCATTCCGAATCGAGACACGTGGCGCATGAAACGACTGACCCGACAACGTACCGAGATCCTGCGGGTCATCGACGCAGCGCAGCGCCCGCTCAGCCCGCAGGAGATCCTGGAAGCAGGGCGGACGGCCATTCCGTCGCTCAGCATTGCCACCATCTATCGCAACCTGCGTGACCTGCAGCAGGACGGCATGATCCAGGCCGTGGCACTACCGGGCGACAGCCCGCGCTATGAAAGCCGCCATGCACACGCGCACCATCATCACCACTTCCAGTGCAGCCAGTGTCAGCGCGTGTTCGACATCCATGGCTGCCCGGGCAGCCTGGAAGGCATGGAGGTGCCGGAGGGCTTCATGGTGGAGCACCATGAAGTGACGCTCTACGGCGTCTGTGCCGAATGCACCCGGAAGGTTTCCGGGTCCTGACGACACTCAGAGCACGTGTTCCAGGAAGGCGCGTGCCCGTTCGTGGTGCGGGTCCTCGAAGAAGGCCCGTGCCGCGCGTTCCTCGACGATCTGGCCCTTGTCCATGAAGCAGACCCGGTGAGCCACCTCGCGGGCGAAAGCCATCTCGTGCGTGACCACCAGCATCGTCATGTGTTCCTGGGCCAGCTGGCGCATCGTGCGCAGCACCTCGCCCGTCAGCTCCGGATCCAGCGCCGAGGTGGGCTCGTCGAACAGCATGATGTCCGGTTCCATGGCCAGCGCCCGGGCAATGGCCACGCGCTGCTTCTGGCCGCCGGACAGACGCCCCGGGTAGGCGTTGCGCTTGTCGAAGAGTCCGACCTTGCGCAGCAGCTCCTCGGCGTGTGGCACGATCTCGTCGCGCTTCATGCCCTTGACGGTGATGGGCGCCTCGATGAGGTTCTCCAGCACCGTGAAGTGCGGGAACAGGTTGAAGTGCTGGAACACCATGCCCATGCGGCGACAGATGCGGCGCACTTCGGATTCAGACACGTAGCGGGCGCGTCCCTGGGCGTCATTGGCCACCAGGGTCTCGCCATTGATGCGGATCTCACCCTGGTCGACGAGCTCCAGGTGGTTCAGGCAGCGCAGCAGCGTGCTCTTGCCCGAACCCGAGGGGCCGATCAGCGCCACCACCTCGCCCTGGTCGATGCGCAGCGACACGCCGCTCAGGACCTGCAGCGACCCGAAGCGCTTGTGCAGGTCGCGGGCGTCGATCATTGCCGAGGCGGCGCCGGAAGGGCCGGCAGGGGCCGTCGAGCCGGGCAGGGGGGCCATGGATTCAGGCGTCGTGACTGGCATAGCGTTTTTCGAGGGACTGGAACATCCAGGTCAGCAGCAGCGTCATCAGCAGGTAGAACACGGCGGCCACGATGAAGGGCGTGATGGTGAAGTCACGCTGCACGATGCCCCGGGCAGCCCGCAGCAGGTCGTTGAGCGCCAGCACGTAGATGAGCGACGTGTCCTTGACCAGCGTGATGAACTCGTTGGACAGCGGCGGCAGCACGCGGCGGATCACCTGCGGCATCACGATGCGGCGCATTGTCTGCGGATAGTTCATCCCCAGCACCTTCGCGCCTTCGTACTGTCCGCGGTCGATGGACTGGATGCCGGCCCGGAAGATCTCGGCGAAGTAGGCCGCGTAGTTGAGTGCAAAAGCCACCACAGCCGCCGGAAAGTCCGGCAGCTGGATGCCGCCGCCTGGCAGGAGCGGCAGCGCGTAGTAGATGAACAGCAGCTGCAGCATCAGCGGCGTGCCCCGCATCAGCCACAGGTAGCCACTGACCGTGACACCCAGCCAGCGGTGTCGGGAAAGCCGCATCAGTGCCAGCGCCACACCCAGCGGAATGGACAGCAGCAGCGTGATGCAGAACAGCTCAAGCGAGACCAGTGAGCCTTCGCCCAGGGGTCCGAGAATGCTCAGGATATAGTCCAATGCCGCAGTCGCCGTGAGTTCGTGGTTGATGAGTGCAGAAGGTGCAAGAAGCTGGCAGATGTCAGCCTTCACCGGACGGAGGCCGCCCTGGCAGGGCGCTCATCCGTCCGTCCATGTCAGCGGATGATGTCCTTGCCGAACCAGGTCTTGGCGATCTGCCCGGCCTTGCCATCCTTCTTCATGCTCTCGAGCGCGGCAGAGAGCTTTTCCTGCAGCGCGGTGTCTTCCTTGCGAAGACCCACGCCATAGTCCTCGGTGCCGAAGTCCTCTTCCAGCACCACGTAGGCGAAGGGTTTCTTTGCCACATAGTAGCGGCCCACCACTTCGTCCAGCACGGCGGCGTCCAGCCGGCCGGCGTCCAGATCCAGCAGCACCGTCACGTTGTCGCCGTATTTCTTCAGCTGTTTCAAGGACTTGGAAACCTTGGCATCAGCCTCGATGGCATCGACGGCGCTGCTGCCGTCCTGGGCGCCCACGATCCTGCCCGTCAGGCCGGTCTTGTTGCCGATGGGCGAACCGCGCTTGACGATGATGATCTGGTGGTTCTGCATGTACGGCGACGTGAACGCGATGTTCTGCTTGCGCTTCTCGGTGATCGTCAGACCGTTCCAGAGCGCGTCGACCCGCTTGCCGATCAGCTCGGCTTCCTTGGCGTTCCAGTCGATCGGCTTGAACTCGACCTGAACACCCATGCGCCTTGCGGCCTCGCGGGCCATGTCGATGTCGAAGCCCACCAGCTCGTTCTTCTCGTTGCGAAAGCCCATCGGCGGGAAGTTGTCATCCAGCCCGATGACGACCTTGGCGGGCGCACCGTTGCCGGCTGCAGGCTGCTCGGCCGACTTGGTGCAGGCAGACAGAGCCACGGCAGCGGACAATGCCAGCAGGAGACGACGACGGGACGTGGTTTTCATGATGGAAGCCTGTGCGTGTTGGAAAACGGTGGCTCGACGGGCGCCGTGCATGGGTCGCATGGATCGGACGCTTCGTGTCTGCGATACCGTGATGTTAAACGATGCGGTTGCTTATCAACGACTACGCATAATGGTTATTATGTCAAATTATGGATTTCACCAGGACTTCACGGGCATGATCACCGGCCTGCTCCCTGTTTCGTCTGGCGAGGCAATCGGGGTCTTCCCGGGTGTCTGAAAGGTGCGACATCGGCGTTGAGCACCCTGCGGCCTCTTCGTGTACCGTACGGGCCGCGCGGAATTCAGGATTCCGATTTTTTTCTCAGGAGAACCCAAGATGACATTCCCGATCCAGCGGATGACCCTGGCCGTGCTGGCCACGCTGTCGATCTCTGCCTGTGCCCATGAGCATGGCGCCCATGATCACGAGCACGGCGCTGCGGCTGCGACCGAAGGCACGCAGCGTGCCACAGAAGCCGTGGCGAGTCTGCAGCCCACCGTCGGCTCGCCGACCCAGGGCACGATCCGTTTCGTGCATGAGGGTGACCAGATTCGCATCCAGGGCGAAGTGGCCGGCCTGGAGCCCAACAGCGACCATGGCTTCCACGTGCATGAGAAAGGCGATTGCAGCGCGCCGGACGCCACCAGCGCGGGCGGCCATTTCCATCTGCCGGGCCAGAAGCACGGCGATCCGGCCCGGGATGACGATCACCACCATGCCGGCGATCTGGGCAACATCCATGCCGGTGCCGATGGTGTGGCCAAGGTGGACCTGGTGCTGCCGCAGAAGCAGCTGACGCTGGGTGACGGGCCGCAGAACATTCTGGGCCGGGGCCTGATCGTCCACAAGGGCAAGGACGACCTGCACAGCCAGCCGACCGGTGATGCCGGAGGCCGGGCTGCCTGCGCCGTGATCAAGGCCGTGCGCTGAACACGGACCTCTGAAAACGGAACCGGTTGCCGCGCGGGTTCTCGCGTGGCAACCGGGATCCGGACGAACGCTGCGGACGGAAGCGACTGTCAGGCCGCCTGCAGCGCGTCGATGGCCGCGGCCACCGATGCCGTCTTGCGAATGACGCGCACCTGCTTGCTGGCCATCAGCTCATGCAGTTCGCGGCGATTGACGGTCCAGTGCTCGCGCGGATAGCGCGAGAAGATGAAGACCGTGGCCGAGGGGCTGACCCAGCCCAGCTTGTAGCGCCGGGTCTCGCCTTCGTGGTCGCGCTCGATCTCGTCGCCGTTCTTCAGGCCGGCACGGGTGATCTCGTCCCAGGCCTGATCGTAGTCGTCGCCATTGGCGGCGTTCTTTCCAGCCGTCTGCTGGGCAGGAGCCGGCTGTTTGGCCGAATTCCTGGCCAGAGCGGCGAGGGCGGACATGCCCTGCCCGTTCGCGGCCTGGGCGCCCTGACCTGCCGGCATGCCCTGCCCGGCTGCGCCTGCCGTTCTGGCGGCCGGTGCAGCGGCGCTCGGACAGGCAACGGGCGTCACAGGACGGTTCTTGCTCTGCTGGATGACCTGGCCGTGGCAGGTCATCAGGGTCTTCAGGAAGGCCTCACGCTCGGTGCCCGGCATGGCGATGAAGGCCATGCCGCGCGACAGGTCGGCAATCATCTGGGGCAGCGTGCGGGCCAGTTCGCTGATCTCGGTGGCCTTCTTGGGCTGCACGCTCCACAGCAGCGTTTCCAGCACGCGCTGGGCGCGGGCCTCGTCAAATGGCAGCTCGCCCGTGCCGTCGCGCAGTCGCACGATCACCTCGGTCCACGAATGCTCGGCAAAGTGCTGGATGCATTCCGGGATCTGGCCGCCCGTGAGCCGCGCACGCATGCCGTCGCGGATCTCCTGGCGCAGCAGGTCGATGCGCTCTGCCCGGCTGGCGGCTTCGGCAATCTTTTCCAGTCGGGCGTCGCGGCGTGCCGTCTCGTCGGCAATGATGCGCTCGGCACGGTCCAGGGCCTCGCCGATCACCACCAGTTCGCGCTCGAAATTGTTCAGCACCCAGGTCACCAGGTCCTCGATGTCCTTGACGAGCGGTGAGCCGGGTTCGGTCTCGAAGTCCGGGTCGGAGCCCATCTGGGCCAGCCGGTCGACGAAACGGCGCATCGGGTGGTCGGGGCGCGCAAAGAAGCTGGCATCCAGCAGTGCGGCCTTGAACGCTGCCACCTGCAGCCGCAGCAGCTGCTGCTTGATAGCGTTGGCGATGGCGTCGTCCTCGTAGACCAGCTGGAAAACCTGGGCAACCGTCTCGATGATCAGCCGATCCAGCGGCGAGCCGTGCGTCTGGGCGGCGGCCGAGGACTGCTGGCGCACCTCCTGCATCACCGTACCGACGGCCTCGGGGCTGTTGGCTTCCTCGGTACGGGCCTGCAGCTCGCTCAGCACGGCCATCAGCTGGTCGGAGGTGGCCTGCTTGTGGGCGGCCATCTGGGCGTCGTTGCCGAAGTTGCGCGGATCGGCCAGATAGCGGGTGGCCTGGGCCAGCATGGCCGGGCTCTGTTCGCTACCGCTGCCGATCTGGTCGGCCCACTGCCCAATCTCGGCTTCGGAGACCTCGATCACGCCGTGGCCGTTTGCCCTGCCCCCGCGACCGTTGCCGCGACCGCCGTGCTCATCGTGTTCGGCGCCCTCGCCCAGCGGGTCGTCATGCTCGCCGCTGATGTACTGGGAGGCGCGGGACTTGGAGATGCTGTAGCGCAGCTCGGGCAGGATGCCGTAGGCGATGAGCCTGCGGTTCACGTCCTGGTACAGCTCGATCAGTTCGACCGTGAACTTGGGCTCGAACAGATCCAGCAGGAACGATGCCGTGCCGTCACCGGAGCGCACCTGGTGCTGGGTCAGAATGCCGCGCAGCACCTCGAAGATGATGTCCGGCGCGATCGGGTATTCGTTCTCGGCAAACCAGTCCTGCTGCAGCAGTGCGCCGAAGCGGGCGCGCAGGCCGTCGGCCAGCTCCTCGTCCATCCGGCGACGGGCGCGAGCCGAAATGCGTGCGACCAGCAGCTGGTCGCGCATGGTGTCATCGTCCACCAGGCGCAGCGTCGGCGGCTCGTCCTGGATGATGGTGGCTTCAGGGGTGCTGTAGCTGCCGTCGGGAGCCACACCGGTGCGTTCCTTCCAGCTGCGGGCACAGCCGACCTCGAACTGCTGCTCGATGCTGGCCTTGCCATTGCGCAGGATGTCCAGCGCCACGTTGAGCTGATCCTGCTTTTCCCAGTTGGTCTCCTCGACGATGCGCTCGATCAGTCCGTCCACCACGGCCACGTAGGCGTTGCGGAAGCTCCGGTTGAGCGCGATCAGGATGGGTTGGCGGATCTCCCGCAGGATTGCCAGGTGGCTGGCATCGATGTCGGTACCGGTGATTGGCACAAGAGGCTCCCGGGCAAGCTTTCAGGGACTTACTTGCAGGGAGGATGCCAGTTTGTGGGCAGAAGTCTGCTGCCCGCCGTCTATTCGACCGACATCGGCCGACTACCGGTCGGCGCGATGTCTTGCCGGCCACAGGGGTGGCCACGCGGTGCGCCGGCGGACACCATATGGATCGTGAATGGATCACGGGCCGCCAAGGTCTCGGGACGGGATGGAAGCGCCCTTCGACGACCCCGTTTCGGGGCCGTCGATGCGGGCCTGGGCGTCGCTGTCCGTCCCCTTTTACTGGGCCGGCTTCCGGATGTGGCGCTGGGCCACCGTGCGCATCGTCACCAGTTCCTCAGCGCTGCTGGGGTGCAGCGGCATGGTCTGGTCCAGATCGCGCTTGGTCACGCCCATGCGCAGCAGCGTGGCCATCACCTGGATCACCTCGGCCGAATCCGGGCCCAGCAGCTGCACGCCCAGCACCCGATCCGTGCTGGCGTCCACCAGGATCTTCTGGTGGACCCGCTCCTGGGTGCCCGAGAGCGTGGCCTTCAGCGTGCGGAAGCTGTTGCGGTAGACATCCACCACGGCATGGCGTTCCACCGCCTGCTCCTCGTTCAGGCCCACCGTGCCCAGCTCCGGCGTGGAGAAGATGGCTGTGGGAATGAAGTCCAGGTCCGCCACCCAGGGTTTCTTGCCATAGGTGGTGTCGGCAAAGGCGTGGCCCTGGCGAATCGCCACCGGCGTGAGGCTGACCTGGTTGGTCACGTCGCCCACGGCGTAGATGCCGGGCACCTGGGTGCGCGAGAGCTCGTCCACGCGGATCTCGCCCGCCTTGCCCGTCTCCAGGCCCACCGTTTCCAGGCCCAGGTTGCGGGTGGCTGGCCGGCGTCCGGTGGCGATCAGCACCTGGTCCACGTCCAGCGTGCTGTCATCGTGCAGCGTGATGCGGATGGAACCATCCGCCTGCCGATCCAGACGCTTGAGCGTGGTGTTCATCCGCATGTCGATGCCCTTGTCACGGTAGGTCTCGACAATGAGGTCCGCCATCTGCACGTCAAAGCCGCGCAGCACCCGCGGGCCACGATGGATCTGCGTGACCTTCGCACCCAGTCCATGGAAGATGCCGGCGAACTCCACCCCGATGTAGCCACCGCCCACCACCGCGATCCGCTTCGGGAACACGGGCAGGTCAAAGACCTCGTTGGAGCTGATGGCCAGCTCCACGCCGGGCAGCTCCTCGGGCATCACCGGTTCGCCACCCGTGGCGATGAGCACCTCCTTTGCCGTCACTTCCTGGCGACCCTCCGCCGTGTCGATGGCCAGCCGATTGGGGCCCAGGAAGCGGGCGTATCCGCCAAAGCGCTTCACGCCGGCCTTGTCCAGGTTGGCGGAATAGGCGCCTTCCAGCCGCGTGATCTCGGCATTCTTGGCGGCGACGAGCTTTTCCCAGTCGAAGGTGGCCGGGGACACGTTCCAGCCGAAGCCCCGGCTTTCCTCGAAGCTCTGCGGGAAGCGCGAAGCGTATACCAGCAGCTTCTTGGGCACGCAGCCGCGGATGACGCAGGTGCCGCCGTAGCGGAAGCCCTCGGCAATGCCCACACGCGCGCCGTGCTGGGCCGCGATGCGGGCCGCGCGCACGCCGCCCGAGCCGCCACCGATGACGAAAAGATCGAAGTCGAAAGAGGATTGGGTCATGGAATGGAGAATGATCGGAAGGAAGGGCCGGACGGGGCAATCCGTCCGGTGGGAGGCAAGGTCACTTCGTGCCGAAGATCCGGTCGCCGGCGTCACCCAGACCGGGCAGGATGTAGCCGTGATCGTTCAGGCAGCGGTCGATGGCGGCCGTGAAGATGGGCACGTCCGGGTGGGCATTCTGCAGGGTCTCGATGCCCTCGGGCGCGGCCAGCAGACAGACGAACTTGATGGAGCGCGGTCTGGTTTCCTTGATGCGGCTGATGGCCGCCACGGCCGAGTGCCCGGTGGCCAGCATCGGGTCGACGGCGATCACGTCACGCCCGTCCATGTCCGGCGGCATCTTGAAGTAGTACTCGACGGCCTGCAGCGTCTCGGGGTCACGGTACAGCCCGATGTGGCCCACCCGGGCGCCGGGCACGACGCTGAGAAAGCCGTCCAGAATGCCGCTGCCGGCCCGCAGGATGGAGACCAGACACAGCTTCTTGCCGTCGATCAGACCCGACTGCATGGTCTCGAGGGGGGTCTGGATGGTCACCTCGTGCATCGGCATGTCGCGCAGCACTTCATAGGCCAGCAGGGCGCTGAGTTCGCTCAGCAGCCGGCGGAAGTTGTTGGTGCTGGTCTCGACCTTGCGCATCAGCGTAAGCTTGTGCTGGACCAGCGGATGTTCGACGACTGTTACGTGGGCACGATCCATGGCAGTGTTGACTCCTATCCGGGAAAACCCCGGCAGACTAGCATGGATCGCGTCGGGTTGCTGGGTCACGACGAAAAATGGAACCGAGGCGAACGAACGGATGAAGCAGGTGGTGATCATCGGAGGCGGGCTGGCAGGCTGCGCCAGTGCCGAAGCGTTCTCGCGCCGGGGCTGGCAGGTGCGGGTGCTGGAAGCGCGCGACCGGCTGGGGGGCGCGGTGGCGGGTCTGCCGCTGATTGCCCAGCATCCGGGCCTGACGCCCGATTTCGACCTGCGCAGCCGCCTGCTCGTGCAGGCCATGCAGCTGCATGGCCGCCTGCGTGCCGGGCCGGCGGCTGACCTGACCCCGGCCTTTGAAGTCTGCGGGCGGCTGCAGCCGATGGACCGGGCGCGGGCCGAGCGCTGCGTAGCGCCTGTGGACAGGGCCGTGGCACGGGTGGCAGAAAGTCCCCGGGGGGATTGGGGTGTCTGGTTTCCCGACTGTGCCGCCGTCTCGCCCCGGCGGTGGTGGCAGGCGGTGCTGCAGCGCCCGGGGGTGAGCGTGCACACGGGCATCACCGTTGGCCGGGTGGATGCCACGGCGACCGGCTGGCGGGTTGTCGATGACCAGGGGAACGGTGTGGCCAATGCCGATGTGGTGGTACTGGCCTGCCGTGAACAGGCCCTGACGCTGGCCGGCATGCAGGAGGCCGACCATGGCCGCCTGCGGCTGAGTGCCGCCCAGGTGTGGCTGGCGCGGGCCGATGGCGGCCCCCCGGATGAAGACCCCGGCCACCCTGCCCTGTTGCCCATGACCAGCGGCCGTGGCCTGGTGCTGACACGGCCCGGCAGCTTCTGGCTGCGCTCGGAAGAGGTGCACGCGCACTGGCTGCAGGCAGGCGAAGCCGACAGCGACGAAGACCCGGATGTCAGGGCCTTTCTGGAGCGGCCCGAATCCTGGCAGCCCAGTGCCATTGGCGAGCGCCTGCAGCTGCGCGACAACCTGCCGATGATCGGCCCGGCGCCGGACCTGGCGGCCATTGCCGCCCGCGCCGACGACCTGGCGCGCAATGACCGGTTGCCCATGCCGCAGCGCGAAGGCCTGTACCTGCTGACCGGCATGGCTGGCCGAGGAGCGCTCTATGCCGCCATTGGCGCCGAGATGATTGCCGCCCGCGCCTGCGGCGAGCCGGACGTGGTGGATGCGCGACTGGCCGCGGCCGTCTCCCCTGCCCGCTTCATCAAGCGGCGGCTGCAGCGGGCGTGGAGTGGGCGGGGGAAGGATCCGGCCCCGGTGGCGTGAGTGCGCGGGGTGGGTGAAGAACGTGATGGATGAGCATCTGTATATCGGGCATATCCCGGCAATCCTATGGGGGGATGTTTCTTCCAGGGTTTATCTCTATGTGCATGGGCAGGAAGGTAGCAAGGAAGAGGCAGAGGCTTTTGCATCGATTGCAGGTCGTCATGGATTTCAGGTCTTGAGCATTGATTTGCCTGGCCATGGCGAACGAAAGGGAAAGTCGTCTCCCTTGTGTCCATGGGTCGCTGTCTCCGATCTTCAGCGGGTGATGAGATATGCCAAGGGGCGTTGGGGTGAAATTTCCCTGTGTTCAGTCAGTATTGGGGTTTGGCTGAGTATTCTGGCCTTCCAGAGTGAGCGTCTCGAAAGGTGTCTTTTCGTCTCCCCGATCATTGACATGGGGCTGCTTATCCAGAAGATGATGTCACAAGCCGGTGTTTCCCTTGAAAGACTCAGGCGAGAGAAGTTGGTAAAAACGGCTTTCGGGCAAATGCTTTCCTGGGAATATTTTGATTATGCAGTGAAGAACAGGGTTGATCGGTGGGCGGCTGCTACAAGCATTCTCTATCCAGGGAAGGATCATCTTGAAGATCGCTCTGTCGTGGAAGCGTTTTCGTGCGACTTCAACGGCGAGTTGACGGTATGGGACGAGGGTGAGCACTGGTTTCACACAGCGTCGCAACTGGATTTTCTGTATCGTTGGTTTGAAGATAATATTGTTCCGTCTGCATCGCAGGTATAGTGTCTATTTCCATGAACAAGGTATGGAAAAAGCATGACGACGTCATTCCAGACGTGCTGAAAGGTATAGATAATGATTGCATCGCCTGGAAACTCGTTCGTCCGGAGGAGCGTGATCAGGTCCTGGTGGTCTCTGGCTGCCAACTTCTGCAGAGTGGCTTGGGTGACATGTTCTTTGAAAGTACGGATGCCGAAAGAGATTTTTCATGGCTCATCCATACCCAACTCAATGAGACTGAATTGCGGTCGTTGATCGAGCAATCGCTCCGATTCCAGCTGTTTCGTCTCAGGCACCCCTTGATCTCGTTCGAGAAGGCATGGCTGTCCAGCCTGCTGGCCCATGATCCGGACTGCAGGATCTATGCGCGATACGAAGGGGACGATGTGCTTGTGATCTCTTCGTGAATGCCTACGCGCCCAATGGGGGCTATCGGGCGTGTGCGCTGTTGGCGCCCTCGCCTGTTTGCACTTTCGCGCTTGGAGGGCGTGCCCCCACCCCATCAATCACATACCGAGCCGGGCCAAAGGCCATCAGGTCAGACAGTGAAACCAGCGGGTTGAGGATGCGACCCTCGATGGTCATGGTAGCGCTGGGTCCGCCGTCCAGGCGGATGGCGTTGGGAATGCCCAATGCCAGAAAGACGCGGCACAGCTCGTCGACGTGGGTCTGGCCCAGTGAGGTGGAGGAGATGAAGACGCTTCTGCCCTTGCCATCGGTGCCGAAGGCCGACCAGCGGGTGGTCAGGGCGTCCTGGGCGCACTGGCTGTCGCGCACGATGGAGGTGGAGGAGCTGAGCACGACCGGGGTGTCGGGCCAGTCGCTCTGGGCATCCGTCCGCGTGTCCCAGGACGACTGGCGCTGATCAGGGGCGAAGCGGACGACGCGCTTGCGGCCGGCGCCGGAGGCTTGCGGGGGCGCTTTCGTGCCAGGGTCTGGGCGTTGCTGCGCCTGTTGCAGCCGTTCGGGCGTGCGCTGGTGCCAGGTGTTGTCGCCGATGGTCAGCCGTCCAAGTCCGCTGCCCACGTCCAGCCCGCGGGCATAGCCCATGGCCCAGCCGCCCTGCCCTGCGCCAGTACCCGGGTCGCCGTGCCAGAGAAAGCCATTGATCAGGACGGTGAATCCCTTCACCGCTTCCAGGCGGAAAAGCTGCAGCTCGTCAGAAGCTGTGCGAAAGACCAGCTCGGTCTGCATCGGTGCCGCATCGCTGCCTTCGGTGACGGCAATGTGCACGTAGGGTGGCACGAAGCGGCAGCCCTGGGGCAGCGAGATGCCCTGGCGGGCCTGTTCTGCGATCTTCCGTTTCGTCTCAGGGTCGGTCAGGCTGTGCAGGCACGGATCGAGGGAGCGGGATTGGCCGAGGATGCGCTGGACAAGGCTGCTGACGGCCTGTGTGTCGTCGCTCTCGCGCAGCTGGCCGTCGATGATGACGCCGGTGCGGGCCAGCTGAAGTGTCCGGGGGCCGGCGGGTGTCCCGTTGTCGGGCGGATCGGGCATCCACTGCCGGTAGCGCCTCACGTCCTGCGGCTGCAGCGTGAGAGTGGCCGCGCTGTTCAGCGGCAGGTCGGGCACGATGTTGACGAGCGGATAGGCGTCGATGCCCGGATGAACGCCCACGATGAACATCGTGGGCGTGGCCAGTGCGCCGGCTGGCAGCGTCAGGTGTACGCCGTGGCCCAGGTCCTGTTGCAGCGGCTGGGTGGGGTCGTAGAACAGGTAGCCCAGGTCGTTGCGTGCATGCAGGCCGGTGGCCATGACGGCGTCCAGGCATTGTGCCGAGGGCGGGGTCTGGCCGGTGCAGTGGGCCAGCTGACGGCGCAGTGCTGCATCAAGCGGCCGGCCATCCAGGGTGTGAGCAAGGGCCATGTCCTCACCGGCACGCAGGGTGGCTGCGTCGCCGGGGTCAGGCGGCGGGCCGCCGGCTGCTGCCGCTGCCGGCCAGAGGCCCAGCAACGTCAGCAGCAGCGCGGCGGCTCTGGCCCGCAGCCTCATGGCCTTACTGGAACTGCCGGCGCGCGTTGTGCCAGAGGCGCATCCAGGGCGAGTGGTCCAGACCGGATTCCTGCAGCGCACGCGGTTTCCAGGACCACTGGGCCAGGCGGAAGACGCGCTCGGGGTGCGGCATCATGATGGTGGCGCGGCCATCGGCGCTGGCAAAGCCGGTCACGCCCCGCGGCGAGCCGTTGGGGTTGAGCGGGTAGGTCTCGGTGGCGTTGCCCCGGCCGTCGATGTACTGCAGCGCCGGGTTGGCGGCCGCGATGCGGGCAGTCAGCGCCTCGGCCGACAGCGTGCCGTCGGCGCCCTGTGCCTTCACGTCGGAGAAGTCTGCCCGCCCTTCGCCGTGCGAGACGACGATGGGCAGCCGGTCGCCCGCCATGCCGCTCAGCCACAGCGATGGCGAGGACAGGATCTCCACGCTGGCAAAGCGCCCTTCGTACTGCTCGGAGCGGTTGCGCACGAAGCGCGGCCAGCCCTCGGCGCCGGGGATCAGGCCCTTCAGGTGCGAGAGCATCTGGCAGCCGTTGCACACGCCCAGGGTGAGCGTGTCGGGCCGGGCAAAGAAGGCGCCGAAGGCGTCGGAGAGCTGCGGGTTGAACAGGATGGTGCGCGCCCAGCCGGCGCCGGCGCCCAGCACGTCGCCATACGAGAAGCCGCCGCAGGCCACCAGCGCCTGGAACTGCGCCAGGTCGTGGCGACCGGCAATCAGGTCGCTCATGTGCACGTCGTAGGCCTCGAAGCCGGCCAGGTCGAAGGCGGCCGCCATTTCGCGCTGGCTGTTGACGCCCTGCTCGCGCAGGATGGCGACGCGGGGGCGCTGGCCGACGACGGCCGGCGCGGCCGGCATGTCGCGCCAGGCCTGGATGGAGGTGGCGGACAGGCGCACCGACAGGTGGGGCGGCTCATCCTGGGCGGCACCTTCCAGGGCGAAGGCCTCGGCCGTGCAGGCCGGGTCGTCGCGCAGGCTGGCGATGCGGTGGCTGGTCTCGGCCCAGGCCTGCTGCAGCGTGGTGCGTGGCAGGCTGAACAGGCACTTGCCGTCGTTGTGGACCTCGATGGTGTCCTGATCGTTGGGTGTGCCGATGACGTGGGAATGCACCGACAGGCCGTGGGCACGCAGCAGGCCCAGCAGGCGGTCGCGGTTGGCGCGGGTGGTCTGCAGCACGACACCCGGCTCCTCGTTGAAGAGCGCGCGCAGCACGCGTGTCTGGCGAAGTTCCGTCACCTGTTCGGTGCGGATCTTGTAGTCGCCCGCATCGGCCGTGAAGGGGTCGATGGTGAGCATGTCCAGCTGCAGCGACACGCCGCAGTGGCCGGCAAACGCCATCTCGCAGGCGGTGGCAAAGAGCCCGCCGTCGGAACGGTCGTGGTAGGCCAGCAGCAGCCCTTCGGCCTGGGCCTCGCGCACGGCCTGCCAGAGCTTCACGAGCAGTTGCGGGTCGTCCAGGTCGGGAACGGGGTCGCCGTCCCGGCCGGTGATCTGGGCCAGGGCCGAGCCGCCCAGGCGCTGCTTGCCGGCGCCCAGATCCACCAGGATGAAGCTGGTCTGCATCTCGGGGCTGATCTCGGGCGTGAGCGCGCGGCGCACGTCGCTGACCGGGGCGTGGGCGGTGACGATCAGCGACACCGGCGAGCCGACTTCCACGCGCTGTCCGTCGTCACCCTGCCAGCGGGCGCGCATGGAAAGCGAATCCTTGCCCACCGGGATGCTGATGCCCAGCTCGATGCACAGCCGGCTGGCCGCTTCCACGGCGGCGTAGAGGGCGGCGTCCTGCCCGGCGCTGCCGGCATCGGCCATCCAGTTGGCCGACAGCTTGGTCTGACCCAGGTCGTCCGTCACGGCCGACAGCAGGTTGGTCAGGGATTCGGCGATGGCCAGGCGCGAGGCGGCGGCCGAGTCCTGCACGGCCACGGGCGAGCGTTCGCCCATGGAGAGCGCGTCGCCGTGGTGGTTGCGGTAGTCCAGCAGGCCCACGGCGCAGTCGGCCACGGGCACTTGCCACGGGCCCACCATCGGGTCGCGCACCGACAGGCCGCCCACGGTGCGGTCGGCGATGGTGATGAGGAAGCTCTTGCTGGCCACGGCCGGCAGCTGCAGGATCTGCGTGGCCAGGGTGTCCAGGTTCAGCTCGCTCAGGTCCATGCCCGGCAGTTCGGTGCGGGCGGGCGTGGCGCCCTCGCGGCGCAGCTTGGGCGACTTGCCGAACAGCACGCTCATGTCGATGTCGACGGCGGGCGGCTCGCCCGGGGCTGCCAGCTTCAGGTGCTCGGCATCGGTGACGGTGCCGACCACGGCCATCGGGCAGCGCTCGCGGGTGCACAGGGCTTCCAGCTCGGGCAGCCGCTCGGGGGCGATGCCCAGCACGTAGCGTTCCTGCGATTCGTTGCACCAGATTTCGGCCGGCGACATGCCGCTTTCGGCCACGGGGATGCGGCTCAGGTCGAAGTCCGCGCCCTTGTCGGCGTCATGGGCCAGTTCGGGGAAGGCGTTGGACAGGCCACCCGCGCCCACGTCGTGGATGGAGAGGATGGGGTTGTTGTCGCCCATGGCGCGGCAGGCGTTGATCACTTCCTGCACACGGCGCTCCATCTCGGGGTTGGCGCGCTGCACCGAGGCGAAGTCCAGCTCGGCGGCATTGCTGCCCACGCCCATGCTGGAGGCGGCCCCGCCGCCCAGGCCGATGCGCATGCCCGGGCCGCCCAGCTGCACGAGCAGCGTGCCGGCCGGCAGCGGCAGCTTGTGCTGGTGGCGGGCATCCACCGAGCCCACGCCGCCGGCGATCATGATGGGCTTGTGATAGCCCCAGCCGGTGTGCGGGCCGTCGGCCGCCGCCTGCGAGAGCGGGGTCTCGAAGGTGCGGAAGTAGCCCAGCAGGTTCGGGCGGCCGAATTCGTTGTTGAAGGCGGCCCCGCCCAGCGGGCCCTCGATCATGATGGACAGCGGGGTGGCCAGGGTGGGCGGCCGGCCGTTGGCGGCCTCCCAGGGGTGTTCCCAGCCGGGAATGCGCAGGTTGGAGACGGTGAAGCCGGTGAGGCCGTAGCGCGGCGTGCCGCCCCGGCCGGTGGCGCCTTCGTCACGGATCTCGCCGCCACTGCCGGTGGCTGCGCCCGGGTGGGGGGCAATGGCCGTGGGGTGGTTGTGGGTCTCGACCTTCAGCAGGCGATGCACGGGCTCTTCGGACCAGCGATAGCGGCCGGTGGCCGGGTCCACGTTCCAGGCGGCCAGCGTGCCGCCTTCCAGGATGGCGGCGTTGTCGGAATAGGCCACCACCGTGCCCTGCGGGTGGGCCTTGTGGGTCTCGCGGATCATGCCGAACAGCGAGCGTTCCTGCGGCTGGCCGTCGATGATGAAGTCGGCGTTGAAGATCTTGTGGCGGCAGTGCTCGGAGTTGGCCTGCGCGAACATCATCAGCTCGACATCGGTGGGGTCGCGTCCCAGCTCGCCATAGACGCGGGCCAAGTAGTCGATCTCGTCGGCCGACAGCGCCAGGCCCAGCCGGGTGTTGGCTGCGCGCAGTGCGGCGGCGGCATCGTCGCCCAGCGGCACGGTGGCCAGGGGGACAGGGGCATGGGGCGCAAAGAGCCGGGCCGGATCCGGTGCGGTGGTGAACCAGCTCTCGGTCATCGGGTCATGCAGGCAGGCGGCCAGCAGGGCAAGCTTCGCCTCGGGATAGTCCTGGGCCTTGCTGCCGCCCAGCAGGCCGTGCCGAAAGCCCAGCTTCCAGCGGATGCCGCGCTCGATGCGCGTGACATCGGCAAAGCCGGCATGGTGCAGGATGTCGATGGCCTTGGAGGACCAGGGCGAGAGCGTGCCCTGACGGGCCGTGACCCAGAGGGAGCGCTGATGCTTGCCGTCGGGGGCATCGGGCAGCGGGTGCTCGTCCACCAGCAGCTGCAGGCGGGCCAGCCGCTCGCCGGTCAGGGTGCCATCCGGCCCCGGGGCCGAAACCTCCAGCGGGTAGAACCATTCGGCATCGAGGGTCTCGATGGCATCGTCGATGGCCTGCAGTTTCTGCAGCAGTGCCTGGGCGCGGAAGGGGCTCAGTGCATGCCCACCGGGCAGCGTTGGATAGGTCGGGGTGCTCATGGCCATGAAGGTCCGGATCGGGGGTCTGCGTCGGGAATGAACAGGCCGGCGGCAAGGCGGGTTGCCCCGTGCGGAGGCGTGTTCCAGGGGGTGATTATAGGAAAGCCTGAAGGGGTTCCCTGCCCTGCCATGCAGGGCTTTTCTGCGTTGCGCCGGATGCCGCGGCACGGCCGTGTCGCGAAAGGGCACATGGGATGCCTGATTTCCCGGGCCGGGGTAGTATCGGTGCTATTCGATTCCGATTTCGATTTTTCACCCCTAAGGAGACATCATCCATGTCTAACCTGTCGTATCTCAAGCCGCAACCCGGCAGCCCCTGGGATACCTATCTGGCGCAGGTGGACCAGGTCACGCCTCACCTTGGCCCGCTGGCCAAGTGGGTCGAGACGCTGAAAAAGCCCAAGCGCGCCCTGATCGTCGATGTGCCGATCGAGCTGGACAACGGCACGGTGGCCCATTTCGAGGGATACCGCGTGCAGCACAACGTCTCGCGCGGGCCCGGCAAGGGCGGTGTGCGCTACCACCCGGACGTGACGCTGGAAGAGGTGATGGCGCTCTCGGCATGGATGACGATCAAGAACGCGGCCGTCAACATCCCCTACGGCGGCGCCAAGGGCGGCATCCGGGTCGATCCGAAGAAGCTGTCGCCCAATGAGCTGGAAAAGCTCACCCGGCGCTACACCAGCGAGATCGGCGTGATCATCGGGCCGACCAAGGACATCCCGGCACCGGACGTGAACACCAACGGCCAGATCATGGCCTGGATGATGGACACCTATTCGGCCAACCAGGGGGCCACCGTCACCGGCGTCGTCACCGGCAAGCCGATCGAACTGGGCGGCTCGCTGGGTCGCGTCAAGGCCACCGGCCGCGGCGTGTTCCTCACCACCCGTGAGGCTGCCCGCAACATGGGCCTGGCCCTGGATGGCGCGCGCGTCATCGTGCAGGGCTTCGGCAACGTGGGTGGCGTCGCCGCCGAACTGCTGGCCCAGGCCGGCGCCAAGGTGGTGGCCATTCAGGACCACACCGGTTCGGTGAAGAACGACAAGGGCCTGGACGTCCCTGCCCTGCAGGCGCATGCCCGCAAGACTGGCGGCGTGAAGGGCTTTGCCGAGGCCGAGGCGATCGATGACGAGGACTTCTGGGGTCTGCCTTGCGACATCCTGGTGCCGGCGGCACTGGAAGGTCAGGTCGACGACAAGCGCGCCGAGCGCGTCAAGGCCAAACTGGTGGTCGAGGGCGCCAACGGCCCGGTCACCAAGGCCGGTGACAAGGTGTTTGCCGACCGCGGCATCACCCTGGTGCCGGACGTGATCGCCAACTCGGGCGGCGTGATCGTCTCGTACTTCGAGTGGGTGCAGGACTTCTCCAGCTTCTTCTGGGGCGAGGACGAGATCAACCTGCGTCTGGAAGCCATCCAGCTCAGTGCTTTCCGCGACATCCAGCGGATCGCGGCCGAGAAGAAGGTGTCGCTGCGCACGGCGGCCTACATCATTGCCTGCCAGCGGGTGCTGCAGGCCCGTGCCGAGCGCGGTCTGTACCCATGATCATCGGCCGTTGACGGCTGGCCGGGGCGTTCGCCCCGGTGCCTTCACCCGATGAAGAAAGCCCCTCGCAGGAGGGGCTTTTCTTTCTTTGTGGTGCTCCCCTTTTGGGGGACTTCCCTTGTGAGGGGCGTTCCTGGTGCTGGGGCCTTTCTTTTTGGTGGGGCGTTTTCTGGTGCGGCAGGCAGGGGGTCAGGACTCCAGCCGTTCCAGGCGTTCCGTCAGTGCGGCCACCTGTCGTTCCAGATCATCCACGCGCAGCTGCAGGATCTGCAGGGCTTCGGCGTCGGCCGGGTTGGCAGGCGGCTGGCTCGGGGCGTCGTGCGCGGTGGTGCTGCTCTGCGCCACCGTGGCGGTGCCGGCCGGCTCGGACAGGCAGTGCCGCCAGCGGGCCTCGCGCTCGCCGGGCTGGCGCGGCATCAGCTCCACCAGGGCGCCGGCCGTGCGCTCGGCCATCTCCTGCAGATAGGCTTCCACCGATGAGGTATCGGCAAACTTCGCCTGGCGTTCCACGTGCGCGCGCAGCCCGGCTGCCGTCTGCGGGCCGCGCAGCATCAGGACCGACAGCAGCGCTGCCGCCTCGGACGGAATGCCCAGCACGCGCGGCAGGTTATGTTCATAGCGCGTCACCCGCCCGCCACTGCTCTCGATGACCAGCGACAGGCTGCGCAGCGTCTCCAGCGCGTTCAGCAGCTCGGTTTCGTTCAGGTTCATGACCGGATCGCGGTTGCTGCGCTGGTTGCAGCCGGCCAGCAGGGCATTCAGCGACATCGGATAGCTGTCGGGAACGGTCTTTTCCTTTTCCAGCAGCACCGCCAGGGCGCGGGCGGCGTGGGCATCCAGTCGGGGCAACGAGGGGGAATCCGTCATGGGCGAGGTCCTTGTCGTGGGGGCGTGGGGGTTGCGGAAAGGCCGGATGGGCATCGTCCGAAGGCTGTCGATGATAACCGGCTGCCTGCGGGATGGGCTCCCGGCGCATGGGAAACAGGAGGTTGCCGAGGCCGTCTGTGGGGGCTGCATGGGCAGGGATCTTGCGAGGGGTGATGGAAGCTGATGGAGACATCGACCGGGTGGCATACTGTCAACATCAAGACAAGCTGCTTCGGAACCATGAAAACCCGTTCGATCACCGCGGCGGTTCGCCCGGCCCTTTCGCAGAGCCCCGCCTGGGTGCTGGACCTGGCCACCATCCGCCGCCTGGAAGGCCGCTGGCTGGACGAGACGGCGCCCGGCGAACTGATGGCCTGTGCCGGTGCGGCCGTGGCCCGGGTGGCGATGGCCATGTGGAAGAACCTGCCGGCGCACGCACCGGTGATCCTGCTGGTGGGACCGGGCAACAATGGCGGCGATGCGCTGGTGGCCGGACGCATCCTGCGTCGTGCAGGGCTGGCCGTGTGGGCCGCCGGCATGCCGGGGCTGGACACCACGCCCCCGGAGGCCGAGGATGCGCGCGCCGCCTGGGAAGCCTGGCGGGCTGACGGCCAGGTCATTCACGGCTTCGAGCAGGTGGCCGACTGGCTGTGGCCGGACGGTGACGCCCCGGATGACGAACAGGACGACGATGACGGCGACGTGCCTCCGGCCGAGCCTGCGCTGATCATCGACGGGCTCTTCGGCATTGGCCTGGCCCGTCCGCTGGCGGGACGCGTGGCTGAGCTGGTCCGCCTGGTGAACCGCGCCCGGGTGCCGGTGCTGGCCATCGATGTGCCCAGCGGGCTGGATGCAGACCGTGGCGCACCGGTGGGTGATGCTGAGGCTCCTGTCATGCAGGCACGCCAGACGGTGACGATGATTGCCGACAAGCCGGGGCTGCACACGGGGGCGGGCCTGCGGCATGCGGGCCGCGTCTGGGTGGCACCGCTGTCCGACCTGCCGCTGGAAGCGGAGCTGGCCGCGCTGGAGGCGGCGGACGGCCCTGCCGATGCGGGCGAATGGCGCGATGTGCCGACCGAGGCCGAGGCTGAAACGGATCCGGATGACGGCCACGACGTCGACGATTCCGGCATGGACGACGCCGATGCGGATGCCCCCTGCCCGGCCGATGAAGACAGCTTCCCGCATGACCTGCCGGGCGTGTTGCTGACGGCTCCCCTGGCTGCGGCGCTTTTGCCTGCCCGCGCGCGTGATGCCCACAAGGGCAATGGCGGTGACGTGCTGGTGGTGGGCGGCCGGCTGGGCATGGCGGGTGCGGCCCGGCTGGCTGCGCAGGGCGCAGCCGGGGCTGGCGCCGGGCGGGTGTGGATTGCCGTCGAGGAAGAGGATTGCCCGCAGACAGGGGCGACGGAGGAGTCCGGATCGCCGCGGCCGGAAGACGATGCCGAGGATAAGCAGGCGCTGGTGGCAGACGCAGGCACCCGGGACGCGGACGCATCAGTTGCAGCGCCGGAGGACGAGGCCGACGACGAAGCGGAAACCCCGCTGGACGCATCCGGCAAGGCGCGGCAGCCGGTGGACCCGCTTCACCCGGAAATCATGCGCTTCGTGTGGGACGCCGATGCCGCCTTGCCGGGGGCTGCACCCGTCCTGGTGGTGGGCTGCGGTCTGGGGCAGGACGAGACGGCGCAACAGTGGCTGGAGCATGCGCTGGCCAGCCAGGCGCCGCTGGTGATCGATGCCGACGCGCTGGGTCTGCTGACCGAGGCGCCGGAGGCACCCTGCAGCATTCTCACGCCGCATCCGCTGGAGGCCGCGCGCCTTCTGGGGGTGTCGGTGGCCGATGTCCAGGCAGACCGGCCGGCCTGCGCCCGTGCACTGGCTGCGCGTTTCGAGGCCGTGGCCGTGCTGAAAGGCGCTGGCACTGTGGTGGCGGCACCGGATGGTCGCCTGGCGATCAACACCAGCGGTCATCCGGTCCTGGCCACGGCAGGAACGGGCGATGTGCTGGCAGGGACCATTGCCGCCCTGCTGGCCGGCCTGCTGCGCGCAGGCTGCCCGCCCGATGAGGCCGCCTGGCAGGCCGCCTGTGCCGGTGTCTGGCTGCATGGCCGCGCCGGCGAGTGCCTGGCGCGCCGTCAGGGCCCGCGCGGCGTGCCGGCCGGGGCGCTGCCGGGGCAGTATCCGGGCATCATGGGCCGCCTGTCGATCCCCACTTCCAGGAGGGTTTGATCGTGAACGACATGGAGCGCATCCATCACCAGTGGCATGAATACGCCAAGGGGCGCGACACGGCGGCGTTGATCGGGCTCTATGCCGAAGACGCCGTGTTCGAGAGCCCGCTGGTGCCGGTGATCATGGGGACCGACAGCGGTGTGCTGCGCGGACGGCAACAGATTCTGGCCTTCCTGGAAGAAGGCACCCGTCGGCGCCCGAACGAACTGGTACGCTGGTACCGCACCGGTCAGTATCTGGTGGCGGGGGACACGCTTGTATGGGAGTACCCGCGTCAGACGCCCGAGGGCGACCAGGTGGATATCCTGGAGCTGATGCAGGTCCGCGATGGACTGATCAGCCACCACCGCATCTACTGGGGATGGTTTGGCACGCAGATGCTGATTGCTTCGGCCATGAGCAAGGCAGACGCGCGATCTTCCTGAAAGCTTCGTGAGCCAGGGGGCCCCGACAACTTCGAGCCAGCCTGGGGGTGCTCCGGATGTCGAACGGCGCGCAGTGCGCCGTCAGCCGGCCTTTAGGGATCCTCTGAACAAGTCCCCGCGGCCGTCACATCCCCGTAACGGGCGCATGACTGCGTTGCCATTTGCTGTCAATAGCGCCGCTATTGACAGCAAATGTCGCCTTGTCCTGCATCCCGTTCCGTGGCGCGCCGGTTCGCGGGACTTATTCAGAGGATCCTTAGGCGTCCCCGTTCGATTTCAAGCCGTCGGCCGCAGCGGGCGGCCAGGCGCGGGTCGTGCGTGACCAGGATCAGCGTGGCGCCGAAGTCGCGGTTCATCTCGAACAGCAGGTCGATGACGCGCTCGCCGGTGGCGTGATCGAGGCTGCCGGTGGGTTCGTCGGCAAACAGCAGCCGGGGAGAGGACGCAAAGGCACGGGCCAGGGCCACGCGCTGCTGCTCGCCGCCCGACAGGGTGCGCGGATAGTGTCCGGCCCGCTCGGCCAGCCCCACGCGAGCCAGCAGCTCTCGGGCGATGCGATGGGCTTCCGGGTGGGCGGCCAGCTCCAGGGGCAGCATGACGTTTTCCAGAGCCGTCATGGCCGGCAGCAGCTGGAAGGACTGGAAGACGAAGCCCACCTGCTCCGCCCGCCAGTGGGCGCGCTGCTCTTCGTCCCAGGCGAACAGCGACTGGCCGTCCACCTGCACGTCGCCTCCGGTGGGCAGGTCCAGCCCGGCCAGCAGACCCAGCAGCGTGGACTTGCCCGAGCCCGAGGCGCCGATGATGGCGACGGTCTCGCCGGCCTGCACGTCGAAGCTCACGTCGTCGAGGATCGTCAGCATGCGTCCGCTATCTGGTACGCTCTTGCTCAGGTTCTGGACTTGGATGAGGGGCATGAGAACAGTGGCGCCACGACGTGGCCAGGCAGGACGGGATGAATGCGGTTGCCGGCAGGGCACGGCACCGGATGCAATGGTAACGGCTAACCCGCAGCGGCGGCAGGTGCTGTCATGGATGGCCGCGCCGGCGCTGCTGGCTGCCCTGTCCTGGCAGGCAGCCGGTGCGGCAGACACGACAGAAAGCCCCGTGCTGATGGTGCTGGGTGACAGCCTGTCGGCCGAATACGGCCTGTCGCGGGGCGAAGGATGGGTGGCGCTGCTGGAGAAGCGTCTGGCCGGCGATGCCGCCCTGTCGCGCTGGAAGGTGGTCAACGCCAGCATCAGCGGCGAGACCACGGCAGGTGGCCTGGCCCGGCTGCCGCAGCTGTTGCAGCAGCACCGTCCGGCGCTGGTGGTTATCGAGCTGGGCGGCAATGACGCGCTGCGCGGCCTGCCGCTGAAGGCCTCCACCGACAACCTGCGGCAGATGGTGGACGCCGTGCAGAAGGCCGGCGGACGCGCCGTGCTGGTGGGCATGCAGGTGCCGCCCAACTACGGGCCGGCCTACGCGCGGCAGTTCGAGCGGATGTTCCGCAAGGTGGCCGACGAGAGCCAAAGCCCCCTGGTGCCCTTCCTGCTGGAAGGCTTTGGCGATGATCCGGCCTGGTTCCAGCCCGATGGCATTCACCCGCAGGCGCGGGCGCATCCGCGCATGCTGGAGACTGTCTGGGCGGTGCTGAAAGACGCGATGTGACGTGGTGCCCGAGGCCGGGATCGAACCGGCATGACCGAAGTCGAGGGATTTTAAGTCCCTTGTGTCTACCAGTTTCACCACTCGGGCAGCACGCCCTGCATTACACCACACTCCAGGGCCGGCAGCGAAGCATCGGCATGCGCCGCCGGCCGCCGTGAAGTGGCGGGAGTCGCCTCAGAATGCCCCGTCGATGTCGGTGACGCCGACCAGCTTGTGGTTGACGAACTCCTTCAGGCCCAGGCCGATCAGCTCGCGGCCATAGCCCGAACGGCGTATTCCGCCAAATGGCAGGTCAGCCTTCACCGCCGTGGGATGGTTGATGTAGACCATGCCGGTGGAGATCTGCGCGGCCACCCGCTTGCCGCGCTCGATGTCCTGCGTGAACACCGAGCCGCCCAGGCCGAACGGCGAGTCGTTGGCCAGCCGGATGGCCTCGTCCTCGTCCTTCACCTTGAAGATCATTGACACCGGGCCGAAGAACTCGTGGTGGTAGACCGGGTTTCCGGGCTTCACCCCGGTGAGCAGCACCGGTCGCACGAAGGCGCCCTGCCTGGGCACCTCGGCCCCGATCACGGTGGCCGTGGCGCCGTGGGCCACGGCTTCATCGATCCAGCGGCGCACGTCGTCGGCCGCCTGTTGCGACGACAGCGGGGCCAGCGTGGTGGACGCCTCCATCGGATCGCCTGACTTCAGCTGCGCCACACCCTCGGTGTAGCGCCGGACGAACTCGTCATGAATCGATTCATGCACGATGATGCGCTTGGACGAGCAGCAGACCTGCCCCCCGTTCCAGTGACGCCCGAAAACGGCCCACTTCACCGCCTTGTCCAGATCGGCGTCGTCCAGCACGATGAAGGCATCCGAACCGCCCAGCTCCATCGTGGATTTCTTCAGCGCCCTGCCCGCCTGGGCCGCCACCAGGGCGCCGGCCCCTTCGGAACCCGTCAGGGCCACGCCCTGCACGCGCGGGTCGTTGATGATCGTCTCGATCTGGCCACGGGTGGCGTACAGGTTCTGGAAGCACCCTGCCGGCAACCCCGTCTCCTGCATCAGCTTCTCGAAGGCGGCGGCCGACTGCGGCACGTTGGAGGCATGCTTCAGGAGGATGACGTTGCCCGCGGCCAGCTGCGGCGCCATGATGCGGGCAATCTGGTAGTACGGGAAGTTCCAGGGCTCGATGGCCAGGATGATGCCCAGCGGCTCGTGGACCAGCTGGGCCTCGGACACGACAGGATCCTCGCAGGGCAGCGGCTGCGGGGCCAGCTGCGCCTCGGCATGCTTCACGTAGTATTCCAGGATGGCCGCCGACAGTTCCACCTCGGCCTCGGCCTCGGCCAGCAGCTTGCCCATCTCGGTGGTGAGAAGTTTCGCGTATTCGGTACGCTTGGCGCGCAGCAGGTCGGCTGCCTTCTGCAGGAACGTCACCCGTTCGCTGACGGGCTTCAGGCGCCACTGCTGGAAGGCGGTGTGGCCACGTTCCAGGGCCTGGGCCACTTCGGCATCGGTGGCGTCGGGAAAGGTCTTCAGGATCTCGCCGGTATAGGGGTTGGTCGTCTGATAGGCCATGGTGTGTCTCCTTCGTGCTGTCGTTCAGGATGCTCCGTGGGCTCTGTCGATGAAGGACGACGAGAGGGGCACGGATCTTCCGAGTGTAGGAGTCCGTGCCGGCATGGGGCGAAGTGTCGCACCCGGGATCAAGGTCTCTTTCGGGAGCGGGTCTTTTCCGGGAGGATCATCGGGCGCAGGGATAGGGGGATAGGGCGAAGAAAACGAAAAGACCGCCAACAGCGTGCGCTGGGCGGCCTTTGAAAAACTGGAGCGGGAAACGAGTCTCGAACTCGCGACCTCAACCTTGGCAAGGTTGCGCTCTACCAACTGAGCTATTCCCGCATCGACGAGAATCAGGATTATAGAGATATTTCGGAAACTTGCAAGTCCTGGTTTTGAAGATTGTTAAATCTGGCTATTTGCCTTCCGGTATCACCCCTGAACTGATGGGCTGGGCCGTCTCAGCCTCTGCCCCGAGGGCTGTTCACAGGGGCGTTCATCACCCCTGTCACCCTGGGTTCACCGCCCTGCCCCCTGGCCGTTCACCGACCCGCCACCCGCATCGTCCGGTCCGGCCGGACGACCAGGTAGAGCAGCAGCGCCGTCAGTGCACCCAGCGTGTCGGCCAGCATGTCCTTCTGGGCGTCCCAGATGTCGCCCTGCGAGCCCAGGAACTCGATGCCGGCATTTCCGCCGTCGATGACGGCGTACTGCCACTCGATGATCTCATAGGCAGCGGCCACGCTCATGATGAAGAAGAGCGAGAAGAAGAAGGCCACGCCCATGCCGCAGAGCCGGCGGCGCAGCAGCCATTCGGCCATGGGGTAGCTGTAGAGGCCGATGATGAAGTGGGCCACGCGGTCGAAGTGGTTGCGCGATTCGCCCAGCAGCGGCGACAGCAGCCGGTTGCCCCATTCGAAGGGCACGTTGGCGAAGGTGTAGTGCGCGCCCACCAGGTGCAGCAGCATCCAGCCGCTCATCAGGGCATAGGCCAGGTTGCTGAAGCGGAACCAGCGCGCGCTGACCAGCAGCACACCGTACACGATGAAGATGGGCGTGACCTCGGCCCACCAGACGGCACGGTCGGTCGGGGCGATGCCCGACCAGAGGGCGACGGCCGCAACGGCGGCGGCCAGCAACGGGGCGAATGTCTGGCGGATCTTCATGGGGGATCTCGACAAGGCGTTGCCCTATGGTGCCAGAAGGAACCGGCACGGCCCGTGGCGTGATTCACACAAGGCCGCTTCTTTCCCTGTACGCTGTACGGTGAACGTGATGCCAGGGACGGCTGGCATGCGGATGTCCCGAAGGACGTTCGTGATGCAGCCGTCTGGCCGGATGCCTGCTGACCTCAGGCGGCGTCGGTACTGCTTTCCTGGGCCACGTAGGCCCAGGCGCTGCCGCCGCTGGCCAGCGGGGCCAGGACGCGGCGATAGTCGCTCACCTCGTACTTGTCGGCCTGGGCCAGTTCCTCGGGCGTGATGAGGAAGACGGTGCCCGAGACCTTGTCGGCCGGGTTGCCGGTGGCCAGCAGGATGGGATGATGGGTCTTGCCACTGAGTTTCACGACGTCCGGATCGCGGATGGCCAGCATCTCCTGCCGGAAGCCGACGAGGCTGTCGGCCTGCCCTTGCAGCAGCCGGCCGAAGGTGGCGGTCTGCACCTCGGGCAGTTGCAGTGTGCCGTATGAGAAAAGTCGTTCCATCAGGATCTTCCGGAAAGTGGTGAACTGGGGGTGATGGTACTGCCGGGGAAAGCAAGGGAAATGATGAAGGCCTGCAGCTGGTCGGTCAGGCTGGTGTCGCCACTGTTGATGGCATGGACCTCGGACATGTGGGTGTGGCCCAGCAGCCGGTAGAAAGGCGTCGGCTGTCCGGCGGCCTGCAGTGCGTCGTGCAGCAGCCGGGACTGCTGCAGGAACTCGGGGCCTTCGATCTCGGCGCAGAAGAGCAGCATCGGCACCCTGGCCTGCTCCAGGCCCGGCAAGGCCGAACGTTCGGCGTAGCGGGTGCTGTCGTGGCCGAAATACGCCTGCAGCGGGGGTGTCATCTCGGCCGTCCGTGTGTCGAAAAGGCCCGAGACGAGCACCGCTCCGATAACGCCGGGACCGTCGCCGGCATGGAAGCGCGGATGGGCCAGGTACAGCGCCACGTGAGCGGCGCCGGCAGAATGGCCCATCAGGATGATGCGCGTGGGGTCGCCTGCGTAATGTGCGGCATGGGCACGGATCCAGCCGATGGCGGCGGCCAGGTCTTCCTGGGCCGCAGGCCAGGGATGGCCGGGGGCCAGCCGATAGGTGATGTTGATGCCGATGCAGCCGGCGCCAACGGCCCACAGGGCGATGTTGTCGTAGAAGGCGCTGTCGCCATGGCGCTTGTCGCCGGCCACGAAGCCGCCGCCGTGCACGAAGACCAGTACCGGCCTCGGCGTGGCAGGCATCGTGTGTCCGTCGGTCGGGGCCGGTGCGAACACGTCCAGCCGATGGCGTTCGTCGGGGCCATAGGCCAGGTCGCGCGTGACCCGGACGCCCTCATAGGGTTCGGTGCGTTGCAGGGGTTCGTACAGGGCGGCGGTGGCCAGAGGCTCGATGGCAGTGCCCAGTTCCTGCAGTGCTTTCCGGATGTCGGAGGGGATGGTGGCGGAAATGTCCTGGGGAAAGGCGGTCATGGTGTTCTCCGAAAGGTGTGGTGCTCCGAGAGGGGGACGAACGGATTCCGTGTGGGTTGTCCATGCCTGTCAGCCCACCAGAAAGGCCCGTGTCGACCCATAGGTCCGGTCTTGCCGGGGGCGGATCGTTTCCTTTCAGGGAAAGTATCTTTCCAGGTGCCGTACATAGTGCGCCGTGCCCTCCTCCACTGCCTGGCGGGCGGCGGCGTCATAGCTGGCGTTGCTGTCGATGCCGTGGAAGACGAAGAGGGGTTGCCAGTCGGCACCGCAGTATTCGAACGCCAGCCGGAAAGACAGCAGGGCTTCGGCCACGGTATGGCCGATGGCGCCGCCGGCCTGGTAATCGTTGGCGGGGGTACCTGCCGAGACGGCGATGCCGACCTTCCTGCCCTTGAGGGCGTGGCCGGTGGAACCATAGGCCCAGCCGTAGGTCAGCACCTCGTCCTGCCATTGCTTGAGCAGCGGCGGGCTGCTGAACCAGTACACGGGAAACTGCAGGACGAGGTGTGCATGGGATTCCACCAGGGCCTGTTCGCGCTGCACGTCGATACGACTGTCCGGACAGGCCCGGTACAGGTCGTGCACGGTGAAGCGTTCGGGAGATCCGCTCAGCTCGTCGGCCCAGCGGCGGTTGATGGTGGAATGTGCCAGGTCCGGGTGGGCCAGCAGGATCAGGATCTTGTTCATGGCGTGTCCTCGTCTGGATGCGCTGCAGCATACAATTCCTGGAAGGGCATGAACAGTACGCACTTTCATGCCAGATACTTTCCCGAAGGTAAGTGTTCCATGCTGAATACCCCCTGCCGGGCCGGTATCCAGTCCGTCGAGGATACCGGCTTCGGCTATACGCTTTCGCTCATCGGCGGCAAGTACAAGATGGTGGTGATGTTCTGGCTGAACCGGAACACGACACTGCGCTTCAACGAGATGAAGCGACGGATCGGCTCGATCAGCTACAAGACGCTGGCCAGCACGCTGAAGGAGATGGAGCGTGACGGGCTGGTGGTGCGCACCGAGTATCCGCAGGTGCCACCGAAGGTGGAATACGCGCTGAGCGGGCGTGGGCGCTCGCTGATTCCCATTCTGGGCGCGATGTGCGACTGGGGCAATGCCCATCGGCCGAGCGACGATGCCTGTCGGTGAGATGGAGCAATGCAATCGTCAAGCCTTTGCAATCTGCCCATGTCATGCCACTTTTTATAGCAGGGTGGGTACATTTCTGGCAGTATTGGCGGTTTGAGGGCATGCCATCACAGTAGAATCAGTGCTTGGCCCCGGCGGGGCTTCAGGGGGAAGGCAACGTTCAGTGTGTGTGCCCGGCCACGAGATTTCCAGCCAGATGATGAGGTCGACCGACCATGCAAGAGGAGGATGAATTGGCCGAGCGTTCCCTGCCAAATGATGGCAACCGTCCGGGGGGCAAGCGGCGTTATCTGCCCGCTGCCGAGCGCAAGCGCGAGATCCTGGAGGCCGCCGTCGAGGAGTTCTCGATCGGAGGGTTTGCCGCCACGTCGCTGGAGCGCATCGCCGTGCGCGCGGGCATCTCCAAGTCGGGCATCTATGCCCATTACGGCAGCAAGGAAGAAGTCTTCGAGGGCATGCTGAACATGCTGCTGGTTCCCTGGGAGGGCCACCACTGCGAAGCGCTGCTTGAAGGTGAGGCGGCGACCTCGCTGTCCGACCTGCTGGACTGCTATCTGGACCGCATCTATTCCCAGCTGAGCGACCCGCGTGCGGTTGCGGCCTTCCGGCTGCTGATGACCGAAAGCGGGCGCATTCCCGATGTGGTGCAGCAATGGGCTCGGCGGATGCTGGAGCGCAGTCTCTTCGGTGATCGCCGCTTCCTGGATCTCTGCATCGAGAAGGGCCTGATCCGTGGCGACTTCAGCAACGAGGACTATTTCTTCGGAACGATGCCCGGTGCGCTGTGGCTGATGCAGCAGGTCCTGTTCGGTGCCGGCGATGGTGCGCCGGTTTCACAGGCGCGGCTCCGTGCCCTGCACAAGCGGTTGCTGATGGAAGTGCTGGCGCCGGTGAGCCCTGCGCAAGCGGGCTGAAGGCAAGCGCCTGATCGTTTCATTTTTGCGACACGACATTTTTTTGCTCGGACGCTTGCACACCGCATCTTTTTTGTGCCATAATTTCATCTCTTCGCGGGAATAGCTCAGTTGGTAGAGCGCAACCTTGCCAAGGTTGAGGTCGCGAGTTCGAGACTCGTTTCCCGCTCCAGTTTTTCGAAGGCCGCCCAGCTCATGCTGTTGGCGGCCTTTCTGTTTTCTGGCTCTGGCTCTGGCTCTGGCTCTGGCTCTGGCTCTGGCGATCGGCTTTCGCCTTACGCCCCCACGTGCAGCAGATGCGTGCCGTCCGCGGCGTGGATGTCTGCCATCGGGCTGGGGTCCAGTCGCAGGGCAACGTTCAGTCGCTGCCCTTCCCGGCCGTTGACGTCGTAGACGTAGGTGCGATTTTCCACCTGGATGGGCGTGGTGGTGGCATTCGCCAGCCAGGGGTTGCGGCGGCGCAGCCCGATCAGGTCATGATGAATCTGGCGCATGGGTTCGCCCAGGGGGGATAGCGCCGCCGGCGTGTCGGGAAAGGCGGGGCGCACTTCGTCGTCGCCCCCTTCCCTGTCGGTCTTGATGCCCTGGAAGGCCTGTTCGTCGCCGTAGTAGATGGACGGGATGCCCCCCACGGTGAAGAGGATGGTGGCGGCCAGGGCGGCCTTGTCATTGCCGATGCGGCTGGCAATGCGGGTGACATCGTGGTTGCCGATGAAGGTCATCGGCACGAAGCTGGCCAGAAAGTCGTTGTGGCGCTTCAGACACCAGTCCAGCTCGAAGAAGTTGCCCTCCAGCGGCGCGCTCCAGGCGGCCTTCCACAACTCGTACTGGGTGACGGCATCCATGCCGGAGCGTCGCACGATGTCCGGATAGTCGCCGTGTATGACCTCGCCGACGATCCAGGTGTCGGGGAATTCGGCGCGCACGCGTGGCAGCACCTGGGCCCAGAATTCGGGCTTGACGGCATAGGCGGCATCCAGACGCCAAGCCGAGGCGCCGCGCCGCAGCCAGTGGCACATGACATCGACCACCCGATCGACGACGGCAGGGGCGTCGTGATTGAGGGCGGGTAGCGCCTGGTGGCCCTCGAAGTCGTCGTAATGGACGCCGGCTTCGGTGCGGTGGATGCGGAACAGGGCCTCGGCGGCGGGGTCGTTGCCCGTCAGCGCGGCCTGAAAGCGTGGATGCCCGACGCCCACATGGTTGAACACGCCATCGAGCATCAGATGGATGCCGCGTTCCTGGCAGGCGCGGGCCAGATGGTCGAAGGTGGCGTCGTCACCCAGCCGGCTGTCGATGCGGTAGAAATCCAGTGTGTCGTAGCCGTGGCTTTCGGACTGGAAGATGGGCCCCAGGGCTAGGCCATTGGCACCCAGTTCGATCAGGTAGTCGAGCCACGGCAACAGGCGGTCCAGCCGGGGGGACAGCGCCCGTTCCTCGGGCGTGGGGCGTATGGGGGCCCCGGCAAAGCCCAGGGGATAGACATGCCACCAGATGGTGTGGTCGATCCAGCGGGACATGGTGCCTCCTCCCTGAAGGTGGGCCGTGGGGCTCACGACTTTTCAGTCAGATCCGGCTGGCAGGGCTTTCCGGAATGCCGGGGTGTGTTTGCCCTGCCCTGTCAGCGGATCCTCAGCTTCCTGCCCACAGCAGCACGGCCAGCAGCTGCGGCAGGATGATGCGCATGAACATCACCAGCGGGTAGACGGTGGCATAGGCCAGCGCGGGGGCGCCGCTGTCTTCCTTGATGCCGTTGGCAAAGGCCAGCGCCGGGGGATCGGTCATGGCGCCGGACAGCAGGCCGCAGAGCGTCAGGTAGTTCATCTTGCCCACGCCGCGAGCCAGCATGCCCACGACCAGCAGCGGCACGATGGTGATGATGGCGCCATAGCCCAGCCAGGACACGCCGTCCTGACTGAGCAGCGTGTGGAAGAAGTGGCCGCCGGCCTTGATGCCCACCACGGCCAGGAACAGCACGATGCCGATCTCGCGCAGCGCCAGGTTGGCGCTGGGCGGCATGAACCAGTAGAGCTTGCCCAGGCTGCCGATGCGGGCCAGGATGATGGCCACGACCAGCGGGCCGCCGGCCAGGCCGAGCTTGAGCGCCACCGGAAGCCCCGGCACGTAGAGGGGGATGGAGCCCAGCAGCACGCCCAGGCCGATGCCGATGAAGATGGGCATCATCTGGACCTGCTGCAGCTTCTGCTGGGCGTTGCCCACCAGGGCCATCACGGTGTCGATGTCTTCCTGACGGCCCACGAGGTTGATCACGTCACCGAACTGCAGGGCCATACCACCGGTGGGAACCAGTTCGACACCGGCGCGGTTGAGCCGGGAGATCACCACGTCGTAGTGCGACTGCAGGTCAAGGTGACGGATCTTCTTGCTGATGACGGCGTCATTGGTGACGACGGCACGGACCGAGCGGTAGGCCGTGCCCCGGGTGGAGGTGCTGACATCGGCCAGTTCGCCGATGATGACCTGCATGCGCTTGAGGGCGGCCGGGCTGCCGACCAGGTGCAGCACGTCACCCATCTGCAGCCGGGTGTGCACGCGCGGGATGAAGAACTGCTCGCCGCGCTTGAGACGCGAATACATCACGTCGTGGCGCTCGAAATCGGGGATATCGGCGATCTGCAGGCCATCCAGGTTGGTGTTGGTGACGCGCACGTTGCAGCTCTCCAGGCCATGTTGGCGCTGGGAGAGGCTTTCCTCGTACTGGCGTTCCTCGGCATTCACGTCGATGCGGAACACGATGCGGATGAACCACATGGAGAACAGGATGCCCAGGATGCCGATCGGGTAGGCGATGGCGTAGCCCATGCCCATGATTTCGGCGCTGCTCTCGCCGCTGAGTTCGGCCAGCACCTGCTGGCCCGCGCCCAGTGAGGGCGTGTTGGTGACGGCACCGGAGAAGATGCCGAGAATGACGGCCAGCGGGATGTCCAGCAGCAGGTGCAGCAGGATGACCATGAGGCCGCCCAGGCCGACGATGGCCATGGCTACGCCGTTCAGGCGCAGGCCGCTCTGGCGCAGCGAGGAGAAGAAGCCCGGGCCCACCTGGATGCCGATCGTGTAGACGAACAGGATGAGCCCGAACTCCTGGATGAAGTGCATCGTGTGCTCGTTGAGCGCGAAATTGTGGCGGGTGAGGAAGTGTCCGACGATGATGCCGCCGAAAAGCACTCCGCCGATGCCCAGGCTGACGCCGCGCAGGCGGATGTGACCGATGCCAAGGCCCAGGATGGCGACCAGGGACAGCAGGCTGATGGTGAGTGCGACGTCGCTCATGGCGAAAGGGATCCGTATGGTCAGGATTCTGATTATTGGGTCGTCATGTGCCGGATGGCGTCTGGCCGTCCGACCATGGGCTGTCACGGGACGCACCGTGAGGCCGTGGCCCGGTCAAGCTCCACGACACCCTCTAGTCTATCCGCCAGGGTCGGCTTCGGGGGGCAGATTCGGCCCTTTGTGGTGGGATTTGATGGCCGGTCGGCCCGGGTCGTCGTCAATGCCGACGTGCCACCGGTCGGCATGGGATGCCGGCAGGCGGATGGCTGCGTGGGGCTGGAAATTATTCCTTTATGTTCGGGCCGATCCGTGTGGGGGGGCCGGCATGGCGCCGCCACACAGACATCCTCTCTCTGGGTGAGCCCCGTCTTGGAATTCCTGCCTGATTTCCATCTTTCCGGCGTGGTGGCGACTTTGGTGCTGCTCGTCATTCTTGCTTCCCATGTGGCGCTGCTGCTCTTTTTCCGGCGGGGGCGAAAGGTGCTCACGAAGGCCAACCTGCAGCTGGAATCGGCCAATGAGGAACTGCGCCGGCGCGCCTTCATCGATCCGCTGACCGGGCTGCCCAATCGGATGCTCTTCGAGGATCGGCTGCTGCATGCGATGCAGCGTTACGACCGTGACGACGACAGCCGCGCACGGCGCGAGCCGCGCAAGGTGGCTGTGCTGTTCGTGGACCTGGACGGCTTCAAGCCGATCAACGACATGCTGGGCCACGCGGTGGGTGACGAGGTGCTGAAGGAAGCCGCCCGCCGGCTGCGCACGACCACGCGGGACAGCGACACGGTGGCCCGCATTGGCGGCGACGAGTTCGTGCTGCTGGCCGAGGATGTTTCGGATGTGGCCGATTGCGCCAGCCTGGCCAACCGGGTGATCCAGGTGCTGGCGCAGCCGCTGGAGGTTCAGGGCCACCAGGTGACGCTTTCCGGTTCGGTGGGGGTGGCGCTGTACCCGGAGCATGGCGACCGCCTGAAGCTGGTGCAGAACGCCGATGCGGCCATGTACACCGCCAAGCGGGCCGGCGGCAATACCTATGCGCTTTTCGAGTCGCGGATGAACGAGGGGCTGCAGGATCAGCTGAGCCTGCAGCAGGACCTGCGCCACGCGCTGGAGCGGGGCGAGCTGCAGCTGCACTATCAGCCCAAGATCGATGCCCGGCTGGGACGGCTGCAGGGCGTGGAGGCGCTGCTGCGCTGGCAGCACCCCACGCGCGGCATGGTGGGGCCCAACGTGTTCATCCCGATTGCCGAGCGCTTCGGGCTGATCAACGGGCTGGGCAACTGGGTGATCGAGGAAAGCTGCCGCCAGATGCGCGTCTGGGCCGACGAGGGGCTTTCGATGAATGTGGCGATCAACCTGTCGGTCCACCAGCTGCGCACCGAGGAGCTGGTGCCGCGCATCGAGTCCGCCCTGGCCCGCTACCAGGTGATGCCCAGCCAGCTGCTGTGCGAGATCACCGAATCGGTGGCGATGGAGGACATCGAGAGCACCCAGCGTGCCTTCGAGGCGCTCTCGCGCATCGGCGTCTACCTGTCGATCGACGACTTCGGGACCGGCTATTCCAGCCTCAGCTACCTGCGGCAGCTACCTGCCCGGCAGCTGAAGATCGACCGCAGCTTCGTGGCCGACATCGAGGTGCGGCCGGATGCGCGGGCCATCGTGAGTGCGGTGATCCAGCTGGCCCATCAGCTGGGACTGCGGGTGGTGGCCGAGGGCGTGGAGACCGAGGGGCAGCGCGACATCCTGCTGGTCCTGCAGTGCGACGAGCTGCAGGGCTACCTGCTGGCCCGGCCGATGGCGGTGGAGGCACTGGATGACTGGCTGCAGAAGCTGCCGCCCGATGCACCGCACCCGGCCGTGGGCGCGCGCGATGAGGAGGTCGCCCTGATGAAGGATGACGTCGGGGAGATATTGGTGTAATAATTTACACCATGCGAGCACTCACCGAACGTCAGCGTCAGGTGCTGGACTTCCTGCACCGGCATCTGCAGACCCATGGCCTGCCCCCTACCCTGCACGAACTGATGCACGCCTTCGGCTGGGCCAGTCCCGCCGGGGCGGCCAAGCACCTGCAGGCGCTGGCGGCGCGTGGGCTCATCGAACTCAGCCCCGGCAAGGCGCGGGGCATCCGGCTGCTGCAAGGGGCGGCCCCTGCCGGGGCGGATGCAGGACGGGATGAAGCAGGCGATGACGAAGCCGACACCCTGCGACTGCCGCTGGTGGGACGGGTGGCGGCCGGTCAGCCGATCCTCGCCGGAGACCGCATCGAGCGTCACCTGAAGATCGACCGCTGGCTGTTCTCGCCCCGGCCCGATTTCCTGCTGCGCGTGCAGGGGGATTCAATGATCGACGACGGCATCCTTGACGGTGACCTGGTGGCCGGCAAGGCCACGCCGCAGGCGCTGCACGGCCAGATCGTCATTGCCCGGGTCGATGGCGGCATCACCATCAAGCGGCTCTGGCAGCACAATGGCCAGGTGCGGTTGCTGCCGCGCAATGCCCGGCATGTGCCCATCGATCCTTCCCCCTGGGAAGACTTCGCCATCGAGGGCATCTACTGCGGCCTGCTGCGCCGTCCCTGAGTAGGGGTCTTCCCATGGGACAGATGATTGCCACGTCTCAGGCTGCGGCATCCCTGTCGGACCCTGCCCCGGCCTCGCCGGTCACGCTGGCCAGCCTGCTGGCGGGGCGGCAGGTCTGGCAATGGCAGGCGGCACCGCTGCCGCTGGCTGCCGGCATTGCCACGGGCATCAGGGCGCTGGATGCGGCCCTGCCGCTGGGAGGATGGCCAGCCGCCTCGCTGTCCGAGGTGCTGTCACCGGCGCCGGGGCTGTCCGAGCTGCGGCTGCTGTGGCCTATGCTGGCGCGACTGTCGCAGGCCGGTGGCCGGGTGGTGCTGGTGGCGCCACCCTTCGTGCCCTGTGCCATTGCCTGGCAGCGGGCAGGCGTCCTGCTGTCCCGGCTGGAGATCATCCATGCCCCCGAGCCGGCCGATGCGCTCTGGGCCTTCGAGCAGTGCCTGCGGTCGGGCAGCTGTGCGGCCGTGCTGGGCTGGCCCGAGGGGGCCAGTCATGCGGCGCTACGCCGGCTGCAGGTGGCCGCCGACCATGGGCAGGCGCTGGGCGTGGCGCTGCGTTCCGTGCGCCATGCCCCCCAGCCCTCGCCGGCCGCGCTGCGGCTGCAGCTGCTGCCCGATGGCGGGCTGCAGGTGCTGAAATGCCGGGGCGGCGCAGTGCCTGCCCGCCCCATTGCCCTGCCGGTGGCCTGAGCCATGCTGTGGGCCTGCATTGCCTTGCCGGAGCTGGCGCTGGACGTGGTCCGGCGCAGCCAGCCCGATCCGGAGGCACCGCTGGTGCTGGTGGATGGTCCAGCCACATGCCGCAGCCTGGTGGCCGTCAATGCGGCTGCCGCACGTTGCGGGCTGCGGGTCGGCCAGAAGCTGACCGTGGCCCGTGCCATTCATGCCGAGTTCATCGCCCTGCCCCATGATGCCGCCGCATTGCCGCGCTGGCAGCAGTGGCTGGCGGCCTGGGCCTATCGCTTCAGCCATCAGGTCTGCGCGGCCTGGCCGCAGGCCCTTGTTCTGGAGGTGGGCAGCAGCCTGGGGCTGATGGGCGGGTGGCCTGCCTTCGAGGAACGGCTGCGGCGCGAGCTGTCGGATCTGCAGTTCCGCCATCGCATCGCGCTGGCGCCCTTTCCCCGGGCGGCCCATCTGCTGGCCTGGCTGCAGGATGGCCTGCAGGCCACCGATGCGGCACAGTTGCAAGTACTGCTGGCCCGGGTGCCGGTGCGACGTGCCGGCCTGCCTGATGGCGCCGGCGAGCGGCTGCACCGGCTGGGCATCCGGCGGCTGCAGCAGGTCTTCGAGATGCCGGCCGACGGGTTGCGGCGGCGCTTCGGGGAATCCCTGCTGCACTGTCTGGACGAGCTGCGCGGCCGGCGGCAGCCGCCGCTGACCCTGTTCCAGCCGCCCGAGCATTTCGACATGCGGCTGGAGTTGGAGTATGGCGTGACCGACCACCAGCCGCTGATGTTTCCGCTGCGTCGGCTGGTGATGGATCTGGCGACCTTTCTGGCACGACGCATCCGGGGGGTGCAGCAGCTGACGGCGTGGCTGGATCATGAGCGCGGTTCGCGACGCACGTCTGACGAGGCGGCGCCGGGCGCGACGCCGCTGCGCCTGCGGCTGCTGGCACCGGAACATGACGGGGCCACGCTCTTCGAACTGCTGCGCAGCCGGCTGGAGGCCGTGGTGCTGGAGCGGCCGGTGGTGGGGCTGCGCCTGGTGGCCCGCGACCTGCAGCCGTTGCAGCCGCCGGGGCGTGACCTGTTCGATGCTCGCACCGGGCGGGCCGAGGGCTGGGGGCAGCTGCGCGAGCGCCTGCGCGTCCGGCTGGGTGAGGATGCGGTGTATGGGGTGGCGCCGGTGGCCGATCCGCGCCCTGAACATGCCTGGAAGAAGGTGGTGGGAGCCTCCATGGACGGGGGCGACCGTGATGGGGGCCGGCATGCGCCAGAGCGTCTGCCTGGCTGGCCGGCTCGACCGGGCTGGGTGCTGTCCGAGCCGCGTCCGCTCACCCAGCCCGTGGCCGAGATTGTTGGCGGACCGGAGCGACTGGAGTCCGGCTGGTGGGACGGCGGTGATCTGAAACGTGACTATTACGTGCTGCGGCTGGCCAATGGTCAGCTGGCCTGGGCATTCTCGGCCGTGGGCCAGCACGGGCCCTGGATGCTGCAAGGGTGGTTTGCATGACAGGTGGCCATGAACCCCCGGCAGCGGCCAAGGTACAAATCCGCCAGGACCAGCCAGCAGCGCGGGAATGCTCCGGCGCATGGGCTGCCGGGCAGGATGCCGATGCCGGCATGGCGATGCCGCCGCCGGCCTATGCCGAGCTGCACTGCCTGTCGGACTTCACCTTCCTGCGGGGGGCGTCCAGCGCAGCGCAGCTCTTCGAGCGCGCCCGGGCCTGCGGCTACCAGGCGCTGGCCATCACCGATGAGTGCTCACTGGCCGGCATCGTGCGCGCCTTCGAGGCCAGCCGGAACACGGGTGTGCCCCTCATTGTCGGCAGCGAATTCCGGCTGGTCGACGGAACCCGTTTCGTGCTGCTGGTACAGGATCAGGTCGGATATGAGGCACTGTGCAGCCTGATCACCACCGGGCGGCGCGCCGCCGGCAAGGGCTGCTACCGGCTCACGCGCGAGGACTTCACCCGCCCCGGGCTGGATCTTTCCGGGCTGCTCTGCCTGTGGTTGCCTTCGCCGCATCCGGATGAAGTGCAGGCCGACGCGCCGGATGAGCAGCAGGAAGATGCGCTGGATGGGCTGCGGGCCAAGGGGATGGGCGACGAGGCCCCTGCCCTCCTCGAATCAGGCGGAGACCGGCACGCCCTGGAGCGGGCCGCCTGGGTGTGGCGCACCTTCCCCCACGCCTGGCTGGCGGTGGAGCTGCATCGTGACCGCGACGATGCGGCCGTGCTGAGGCATCTGCTGGCGCTGGCGCAGCAGACGGGGCTGACGCCGGTGGCCTGCGGTGACGTGCACATGGACCTGAAGCGACGCCGAGCGCTGCAGGACACGCTGACGGCTCTTCGCCATCGGCGGCCGCTGACCGAGGCCGGCGGCTGGCTCTTTCGCAATGGCGAGCGCCATCTGCGCCGCCGCGAGGTGCTGGCCGGAATCTATCCGCCGGCGCTGCTGGCCGAGACACTGGAGATTGCGAGGCGATGCACCTTCAGGCTGGACAGCCTGCAGTACCGCTATCCGCAGGAGCTGGTGCCGGATGGACACACGCCCACCTCATGGCTGCGCCACCTGGCTGAGGAAGGGCTGCGCTGGCGCTGGCCGCAGGGGGCGCCCGAACGGGTCGTCGGGCTGGTTGAGCATGAGCTGGCGCTGATTGCCGACCTGGGCTATGAGCCCTACTTCCTCACGGTTCACGACATCGTGCGCTTTGCTCGTGGCCAGGGCATTCTTTGCCAGGGTCGCGGTTCGGCCGCAAATTCGGCCGTCTGTTTCGTGCTGGGCATCGTCGAGGTGGACCCTTCCCGGATGCAGGTGCTGGTCGAGCGTTTCATCAGCCGCGAGCGCAACGAGCCGCCCGACATCGACGTGGATTTCGAGCACGAACGCCGCGAGGAGGTCTTTCAGTACATCTACGGCAAGTATGGTCGGGCGCGGGCGGCACTGACAGCCAATGTCATCTGCTACCGGGGGCGCAGTGCGGCGCGTGACGTGGCCCGGGCACTGGGCTTTCCACCCGATCAGGTCACGGCCATCGGGGCCTGCTTCGGGCGCGGCGGCTATGGCGACGACGTGACCGACCGGCTGGCGGAGGCCGGTTTCGATCCGGCCACGCCGCTGATGCAGCGGCTGCTGCATCTGGTGGAGGCGCTGCGCGACCATCCCCGCCACCTGTCGCAGCACGTGGGCGGGGTTGTGATCTCCGACGGCCCGCTGTCCCGTCTGGTGCCCATCGAGAATGCGGCCATGCCGGCGCGAACCATCATCCAGTGGAACAAGGATGACCTGGACGTGCTGGGCATGCTGAAGGTGGATTGCCTGGCGCTGGGCATGTTGACCTGCGTGCGAAAGACGCTGGCGCTGCTGGCGCGGCACCGCGGCCGTCACCTGACACCGGCCACCATCCCGCCCGATGATGACGCCACCTACGACATGATCAGTGCGGCTGACACCGTGGGCGTCTTTCAGATCGAATCCCGCGCCCAGATGTCGATGCTGCCGCGGCTGCGGCCGCGTTGCTTCTACGATCTGGTCATTCAGGTGGCCATTGTCCGGCCCGGCCCCATCCAGGGCGACATGGTGCATCCGTACCTGCGCCGTCGTCAGGGGCTGGAGCCGGTCAACTATCCATCCGAGGCGCTGCGCGAGGTCTTCGAGCGCACGTTGGGTGTGCCGCTCTTTCAGGAGCAGGCCATGAAGCTGGCCATCGTCGCTGCCGGCTACACCCCGGGCGAGGCTAACCATCTGCGGCGTTCGATGGCGGCCTGGCGTCGTCATGGCGACCTGGAGATCCACCGCCAGCGCCTGGTGGGCGGCATGCAGGAACGCGGCTACAGCCTGGCGTTTGCCGAGCGGATCTTCGAGCAGCTGAAGGGATTTGCCAACTATGGCTTTCCGGAAAGCCACGCCTGTGCGTTTGCGCTGATCACCTACGTGAGCTGCTGGCTCAAGCGCCATGAGCCCGCCGCCTTCATCTGTGCGCTGCTCAATTCCCAGCCGATGGGCTTCTATTCGGCCAGCAGCCTGCTGCAGGATGCCCGCCGCCATGGGGTGACCGTGCGGCCGGTGGACGTATGCCACAGCCACTGGGACAACACGCTGGAGGGGGGTGAGCCGGGTGGTGCCCAGCCGGCCCTGCGGCTGGGCTTCCGGCAGGTGCATGGGCTGAGCGAGGCCGCTGCGCGGCGCATCGTGGCGGCCCAGCTGGCGCGGGGTGGGACTGAAGGGCCCTGGCGTGCCTTTCGGGATGTGGCCGATCTCTGCCACCGGGCCGGGCTGGATGCGCGCGAGGCCGGCCTGCTGGCCGAGGCCGGTGCGCTGCGGGCCCTGACGGCCCACCGTCACGCCGCGCACTGGGCAGTGGCTGGCGTGGAGGAGCCCACCCCCCTGTTTGCACAGTCACCGCAGGAGCAGACCGTGGACCTGCCCGCCCCGACGGTGGCGCAGGCGCTGCTGGCCGACTACCGTTCGCAGGGGTTCAGCCTGACGACGCACCCGCTGGCGTTGCTGCGGCCGCAGCTTCAGGAAAGACGCTGCATGGAAAGCCGTGCCCTGCAGGACATTCCCCATGGGCGTGGCGTGCGGGCGGCCGGATTGGTGATCATGCGGCAGCGGCCGCCCACGGCCAGCGGCGTCACCTTCGTGACGCTGGAGGATGAGTGGGGGACGGTGAACGTGGTGGTCTGGCAGGACCTGGCGGTGCGCAGCCGCCGGGTCCTGGTGGGCAGCCGGCTGCTGGCCGTCGATGGACGCTGGGAGGTGGTGGACGGCGTGCGCCACCTGATTGCACGCCGGCTGCATGACCTGAGCCCCCTGCTGGGGCAGCTGGCTACCGGTGCCTCGCGGGACTACCGCTGAGCTGCCGTATGACGGCCTACTTCTGGAAGCTGGGCACACCCCATTCCCGGGGCAGCAGCAGCTCGCCGCTTTCGGCGTCACGCGTGTATTGCAGGGCCTGCATCACCACGTTGGCCGAGAAACTGGCTGCTTCGTTCAGTGACTGGTCGGCCAGCAGGCAGGCCGTCAGTGTGGCGCTGAACAGGTCTCCCGTGCCCTTGACCACGCTGTCGACGCGGCGGTGCCGGATGCGCTCGGCCCCGTCGGCCGTGACGACAATCAGCTGGATCTCGTCCTCGGGACAGTCCTGGGGCGCCGCGCTGGTGACGACGATCCAGCGGGTGTTCCCCCGGATGAGCGTGCGGGCCGCTGCAATCACCTGGTCGATGGTGTCCACGGGCATGCTGGTCAGATAGCGCAGCTCGAAGCCGTTGGGGGTGAGCCCTGTGGACTGCGGGATCAGGTGCTGGAGGTGGCCATCCACCATGCCCTTGGCCACGTAGATGCCGCTGTCCTCGTCACCCATCACCGGATCCGCGACAACCAGCAGGCCGGGGTACTGCTCGCGCAGAGGCTGCAGCCATTGGGCCAGCATGGCGGTCTGGCTGGGGCCGCCCAGATAGCCCACCAGCACGGCACGCAGCTGGGACAGCGCGCGCCGGGCCTTCAGGTCGGACAGGTAGCCGGCAAACCAGTCGTCAGGAATGCAGCCGCCGTGGATGGTGGGATAGTGGGGCGTGTTGCTGAACACCACGGTGGGCACGATGGCCACTTCCAGTCCCGCGCGCAGCAGCACGGGGGTGGCCACGTTGTTGCCCACCCGCCCGTAGACCACCTGGGACTGGACCGAAACCACGTCGAAGGACAGGGGCTTCATGGCATCGTAGAAGAGAGGCTGTCCTTCGGAGGCTGGAAGGTTTTTCATGGCGCGCCGTCCTCATCGGGATGAAAGCAGACAGTCGCAATGTTAGGCCTTTTTTTGGCGCTACACGCCGCGGTGATGCTTCGGCATCAGGTAAAGCGCACCGGCCAGGACCAGCAGGACGGCCAGCAGGTACCAGAGAAAGCCGAACCCGGACAGGCTGCCCGTCATGAAGCCGAGGACCAGCGGACCGGCTGCCCCCCCCAGAAAATGGGCCGTGATGAGCTGCGTGATGGCCGGATTGGGCGTGACCGAGGTGAGACGGTTGGTGTTCTCGGCCAGCAGCGCAGGCGGCACCGTCCCTTCCGGCAGCGGAATCTCGCCATCTTCGGACTCGAATCCGGGCTCCTCGATCCCGTCTTCCAGCGCATCATCCGGCGCAGTCGCCGCGCTGATCGTGGGGCCTGATGGCGGGGCACTGGCGGGCGCCACGGCCTCGGGCGGGTCCTGCAGGACCTCGGGGGCCGGGCTGGGCGCGCGCGCGTATCCCGGCGGGTTGTGCTTGACCCGGGTTCCGCCCGTGATGGGCGAGAAGAACCGGCTGTCGGGCCCGGGAGACTGTGCGGCCGGTGCCTCGGGCTGCGCAGCCTCGGGTGAGAGCTGCATCGTCGAGGTCGGGAAGGCCGAGGTGGCGGCGAAGGTGGCGGTGGGCGGGAAGGTCGATGTGTCTGCCGTCACCGTGGCGCTGGCCGTGTCGTTCGGTATCGGCCCGCCCAGCGTGGAGGGGAACGGTCCGGGATCCTCGGTGGGCGTAAAGGTGTCAGTCCCGGTGGATGGGGCGTCCGGCTGACTGGTGGTCAGGGGAGGAACCTGTGTGGCGGAAAAGGCGGAGGTCGGATGGGCGCTGGTCATGGCTGCTTCGCCAATACCGACCAACAGCTCGGACGTCATGGGCGCTTCCGGGGCCAGCAGACGGGCCACCAGCAATTCATGACAGGCAAACAGCGTGAAGCCGATGCCGGCTGCCGCCAGCCACAGGGGCCAGCGCTGCTCCTGGCTGGCCAGAGGCAGCAGAAGCACCGCCGCGGCAGCGCCCAGCAGCAATGCGCCGGGAAGCCATTCCGGGCGTTCGACCCGTCCTTCCATGCTGGCGGCCAGTCCCAGGGCCACCAGCCCTGCCCCGCCCAGGCTGACCATCAGTGCCGTGATGCCGTTGGCCGGCATGGCCAGCAGATGGGCATACATGCCCAGCCAGAGCGCGCAGCACGAGAACACCAGCCCGACCAGGGCATCGACGGCAGCCAGCAGCCAGGGGGGCTGCTGGCTGGCCTCGTTCGGGTTCTGTCGGGGCTGCACGCTGTCGTTGCGGTCGTCGGCCGGAATCCAGACGCGGACCAGCAGTACCAGAAAGAGGGCTACCGGCACCCAGGTGGGCAACGCGGCCTGCCAGCCGTGGTAGCCGGCCTGCGGCGGCAGCACGACGCCGCCCAGAATGGCGGCCATCGGCAGTCCGGCCTGGGCCATGAACATCACCAGCGGGCGTGCCGCGACGTCGGCATGCGCCATGGCGGCCAGCCGGGTGGCGGGTTGCGCCAGTGACAGGGCCACGCCCCCCAGGGCCATGCCCACGCAGGCACCGCCCAGCCCCGGCAGGGCCGAGGTCACCAGCAGCGCGGCCGCCGTGATCAGGAACACGACGATCAGGCCCTGGCGCGTGCCGCGCTTCTGCACGAAGTGAACGGCCTGGGCCGACAGCAGTGCCGCCGGCAGGAAGTAACTGGCCGCCAGCCAGCCCAGCCGGGCCGGCGTGGGATTGAGCTGCTCCGGCAGGGTCGAGCCCAGCGTGGCGACGGCAAAAAAGACGAGCCAGGGCATGGCCCGGCCCAAGAGCAGCAAAATGGCCAGACCGGCGCGCGACTGGTCCGCTGCCGACTGGTAATCCATTTCCCCCTGATTCATGTTGCTCCTCATCGAGACTTCGTTGACAAGCCGGCCGTCACGGTAATGCCGCTGCGGATCGATCGATGCCGATTTCTCGCAGGACGGAAGGAAAGCGTGGGCCGGGCGCCGCGCGGAAATATTCTGAAAGGCCTGTGGGTGCAGTTTGTTTTCTGATGAATTGCTGTAGAAAAAGAGATTTATCGGCAGTAGCAATGACTATTGCCAAAAATGTCAATTCTCCCGAAATTCAGGGCCTATCGGTGCGAGATATTTTCGGAACACGATGAAACCCGGAAAAACCGAATGATGCACCAGTACACAGAATTTGTCCTGCAGATTCCCGCAATTGTCGCTGCGACATTCGGCGAAACGACGTGATGACGAAGGCTGCTTTCCTGGCCCGGAAAGAGCCTGTGCTGTGCGGCCGTGCGAACCCGGGAGGCTAAAGGCAACGACGGAGCGGCCGTATTTCAGAGATTTGCCAATTGTCAATTTACTTGCGTTTTCCTTGTCTGATAATGGGAATGAGATGCGGATGCTTTGGTGTTCATGGAACGCCCTTCCCTGTCCAGGAGACGCGGTCGCCGCCACACGGCGGCTTTCCCGCTGGCTTCCACGGTTGGCCTGTGTCCGGGAGGGGGCGCATGGTGGTGCAACTCCGGTGCGGGCGCTGTCGATCGCCGGAGCAGAACGGGGTGGCGAGGTTCGGGGCATGGCTGACGGCCTTGCCGACGGAGGCCGGCTTGGCGGACATCCGCACAACGGTTTCGCGATGATCGTTACAAGGAGAAATAGGATGAGTACAACCGAGAAGCCGATACACTGCGCCGCACGAGGATCCTGCGCGGCTCCGGCAGCGGGCAGGCGCTGGGCATGGCGTGCCGTGATGCTGGCGCTGGGCCCTGCGCTGCTGGGATGGCATGGGGCGGGCCTGGCCCAGGAGGATGCGAAGCCGGTCGTGCCTGCCCAGACCCGCGCGCGCCCCGATGCCACCCTGCCCGGTGTCACCGTCACCGCCAAGGGCTATGCCGCCGAGCGCGAAAGCACGCCGATGGCCACGTCCGTGGTGGGACGTGACGAGCTGTCGCGCCGTCAGGCGCAGAACGTGGGTGAGGCGCTGCGCAACGAACCGGGCCTGTCGGTCAACAGCGACAGTGCCCAGGGGCAGAACCCGGTCATTCGCGGCCTGAAGCGCGATTCCATCGTGCTGCTGGTCGATGGCATGCGCTTCAACTCGGCCCAGCCGATGGGGGCCGTGGCCTCGTTCATGTCGCTGGGGCTGGCCGAGCGCGTCGAGGTGGTCAAGGGGCCGTCCTCGGTGCTGTACGGCACGGGCGCCCTGGGCGGTGTCATTGATGTGCAGCTGCCGCAGGCGCGCTTCAAGCCCGGCCTGCAGGCGCGCGGCACCGTGGGCTTCGATTCTGCCAGCCGTGGCTGGAATGGTGCCACCGTGCTCAACGCCGCCACCGAGGACCATGCGCTGATGCTGGGTGCTTCGCTGGCGCATCACAACGACTACCACTCGCCCGACGGCAAGGTGGCACGCACCGGTTACAAGTCACAGGGATTCATCGGCCAGTACCGCTTCCGCATCGACGGCAGCCAGCAGCTGCGGGCATCGGTGCAGAACCAGGAAGACAAGGATCTCTGGTATCCGGCCGGCACGCGCCCGCACGCCAACCCGCGGGTGGGCAGCGTCACCTTCCATTCGCCGCGCCAGTACCGGCGCCTCTATGAGGTGGGCTACAGCCTGCAGGGTTCGGGCAGCGTGCCGATGAACCTGGATGTGCGCGTCTACCGCCAGGAAATGAAGCGCTCCATTTACGGTCACGCCAATGGCCTGGGTCGTGACCTGGCCCTCACCGACGTGACCTTTGCCACCGATGGTCTGGACGTGAAGAGCGACTGGGAGGTGCATCCGGAGCACCTGCTGTCCGCAGGTGTGAACCTGTGGCGGATGCGGGCCAACCCCGACAGCCGTCAGGCCACGCCCCCCACCTTTGCCCAGTACACCCCCACCAATCCGTTCCGGGATGGTCAGGTGCAGGCACTGGGCGTCTACGTGCAGGACGACATGCATTTCGGCCCGCTGAACGTGCTGGCCGGCCTGCGCCATGACCGGGTGAAAGGCAAGGCGGCTTCCATGAACAACGGCCGCGTCACCACCGGGCTGGATCGCAGCGACGGTGCCACCTCGGCCAGTCTGGGGGCGGTCTACGAGATCAGCCCGCTGCTTCGTCCCTATGTGAATGTCTCGCGCGCCTTCCGTGCGGCGGACCTGCGCGAGCGCTACCAATCTGGCCCGCGCAGTGACGGCTTCTACTATGCTGGCAGCCCGAAGATCTCGCCCGAGACGGCCACCCAGATCGAGCTGGGCCTCAAGGGGCGTGACGAGCGGCTGGAGTACACGGCCTCGGTCTATCGCAGTCGCATCAACGACTATATCACCGGCATGGAGCTGACCGGTCAGGCTGCCGTGGCGGCCTGCGGCCAGGTCAATGCGGCCGCCTGCAAGCAGAACCTCAACCTGGGCCACGTGACGCTGACCGGCGCCGATGCCGGCCTGCGCTGGCAGGCAATGGCTGATCACTGGCTGAGGGTGAGCGGGTCTATGGTGCGCGGCGAGAATGATGACCTGAACGAGCCGCTCTTCCAGATGCCGGCCGACCGCCTGGCCCTGGGCTGGGACTGGCGCCTGAACGGTCAGTGGATGCTGGATGCCGACTGGACGCTGGTCAAGCGCCAGAAGCGGGTGGCCACGCGCTTCACGCGCGGTGGCGAGGATCCCACCCCCGGCTACGCGCTGGTGGATGTGGGGGCCACCTGGCAGTTCGCCCCCCAACAGTCGGTGCGGCTGGCCGTCCGCAACGTGGGTGACAAGCGCTACCATGACCACCTGGCCGAAGGGCTGACCGGGCGCGAGCTGCTCGCACCGGGCCGCAGCCTGCTGGTGACGTGGCAAGGCAGCTTCTGATACCCCGGCACCGGGAACATTCCGGGGCTCCCGGGATGGATCCGGACGCATCGACATTCCAAGGGCGGGTCCGCAGGGACGCCGGCGCATCGCCATCCTGACGGGGGCAAGCCGCCGTTCCTGCGGGCCGCACCTTTTCCAGATCGTGGAGAGAACATGAGCAAGAAAGTATTGGTGACCCGCACGCCCATGGGCACACGTCGCCGCGCCCTGCTGGGCAGTGCCGCCCTGCTGGCCGGCAGCGCCCTGCCCGGCTGGGCCCGCGCCGCGGCCGATGCTGCCGCGCAAGCCGGATCCGGCCAGGCAGCGAATGCGGTGGGTGCTTCCGCGGGATCGGCCGCTGTCTCGGGCAGCGCGGCTTCCCCGGCGGCGCCGGCTGTTGTCGGCACGAAGAAGATTCCTCGCCTGGTGCTGGCCGGCCCCTTTGCCACCGTCAGCAACCCGCTCATCCGCATCGTCGATGCAGGGCTGCTGGCCGACGTGGCCGAGAAGGTGGAGTTCGTCAGCTGGCGCACGCCCGACCAGCTGCGTGCCATGGCGCTGAAGGGCGAAGCCGATTTCCTGGCCATGCCCAGCAACCTGTCGGCCAACCTCTACAACCGTGGCCTCAAGCTGCAACAGATGAACATCGGCATCTGGGGCATCCTGTGGATGGTGGCCCGCCGTGACGGCCTGAAGACGCTGGCCGATTTCAAGGGGCAGGAAGTGGTGATGCCCTTCCGTGGCGACATGCCGGATGCGCTGTTCCGGCTGCTGTGCCGCAAGCAGGGCATCGACCCCGACAAGGACATGACGCTGCGCTATGTGGCCTCGCCGCTGGATGCGATGCAGCTGCTCATCACACGGCGTGCCGACAATGCCCTGCTGGCCGATCCGGCCGTGGCCGTGGGCCTGCGCAAGAGTCAGTCCTTCCCCATCAGCGTCGTGGCGCCCAGCCTCTATCGCAGCGTCAGCCTGCAGGAGGAATGGGGCCGTGTCTTCAATCGCGCGCCGCGCATGCCGCAGGCCGGCATCGTGATGCTGGGCAGCCAGCTGGGCAACACGGCACTGGCCCGGCGTTTTGAAGAAGCTTGCGAAGAAGCCCAGCAATGGTGCGAGGCCAACCCGGACGAGTGCGGCCAGATCGTGGCCCGGCGCATCGAGATGCTGACCCCGGAGGGTGTCGCCGATGCCATCCGTGCCGACAAATCCGACATGGTGGTGGCCAGCAAGGCACGGCCCGAGCTGGAGTTCTTCTACCAGCAGCTGCTGGAAATGCAGCCCGGTCTGGTGGGCGGCAAGCTGCCCGATGACGGGTTCTACTTCGCGGGCTGATTGTCTGGCCTGAAATGAAAAAAGCCCGGGAAGATCCCGGGCTCTCGATGCCCCGAGCCATGCGGCCGGTGCATGTTCCTGCGACGGTGTGGATTCAGGCCATCACAGCGTTCCCGTCAGCGTCACGTAGAACGTGCGGCCGGGTTCGTTGTAGGTGGCTGCGCCGGCACCGTAGATGGTGCGCGGATTGTTCACGCCGACGGCATTGCCGCGACGGAACAGGCGCTTGTCGAAGAGGTTGTCCACACCCAGGCCCACCTTGAGGTTGCGGCTGACGGCGTAGTTGCCGCCCAGGCCCACCAGTGCGTAGGGCGACAGGCCCTGGGCTTCCTCACCCTGCACGGGCAGCCCCTGGTAGTCCAGCTTGTTGGCCTTCTGCCGGCCGTAGAAGGTGGCGGTGCCGAAGACGCTGGCCTCGTCGGTGACCTTCCATTCCAGGCGCGAATTCACCGTGTACTTCGGAATGATCGAGAGCTGCTCGCCCGTGGACTTGTTCTCGCTCTTGATCATGTAGGTGAGGTTGTTGGTCCAGGCAACCCGCGGCGTGAAGTTGTAGTTGAACGTGCCTTCCAGACCGGTGACCAGCGCCTTGGGCACGTTGTCCCACTGGAAGATGCTGGCGTTGGCGGTACGGCCGGTGCCGCCGGTGGCCTTGCCGATGACGGAGTGGCCTGCCTCGATCTTGTCGCGGTAGTCGTTGTGGAAGTAGGTCAGGCCGGCCACGAGGGTGTCGTTGGCCAGCTCGATGCCCAGTTCCTTGTTGATGCTGGTCTCGGCCTTGAGGTTGCTGTTGCCCATCAGGTAGCAGGAGCCACCGCCGCCCCAGCAGCCGATGCCGCGGCTGTACAGCAGGTAGTTGGGGTTGAGCTGATACAGGTTGGGCGCCTTGTAGGCCCGGGCCACGCCGGCTTTCAGGGTGATTTCGCGCGTGAGGTTGTGCGACAGGTTCAGCGAGGGGCTCCAGTTGTTGCCGGCCTTGCTGTGGTGGTCGAAGCGCACACCCGGCGTCAGGATGGTCTCGGGCGTGAGCTCGATGTTGTCCTCGACGAAGACCGAGTAGATCTTGGCGCTGACCTTGCTGCTGCGGCCCGTGCTGGCCAGTCCGGCAATGGTCCCGCCTTCGGTGGTGGCCTGCGACACCGAGTTCGGGTCGTTGAAGCTCTGGTGGACACCTTCCAGGCCCAGCGTGATCACGTGGTCAAGGCTGCCCCACTTGCCCGGCTGGTTGTATTCGCCGTGCAGGGTGGTGCTCTTGAGGTGGGCGGTGCTGAAGTTTCCGGTCGAGAACAGCCCTTCGGTACCGCCGGCCAGGCCTTCGTCCATCCGCTCGTTGCGGGTGATCTCGTGCTGCACGTAGGCCGAGGACGAGGCACCGCCTTCATACCGGCCGGTATGCGTCAGTGCATAGTTGCTGCGGTAGATCCGGTTGGTCTCGCTGCCCAGCGCTTGCTGCACGCGGCGCGCGGTGGGGGCCAGCTGACCGTTGGGCGCCGTGGTGTAGTTGTTGGTGTTCTGCGTGTCGCCCGTGTAGATGTTGCCCTGACGGCTGAAGCTGGCGTCCAGGTCCAGACGATGCTGGGCGTTGGCCTTGAGGCTCAGCCGGGCGTCCAGGTCACGGTTGCGCACACCCTCGCGGCCGGCCGGGAACGTGCCGGCAAAGATGCCGGTGCGGGTGGAGGCATGATTGCGGTTGATGTCCCAGGCGTCCGAATCGGTCTTGGCGATGTTGCCGGTGAGCCGAAAGCCCAGCATCTCGGACAGCGGGGCGCCCAGGCTGAAGCTGGCGCGCCGTGAACCGCCCTCTTCCTTGTGCTGCGGGTGGCTGTAGTACAGGGTGGCGCTGCCGGCAAGCTTGTCGGGCGTGCCCTTGGTGATGATGTTGACCACGCCGCCGGCGGCGCCGTTGCCGTAGCGGGCCGCTGCCGGGCCACGCAGCACCTCGATGTGGTCGATGGATTCGGCCGGCACCCAGTTCATGTCGCCCCGGGTGTCACGCTCGCCCCGCCAGCCGTAGCGCACCGACTTGCGGCTGTTGACCGGCTTGCCATCGATGAGGATCAGCGTGTTCTCGGGGCCCATGCCGCGCAGATCGATCTGGCGGTTGTTGCCGCGCTGGCCGCTGGTGGAGTTGCCGGTGAGGTTGACGCCGGGCTGCTTGCGCAGCACTTCGCTCAGGTCATTGGTGGGTTGGGTGGCCAGGTCATCCTGCGTGACGACCGAGACGCCAGGCGCCTGCTTCCAGGCCTGCTCGGCCGTGCCCAGCACTTCCACTTCGGGTAGGGTGGCTTCGGCGCTCTGGGCCAGTGCGGCAGCGGGGACGGCCAGCGGCATCATCGAAGCGGCCAGCCATTGCAGCTGCCGACGGGTACGGCGTCTCTGTCTCTGTTTGCTCATCGTTTCCTCTCGGGAATCTTGGGAATCTGGGGAATGGGGTTCATGGATCCCGCCGGGAGTCCCTCGCCCGGTGCATCCCACCCATTGATGCACCGACGCCAAAGCGACACCCGGGGAATCCGGCTGAAGTATCAGAATGCAAATGATAAGACTTCACTTGTTTCGCGATGATAACGGCATGCCTGGTAACCGGGTTGGCAGTGTGGAATGCTGAGCCGGCTCGAATGTTGTACAACAGCAACGATGTCCGTCATGCCGACCGGGATGGAATGGCGGGTTGTGGCGTGGCCTCCACCTCTTGCGTTCCGTGCCTTCCCGCGTCCTGTGCCCGCTGTGGCCGGAGTGGGGCCGTGGCGGCCGACTTGATATCGGTGAAGGGGGCACCGTTGCCACCGGTGCGACAATGCTCCTCTCTGGGAGAGACTCATTCATGAAACTGTTGCGTGCCTGGCTGGGCGCCCTGCCCGGCTATCTCTGGAGCGGTTGGGGGGCCATTGCCAGCCTGCTGCTGGGCATGGCGCTGTGGGAGGCGCTGGCCGCCTGGTATGGGCCGCTGGTGCTGCCCACGCCGCTGGAGACGGCGCAGATGCTGCTGCAGCTGATGCAGGGCCACGGTGCCGAGGCGCTGTGGCCGCAGCTGGCCGTCACGGCACGGCGCGCCTTTGCGGGGCTGTCGCTGGCGCTGGTGCTGGGCAGCGTGCTGGGCGTGGCTGCCGGCATGTCGATGACGGCGGCCATGATGGCGCGTCCCTGGGTCACGGTGCTGCTGGGCACGCCGCCCATTGCCTGGCTGGTGCTGGCCATGCTGTGGTTCGGCACCGGTGACGGCACGCCGGTCTTCACGGTGTTCATTGCCGGTTTTCCCATCGTGTTTGCCGGCGGTCTGCAGGGGGCGCGCACGCTGGAAAAGCGCTGGCGCGACCTGGCCGATGCCTATCGCCTGCCCTGGCACATGCGCATCCTGGACCTGTACGTGCCGCATGTGCTCTCGTATCTGTTTCCGGTCTGGATCGTGGCGCTGGGCAGCGCCTGGAAGGTGGTGGTGATGGCGGAGCTGCTGTCGGTGAGTGACGGCGTGGGGGCTGCCCTGGCCGTCAGTCGTGCCCAGCTGGACATGTCCGGCACGCTGGCCTGGATCAGCGCGGTGGTGCTGGTGCTGCTGGGGCTGGAGTACCTGGTGCTGGAGCCCATCAAGCGCGAGATCGAGGGCTGGCGTGACGCGGGAGGGAGAGCCTCATGAACACCGCATCGTTTCCTGCGTCTGCCGAGGGCGGCGCATCCGGCCCGGCGCTGGTGGTGCAGGATCTGGAGCATGCCTTTGCCACGCGCACCGTGCTGGAAGGCGTGTCGCTGCGGCTGCCCGCCGGCGAGACGCTGGCGCTGGTGGGGCCTTCGGGCTGCGGCAAGAGCACGCTGCTGCACCTGTGTGCCGGGCTGCTGGATGTGCGCTCCGGCGAGATCCACAACGGTTTTGCCCGTACCGCCATGCTGTTCCAGCAGCCCACCCTGCTGCCCTGGAAAACCACGCTGGACAACATCGCGCTGGGGCTGAAGGCACAGGGCGTGCCCGGGCGCGAGCGGCTGGCGCGGGCCACGCGCATGGGCAACCTGCTGGGGCTGGATGACGTGGCGCTGGCGCAGTTTCCGCATCAGCTCTCGGGCGGCATGCAGAGCCGCGCTGCCCTGGCGCGGGCACTGGTGCTCTCGCCCGATCTGCTGCTGCTGGATGAACCGTTTGCCGCGCTGGACATCGGCCTGAAGGCGCAGATGCATCAGCTGCTGATGCAGGAGCAGCGCAGCCGGGGCTTGGCGGTGCTGATGATCACCCACGACGTGACCGAGGCCGTCACCCTGGCCGACCGTGTGCTGGTGATGGCCGCCAATCCCGGCCACTTCGTCTGGCAGATGGCGCTGCCGGTGCCGCCCATGCAGCGCGACGATGCCTGGGTACACAACCATACGGCAGCCCTGCTGGCCCAGCCGGTGGTGCGCGCGGCGTTCGACCTGCCGCCGCTGCGGACGGCGCAGCCCGCCGAAACTTCCGGATCGACGTGTACGGCGGCCCCCGGTCAGACCGCTGCCGTCGGCACGGCAACCAGCCATGCAGTCACCCAGGCCGATATCGCTGGCGGCGGCCTGCCTGACTATGCCCGGATCGATGCCGGCTCTGCCGTGGCCCCGGCCACGACCGGGCGGCGCGCCGGGTGCTGAGCACCGGCATTCCAAGTCCTTTTTCCTGATCAAGCTGTCATGCCGTCTTCGATGAAACCCGTGCCTGCCGCTTCCCCTGCCCTGACTGCCCGGCCCTGGCAGCTGGCTCACCCGCTGTGGCAATGCGGCTTTCGACCCTTCTTCGTGGCCACCGTGCTTTTCTGCGTGGGGCTGCTGGGGCTGTGGCTGCTGTTCCTGGCGGCTGGCTGGCCGCTGCCCGGGGTGCCGGGCGGCGTGGTGGTCTGGCACGTGCACGAGCTGCTGATGGGGGCCACGCTGGCAGCCGTCGCTGGCTTCGCGCTGACCGCTGTGCCGGAGTTCACGGAGACGCCGTCCTTCGAGGCGCGGCATGTGCGCTGGCTGCTCGGGCTGTGGCTGCTGGGACGCCTGTCCTTCTGGCTGAGCGGCTGGTGGCCGCAGGGCCTGCTGGCGCTGTCGGGCGTCTTCCATGTCGGTTTCATGGGGATGCTGACCGCGATGGTGGCGCCGCGCCTGTGGTGTGACCCGGGCCATCGCCAGCAGGGCTTCTGGTGGGCCTTTGTGGCGCTGATCGTCACCGTGGCCGGTTTCTACGCGGATGCCGTGCAGGGCGAGTTTCCGATGCGCTGGCTGCATGCCACGCTGGGCGTGCTGATGGCCCTGATCGTGGTGGCGATGAGCCGCATCTCGATGGCGATCGTCAACAGCAGCATCGACGATGATTTCGAGCGCCGTCATCCGGCCAGTGGGGCAGCGGTCCAGGAGCAGGCATCGCATGGTCCGACGGCGCGCGCAACGCCGACCGCAGGCCAGGCGGAGGGCACCCAGGTTGCGCCGGCCGCCCTGCCCGTCGAGGAAGACGAGCCCACCGCCTACCTGGCGCGCCCGCCACGGCGGCACCTGGCCGTCATCTGCATCATGCTGTTTACGGCCATGCAGTGGTTCGATCCGTCCAACCGCGTGACCGGCTGGCTGGCGTTGGCCGCATCGGCCGCCATGCTGAACCTGCTCAATGACTGGCACGTCGGCCGACCGCTGTTCTCACGCTGGCCGCTGATGCTGTACATGGTCTACGTGTTCATGGCCGCCGGCTATGGGCTCATCGGCCTGGTGCTGATGGCCGGAGACGGCAGTGTCAGCCCGGGCATTCACCTGCTGACGGCGGGGGCGCTGGGGCTGGCCGTCTACACCGTGATCTGCATTGCCGGCTACACGCACAGCGGGCTGGAAAAGAATGGCCGCCCCTGGGTGGTGGTGGGGGCCTGTCTCCTGGGGGCCAGCGCCGTGCTGCGGGCGCTGGCCTACTGGTTCGATCCGCCGGTGCTGCTGCAACTGGCGGGGCTGGCGTGGTGCGCCGCCTTCGTGCTGCAGGGCTGGCAGATGCTGCCCGTCTTCCTGCGCCCCCGGCAGGATGGCCTGTGGGGATGCCAGGGGGTGCAGGAGTAGGCGCGCTTACAGGCCGTAGACCTTCAGGCGAGCCTCGACGGGCTCGAAGGACTTCTCGCCAGCCGGGGCGGCAATGCCGCCGAACACCAGCTGGGCGCGCAGCTTCCACGAGGCCGGCACGTTCCAGGTGCGGGCCACGGCTTCGTCGATGACCGGGTTGTAGTGCTGCAGGCTGGCGCCCACGTTGATGCTGGCCAGGGCCGTCCAGATGGCGTACTGGTGCATGGCGTCGGCGTGCTCGGCCCAGACGGGGAAGTTCTCGGCGTACGGCGGGAACTTGTCTTGCAGGCCTTTCACCACGGTCTGATCCTCGAAGAACAGCACGGTGCCGGCGCCGGCAGCAAAGGAGGCCAGCTTGTCCTTGGTGGGCTGGAACTTGTCGGCCGGCACGATGGCAGCCAGTGCCTGCTCGGTCAGTTGCCAGAGTTTTTCATGTTCGGCGCCCAGCAGGACCACCAGACGGGTGGACTGCGAGTTGAACGAAGACGGCGTGTGCTTGACGGCGTGCTCGATGATCTTCACCACGTCGGCGGCCGGCACCGGCAGCTGCTTGTTCAGCGCGTAGATGGAACGACGTTTCTCGGCGGCCTGTTGGATGTGCGTAACGGACATGTTTGACTCCTGATGGAATGGAGGCGAATGAATGAGGTCCCGGGGAACCGGAAAGGGAGCATCCGGGAGAGCGTCGGGTACCTGAAAAGTGTACCCGGGAGAGACGGACCGACGGGGTCTTGCCGGGCGCATCAGTCCGTCCGTGAGGGGCGAGGCAGCTTCTTACTTGCCGCGCAGGTGATCCAGCGAGAGGTTACCGCCGCCCGCAGCCGACAGGTAGAGGAAGACGAAGCAGAACAGCACCGCCAGTTCACCGCTGTTGGCCAGCGGCATCAGCACGTTGCCCTGGGCCGCGTGTGCCATGAAGTAGGCCACGGCCATCTGGCCGGAAAGCAGGAAGGCGACCGGCCGGGTGAACAGGCCCAGCAGCAGTAGCGCACCGCCCACCAGTTCCAGGGCGGCGGCCGCGATCATCATCGGGTTGCCGGAGATGTCACCCATCGAGGCAGGATAGCCGAAGACCTTGGCAGTGCCGTGCCAGATGAAGAGATAGGCGGAGACGATGCGCAGGACGGACAGCAACGGTGCCTGCAGACGAGACAGAGCGTTCATGATGGGACGATGTATCTATCAAGGAGGAATCGGAGCCAGGGTGGCCGGATGGGATGAACGGGTCATCACCCTCCGGGCACCTGCTGGAATGCATTGTATGTCCACTCATGCCGGAACGGTGCAGCTATAAAGAAACTGGTTGTTCCTTAAAATGAAACGATGAGTGGTCTGTCATGCTCCCTCAGTGGTTCCAGAACCAGCGGTTCCGCATCAAGGTTGTGCCGTCATGGTCTTCAGATCAGGGCGTCCGGATCAGAGCTTCAGGGTCAGAGCTTCAGGAAGCGCCCGCTGATCGCCACGAACAGCATCAGCGCTGCCACCAGCAGGAAGGCCATGGGCAGGCTGCTGTGGTGTGCGATGAAGCCGATGGCGGCCGGACCGGCCAGAACCCCGGCATAGCCGAGCGTGGACATGGCCGGCACCGCCACACTCTGCGGCATGCTGGTCTGGCGCCCCACGGCCGTGAACAGCACCGGCACGATGTTGGAGCAGCCCAGCCCCACCATGGCGTAGCCCAGCAGTGCAGCCTGCCAGAGGGGGACCAGCGTGGCCAGCAGGATGCCACCCATGGCCAGCAGGCCGCCCACCGTCACGACCCTGCGCCGCCCTACCCTAGCCACGATGCGGTCGCCCGTCAGGCGCCCGAAGGTCATGGTGAGCGAGAAGGCTGCAAAGCCGTAACCGGCCTGCGCCACCGGCATGCCGTGGTTCTCGGCCAGCATCACCGCGCTCCAGTCCATCATCGAGCCTTCCACCAGGAAGACCGTCATGCACAGCATGCCCAGAAAGAGCACTTCGCCGCGTGGCAGTGCAAACGGCGGGCCCTCGGCCGGGTTCCCGTAAGGCAGGATGTGCCGCTGGATGGTCATCAGCAGCAGCACACCGGCCAGGGCGATGCCGGACACCGTGGCGAACGGGCTCACGCCCAGGTCCATGATGGCGCTGGTGGTGGCGGCGCCCAGCAGCCCGCCCAGACTGAAGAAGCCATGAAAGCCCGACATCAGCGGGCGTTTGCTGTCGCGCTCGACGATGACGGCCTGGATGTTCATCACGCAGTCGAAGATGCCGATCATGGCGCCAAAGAAGAACAGCGCGGCGGCCAGCGTGAAGACGTTCTGGACCGAGGCTAGCAGCGGCAGGCAGGCGCACAGGGCCACGCCGCAGACCATCAGCACCTTGCGGCAGCCGTGGCGGGTGCTGACCACGCCGGAAACCGGCATGGCCAGCAGGGAGCCGATGCCCAGGCATAGCAGGACCAGGCCCAGCTGCCCTTCATTGACGCCCGTGGCGGCCTTGGCCACCGGCACGAGCGATGCCCAGGCGGCAGCCGAGAAACCGGCCAGCAGGAACAGCAGTCGCGTGCTGTGCTGCTCGGCCCTGCTCGCCGCAGGCTTACGGTGGGCAGGGGTATCAGGCAAGGTGGGTGTGTTCACGACCGGGCTTTGGAGGTGTCTGACGAGGGAGCGCCGTTTTCAGGTACGGGCTGGGCAATGGCAGGTGCGGCGGCCGTGCCCGAAGTGGCGGGAGAGCCCTGTGGGCCGGGGGCGCCAGGAGCGCGGCCGGCGGGGGCAGCCCCGGCGCCGGCTTCATGGCGAGGTCCCAGCGCCCACAGCAGCGCAGCGATGACCACGCCCGTGAAGTGGGCGATGGCCAGCCATTGGGCACTGTGAAAGAGCAGCGGCGCCACGAAGGCCGAGACCAGCGCAAAGATGCCCATCTGCACGAAGCTCTGCAGCGAGGCAGCCAGGCCGCGCATCTGCGGGAAGATGCTGAGCACCTGCACCGTCATGCCGGGCACGGCCAGGGTCATGCCCAGGGTGTAGATGCCCAGCGGGATGACAGCCCACGGAACCTGCGGCGTGGTCACCGAGGTGTAGACGACGCTGGTGAAGGTGGCGCCCAGCATCAGCGCGAAGCCGACGAAGGTCAGGCGGCTGGGGGCCACCTTGCGGGCCAGCCGGCGCGAGGCGCTGGAGCCGCCCAGCATGCCCAGCGTCATGGGGATGAACATCCAGGCGAAGCTGGTTTCCGACAGGCCCAGGATGTTGATGATGTAGGGCGCGGCAGAGCTGATGTAGATGGCCACGCCGATGAAGATCATGGCGATGCTCAGCGCGCGCAGGATGAACACGCGGTGGCACAGCACCTTGCCGTAGTTGCCGATGATGCGGCCCAGCTGCAGCGGCATGCGCTGCGCCTTCGGCAGCGTCTCGGGAATGCCCAGCTGCCAGATGAGCCACAGCACGAGGCCGTAGCCGGTGAGCATGATGAACACTGAATGCCAGCCAAAGGTGGCCTGCAGCCAGCCACCGATGACGGGCGCGAACGACGGGGCAATGGAGAACACCATCATGATGAGTGCCATCACGCGCTGCGCCTCGGCGCCCTGAAAGCGGTCCTGCACGATGGTGCGCGACAGCACGGAACCGAAGCCGGCCGCAATGCCCTGCAGGCCGCGAGCCACCAGCAGGACCTGGATGTCCTTGGCGAAGATGGCCAGTGCCGAGCCCGCCGTGAACAGCAGCAGCGACACGATCACCGTGGGGCGGCGCCCGAAGCTGTCGGACAGCGTGCCGGCAAACAGCGTGGTGATGGCCATGGCGCCCACGTAGATGCTGAGCGTCTGCTGCACGGCCAGCGGCGTGGTCTGGAAGTCCTGGATGATGGCGGGAAACGAGGGCAGATAGGCATCGATGCCCAGCGCGCCGACCATGGACAGCATGGCCAGCGCAATGGTGATACCGGTGTTCTTCAGCATAAGTCGGGGATGAGGAGGGATGTTCGGGGAATGGATGCCGGGGATCAGTCGGGTGATCCGTCAGCCTTGTCGGCAGCAGGTTGCCTGCGGATGTGGCCATCGCCCCAGGCCTTCAGGGCCGCAATGACGGGCTCCAGTGTCTGACCGTGTTCGGAGAGTCGATATTCGACACGCGGCGGCACTTCCGGATAGATGGTGCGGACCACCAGACCATCATGCTCCAGCTCGCGCAGCTGGTTGGTGAGCATGCGCTGCGTGATGTTGGGCAGCATGCGCTTGAGCGCATTGAAGCGAAGCACCTTCCCGGTGAGCAGATGGTAGAGGATGACCCCCTTCCACTTGCCGCCGATCAGGTTCAGTGTGGCTTCCACCGGACAGCCGGCGGCACAGTCGAATCGGGCGTGCGGTGTTCTTGCCATGGGAACGAAACAGGGGGCGCACGGCGCGCTGTCGTGCGAGAGGAGGCGGAACCGGTCGGGCTGGCCGCTTGTGGCCGCTTGCTCTGCCGACAGACCTGAAGCAGCCGTGAGACGGCCATTCCGCCCTGGCGGGCAGGTGCAGCCGGGGAGGCCGGGGAGGCCGGGATTATAGCGTCCGCACGCATGGACAGTATATTTTTCGACACTATGTGCGATTCATGTGCGTTCTTGCGGGATACGGTGGTACGGATCAGCATTGCCGGCATGCCAATACCTTCTGCAAGGAGATAACCATGAAAGCCATAGGTTTCAACCAGCCCCTGCCCATTTCCGATGAACGCTCGCTGGTGGACATCGAGCTGCCTGATCCGGAGCCCGGGCCAAATGATCTGCTGGTGGCCGTCGAGGCCATTGCCGTCAATCCGGCCGATACGAAGGTGCGCGCGTCGGCACGGCCGGCCGCGGGCAGCTGGCGCATCCTGGGCTGGGACGCCGTGGGCACCGTGCGCGCCATGGGGCGTGACGTGAGCGGTTTCAGGGTGGGTGATCGGGTGTTCCATGCCGGTGCCATCAACCGGCCTGGCTGCTATGCGCAGCTGCAGGCGGTGGATGCACGCATCGCCGCGCATGTGCCGGAAGGCCTGAGCAACGAGGATGCCGCCGCTCTGCCCCTCACGACGCTGACCGGCTGGGAGACGCTCTTTGATCGCCTTGACGTGCAACGCCCGGTCACGGGGGCTGCACCGGCGCTGCTGGTGATTGGCGGCGCAGGCGGTGTGGGGTCCATCACGATCCAGCTGGCTCGCGCGCTGACCGGGCTGACGGTGATCGCCACGGCCTCGCGGCCCGAGTCGGTGGACTGGGTGAAGCGGATGGGAGCCCACCATGTCATCGACCACACCAGGCCGCTGGCACCGCAGGTATCGGCCCTGGGCATCGGCGCGCCGGCCTTCGTGTTCTGCACCAACGGTATTGACCGTTATCTGCCGGACATCGTGGAACTCATTGCTCCGCAGGGGCGAATCGCCATGATCGATGATCCCGAGACGCTGGATATCGTCCCGCTCAAGCGCAAGAGCCTGACGATCAGCTGGGAATTCATGTTCACGCGCTCGCTGCTGGGCACGGCGGATATCGCACGCCAGGGCGAGATCCTGCGTGAGCTGGGTGATCTGGTGAGCCAGGGCAAGGTGCGCAGCACCCGGACCGAGACGCTGGGGCGCATCAATGCGCAGAATCTGCGGCGGGCTCACGCACGGCTGGAAGGCGGCCGCACGCTGGGCAAGCTGGTGCTGGCGGGATGGTGAGGACGCCCTGACGTTTCTTCCTCACCCGAGGACTTCCCTGAAAGGAAGTCCTCCAACCCCCTGCCCGCCGGCCACGGCCGGACGGGCGTGGGCTGTCGGGCGGATCAGTTCAGGCCGAACATGCCGCGCAGTTTGGACAGGTCCTCGGCCAGCGTGTTGACGCGGGCGGACAGGATCTTGCGGTCGCCTTCGGTGAGCTTGTCATAGGTGACGAAGCCGCCGTCCTTGGTGCGGTATTTCTTCAGGGTGTTGAAGACCGTCTCGAAGTTCTTCTCGGTCTTGTCCAGGAAGGCCTTGTCCTCGCGGGCGATCAGCGGCTTGAACAGCTCGACGATCTTGTAGGCGCCTTCGAAGTTGGCCTGGAAGTCCCACAGGTCGGTGTGGCTGTAGCGGTCTTCCTCACCGGAGATCTTGGTGGCGGCCACTTCTTCCATCAGCACGGCGGCACCGCCCACCACTTTCTCGGGCGGGAAGGTCAGGTCGGTCAGGCGCTTGTGCAGCTCCTCGACGTCAGCCTGCAGCTTCTCGGCGTATTTGACGACGCCCTTGGTGTTCTTCTGGTGCCACAGGGCATACTCGATGCGGTGGAAACCGCCAAAGCCCGGGTCTTCCTCACGCTTCTCGTGGTCGTCGGCACGCGAGTCGATGGCGACGTCGATGTCGCTGAACAGCTCGGCGACCGGCTCGACGCGCTCATAGTGGGTGCGCACGGGGGCGAACAGCTTCTTGGCCTTTTCGATCTGGCCGGCCTTGACAGCGGCCACGAAGGCCTTGGTGTCCTTCACCAGGGCCGAGACGTTCTTGTCGACGAACAGCTTGTATTCGGCGATGGGGCCGACCAGCTCGCTGGGCTCCACGGCGGCCTGGGCGCTGATGGCGCCGAAGGCAGCGGCGTGGGCGACCAGCACGGAGATGATGCGACGGCGAAGGGTCATGTCGGTATGCTCCTCGGGGGTTGAAAGAGAGTGAAAAGAGAATAAGAAACAGAACGGATTCTGAAGGGTTGCCATTCTAGAGCCAGTTGCAATGACCCCACGAACGGCGGGGAAACCGAAGCCCTGGTGTCAGGGCCATCGGCAGCCCGGCTGCCCTGCCCCCCCTCCCGGGCGGAACCCGGTTCCGGACGGAATCCGGGCGCCGGGTTGCAGGGCATGATCCCGGCCAGGTTTCTGGCCGGGCGAGATCTCAGGTGCGGGTGCTGCTGCTGGCTTCCATCAGCGTGCGGCCCAGCCAGTCGTTCTCGTCACGGATGCCGGGCAGCGTGAAGAAGTACCCGCCGCCGATGGGCTTGATGTATTCCTCCAGTGGTTCGCCGTCCAGGCGCTTCTGCACGGTGATGAAGCCCTTCTCCAGGTTGGCCTGGTAGCAGATGAACAGCAGTCCCATTTCCAGCTGGCCGGACTTGGTGACGCCGTTGGAGTAGTTGAAAGGCCGGCGCAGGATCAGGTTCTCTTCGGTCTGCGGGGTGCGCGGGTTGGCCAGCCGGATGTGCGAATCCAGCGGCGTCTTCTGGCCTTTCGGGTCGGCGGCGTAGTTGGGCACCTGGAATTCGGTGCTGTCCGTGGCGTCCAGCGGTGCGCCGGTGTCCTTCACGCGCCCGAAGATGGCCTCCTGCTCCTGCAGCGGGGTCCGGTCCCAGCGTTCGACGAAGTTGCGGATGATGCGCACGGCCTGGTAGCTGCCGCCGACGGCCCAGGCGGGCTCGCCGGATTTCGGTCCTACCCAGACCACCCGGTCCATCAGCTGGGCGTCAGCGGAATCCGGGTTGGCGGAGCCGTCGCGGAAGCCCAGGAAGTTGCGGGCACTTTCGGCTGGCTGGCCGGGCTTGGCGGCGATGGGCGGCACGTTGCCTTCCTGCTTCCAGTGCAGGACCAGCAGGTCGGGCAGGTTCTTGATGATGTCACGCAGTGCGTTGATGATCGTGTCCGGCGTGTTGGCACAGAACTGGATCGACAGGTCACCATGGCAGAGCGACGGGTCCAGCGCGTCGTTGAAGAACTTCGTCATCTGCTGCAGGTACTTCGGCTTCACCTTGGCCAGACCGAAGCGCTCGTCGAACATCGAGTTGCCCAGCGATACGGTGATGGTGAGCGCATCAGGCGGCAGCACGGGCCCCAGCAGGCCGGAACTGACCGGTGGCAGCTTGGGATCGACCTGCACTTCCTTGCCGCCCTGGGTGAGGAAGGCAATGCGTTTGGTCAGCGTGCGAAAGAGCCGTTCCAGCTCCTCGCGGTCCTGGGCCAGCACGAAGAACGAGGCCAGCATGCCGGCGCTGGGGCGCGGGGTGACGACGCCGGCCTGATGCTGGCCCAGGTATGGCACCCGCTCCTGGAAGTGGGTGCTGATGGGGGCATCGGTCACCTGGCCGACCGAATCGTCGCCGGCGGCGCGCTGCGCCTTGCCGGTGGCTGCGGCGGCAGCCTGGGCCGTCATGCTGACCAGGCCTGCGGTCGCAGCGCCCAGCCCGCCCAGCACGTGGCGGCGGCGCATGGATTCGGGCTGGTGGGTGGCTGCCAGCCCGGCCGGACAGGTCATCATGGCCGGAGCCTGGTCATGGGCCGCGACGTGGCGGGCGGACGCTTCCGACTGGCCATGGATGCCGGCCGGACAGCCGCCCAGAGCGGCCAGACGGGATGGATCGAGCTTGTCTTGCATGGGAAGCCTCTTCTTTTGGAAATGCGATGCCTGCGGGGCTCCGGACGGGAGCCCCGGGCGCGTCAGATGGCCAGCAACGGGATCACTCCAGTCCCAGGGCGGCGTTGACCTGGCCCAGCGTGTCGGCCAGCTGGTTGACCGGGGCGGCCACGGCCTTGCGGCCGGCATCGTCCAGGGCACCGGCCTTGAAGCCGTTTCCGTCGCGGTACGGATCCAGTGCCTTGCCGAACTGGGCATAGCCGTCCTCGATGCCCTTCTTCAGGGCGGGAGCCGGCTTGGTCAGCAGCGGCGCCACCAGGATGGCCAGCTTGCGGGTGCCGTCGAGTGTGCCCTGCAGGTCGGAGGCTTCGGCGTGGCTCCAGGCTTCCTCGCCGCCGGCGGGCAGGTTGTCGGCCGTGCGGCGCAGCAGTCGGGAGGCCGCGCTGGCCAGCCGCTCGGGCTTGATGTCCAGGGCGCTCAGCCGCTCCTTCAGCTTGCCCAGATCGGCCTGCAGGTCGTCGGCAATGGGAGCCAGCGCCTTCAGGTCGGGCGTGGGCTGGCCGAACAGCGTGTATTCCAGGCGATGGAAGCCGCGGAAGGCCGGATCGGCCTCACGCTTCTCGAAGTAGTCGGCCCGGCCGTTGATGCGCTGATCCAGGTCGGCAAACATCTCGGCCATGGGCTCGATGCGCTTGTAGAACTGGTGGGCGGGCGCGTAGAGCGCCTGCGCTTCCTTCAGGTTGCCGGCCTTGATGGCAGCCACCAGCTGTTCGGTGGCATCCTGCAGCTGGCTGGTCTGCGACACCATGTAGAAGCGGTATTCGGCCAGCGCCCCCAGGAAGTTCACGGCCGAGGGACGGGCCGCTTCCGCCTCGGAGTCGGCCGAGGGCGTGACATGCAGCTTGCCGCGCGGGTTGCTCAGCAGGCCGCAGGTGATGTCGTAGTCGCCGGGGCGCAGCTTGACCCGCATGGTCTGGGCGAAGCCCGGCGCGATGTTCTCGCGCTCCTCCACCACCATGATGCCGTCCAGGATCTCCCATTCCAGCGCCCGGTCGGAATTGTTGACGATGCGGAAGGTGGTGCGGCCAGCCGGCACGGTGATCTCGTTGGGCTTGCAGACCTTGTCCTCGATGGTGACTGTGACCACATCGCCCTCTTCCTTCGGGGCTTGCTGCTGGGCCTTCTGCGAGGCATACCAGAAGGCGCCCAGGCCGGCGATGACGAGGATGGCCGAGCCGCCCAGGGCGGTGCGCATCAGTGCGGAGGATTTCTTTTTGGGATCAGGCATCGGAGTTCGACGAGGGGGTTTCTGTGAACCCGGAGCGTTCCGGTCTGCCCGGAACCTCCGGAGGATTTCGGATGGATGTGGTCAGCGAGGGGCGGCACTGACCGGGGCCGGTGCTGTCGTCATGGGACGCAGGAAGAAGAACAGCGTGATGGCCAGGAAGGCGACGTAGACGAGGATCTCGCCCACCACGGGGGCGGACTGATAGCCCAGAAGGCCCGACAGCACGGTGCCCAGCGGGCTGTCCATGGGCAGCGTGTGATCCAGATCGAAGACCACCGTCTGCAGCTGGTTCCAGATGCCGGCCTCATGGAACTTGCGCAGCACCCCGGCCAGCAGCCCTGCGGCCACCAGCAGGATGAACACGCCGGTGAAGCGGAAGAAGCGTCGCAGGTTGAGCCGCACGCCCCCGGAATAAAGGCCATAGCCGATGATGACGGACACGGCGATGCCGGCCAGTGCACCGATGGGCGCCTGCCAGCCCTGGCTCTGCTGGAAGATGGCCAGCAGGAAGAAGACCGATTCCAGGCCTTCGCGCGCCACGGCCAGGAAGACCATGCCGATGAGTGCCCAGCCAGCGGCATCGGTGCCGTGGCCCAGCGCCCGCTCGACCGAGGCCTGCAGGTCGCCCTTGATGTTGCGCGCGGTCTTGCGCATCCAGAACACCATGGAGGTGAGCATGCCGACGGCGATGAGGCCCACCACGCCCTCGAAGAGCTCCTGTTCCTTCTGCGGGAACTCGGCCGCCATGAGCTGGAGCGCGGCGCCCGCAAACAGCGACAGCGCACTGGCCAGCAGCACGCCCACCCAGACGGCGGGCATCAGGCCGTCACGGCCGCTCTGTTTCAGGTAACTGGCGACGATGCCGACAATGAGGGCTGCTTCGATGCCCTCGCGCAACATGATGAGAAAGGGAACAAGCATCTGGAAAGCGGGTTCTGATCAAAGGTGGATTGATTCGCTACGGGGCAATGATAATCATTGTTCGTAATACGTGGTGACTCCCGCAACAGCCGCCGTGGGGTGGTTTGGCAGCGATGGTCTCCAGATCGTTGATTCTTCGAGGGTTATGGTGCGCGCCTGTGCGCGGCAGGACCCTTGCAGGCCCAAGCCCAAGCCCAAGCCCAAGCCCAAGCCCAGGTACTGGCACTGGCACTGGCACTGGCACTGGCACTGGCTGTGCCGCAGGTGGGCCAACAGACGGCCTGGGAAGGCTTTCAAGCAGGCTTCCAGAAGCCTTGCGCTGACGATGGGCACAAAAAAACCACCTCAAGGGTGGTTTCGTTGTTTCAGCTTACTGAAGCTTTCAAGAGTTGGCGGAGCGGACGGGGCTCGAACCCGCGACCCCCGGCGTGACAGGCCGGTATTCTAACCAACTGAACTACCGCTCCTACTCTCAACAGCTTTCAATCAACCGCTGAAGTCATCATTATATCCTGCTTTTTTTGGTTGTCAACCGGTGGTTCAAAAAAAAGCTGCAGCTCGTTGAGTTGCCTGCTGTTTTCTGATCCACTGTCCAAGCAGACTTCACTTGAACGGCAGGAAAACTTCAGTCCAGTGCCTGGCAGGTGGTGGGTGCTGAGAGTCTCGAACTCCCGACCTACGCCTTGTAAGGGCGCCGCTCTACCAACTGAGCTAAGCACCCAGTGTGCCGTGCACTGAAGCTGCGATGATAAACCGACTTTTATGCGCTTTGCAAGCGGGACGCAAAAAAAAACGTCGCCAGCGGCTGAAGACCGTGCTGGCGACGTCTGCAGCAGATGGGCAACAGGGCAGCTGGACTGCCGCCCTGCCCTGCTCAAGCCCCGTCCGGGTCAGTGTGCCACGATGCCGTCCTTGGGCTTGGCGGCAGCCGGCGGCGTGGCCGGGGTGGACGTGGGGTCCTCGCCCTCTTCCGGCAGCGGCTGGGGACGATGCACCAAGGCCAGTTCCAGCACCTTGTCGATCCACTTCACCGGCACGATCTCGAGGCTGTTCTTCACGTTGTCGGGGATCTCGGCCAGATCCTTGACGTTCTCCTCGGGGATGAGCGCCAGCTTGATGCCCGCACGCTGGGCAGCCAGCAGCTTCTCCTTCAGGCCACCGATGGCCAGCACCTCGCCGCGCAGCGTGATCTCGCCGGTCATGGCCACATCGGCACGCACCGGAATGCCGGTCAGCACCGACACCAGCGCCGTGGTCATGGCGATACCCGCGCTGGGGCCGTCCTTGGGCGTGGCGCCCTCGGGCACGTGGACGTGGATGTCCTGCTTCTCGTAGAAGTCCGGCTTGATGCCCAGCTGTGCCGCACGGCGGCGCACCACGGTCATCGCGGCCTTGATGGACTCCTGCATCACGTCGCCCAGCTTGCCGGTGGTGAGGTTCTTGCCCTTGCCCGGCACGGCGATGGCCTCGATGGTGAGCAGCTCGCCGCCCACTTCCGTCCAGGCCAGACCGTTGACCTGGCCGACCTGGTTGTTCTTCTCGGCGATGCCGAAGGTATAGCGGCGAACGCCCAGGAAGGTGTCGAGGTTCTCGGAGGTGACGGTGATGCCCTTGAGGGACTTGTCCAGCAGCAGTGCCTTGACGGCCTTGCGGCAGATCTTGGACAGCTCGCGTTCCAGCGAGCGCACGCCGGCTTCCCGCGTGTAGAAGCGCAGGATGTCGCGCAGCACTGCTTCGCTCACCGTCAGCTCACCGGCCTTCAGGCCGTTGTTCCTGATCTGCTTGGGCAGCAGGTAACGCTGGGCAATCGAGACCTTCTCGTCCTCGGTGTAGCCGGACAGGCGGATGACTTCCATCCGGTCCAGCAGCGGCGCGGGGATGTTGAAGGAGTTGGCCGTGGCCACGAACATCACGTCCGACAGGTCGTAGTCGACCTCGACGTAGTGGTCGGAGAAGGTGTCGTTCTGCTCGGGGTCGAGCACCTCCAGCAGGGCCGAAGCCGGGTCACCACGGAAGTCCTGGCCCATCTTGTCGACTTCGTCGAGCAGGAAGAGCGGATTGCGCACGCCGACCTTGGTGATGCTCTGCAGGATCTTGCCCGGCATCGAGCCGATGTAGGTGCGGCGGTGGCCACGGATTTCGGCCTCGTCGCGCACGCCGCCCAGGGCCATGCGCACGAACTTGCGGTTGGTGGCACGCGCGATGGACTGACCCAGCGAGGTCTTGCCCACGCCCGGAGGTCCGACCAGGCACAGGATCGGGGCCTTCACCTTGTCGACGCGCTGCTGCACCGCGAGGTATTCGAGGATGCGCTCCTTGACCTTCTCCAGCCCGTAGTGGTCCTCGTCGAGCACCTTCTCGGCATGGGCCAGGTCATTGTTGAGCTTGCTCTTCTTCTTCCACGGCAGGGCCAGCAGCGTGTCGATGTAGTTGCGTACCACGGTGGCCTCGGCCGACATGGGCGACATCAGGCGCAGCTTGCGGAACTCGCCCTCGCATTTCTTGCGGGCCTCTTCGGGCATGCGGGCGGCCTTGATCTTCTTCTCGATGTCCTCGAAGTCGGCGCCGTCCTCGCCCTCGCCCAGTTCCTTCTGGATGGCCTTGACCTGCTCGTTCAGGTAGTACTCGCGCTGGCTCTTTTCCATCTGGCGCTTGACGCGCCCGCGGATGCGCTTCTCGACCTGCAGGATGTCGAGTTCGTTCTCGATCTGCGCCAGCAGCTTCTCCAGGCGCTCACCCACCGGCAGCGTCTCCAGCACTTCCTGCTTCTGCTCGATGCGGATGGGCAGGTGTGCGGCGATGGTGTCGGCCAGGCGACCCGCGTCCTCGATGCCGGACAGCGAGGCCAGGATCTCGGAGGGCACCTTCTTGTTGAGCTTCACGTAGTGCTCGAACTGCGACAGGATGGTGCGCCGCAGGGCTTCGACCTCGGGCGAGACCGAATCCTCGTCATGGATGTCGTCGAGCTCGCACGAGAAGTACTCGCCCTCGGTGTCGACGTTGGCGATGCGTGCGCGGCTGACGCCCTCGATCAGCACCTTGACGGTACCGTCGGGCAGCTTCAGGAGCTGCAGGATGTTGGAAACGCAGCCAATGCCATAGATGTCGCTGGCGGTGGGGTCGTCCTTCGAGCCGTTCTTCTGGGCAACCAGCATGATGCTCTTGCCGGCTTCCATGGCCGCTTCCAGCGCCTTGATGGAACGCTGGCGGCCCACGAAGAGCGGGATCACCATGTGGGGGAAGACCACCACGTCGCGCAGGGGCAACAGTGGCAGGGTCTGGTTGGGAATATGGCTATCGTTCATCGGTTTCCCGAAAAGTGTGCTGACCGCTGTACCCGGGACCGTCCAGGGCGACAGGGGTCAGCATACGAGGCATCTGGGGATGATTCCAAAAGATTACAAGAATACGCGGAGGTTGTTGCGAGTTTCCTTATGAAACCGTGTCCGGCCTGCTGCACAGCAGGGCGCGGGACGGGCGGCCGGCGCGATCCGTCGGAAGGTGGCGCGTTCTGAGGCCGCCACGCATCGACAGCACGCCGAAGGCGTGTCGGCTGTCTGGATGACGGCCGGCATGCCCGGAAGACGGGGAATGAAAAAGCGGATGGTGACGATGGGCAGGCACCGCCGAAGCGGGCTGGCGCAAAGGAGGGTGGAAAGAACGAGTGCTGCAGAAACGGGACAGCCGGCCAAGTCTGCACGGAAGGTGTAAACGGGGCCGGCTGTTGTCGATGGTACAGGCCATCGGGTGGCGGATGCAAAGCGCCCGGATGGGCCGGAGCGGGCCCCGCAGCTACCCGGACTTCCGTCCTGGCGATTGCAGGGAGACGCCCTGGCCTGTCCGGTGGTCGTCAGCTGTCGCCTCCCGAGACCTTGGAGGTCTCGCTGTAGATCAGGAGCGGCTTGCTGGTGCCTTCGATGACGTTCTCGTCGATGACGACCTTCTCGACATTCTTCAGGCCGGGAAGCTCGTACATGATGTCGATCAGCGCATGCTCCAGGATGGAGCGCAGGCCGCGCGCACCGGCCTTGCGCTTGAGCGCCTGGCGGGCAATGGCCTTGAGCGCGGCCGGACGGATGTCCAGCTCGACACCTTCCATCGAGAAGAGCTTCTGGTACTGCTTGACCAGCGCGTTCTTCGGCTCGGTGAGGATGCGGACCAGCGTGGCCTCGTCCAGCTCGTCCAGCGTGGCCAGCACGGGCAGACGGCCCACCAGTTCGGGGATCAGGCCGAACTTGATGAGATCGTCAGGCTCGATATCCTGGAAGAGTTCCGACAGGCTGCGGTCGGACGCCCCCTTGACCTGGGCGCCGAAGCCGATGCCGGAGCGCTCGGAGCGGTCGCGGATCACCTTGTCCATGCCGTCGAAGGCGCCACCGCAGATGAACAGGATGTTGGTGGTGTCGACCTGCACGAAGTCCTGGTTGGGGTGCTTGCGCCCGCCCTGCGGCGGGATCGAGGCCACGGTGCCCTCGATGAGCTTCAGCAGCGCCTGCTGCACGCCCTCGCCCGAGACGTCCCGGGTGATGGACGGGTTGTCGGCCTTGCGCGAGATCTTGTCGATCTCGTCGATGTAGACGATGCCCGTCTGGGCCTTGTCGATCTCGTAGTTGCAGGCGGCCAGCAGCTTCTGGATGATGCTCTCGACGTCCTCGCCGACGTAGCCGGCCTCGGTGAGCGTGGTGGCGTCGGCCATCACGAAGGGCACGTTGAGCAGCCGCGCCAGCGTCTGGGCCAGCAGCGTCTTGCCCGAACCGGTGGGGCCGACCAGCAGGATGTTGCTCTTGGTCAGCTCCACGTCGTCCTTGTCGCCCTTGTGACGCAACCGCTTGTAGTGGTTGTAGACGGCCACGGCCAGCGTGCGCTTGGCCTTCTGCTGGCCAATCACGTACTGGTCGAGGATGGCCGCGATCTCGGACGGGATGGGCAGCTCGCTGGACGGCGTGCCGGGTGCCTCGCCCTGCACTTCGTCACGAATGATCTCGTTGCACAGGTCGATGCACTCGTCGCAGATGTAGACCGACGGACCCGCGATGAGCTTGCGGGTCTCGTGCTGGCTCTTGCCGCAGAACGAGCAGTAGAGGGGCTTGTCGGAGGATCCTGTGTTGTCGGGCATGCGCTGTATCTCCGGTCTCTTACTTGCTGCCGGCGTCGGCTTTGCCGGTGGCTTCGGTGCGCGAGGTCATCACCTTGTCGATGAGGCCGTATTCCAGGGCCTCGTCGGCGGACATGAAGTTGTCGCGCTCGGTGTCGCGCTCGATGCGCTCCAGCGGCTGGCCGGTGCGATCGGCCAGGATCTGGTTCAGGCGCTTGCGCAGATAGATGATCTCCTTGGCGTGGATCTCGATGTCCGAGGCCTGGCCCTGGGCGCCGCCCGAGGGTTGATGGATCATGATGCGCGAGTTGGGCAGCGAATGACGCTTGCCCTTGGCGCCGGCGGCCAGCAGGAAGGCGCCCATGCTGGCGGCAAAGCCGATGCACAGCGTGGACACGTCGGGCTTGACGAACTGCATGGTGTCGAAGATGCCCAGACCCGCCGAGACGGAGCCACCGGGGGAATTGATGTAGAAGTGGATGTCCTTGTCCGGGTTCTCGCTTTCCAGATACAGCATCTGGGCCACGGCCAGGTTGGCGGACTGGTCCATCACCGGGCCCACCAGGAACACCACGCGCTCACGCAGCAGGCGCGAGTAGATGTCGTAGGCACGCTCGCCCCGACCGCTCTGCTCGATGACGATGGGCACCATGCCCAGGCCCTGGGGAGCCTGTGCGACGGCCTGCGGGGCGAAGGGATCGGTGGCCTGCGCCAGGTGCAGGTTGACCTGATCCTCGACCAAGCTGTTGAAGGTCATGAATGCTTCCTCGATGGTGGGGCGGAAATGCAAACCGGTCGGGATGTCACCGACCGGTCTTGCACAACCCATATGGGGATGTTGCGGAGGGCCGCAAGGTGGCGGGCTCCGAAGGAGCCCTGCCGCCCGTGCCATCCGGCGGGCCCGCTGGGGGCGCGGCCGGACGGGTGCCGGTGGCGGCAGGAGGGACTGATCAGGCCAGGCCCTTCATCAGCTCGTCGAAGCCGACCTCGTGGTCGGTGACCTTGGCCTTGGACAGCAGCCAGTCGACGACGTTCTGCTCGACGACCAGGGCCTCGACCTCGGCCAGACGGTCACGGTCGCTGAAGTACCAGCGGATCACCTCGGCCGGGTTCTCGTAGGTGGAGGCGAATTCCTCGATCTGCTTGCGGATCTGCTCGGGCTTGGCCTGCAGGGCGTTCTCGCGCACCACTTCGGAGACGATCAGGCCCAGACGCACACGGCGGGTGGCCTGTTCGGTGAAGGCATCGGTGGGCACCGGCGGGGCCTTGCGCAGGTCCACGCCGCGGGCCTGCAGGTCCTCGCGCATGCGGGCAGCCAGCGACTCGGCTTCCTGGGCGACCAGGGCCTTGGGCAGCTCGATGTCGGCCAGACCGACGATCTTGTCCATGACGGAGCTCTTGGTGCGCGACTGAACGCGCTGGCGGACCTCGCGCTCCAGGTTGGTGCGCACGTCGGCACGGAACTTCTCGACGTCACCGTCTTCCTGACCCATCTGGCGGGCGAAGTCGGCGTCGACCTCAGGCAGTTCGGGGGCCTCGACCTTCTGGATCTTGACCTCGAACTGGGCGGTCTTGCCGGCCAGGTGCTCGGCGTTGTAGTCGTCGGGGAACTTCACGTCGAAGGTGACGGTCTCGCCAGCCTTCTTGCCCAGCACGCCGGCTTCGAAGTCAGGCAGCATGCGGCCTTCGCCCAGCACCATCGGGAAGCCTTCGGCGGAACCGCCGGGGAAGGCTTCGCCGTCGAGCTTGCCGACGAAGTCGATGGTGGCACGGTCGCCCTTCTCGCCGGCACGATCGACGGCGTTCCAGCGGGTGCGCTGCTTGCGCAGGACGTCGATGGTGGCTTCCAGGGCCTTGTCGTCGACGCTGGCGTTGTAGCGGTCGACTTCCAGCGTGCTCGGGTCACCCAGCTTCACGTCGGGGTAGACCTCGAAGGTGGCGACGAATTCGGTGGCGTCGGGGCCCTGGCTCTCGTCCTTGGGGGCGATCTCGGGCTGGCCGGCCACACGCAGGTTCTCGGCCTGCACGGCGTCGCTGAAGGCACGCGAGATGGCTTCGCCGAGGACTTCGGAATGCACCTGCGGACCGTAGCTCTGCTCGATCAGGCGCACCGGCACCTTGCCGGGGCGGAAGCCCGGCATGCGGGTGGTCTTGGCCATCGAACGCAAGCGCTCCTGGACCTTGGAGGAAATGTCGGCCGGGTTTACCGAAAGCGTCAGCCGGCGTTCCAGGGTGCCGGTTGTTTCAAGCTGGGAAGCCATCCGTCGTTGAGTTCCGTTGGGTTGGTTGTTCAAGAAAAGGCAGGTTGGTGCGGCTGAAAGGACTCGAACCTTCACACCTTGCGGCGCCAGAACCTAAATCTGGTGCGTCTACCAATTTCGCCACAGCCGCAGGACCGGAAAAAGGACCGGTTGCAGGCGCTGCCGCGACGTACCGCTGGGCACCGTTGCCGGTGTCGGGCCAACCCGATGCGGCGCGGGACGTCGTTTCCCGGCAAGGCTCGGGCAGCAGGCAGCGCGTCAATCCCAATGATTCTAGCTGAAACAGAAAAGAGGATGCGGGCCGGAGCGTGGTTGCGGTGCCGTGAGGGGGCTGCCCTCCCCCATTTGCACCGGGGGCTGCCTTCGGGCCGCGTCGCCGGCGTTGTATCCGGCAAACAGCGGCCCGGGCACAGGCCGTCAGGCAGCGGCGCGCTGCGGCGGACGGATGCGGTACCAGGCCACGTAGAGCGCCGGCACCATCAGGAGCGTGAGTGCCGTGGCCACCACCAGACCGCCCATGATCGAGACGGCCATGGGCCCCCACAGCACGTCGCGCGACAGCGGGATCATGGCCAGAATGGCCGCGGCAGCGGTAAGGGTGATGGGCCGGAAGCGGCGCACGGTGGCCTCGCGCACGGCCTCCCACGGCGTGTGCCCCTCGTCGATGTCCTGCCGGATCTGGTCCACCAGAATGACGGTGTTGCGCATGATGATGCCGGCCAGCGCGATGGTGCCCAGCATGGCGACGAAGCCGAAGGGGCGGCCCGAGACAAGCAGCGCCGCCACCACGCCAACGATGCCCAGCGGTGCGGTGAGCATCACCATCAGCACGAGCGAGAAGCGCCGCAGCTGCAGCATCAGCAGCGTGAGGATCAGCCCCACCATCAGCGGCATGCCGCTCATGATGGAGGCCTGCGCGCTGACGTTCTCTTCCTCGGGGCCACCGGCATCGATGTGGTAGCCGGCCGGTAGTCCTGCCCGGATCGTCTTCAGCTGGCGCTGGATCTGGTGCATCACGTCCGGCCCCTGCACGCCGTCCACGACGTCGGCGTTGACGGTCAGCGTGGGGATGCGGCTGCGACGCCAGAGGATGGGTTCCTCCATCACCTGGCGCAGCGTGGCCACCTGCGACAGCGGGACAGTGCCACCCAGCGGCGTGGTGATCGGAATGGAACCCAGCGCCGACAGGTCGTTGCGCTCGTTCTGCGGGGCCCGCATGATCACCGGGAGCAGCTGGTCGCCCTCATGCAGCGTGCCGATGGTGGCGCCATCGATGACGCCGCCCAGCGCCCGGCTGATCTGTCCGCTGGACAGGCCCACGGCACGCGCCCGGTCCTGGTCCACGTCGACCTGGATGCTGGGGCTGCGCTCGCCCCAGTTCAGGTGCGGCTCGACGGTGTAGGGGTTGGCGCGGACCACCTCCAGCACCTGGTTGGCGATGCGCTTGATCGTGCCGACATCGGGGCCTCCGATGCGGAACTGCACCGGGAAGGCCACGGGCGGGCCCAGCGGCGTGAGGTAGGCGCGGGCGCGCACGCCGGGGAAGTTGCTGGCCAGCTCGGCCTGCAGACGCGGCATCAGGCGGTTGCGGGCCTCCACGTCCGGGGTCAGTACGACGAACTGCGCATAGTTGGTGCGGTAGAGCTGCTGGTCCAGCGACAGGAAGTAGCGCGGGCTGCCGTTGCCCACGTAGGCCACGAAGCTCTGCACGTCGCCATCCCTGGCCAGCCAGGTCTCCAGCTGTTCGGACTGCGCCCGGGTGGCCGCCAGGCTGGCGCCCTCGGGCAGCCACAGGTCCACCAGGATCTCGGCGCGATCGGAGGGCGGGAAGAACTGCTTGGTGGTGAACTGCATGCCGGCCATCCCGGCCGCCAGAAGCAGCACGGTGATGCCCAGCGTGATCCAGCGGTGACGCATGGCGCCCTCGATGGTCGCACGCAGCCGGCGGTAGAACGGGGTATCGAAAAGCGCGTGCTCCGCGCCGTGGCCCGTGCTGCCGCCTGCCCCGGCCCCGGCCCCGGCGGACGTGGTCAGGGCCTGCTTCGCGTGAGCATCCGGATTCGCCGCGGCAACCGCCGTGTCGCGACCGCGCAGCAGGTAGGTGCCGATGAAGGGCACGGCGCCGACGGCCATCACCCATGAGATGAGCAGGGCCAGCGTGACGACCGCGAAGATGGCGAAGGTGTATTCGCCGGTGGACGAGCGCGCGGTGGCGATGGGCAGAAAGCCCACGGCCGTGATCAGCGTGCCGGTCAGCATCGGGAAGGCGGTGCTGGTGTAGGCGTAGGTGGCGGCATGGAAGGTGTCCAGCCCCTCTTCCAGCTTGCGGGCCATCATCTCGATGGAGATCATCGCGTCGTCGACCAGCAGGCCCAGCGCAATGATGAGCGCGCCGGTGGAGACGCGGTGCAGGTCGATGCCGAAGACCTTCATGCCCAGGAAGGTAGCGGCCAGGACCAGCGGGATGGACAGCGCCACCACCATGCCGGCACGCAGTCCCAGACTGAGCAGGCTGACCGCCAGCACGATGATGACCGCTTCCAGCAGCGAGCGGGTGAAGACGTCCACGGCCCCTTCCACCACCTTGGGCTGGTCGGAGACCTTGCCGAACTCGATGCCCACCGGCAGATCGGTGCGCAGCTCGCGCATGCGGGCATCCAGGTTGCGGCCCAGCTGCAGCACGTCGCCGTTGCCCACCATCGAGACGGCAATGCCGATGGCATCCCTGCCCTGATAGCGCATCACCATGGTGGGTGGATCCTGATAGCCGCGGGTGACGCTGGCGATGTCTCCCAGGCGGATGATGCGCCCGCCCACGGTCAGTCGCAGCGCCTGGACGGCCTTCACGTTGTCGAACTGGCCGCTCACGTTCAACCGCACGCTGCGCGCGTCGGTGTGCAGGGTGCCGGCCGAGGCCACCAGGTTCTGGGCCTGCATCTCGCGGGCAATGGCTTCGGGCGTCAGTCCCAGCCGCGCCAGGCGTGTGGCCGACAGGGTGACATGGATCTGTTCGGGCTGCACGCCCACCAGCTCGACCTTGGCCACATCGGGCACGTGCAGCAGCTGGTCGCGCACGTCCTCGGCGTAGCGGCGCAGCCGCGCCATGTCGATGCCGTCGCCGGTCATGGCGTAGATGGTGCCGAAGACGTCGCCGAATTCATCGTTGAAGAACGGCCCCTGGATGGCGGGAGGCAGCCGGTAGCGGATGTCGCCGATCTTCTTGCGCACCTGGTACCAGTAGTCCTTCACCTTGTCGGGTGGCGACGAGTCCTTCAGCATCAGCACGACCAGCGATTCACCCGGTTTGGAGTAGCTGGTGGTGTACTTGAAGTAGGGAATCTCCTGCACCGTCTTCTCGATGCGGTCGGTGACGAGTTCGTCCACCTGCTGGGCCGTGGCGCCCGGCCAGAGCGTGCGCACCACCATCGCCCGGAAGGTGTAGTCGGGGTCCTCACGCTGGCCCAGGCTGAAGAAGGCCAGCGCACCGCCGATGCCGCAGATCAGCAGGAAAAAGAGCGTCACCTGCCGGTAGCGCAACGCAACGGCCGAGAGGTTGAAGCCCTCGCGCCGAGTGGTGCCGGCATCCGCGGTCTGTGGGGTTTCGGGAACGTTCGGCATCGTCATGCCCCGCCGTCCTTGCGCTGCGCGTCCGGGCGTTCAGGGGCTTTGGAAGCGCCCTGCCCGCTGTCCTGGCTGTCCGGGCGTGCGCCGGGCAGTTGCACCTTCTGACCGTCGCGCAGCAGATTGGCGCCGGCCACCACCACCTCGTCACCGGCCGACAGGCCCTGGCTGATCACCACCCGGTTGCCGCTGGCAGCGCCCAGCACGACGGGCCGGGCGCGCACGGTGGACGACGTGCGGTCCAGCACCCAGACCTGCGCGCCGTCGTCACGACTGTAGAGCGCGCTCAACGGCACGCTCAGCACGTCGGCATCGGTGCGGGGCGCATGGACCACGGCACTCATGCCCAGGGCCACCTCATGGGTGTCACCCTGCAGGGCCAACCGGGCCGCGTAGGTGCGCGAGGCCGGATCGGCAGCAGGCGACAGTTCGCGCAGCATGGCCTCCCAGTGCTTGCCGGGCAGCCCCGGAAACTCGACCCGCCACGTGCCGGCAGAGCGGGTGCGGGCCAGATCGGCCTCGGGAATGGCCACGGCCACTTCCACATCCCCCTGGGCCGCCACGCGCATGACAGGTTGACCCGCGGCCACGACCTGCCCGGCTTCCACCTGCACGGCCGTCACCACGCCATCGACCTTGCTCACCAGCTGGCGGTAGCCAAAGGCGTTGTCCGCCTGGTGCGCCTGGGCGTTGGCCGCCTTCAGCCGGGCCTTTGCCACGTCCACCGCGGCGCGAGCCCGATCCACATTGGCGCTGCTCACGAAATTCCGGGCGTGCAGCCGCTCGGCGCGCTCCAGGTCGGCCTGGGCCAGCTGCAGCTCGCTGCGGGCCGCCAGCTGATCGGCACGGCGGGCGTTGACCAGCGGCTTGAGATCCACGGGATCAATGCGGGCCAGCACCTCGCCGACCGTCACGGCATCGCCCGTGTCCACCTGTCGCTCGATGACGCGGCCTCCGGTCTGGAAGGCATAGCTGACCTCGGCGCGTGCCCGCACCTCACCGGCCAGGGACCAGCCATCCAGGAGCGGCGCGGGCCGTATCACCTCGGACAGTACCGGTCGGGGCGGCTCTTCGTGGTGCGCGGGCTTCTGGCCACAACCGACCAGCAGGAAGGCTCCGAGGCAGGTCAGCGCCAGTGTCCGGAACGGGCTTCTGGCCAGGGAAGATGGGGGCAGACAGCAGATCATGATCGACACGACGAAAGAAGGAGTCTGTCAATGACCGACGAGTCATCAATTTGACCCATATTATCGCATCCATGCAGAAGACGGTCGGTTCGCTGGCTACAATCCGGTGCCATGAATCCAGTGCGCACAACCACGGATGCTGACGGACAGGCGTCCGGCAGCCCTGCCCCCGCTCAGGCCTCCAGGCCCTGGCACGGGGTCGACCATGCCGAGAACTTCCCGGTGGGGTCGTGGCTCGTACCCGCGCAGCTGCGCCCGGCGGTGCTGGCCATCTACCGGTTTGCCCGCCATGCCGACGACCTGGCGGACGAGGGTGACGTGCCAACCTCCGAGCGCGAGGCGGCGCTGCAGGCGCTGCACGCGGCGCTGGATGAAGCCGCCCGGGGCGCCCCCAGCGGTGTGCCGGTGGTGGATGGGCTGGTGGCCTCGGTGCAGCGCCACGGGCTGCACTGGCGCCATTTCCATGATCTGCTTGATGCCTTTCTTCAGGATCTGCGCGTGACGCGCTACGACTCCGAGGCTCAGGTGCAGGATTACTGCCGCCGCTCGGCCAACCCGGTGGGACGGCTGCTGCTGCAGCTGTACGGGGTGGGATCGGACACGGCGCTGGCGCAGTCCGATGCCATCTGCAGCGCCCTGCAGCGCATCAATTTCCTGCAGGACATCGGCATCGATGCCGCCAAGGATCGGGTCTACCTGCCTGCGGCCACGCTGGCTGCGGCGGGAAGCAGCGCCGAGATGCTGCTGACCGAGGCCCGTGCAGGCCGCCTGGGCGCGGCCAGTCGCCAGGCTGTGCGCCTGGAATGGCAGAGTACCCAGGCCCAGCTGCTGGCCGGTGTGGCGCTGCCGCAGCAGTTGCCCTGGCGCCTGGCGGCCGAACTGCGCTTCATCATCGCCGGCGGCCAGCGCATTCTGGACCGGATCGCCCATGCCGATTACGATTCCGTGGCCCATCGCCCTGCCCTGGGCTGGCGCGATGGCCCCGCCTTGCTGCGCCTGGCGCTTTTTCCCCGCCGTCAGGCCTGACCCCGTTTTCCGTCCACGACGACACCGTTTTCATGACACCGGATGAATACTGCCAGGACAAGGCAGTGAAGAGTGGTTCCAGCTTCTACTACAGCTTTCTCTTCCTGCCGCCCGAGCGGCGGCGCGCCATCACCGCGCTCTACGCCTACTGCCGCGAGGTCGATGACGTGGCCGATTCGCAAGGCGATCGCAATGTGGCCCGGCGCAAGCTCGACTGGTGGGCCCAGGAAGTGGGGGCGCTCTTTGACGGGGCGCCCACCCATCCCGTCACGCGTGCCCTGCAGCCTTTCCTGGAGCCGTATGGTCTGCGCCGCCGCCAGCTGGTGGAGGTCATCGACGGCATGCGCATGGACCTGGATGGTGAACGCTACCTGGATTTCGAAGGGCTGAAGCTCTACTGTCGTCGGGCTGCCGGCGTGGTCGGCGAGATGTCGGCCGCCATCTTCGGCTATGAGGATCCGAAGACGCTGCAGTACGCCGACCGGCTGGGGCTGGCCTTCCAGCTTACCAACATCATCCGCGACGTGGGCGAGGACGCCCGGCTCGGGCGTGTCTACCTGCCGCAGCAGGATCTGATCCGTCATGGCCTGAGCCGCCAGCAGATCCTGTCGGCCCGCGCCGAGGTGCAGGAGTCGCCTGCCTTCCGGGCGCTGATGGCCGAACAGGTGGTGCGGGCTCGCCAGGCCTACCGCGAAGCCTTTGACCTGCTGCCGGATGTGGACCGCGCTCGCCAGCGGCCGGGACTGATCATGGCAGCCATCTATGCCAGCCTGCTTGACGAGATTGCACGCAGTGGCTATCCGGTCATGACCCAGCGCATTGCGCTCACGCCGCTGCGCAAGTTCTGGCTGGCCTGCCGCACACGGGCCACCGGTCGGCCGCCCCGCATCACGACCGACCCGGCCTGACGCCCATGCGTATCGACGGAACGCCGGAGGCTTCCCTCCGGAACGTGGCGACCTTGCGTGATGACATGTCGCCCGTGGTTATCGTGGGGGCGGGCTGGGCCGGGTTGTCGGCCGCGCTGCACCTGCGGCGTGCCGGCGTGCCGGTGCAGGTTCTGGAAGCGGCGCCCCAGGCCGGTGGCCGGGCCCGGAGCCAGACACTGCCCTGGCCGGATACCGATGGCATCGTGCTGGACAACGGGCAGCACCTGCTGCTGGGCGCCTATCGCGACACGCTGGCGCTGGTGGACTGGCTGGGGGGCCAGGGCATGCAGCGCCTGCCCATGCACTGGGAAAACGCGGCCGGTTTGCGGCTGACGCGGCGGCGCCATGCCCCGGTCGTGTCCGGGGATGCTCCGGTGGGGCTGAATCCGGCGGAATCCCTGTCGCTGCTGACCGCCCTGCTGTCGGCCCGGGGCCTGACGCTGGGTCAGCGGCTGCACCTGCTGCGCACGCTGGCGCTGGCACGGCTGAGTGGCTGGCATCCCCCCATGGGCGTGCGCACCGTGGCCGACTGGTACACACGGACCCATCAGCCCCCGGTGCTGGTACGGCAGCTGTGGGATCCGTTGGTGGTCAGCGCCATGAACACGCCGCCGGAACTGGCCTCGGCCCAGGTCTTCCTGCGGGTGCTGCGTGACAGTCTGGGCCGCGCGCCGGCCGCCAGCGACTTCGTGCTGGCTGGCCAGGACCTGGGTGCGCTCTTCGTCGATCCGGCCTTGGCCTGGCTGGAAGCGCAGGGGTGTCCGGTACGGCTTCGCACGCCGGTTCGCGAGATCCGTGTGGGCCGTCTGGGCAGCGCGCCGGGCGCCGAAGGGGCATGGGCTGCCTCGCCGGGCGGTGTTGGCTATATGTTGCGTACCGGCAGCGCCGGTCAGGATGAACGGACGCTTCAGGCGCGTCATGTCATTCTGGCCTGCCCGCCGCCCACCAGTGCGCGGCTGCTGGCCAACATTGCGCCGGCCTCCTTTCTGGCGCCGCTCAACGGCTTTGGCTGGCGCCCCATCACCACGGCCTACGTCGGCTGGCGGGCAAGCCATCCCGATCTGCCTGCGCGGCTGCCGGCCGTCTTCTCGCTGGTGGGCGATCAGGCCGACTCGGGGCCGGCCCACTGGTTCTTTGACCGGGGCGAACAGGCGGGCTGGCGACTGGGCGCCATGGTGATCAGCGACAGCGAGGCAGCCCAGGCCGAGGGTGAGGCTGCCTTCCAGGTGGCCCTGCAGCATCAGCTCTCTGAACTGATGCGGTTGCCGCCGGCCGAGCACATGGTGCTGATCCACGAAAAGCGCGCCACCTTCGCCTGTACCGACGATCGCCCGACGGTGCCGCCGGGTTATCTGCTGCCGCAGCTGCCGGGCGTGGTGCTGGCTGGTGACTACAGCTACGGCGGCTATCCGGCCACGCTGGAAGGCGCGGTACGCAGCGGTCGGATGGCGGCCGAGATCCTGCTGGACGACCTGGGCTGAAGCGCCCTGCCCGCAGGATCCGACCCTCAAGGATTGGCGCGGTCACGGCCAGGAACATCGAAGCCGCCTGCCTGAAGGGGCCCGCTGCGCACGCTGGCTTGAGGGGGCGGCTTGAAGGAAGGCTCAGTCCCAGGCGTGGGCAATGGCCTGGTCGATACGCTCCACGGCGATGACCTCCAGTCCGGCCAGCGGCTTGCGCGGTGCGTTGGCCTTGGGGCAGATCACCCGCGAGAAACCCAGCTTCAGCGCTTCGCGCAGCCGTTCCTGTCCCCGTGGCGACGGGCGCACCTCGCCGGCCAGGCCCAGCTCGCCGAACACGGCCAGCCCCTGCGGCAGCGGCCGGTTCTTCAGCGACGACAGCACGGCCAGCACGACAGCCAGGTCAGCCGCCGGCTCGGTGATGCGCACGCCGCCCACCGCGTTCAGGAACACGTCCTGATCGTGGTACTGGATGCCGGCATGGCGGTTGAGCACGGCCAGCAGCAGCGACAGCCGCATCGGATCCAGGCCCACGCACAGTCGGCGCGGTGCGCCGCCGGCGGACTGGTCCACCAGCGCCTGGATCTCCACCAGCAGCGGCCGCGTGCCTTCCTGAGTGATCAGCACGCAGGACCCCGACACCGGGTCGACATGCTGCGACAGAAAGAGTGCCGACGGATTGGTGACGGCTTTCAGCCCTCGGTCGGTCATGCCGAACACGCCCAGTTCGTTCACGGCCCCGAAGCGGTTCTTGATGGCGCGGATCAGCCGGTAGGTGGAGTGGCTGTCGCCCTCGAAGTACAGCACCGTGTCGACCATGTGCTCCAGGATGCGTGGCCCGGCCAGAGCCCCTTCCTTGGTCACGTGGCCGATCATCACCACCGCCACGCCCTGCTGCTTGGCCAGCCGGGTGAGCTGCGCGGCGCAATCGCGCACCTGCGACACGCTGCCGGGGGCTGACTGCAGGTCGTCGCTCATCATCGTCTGGATGGAGTCGATGACCACCACGGCCGGCTTGACCTGCTCGATGGCCTGGGTGATGTGGGCCAGCGACACCTCGGCCAGCATCGGCAGCGTCGAGCCATCAATGCCCAGGCGTGCGCCGCGCAAGGCCACCTGTGCCAGTGACTCTTCGCCGCTCACGTACAGCACCCGTTGGCTCTGCGACATCAGTGCCAGCGCCTGCAGCAGCAGCGTGGACTTGCCGATGCCTGGGTCGCCCCCGATCAGCACGACCGAACCGGGCACCATGCCGCCGCCCAGCACGCGGTCGAACTCGGCCAACCCGGTCGGCAGCCGCGGCACCGTGTCCACCGGCACCTCCGACAGCAGGGCAATCGACGAGGTCTCGGCCAGCATGCCCGCTGCCGGGCGCCGACCGCCCGCATCCTTTTTCGGCAGCCGGAATTCTTCCAGCGTGTTCCAGGCCTGGCAGGCCGGGCACTGTCCCAGCCACTTGGCCGTGGTGTTGCCGCATTCGCGGCAGACGAACTGGGTCTTGGCAGTCGCCATGTTCAGACCACCCGACGGCGCACACGGGGCGCCACCGCACACATCAGCTCATAGCCTAGCGTGCCGGCGGACTCGGCCACCTCGTCGATCGAGACCGCATCGCCCCACAGCTCCACCGGGGTGCCGGGCCCTGCGTTAGGGATCGGTGTCAGGTCCACGGCCAGCATGTCCATCGATACCCGGCCCAGCGTGCGGGTGCGCACGCCATCCACCACGACCGGGGTACCCGTGGGGGCCACCCGTGGGTAGCCGTCCGCATAGCCGCAGTTCACGATGCCGACCCGCACCGGCTGCTCGGCCACGAAGATGCCGCCGTAACCGGTGGCCTCGCCCGGGGTCAGCTGTTGCACGCCCAGCACGTTGCCGGTCAGCTGCATGGCGGGGCGCAGCCCCAGCGACGCCGCGCTCTGCCCGGCAAAGGGGCTGGCACCGTACAGGGCGATGCCCGGACGCGCCCAGGCCCGATAGGCCTGGGGCAGCGTGAAGAGCGCGGCCGAATTGGCCACGCAGTGCTCCAGTGCCTGCCCGGCCGGCAGCCGGGCCTGCACGGCGCGTGCCACGGCATCGAAGGTGGCCAGCGGCTGGAGGGCTCCGCCCGGGGTGTCGGCATTGGCAAAGTGCGTCATCATGCCGCGAAGCCGCACGCCCGGTGTGGCCAGCACCTGGGTCAGGTAGGCGTCCACGTCATCGGGCTTGAGCCCCAGCCGGTTCAGGCCCGTGTTCAGCTTCAGGTACACATCCACCGGCGGCCCGTCGTGGGCAGCCAGCCACTGCAGGTGGCGTGGCTGGTGGATGGCCAGCGTCAGCCCCTGCGCGGCGGCCTGCGCCACATCCGTGGCATCAAAGGCGCCTTCCAGCATCAGGATCGGTTTGTTCCAGCCGTGTCGACGCAGCCAGTCGGCCGCCTCGAATTCCAGCAGGGCCATGCCGTCGGCATCGGCAAAGCCGGTCAGCGCGTTGGCCAGGCCGTGGCCGTAGGCGTCGGCCTTCACCACCGCCCACAGGCGGGTAGCGGCCTGAGCATGGCCATCCGGGCGGTTCTCTTGAACCTGGCGGCGTATCCGGGCCAGGTTGTGCGCCATCGCCGAGGGCGAGACGCTTGCAGTCAATGATCTAGGCATGGTGGTGATGATAGAGCGTGTTACGAAGCGCTGCCCGGCCATGGCGATGTTGCGGGTATCATCGCCACCACATGTGCAGTGACCGTGGCAGGAACTACGGCACACTGTGCCCATACAAACTGACTGGAATGGAAACGTCCGGATGAAACCCGGTTTCTACACCATCATGGCAGCGCAGTTCCTGTCGTCGCTGGCCGACAACGCGCTGCTGATTGCCGCCATCGCCCTGTTGCGCGAGGCACAGTCGGCCGACTGGCTGATCCCCTTCCTGAAGCTGGTCTTCGTCGTCTCCTACGTCATGCTGGCCCCCTTCGTCGGCGCCTTTGCCGACTCCATTCCCAAGGGCCGCGTGATGTTCCTGACCAACGCCATCAAGCTGGTGGGGTGCATCCTGCTGCTGGGCATGCTGCCGCCGCTGATGGCCTATGCGCTGGTGGGCTTCGGCGCCGCGGCCTATTCGCCGGCCAAGTACGGCATCCTCACCGAGCTGCTGCCGCCCGACAAGCTGGTGGCCGCCAACGGCTGGATCGAGGGAACCACCGTCGCTTCGATCATCCTGGGGACCGTGCTGGGTGGCGTGCTCATCTCGCCCCACGTGGCGCCCTGGCTGCTGTCGTTCGACCTGCCCTTCATCGATACCCACATCGACACTCCGGCCGAGGCTGCCGTGGTGGTCACCATCGGCATCTATGCGCTGGCTGCAATCTTCAACCTGCGCATTCCCGACACGGGCGCCCGCTACCCGGGCCGCACCTCCAATCCGTTCACGCTGCTGCGCATCTTCTGGCACTGCAACCTCACCCTCTGGCGTGATCCGCTGGGTCAGATCGCGCTGGCCGTCACCACGCTCTTCTGGGGAGCTGGTGCCTCGCTGCAGTTCCTGGTGCTGAAATGGGCCGAGCATCAGCTCGACATGAGGCTGGATCAGGCCACCCGCCTGCAGGGCGTCGTGGCCCTGGGCGTGGCGCTGGGCGCCGTGCTGGCGGCCAGCTGGGTGCCGCTGCGCCGCTCGCTGCGCGTGCTGCCGCTGGGCGTGGCCATGGGCTTTGCCATCATGCTCATGACCATCGTCCACAACGAGGCCATGGCCATGCTCGTGCTGCTGGTCATCGGCATCCTGTCGGGCTTCTTCGTGGTGCCCATGAATGCGCTGCTGCAGCACCGCGGCTACGTGGTGATGAGCGCAGGCAACTCCATCGCCGTGCAGAACTTCAACGAGAACCTCAACATCCTGGTGATGCTGTCGTTCTACGCGCTGATGCTGTGGCTGGACCTGCCCATCAATACCGTGGCGGTGCTCTTCGGTCTGGCCGTGGCCAGCGTCATGCTGCTGGTGATCCTCTGGCATCGGCGCAACCAGCGCCGCTTTGACAGCGAAGTGCATATCGGCGAGGATCCTCGCCACGGCAACATTCCGACGCCGCATTGAGGATGCACCCCGCGGGCCGGAGGCCCTGCCTCCGGCGGCCGATCAGACGGGCGTGCGCGCTGCGTCCAGTGCCTCCACGGCCGACAGCGCTAGGCACAGGTCTTCCCAGCCTTTCAGCTTGTCGCGCTGGTTGCGCAGCAGATAGGCCGGGTGATAGGTGACCACCACCGGCACCTGCCGGCCGTCCAGCGTGATGTGGTGCAGCTTGTTGCGCAGCCGGCCGATCTGCAGGTCAGAGTGCAGCACGCTCTGCGCCGCGAAGCGTCCCAGCAGCAGGATGCAGTCCGGCTGAACCAGCCGGATCTGCTCGTACAGGTAGCCTTCGCAGGCCGCCACCTCGTCAGGTTCGGGGTTCCGGTTGTTGGGCGGGCGGCACTTCAGCACGTTGGCGATGAACACGTCCGCGGCTGAATCAATGCCAGCCGCATCCAGCATCGCATCCAGCAGCTTGCCGGCCTGACCCACGAAGGCTTCGCCCTGCTTGTCTTCCTCCGCACCCGGCCCCTCGCCAATCAGCATCCAGCGGGCCTGCTGCGGACGTCCGCGGCCAAATACCGTGTTCGTGCGCGTCTCGGCCAGTCGACAGCGACGGCATCCGTCCACCTCCTCGCGCAGTCGGATCCAGCGCTGTGCCGGTGGCAGGTCCGGATGCGACAGCGGTGCGGGATCGGGATCGGGCTCGGCGGGCAGCATCGGCTCGGGCAGCCAGTCCGCATCTTCCATCCAGGGCTCGCCGCCCCAGCTCTCCAGCGGCACGTCGTCTGCCCAGGCCGGGTGCCCGGGCTCGGGGCCTCCCTCAGCCACGGTGTCATCGGACTGGCGCACGCTGGACGCAACGTCAGCAGATCCCTTGGTAAAGCCTCCAGTTGCGGTCGTTGGGTCAGCCGCGGCAACCGGTTCGTGGATTCCGGAAGAAGAACCGGCAGAAGGTGTGGAATGGACAGAAGGTGCGGGAGGCTCTTCCGCCATGGTCACGGTGTCTGCAGATGCTTCGCGCGCTTGCCAGACGTCGCTGACAGGGACATCGACACCGGCATCGGATCCGGAGGCCTCGGAGGCCCCTGCTTCAGCCTCTGGCGCGGCCAGCGGACCTGCCATGGTGGCGTGCATGGGTTGCGGCGCCCCGGGCAAGGCCCCGGCGCGCGGAAGCCACAACGGCCCCAGGCCCAGCGCAGCCCATGCGCGGCGCCGACGTGCGGCCAGCGCGGCATCGTTCTTCATGGCTGCATCGTCCGGCATCGTGACCGTATCTTCCGTCATTTCGTTCGCTCAAGGGGGCAGCGCATCACCCAGGCGTCGTCGTGGCGACCGTCGGCGGCGCGATAGTAGTTGCGACGCCGTCCCAACGTCTCGAAGCCCATGCGCTGATAGAGCGCCAGGGCTGGCGCATTGGCGGTGGCCACCTCCAGAAACAGGCTGCGTCCGCCCTGCTGCCGTATCTGTGCCTGCAGCCAGCCCAGACAATGCCGACCCAGCCCGCGCCCCTGATGGCTGCGTGCCAGGGCCAGGGTCAGCAGCTCCACCTCGTCCAGCGCGGCCAGCAGCACGGCATAGCCGAAGGGCTGGTCGGCCTCGGTGAAGACCCAGGCCTGATGCCCGGCCTTCAGCGAGTCGGCAAACTGGCTGATCCGCCACGGATAGGGTTGCACCGCCTGCTCGATGGCGTCCACCGCCGGCAGGTCGGCTTCCGTCATCGGCCGAAAGCCGATCGTCGACAGGTCCATGAGGGGCCCGTTCATCGGCCGGCGGGCTGGGCGGCCAGCTTGGCCGCTGCCAGCTGGCGCTGCTCGTCCCGGTCCAGTGCCACGCGGTCGCGCACGTACAGCGGGCGCACGTCCCGTGCTGCCATCAGCGCCGGGGCATCCGGCACATCGGCCACGGCCAGCAGCGCGCGTGCGCCGGGACGACGCTCGGCCGCCAGCGCCGCATCCTGTCCCACTTCCATGGCCCAGGCGCGCAGCGGCTCGAAGTCCGGGCCAAAACCGCCTCCGGCCAGATGGACCGCACTGATCCGGCCTTCGGCCGTCAGCTGCCGGCGCAGCCCTTCGAAGGCCACGGCAGCGTCATCGGCCTTGCCGACCGCGGGCGGCAAAGCGGGCTGGGGCCAATGGCCGGCACGGCACAGAAAGGCGGCGTAATAGCACTCGCCCATCCGCGCATCCAGCGCGGAACAGAGCAGCCAGGGTAGCGTGTCTGCGCTGGCATGGCCGCCCTGCCCAACGAAGCTGTCTGCCGCCCTTGCAGAAGCCGGAGACGACGGGCTGCCGGATGAAAGGCCGTCGTTCGCATCCGGGGAGGCCAGCGGGAAACGCCAGTCCGGCACGGTGGCCGCCAAGGCCTGCAGAGAGCCGATGGCGCCCACGGGTCGGTTGCCCGGGAGCGCCAGGCCCTGCACGAGGCCCACGGCGATGCGCAGCGAGGTGAAGGCGCCCGGCCCCACGTTCACGTAGAAACGCTCGACCTCATCCAGCCGACGGCCAGCCTGCCGGAGCGCCTGCTGCACCAGTGCCAGTGCATCACGCGAGGCCTGGGGACCGCCGCTGGCGTCCAGCAGCGTGCGTGCGCTCAGTTCGATGGCGGTGCTTTCGGTACCGTGGTCGATGCCGGCGCCCGCCAGCGCCACGGTGCAATCGTCCCATTCAATGGACAGGGCCAGGCTCAAGGGTTTCATGGCCCCGATTCTATTGCCTGTCCCGCCTGCCGGGGGCGCTGATGGGAGTCTGGGGCCACGCAAGTCGCCAGGCCCATACATGCTTTCAGATGGTCCCTGTCATTCGGGTCCGGCGCATGTGTGCTCTCGGACGTGCTCGTCACTGACGCCAGGCAAAGGTCAGGACACCCGCACGATGCGTCCGCCTCCCCGTCGAGCAGGATGCTTCCTGGAGTGCCGCACTTCCCGACGATTGTCACGTTTGCAGGATGTGGCGTACTTCCTTGCAGAGTGTCAGGCAAACCGGCGCAGCAAGGCGCCGTGACCGATTACACTTTGCGTCATACCGGGGTGAATGGCGACGGCCCCGATGATCTTTCCAGCTGCCACATCCCCAAAGGGACCGGGTGGCTGGCAAGTAACCCGACAATTTCAGTAAACAGCGCAAAATGTCGCCAAGAATGACAAGGCTTGGTTCACACGTGGAATTTTGAAACAAATTCAGCATCCCACGCGCTTCTTCAAGGAGGTCTGGACACGTGTCCGACGGATGATGAACGATGCTTTCCCGGGTCAGGACCGGCTGTTTCAGGATGTCGTCAGCGGTCAAGGGTTTAACGCAATCTAACGCTGTTTTAGAATTGCCACGAAGCTCGGGGTTACGTTTTGTGTAACTATCGGTAAAACTTTGCCGATAGAACAAGGATCATCGCAATCGGAAGCCTCTACACTGATCAGCGGGTAATGGAACCCGATATCATCGGAAAATGAACACCAGCGTCAGGAAACTTGTTGTCGTCGATGACGACGCCAAATTGCGGGACTTGCTCAATCGGTATCTCACCGAGCAACAGTTCGAGGTCACGCTCGCAGCCGATTCGGCATCGCTGAACCGGCTCATGCAGCGCGAGAGCTTCGATTTGATCATCCTTGACCAAATGCTTCCTGGCGAGGATGGGCTGTCGATCATCCGCAGGCTGCGCGCCGCGAACGACCGCACCCCCATCATCATGCTCACCGCCAAGGGCGACGATGTCGACCGCATCATCGGCCTGGAAATGGGTGCGGACGACTACATGCAGAAACCCTTCAACCCCAGGGAACTGGTGGCCAGGGTTCATGCCGTGCTGCGTCGCCAGATTCCCAACGACACCCCGGGCGGCGCCATGCACGACATCGGCGCGGTCTCGTTCGGACCCTTCGTGTTCGATCTGGGTACCCGTACCCTGTCGCGCGACGGCGTGCGCCTCAACCTCACTACCGGCGAGTTCTCGGTGCTGAAGGTGCTGGTGCGCCACCCGCGCATTCCGCTGTCGCGCGAGAAGCTCATGCTGCTGGCCCGCGGGCGCGAATACGGCGCCTTCGACCGCAGCCTGGACGTGCAGATCTCCCGCCTTCGCAAGCTCATCGAGCCTGATCCGCAGAATCCGCGCTTCATCCAGACGGTCTGGGGCGTGGGATACGTCTTCGTGCCTGCCTGAGGTCCCTCGCAACACCAGACCTTGAAAGGATCGAGGCTTGAGACTGAGTCTGTTCTGGCGCACCTTCGCGCTGATCAGCCTGCTGCTGGCCATCAGCCTGGGCGCTTGGTACCAACTCTACCGCGCCTTCGAGCAGCCCCCGCAGGCCAGCCGCTTTGCCTGGGAAATGGCATCGGCCATCAACCTGGCACGCACCGCACTCGTGCACACCCGGGGAAGCGACCGTGAAGCCCTGCTGCAGGCCATGGCCAGCAACCAGGGCCTGCGCGTCTATCCGCGCAGCGATGCCGATCGCGTCGAGCCCTACCCGAACCAGAAACTGGGTGTCGAGGTCGAGCGTCAGCTGACGAAGCGGCTGGGCAACCCCACCACGCTGGCCGGCCGCGTCAACGGCGTGCATGCGCTGTGGGTCAGCTTCGACATCGACGACGAACGCTACTGGCTCATCGCCGAGCCCGAACGGCTTGTCCTTCCCATGACGGGCAGCCGCACCGAAATGGTGGCCTTCGCCATCGGCGTGCTGCTGGCCATGATCGGCGGCCTGCTCATCAGCCGGCTGGTCAACCGGCCGCTGGCCAACCTGGCTCGCTCCATCGATCGCCTCTCGCGGGGCGAACCTCCACCCCGGCTCAGTGAAAGCGGCCCGCCCGAGATCGCCATGCTCAACCGCCGCTTCAACGAGCTGGCCGGCGACCTGCAGGCCATGGACGCCGACCGTGCCATCGTGCTGGCCGGCGTCTCGCACGACGTGCGCACCCCGCTCACCCGGCTGCGTCTGGAAGTGGAAATGAGCGCCCTGCCCGATGCGGCCCAGGCGTCCATGATCGAGGAGATCGAGCGCATCGACTCCATCGTCCATCAGTTCGTCGAATTCGCCAGCCCGCTGGAGCGCACCGTCGAGGTCGTCGACATCAACGATGTGTTCTCGCAGTTCCTGCGGCTCTACAGCCGCGAGCGCGCCGCGGGGCTGCTGTCGGTCTTCAAGCGGGTCGAGCACGGCCTGACCTGGCAGGGCAATCCGGTGCTGCTGGAGCGCATCCTCAGCAACGTCTTCGAGAACGCCATCAAGTACGCGGCCACACCGGGCGAGCGCAACGTGCGCATTGACATCATCGGCCGCCGCCATGAAAAGGGCGTCGAACTCATCTTCCGTGACCACGGCCCCGGCGTGCCTGAGGCCTCGCTGTCCAAGCTGGCGCGCCCGTTTGCCCGGCTGGACACCGAGCGCAGCGTCATCGGCGGTTCTGGCCTGGGCCTGGCCATCGTGGCCCGGCTGGCGCGCCGCACCCGTGGCGGCATGATCATCGAGAACGCCTCCGGCGGCGGCCTGCGCATCCGCGTCGTGCTGCGCGACCTCGATTCCGCCAAGGTCGCCGCACGTGAGACGTTCATCGATACGCTGGATCCGGTCAGCGCACCAGCAGAGCTGATGCAAGCGCCGCAATCGACTCGCAACGGCCGACGGTCCCGACCTTCTCGTTCGTCTTCGCCTTCACGTTGATCTGCGCCGGATGGCAGCCAATGGCTGCCGAAAGCGCGGTGATCATGCCCGGCAGCCAGGGTTTCATCTTCGGTTGCTGGGCAATGATCGTGGCATCGATGTTGCCCAGCCGCCAGCCCCGTGCGCGCACGGCCGCCATGGCTTCCTTCAGCAGCACCATGCTGTCGGCCCCCTTGAAGGCCGGATCGGTATCCGGAAAGTGATGGCCGATGTCACCCAGACCGGCTGCACCCAGCAGGGCGTCCGTGATGGCATGTGCCAGCACGTCGGCATCCGAATGGCCAGCCAGGCCCAGGGGGTGCTCCACATGCACGCCGCCGATGATCAGCGGCCGCCCTTCCACCAGCACATGCAGGTCATAGCCCTGCCCGATCCGGAACGGGATGTCGGGCGGGAGGTCAACGCCCTGGGGGGCATGGCCTGTCTGGGGGGCCGGGGCGGCCTGGGAAGTGCAGGGATTCGGGGTGTTCGGATTGGCAGTCATCGGACGTGAAAAGTGATTGAAGAAAGAGCGATCACTCCACGTCCGCAGGCTTCATGCCCAGCAGGATGCGCAGCATGATCAGGTCTTCCGGCGTGGTGATCTTCAGGTTGCGGCGCGTGCCGGCCACCATGCGCGGCCGGCCACCCTCGGCCTCGATGGCGCCCGCTTCGTCGGTCACGTTCGGGTGCGCCTCCAGCGCCTTCCGGAGCGCTGCGAAGCGGAAGGTCTGCGGCGTCTGCGCCAGCCACAGCCGGCTGCGGTCCACCGTGCCGCCCGAGCGGTACTCGTTGTTGGCCGCCAGCGAGGCGCGGCTGTCGATGCGCTTGACCGTATCGGTGACGGGCACGCACAGGAGCGCCCCGCAGGGTTCGTATTCCAGGTAGGCGGCCAGCCGCTGCAGGCTGGCCGAATCGATGCCCGGGCGTGCCGCATCGTGGACATGCACCCAGTCGTGGGCCTCGATCATGCCGCGCTGTGCCAGCGCCGTCAGGCCGTTGAGCACCGTGTCACGGCGGGTCTGGCCGCCGCGCCGAACCAGCAGCACCTTCGGATGGCGCAGTCCCGGCAGGCGCATCACCAGCGGATCATCAGCCTGCACCACCACGACCACGCGGCTGATCCAGGGCTCAGCCAGAAAGACGGCCACCGTGCATTCCAGCACCGTGCGTCCGCCGCCCAGCTCCAGGTACTGCTTGGGCACCTTGGCGCCGAAACGGCTGCCGCTTCCGGCGGCCGGGATCAGCACGAAGTGCCGCGCCACCGGCGTGGCCTCCTCTGCCTGGATCTGTTTGCGCATGGCGCCCTTGTTCATCATGCCGACCCTCGAACCATCGCGTCAGTCGTTAAAATAGCAGGCTGTCCGCTCATATTCTTCCTTTTTCGGGCATGTCATGCTCGGCTTGCCTTTTTTCAGGCGTGGCCGCTCACCCCATGCCTTCGACCGCGACGACAGGTTCGCCATCTTGACCGCTTCCATCCATCGTCTTCCCGCCGGCTTCGGCTCTTCGGATGCCTGGCTGCTGGCTCAGCGCCTTGCGCCGGAAAACGCCACCCCTGCATCGGCCGCACACGACGACCCCACCGAAAGACCTCCCGTCACGGGAAAGACCCGCGTCATTGTATGCGCGCAGCCGGCCGACTGCAGCCGTCTTGCCGCAGAAATCGCCTGGTTTGCGCCCGCACTGGCCATCGCCCGGCTGCCCGACTGGGAAACCCTGCCCTACGACAGCCTGTCGCCCCACCAGGATCTGGTCTCCGAGCGCCTTTCCGCCCTGTATCGCCTGCAGGGTCGCAAGCTGGACGTGCTGCTAGTAGCTGCCAGCACGGCCGCGCACAGGCTGGCACCTCCCTCGTGGCTCGCCTCGCGCACCTTCCAGTTCTCCCAGGGCATGAAGCTGGACGAAGCTGCCCTGAAGGCCCAGCTCACGCTGGCCGGTTACGAGCATGTCGAACAGGTGCTGCGCCCCGGTGAATACACGGTGCGCGGCGGCCTCATCGACCTGTTCCCGATGGGCTCTGCGCTGCCCTACCGGCTGGACCTCTTCGATGACGAACTGGACAGCCTGCGCACCTTCTATCCCGACACCCAGCGCAGCCTGTATCCGGTCAAGGCCGTCAAGCTGCTGCCCGGCCGGGAGTTCCCGCTGGACGAAGCGGCACGCTCGGCCTTTCGGGGCCGTTGGCGTGAGCGCTTCGACGGCGATCCTTCGCGCGTGGCCCTGTACCGTGACATCGGCAACGGCGTGACCGCCAGCGGCATCGAATACTACCTGCCGCTTTTCTTTGACGAGACGGCCACCCTCTTCGATTACCTGCCTGAAGATGCCGAGATCATCCTGCATGGCGACGTGCAGGGCCAGCTGCAGGCATTCCGCACAGATGCTTGTCAGCGCTTCGACTTCATCGGCCACGACGCCGAACGCCCGGCGCTGACGCCGGATGAACTGTTTCTCACGCCCGAGCAGTTCTTCGTGCGCAGCCAGGCCTTTGTGCGTTTCTCGCTGCCCACCGTCTCGGCCGACGCGCGGGGCATCGCAGCAGCACCTGCAGATAGTACCGACACGCAAGCCCCCGTCAGCGAGGCTGCAGCGGCTGCATCGGATGACAGGCGCCCTGATGCCGCCGCGTCCGGTGACGACGCCCCGAAAGGCGCCGCAGGCACCGAGTTGCCTGAATCCGGGGCTGACGGCGGACGTACACGCCCTGTCCATGCCGTCTCGGTGCCCAACGTGGCGGTCAACCGCCGTCAGGACGATCCCATCGGCGCGCTGCGCAACGTGCTGGATGCCCCCGCGCCCGTGGCCGGAATCGCCGAAAAGCGCCTGATCATTGCCGAATCGCTGGGCCGGCGCGAGACGCTGCAGGAACTCTTTGCCGAATCCGGCCTGAAGATGGCCACGGCCGAAGACTGGCAGACCGCGATGGCGACGGATGCGACTGTGGTGCTCACCGTCGGCCCGCTGCAGCGGGGCTTCCGCCTGGTGGATGGCGAGCTGCTGGTCATCACCGAAAGCGAGCTGTTCCCCTCCTTCGTGCGCCAGGGCAAGCGCAACAAGGGGCAGACCACTCAGGTTGACACCCTCATCCGCGACCTGTCCGAACTCAAGCCCGGCGATCCGGTCGTCCATGCCCAGCACGGTATCGGCCGCTACATGGGGCTGGTCAATATCGACCTGGGTGAAGGCGCAGCCGAATTCCTGCACCTGTCCTACGCCAACGATGCCACCCTGTACGTGCCGGTGGCCATGCTGCACCTTATCGGCCGCTACTCCGGCGCCGCCCCCGAGAACGCTCCGCTGCACACGCTGGGGTCCGGTCAGTGGGACAAGGCGCGCCGCAAGGCGGCCGAGAAGGCACGCGACACCGCCGTCGAGCTGCTGGATCTCTACGCCCGCCGCGCCGCCCGGCCCGGACATGCGTTCAAGTTCGACCCGGCCGGCTATGCGGCCTTTGCCGAAGGCTTCGGCTTCGAGGAAACCCCTGACCAGCAGGCTGCCATCCATGCCGTCGTGCAGGATCTGATCGCGCCCAAGCCGATGGACCGCCTGGTCTGCGGCGACGTGGGCTTCGGCAAGACCGAGGTGGCCCTGCGCGCTGCCTACGTGGCCGCCAGCACCGGTCGCCAGGTCGCTGTGCTCACCCCCACCACGCTGCTGGCCGAGCAGCATTTCCAGACCTTCAACGACCGCTTCTCCAGCTTCCCGCTGAACGTGGCCGAACTGTCCCGCTTCGGAACGGCCAAGTCCACCCGCAACACCCTGGAAGGCATCGAGAGCGGCAAGGTCGACATCGTCATCGGCACCCACAAGCTGCTGTCCAAGGACGTGAAGTTCCGTGACCTGGGTCTGGTGATCATCGATGAGGAACACCGCTTCGGCGTGCGCCAGAAAGAGGCGCTGAAGAACCTGCGCGCCGAGATCGACGTGCTCACGCTCACCGCCACGCCCATCCCGCGCACGCTGGCCATGAGCCTGGAGGGCATCCGCGACTTTTCCGTCATTGCCACCGCGCCGCAGAAACGTCTGGCCATCCGCACCTTCGTGCGCAAGGAAACCGGCGGCACCATCCGCGAAGCCATGCTGCGTGAACTCAAGCGCGGCGGTCAGGTCTACTTCCTGCACAACGAGGTGGGCACCATCGAGAACCGCCGGCAGATGCTGGCCGAGCTGGTTCCCGAGGCGCGCATCGAGGTGGCCCACGGCCAGATGCCCGAGCGCGAGCTGGAACGGGTCATGCGCGACTTCCACCAGCAGCGCTTCAACGTGCTGCTGTGCACCACCATCATCGAGACCGGCATCGACGTTCCTACGGCTAACACCATCATCATGCACCGTGCCGACAAGTTCGGCCTGGCGCAGCTGCACCAGCTGCGCGGGCGCGTGGGCCGGTCACACCATCAGGCCTATGCCTACCTGCTGATTCCCGACGAGGAAGCCATCACCAAGGACGCCACCAAGCGTCTGGAAGCCATCCAGATGATGGAAGAACTGGGGGCCGGCTTCTTCCTGTCCATGCATGATCTGGAAATCCGCGGTGCCGGCGAAGTGCTGGGCGACAACCAGTCGGGTGAGATGCAGGAAGTGGGCTTCTCGCTCTACACCGACATGTTGCAGCAGGCCGTCGAGGCGCTGAAATCCGGCCGCGAACCAGACCTTGCCGCCACGCTGGCCCACGTGCCGGAAATCAAGCTGCATGCACCGGCCCTGCTGCCCGACGACTACTGCCCCGACGTGCACGAGCGGCTGATCCTCTACAAGCGGCTGGCCAATGCACGCGACAGCGTGGAACTCTCGCAGCTGCGCGAGGAACTCATCGACCGTTTCGGCAAGCTGCCCGAAGCCGCCCAGACCCTCATCGAGAGCCACCGCCTGCGGCTGATGGCCACCGACATCGGCCTGGCCAAGATCGATGCGGACAGCGACGGCATCCTGCTGCAGTTCGACCCCGAACCACGCACGCCGCCCACGCAGATCCTGGCCTTTGCCCAGGCACGGCGCGACACCAGCTTTGCCGGTCAGGACCGCCTGCGCATCAAGGTGGCCAGCAAGGACACCGCCGAGCGCATCCAGACGTTGCGCAGCATCTTGCAGGCGCTGCTGCCCAAGGCGGCAGCTGAGCCGCCCGCGGCTCCGTCGGTGCCTGCGGGAACGGCATCCGACAGGAAGGCAGCCAAGAAGAAAGGAAAGATGGTTCGTTCATGAACCATAGGAACAACGCTCATTCGGACCCTCTCATGAACCACGCCGGCAAACAGATCATCGTCCAGAAACAGCCTGCCCTGGATACCGAGACCATCAACGCCATCAGCGCACAGCTGCAGCAAGCGCCCGTCGAGCACCCGGCGCCCGGCCTGGCACGCTGGCGCGCCGAGCCCCAGTCCCCGGCCGTCTTCGACGACTGGTCCGAGCGCTTCGGCGTCGATGCCGCCAACGTGCCCAACGGCCTGCGCCTGGCGGACTTCCGGCTGCTGGCCATCGACATGGATTCCACGCTGGTCACCATGGAGACGCTGGACGAGATCGCCGACATGGCGGGCCTGAAGGCCGAAGTCGCTGCCATTACCGAGGCCGCCATGCGGGGCGAGATCAAGGACTTTTCCGAGAGCCTCACCCGTCGCATGGCGCTGCTGAAAGGCGTGGGTGAAGACCTCATCGAGCGGGTCTACCAGGAACGCCTGCACCTGTCGCCGGGCGCCGAGATCCTGCTGGCGGCGGCCAAGGCTGCCGGCCTGAAGACGATGCTGGTTTCGGGTGGCTTCACCCACTTCACCGAACGCCTGAAGGAACGGCTGGGCTTCGACTACGCCTTTGCCAACCAGTTCGACATTGCCAACCAGCGCCTGACCGGCCGCGTGCTGGGCCCCATCGTCGACGGCGCCTTCAAGGCCCGGGCCGTGCAGCAGTGCTGCCAGGACATCGGCTGCCCGCCCAGCCAGGCCATCGCCATCGGCGACGGCGCCAACGACCTGGGCATGATGGCCGTGGCCGGCCTGTCCGTGGGCTATCACGCCAAGCCGGTGGTGCGGGAGAAAGCCACCTGGTCGGTGCGCAAGGGAGGGCTGGACGTGGTGGTGGGGTGGTTTTGACGGGATCAAGTTTTCGAAAGGTCATTTTGATTTCAAGTCAACATGTTTGGATGCACAATGGAAGCTCTCCCGTTTTTTTTAAAATACAAAGAAATCATTTTTCCTTTTATACCGGCCTTCCTGGTTGGGGTGGCCGCTCTTTTTTATGCATTTAGAGCCGGAGACTTCAAGGCACTGTCTGATCGCATTTGGCGTGTCCTTGCTGGGCCGTCATTTGATTCAAAGGGGGTTGTCGATGGGTTTATAGATGAAACAAGAAATATTGAGAGAATCCGGTTTGTATATGGAATTCGCGTAAAAAGTAATCATGAATTGCTGAAACTCAGGCATTGGATTGAATCAAATAACCTAACAATGACAGGTCTTCGAGGTTGCTTTGGGTTCGTGAGGATAGCTGATCGCGTTTCGATAGATCGACCTTCTGGTGCTTTGATATTTGGTTTTATTTTTATTTCAATCCTGTATTATATTTTTATTATTGGATTTCTTTATTTATCTATCTCAAATGATGTTTATATAACAACAAAGGAGACGAAAATATGGGCGCGGGCATCAAGAGATCGCATAAGCTCTTCTGTTTTCAGCACTAAAGGATGGTCTTTTGGCGCGAAAGATTGCAAGGATGATCGAAGGTTATTAAAAAACATTACTGGTTTTAGTGAGCGGGAGATTGGATCTCTGTGTGAATATCTTGGGAAAGAATCGTGGGAAAGGTACTTGAGTCCAGATCTTAGGCTTCAGAAGATCTTTGGATCGAGTGGATTTATTTTTTTCATATTTATGTTGATAAAATCGTTAATTAAAGTTGATTCGTGCTTGAGGGCAAGAAGGTTACACGATAAGCTGAAAGATAGTGATTCAACGGGTCTTCCTTTAAGCATGCTTCGATCATCATTTCTCTGCCGCGTCCGCGCCATCACCGCCTTCGCCACCCTGTCGTCCGATGCACAGACATGGCCGTCGGTGCTGGCCGAGGCCAAGCGCCAGTGCGACCGGCTGGCAGCTGCCTGCCAGCAAGGGGGATACACGGTGCAGTCGGTGCGCATCGTGGCCAACCCGTTCGGGGAGTATCTGGACACGTCCAGCCTGGAGGCGGCCAGCCAGGGGCTGGCCACGATCCGCGACATCCTCATGCAGCTTAACCAGAACGGGCTGCGCATCCGCTTTGCCATTGGCGAGGCGCGCACGGCTCAGGAGATTGCGCTGCTGCCGGGGCTGATCCGTGACCATGGCGACCTGTCCAACGCCTGCGTCAACGTCGAGGCCAATGCCGACGGGCTGCTGGACAATGCGCAGATCCTGCGCTGCGTGGAGGCCATGCAGGAGATTGCCCGCATCACGCCGCGTGGCGAAGGCAATTTCAATTTCACGGTCAATTTCAACTGCGCACCGCTCATCCCGTACTTCCCGGCGGGCTATCACCGCAGCGAACGCGGCAATTGCCTGGTGGTGGGGCTGGAGACGCCCGACCTGCTGGCTGCTGCGCTGCGCACGCTGCCCCAGGGCGAGCACGCCGAACGCATGGTGCAGGCCCTGGACGTGATGCGTGAGGCGCTCCAATACCACGTGGATGCAGTCCAGCGCATTGTCCGGGCCACGCCGCTGGATGCCGGCTGGACCTATGCCGGCATGGACACGTCGGCGGCTCCGTCCAAGAACTGCACGTCGATGGTGGAGGTCTATCGCCTGCTGGGTGTGCCTTACTTTGGCGCTGCGGGCACGGTGGAGGCCTCAGCCCTGCTCACGCGGCTCTTCAAGTCCGTGAAGGACGTTGAAGCCGTGGGCTTCTCGGGGCTGATGCTGGCCGTGACCGAAGATGAGGGCCTGGCTGCCGCCACGCGCGCCGGCCAGTTCGATATCCGCGCCCTGCTCACCTACAGCGCTGTCTGCGGCATCGGGCTGGATACGGTTCCCATTGCCGGTGACACCCCGGCCGAGAAGATCGCCGCCATCATGCGCGACACGGGCACGATGGCCTTCCGGCTGAACAAGCCGCTGACGGTGCGTCTCTTCCCGGTGCCGGGCCTGGCGGCTGGTGATCTTACGCGCTTCGAGAGCGATGACCTGTGCAACTGCGCGGTTCTGGCCGTGCCCTGAGATTCAGGGGAAATCGGCTCAGTCTCGTCTGTCTGCCGCTGATCCAGCCAAATCCTGTTCTCGCAACTGGTTGGCCGTGATCCGTACCATTTTCCCATCCTGATGCAGGATGATGGCCGTATTGGTCTGGATGGCAATCTGCCGCGCCATCTGGGCAGCACGCTGCATGGCGACCAAGGATGCTCTCTGGTCGGGGTTCCTGGCTGACGAGATGTCTTTAGGATTCATGGTTTCTCTCCCCAGTCCTTTGCCCCGATGATGCTGCCCGTAGTGTCGTAGACAGTCCAGTCATCCACCGCGTGGCAATAGTGTTCTTGAAAGTTGCGCCAGCCTGCATCGAAGCGCCGACGAATGGTGTCTTCGGGGATATGGTGTCCGCCCTGTCGTACCCGCTCGGCCACACGGGCGATCGCAGTCTCTACGTCCGGTAGCCGCAGGAAGTAGATGCTGACCTGATAGCCCTGCGCACGCCATGAGGGGATGCGTCGCAGCCAGTTCAAGCCGGCCAGGGTGGTTTCGAAGGCAAAGCTCTCGCCCCGATCGGTACTGCGCTGGATCTCGTCCAGCATCAGCCGCCCGGCCTGGATGGCGGCACGCTCGGGAGCAAATGGCGCCAGGCCGGCAGCAATCAGATCGGCGTTGATGAAACGGGGCACACCGGCCTCCTGGGGCAGGAAAGCACGAGCAAAGGTGGTCTTTCCTGCCCCGTTGGGGCCCGCCAGAATGATGATCTTCTTATGGGGGGCCTCAACCATGAGCGTGCCTTTTCGTTCTTCTGGCGCAGTGGCTCGTCACTTGCCCAGGAAGTTGACGAAGCCCGTCAGGATGAAGGCGTTGACGAAGTCGATGAAGAACGCACCCACCATCGGCACGATCAGGAAGGCCTTGTGCGATGGGCCGAAGCGCTCGGTGACCGACTGCATGTTGGCCACGGCGGTGGGCGTGGCACCAAGGCCGAAGCCGCAGTGGCCGGCGGCCAGCACGGCAGCGTCGTAGTCCTTGCCCATGAAGCGGTAGGTGACGAAGTAGGCGTAGAGCGCCATGATGGCGGTCTGCACGGCCAGGATGATCAGCATCGGCAGCGCCAGGTCCAGCAGTTGCCACAGCTTGAGGTTGAGCAGCGCAATGCCCAGGAAGATGCTGAGCGAGGCGTTGCCGAACACGTCGATGGCGCGGTCGAACATGTTGACCTTGAAGGCCGAGGTCAGGAAGTTGCGCAGCAGCACGCCGAAGAGCAGTGCCCAGACGAACTGCGGCAGCGTGAACCACGAGGGCAGGAAGCTCTTGACCTCCGGCGTGGTCATCAGGGCCGAGAAGGCCAGGCAGGCAGCAAACAGGGCCATGGTCTCGACCGCTGCATTGGCGGTGATCAGGCGACGCTGGTGAGCATGTTCGAACACGTCGTCGATGGCGGTATCGGCCGTGTCGTGGGCCTGTGCAGCCTTGGCGCTGGGTTTCATGCCCATCTTGTTGACCAGCTTGCGGGCCACGGGGCCGCCGATCAGGCCGCCCAGCACCAGGCCGAAGGTGGCCGAGGCCATGCCCAGGTCGGTGGCGCCGACGATGTGGTGCTGCTCTTCCAGCACCTTGCCCCAGGCACCGGCCGTGCCGTGACCGCCCGTGAGGGTGATGGAGCCGGTGACCAGACCGATGATGGGATCAAGGCCCAGCGCGCCCGCCAGGCCGACGCCCACGATGTTCTGGACCACGATGAAGGCGCTGACCACCACCAGGAAGAGCACCAGCCCGACGCCGCCCGCCTTGAGGCGGGAGAAGTCGGCGCTGAGACCGATCGACGAGAAGAAGATCAGCATGAACGAATCCTGCAGACCCTTGTCGAAGGCGAACGATACGCCGGTACTGGCATGCAGGATGTAGATGATGACCGCCGCCAGCAGGCCGCCGGCCACGGGCTCGGGAATGTTGAAGTCCTGCAGGAACTTGATCCGGTCGACCATGAGTCGGCCCACCAGCAGGACCAGGGTGGCGACAATGAGCGTGTAATAGGGATCTACGGCAATGGTATCCATGGCTTGGGCCTTTGCTGGGCGATGGGGGATGTCTGTGTGATGGGTCCGGGACCTGTTATTGGAATATGTCCGCCTGGGGCAGACAGCAACCTCAATGGTAATTCATTCCGTGTCGCCTTTCGGGCCGCCCCGGACGTCTCAATTCCACCAATCCGGCTTACCGGGAAGCCTTACATTTCGTAACATCGACGGACCCTCCTTTGCGTGGTCGATGCCATGAAGTCCAAGCTGTCCCTCCTCCTGCCTGCCCATCGTTTTCCCGGGGAGGACGCCGGGCCGGGAGCCACGCATCGTGGCCAAGCCTGGCTGCTGGCAGGGCTGATGGCGGCGCTGCTGTATCCCTCATCCAGCGAGGCGATGACGGCGCAGGCCGGCACCAGGGAGGCAGCGACCGCTCGCACCATGGATGTGGCTGATGCCACTGCGGCCGTCACGGGAATTGCGGCCGGCGTGCCTGCAGAGATCTCTGCCGGAACCGCGGGAAAATCAACAGAAAACGCCCCTGCCCGTCCTTCCATTCTCAGCGTCTCGCCGCAGGGCGAGGTGTACCGGCCGCGGCAGGTGGTGGTGAAGTTCGACGCGCCGGCTGCCCGATTCGGTGATGCCGGCGCCGAGAGCCCCGTGCTGCTCAGCTGTTCGGGGCTACCGGATGCCAGGCCGGGCGCATCGTCATCGGAGCCGGCAGCCCCCCTGGGCAGCGGTCGCTGGACCGGACCTCAGGAATGGGTGCAGGACTTTCCGGCGCCCTTGCCTGCCGGTGTCCGCTGCCAGGTGTCCATCCGGCCAGATTACCGGACGCCATCCGGTGTCCTGCTGAAGTCCTCTCGTCATGCGTTCGACACAGGCGGGCCGCGCATCGACCGGGTCCGCCCCTGGGAAGGCGACACCATCGAAGAGGATCAGGTGTTCGTGCTGCGCCTGGATGCACCGGCCACGATAGCCAGCCTGAAGCAGCATGTCTGGTGCCGTCAGCCCGATCTGGGCGAGCAGGTGCCGGTGCGCCTGGTGGAGGGCGAACGGCGCCAGGCCATCCTGTCCGGCCTGCGGTATGCGTCGGGTGAACAGCCTGCCGGTGGATCCGAACAGGGGAATGCTGCAGCCGGTGAAGGCACGGCCACCACGACTCTGGCCGTGCTGCAATGTCAGCGCCGCTTCACGCCAGGAACCGAGGTCTCGCTGGTCTACGACCGGGGTGTGGCGATGGCCAACGGCATGGTCAGCACGCAGGTGCAGCGCATGGACTTCAAGGTGCGCCAGCCGTTCACGGCCGAGATGAGCTGCGAGCGCGAGAATGCCCAGGCAGGCTGCATGCCGATCCGGCCGATCACGGTGAATTTCAGCGCACCCATTCCGAAGGCATTGGCTGCCCAGGTTCATTTGCAGGCGGGAGGGCAGAAGCTGCGCCCGCAGTGGCCCGGCCCGGATGGCGAAGGCTTCGAGGCCGCCGATCCGGCAAAGGCCGGGGATGGAGTGGTCGAGTCGTTGCGCTTTGCTCCGCCCTTGGCCGAGCAGACCACCTATGCGCTGGTGATGCCCGACGACCTGCACGATGCCAGCGGCCGGACACTGCTCAATGCCACCAGTTTCCCGCTCTCCATCCGGACGGCGGCACTGCCACCGCTGGCCAAGTTCGGCGCGGCCCCCTTCGGCATCGTCGAGCGCTTTGCCGAGGGGCCGGATGGCCCGGCCCTGCTGCCCCTGACGGTTCGGCGCATGGAGGCCGACCTGGCCGTGCAGGAGCTTCAGCCGGCGCAGGACGCAACCCGCCGTGCGACACCCCAGGCGCTGGGCGGAGCCCGGCTGCAGCTGAGCCAGCTGCAGGCCCGGGAAGACGGCGAGATCATCCGCTGGCTGCGTCGGGTGAACCATTATGACGGGGGGATCGTGGACCGACGTGTGGCAGCGCAGGACGCCCGCAACACGCTGCCCGCGTCCTTGCCTGATGACGATGCCGACTACGTGGAAGCGCGCATGGTCTCGCTGCTGGAGAACCGTCCCCAGGTGCAGTCGCAGCCCCTGCCGGACGTGCCGAAAGGCGATGTTCGTCCCTTCGAGGTCCTGGGCATTCCCCTGTCGCCCGGCTTCCATGTGCTGGAAGTGGCCTCCGGGCAGCTGGGCCAGGCTCTGCTGAACGCCGGCTATGGGGACAGACGCACGATGTATGTGCGCACCGCGGTGCTGGTGACGAACCTGGGGGTGCATTTCAAGCAGGGGCGCGACGGGGGTCTGGCCTGGGTGACGACGCTGGACCAGGGGCGGCCGGTGGCCAATGCCAAGGTTCGGGTCACGCACTGCAACGGGCAGCTGCAGGCAGAAGCCACGACCGATGCCCAGGGGGTAGCCCGCTTCCCGGGTCTGGAGCCGTTCTCCGGGGAATGTGGAGAGAACGACTACAGCAGCGGCAGCATGTCGGGCTACTTCGTCAGCGCCCGGGCCGAGGATCATGGCGTGCAGGACATGAGCTTTGTCTGGAGCAGCTGGCAGGAAGGCATCGAGCCGTGGCGTTTCGATGTCCCCACGTCCAGCGCACGCGAGCCGGAGGTACGTGCGCATACGGTCATGGATCGCACGCTGCTGCGTGCCGGCGAGACGCTCTCGATGAAGCATGTCATCCGGACCGAGAAAGGACTGGGACTGGCAGATTCCAAGGCCGGAGTGGCCGGAACCGCTTCGCCTCCTGCCGATGCCGGCGCTGATGACGCCCGGGGGTTCGGGCTTCCCGAAAGCCTGCCGGACACGCTGGTCATCACGCACGTGGGCAGCGATCAGCGCTTCACCCAGCCACTGACCTGGCGCAGCACGGCCACCGGCGGGCGTAGTGCTGAAAGCCAGTTTGCCATTCCGCCCGGTGCACGGCTGGGGCAGTATCGGATCACGCTGACCCGTGAGGACGAGCGTATCGAGCTGGAAAGCGGCACCTTCCGGGTGGAGGAATTCCGTCTGCCCGTCTACCGGGGCTCGGTGCTGGTCTGGCCCACCGCAGGCAGTGACCAGGCCAATGTGCTGGTGGCCGGGCAGGATGCCCGGGTGGACATGCAGCTGGACTACGTGGCCGGTGGCCCGGCTGCTGCCATGCTGGTGCAGGTGTCGGCCATGCTGGAGGGTCGGACGCCCGAGTTTGCCGGGTATGAGGCCTTTGACTTCGAGTCGCCCTCCCGGAGCCCCTCCGCGGTGTCAGAGGAGAACGATCAGGACGCCACTCAGGACTCGGACGCCGGGCAGGCATCCCGTGGTCCGGAGGATCGCCTGGTGGCCAACCGGCTTCCGCTCATGTTGGATGCGCAGGGCCATGGTCTGCTGACACTGCCGCTGCCCGCCTCCCACCGTCCGCAGACGCTGACGGTGGAAACCAGCTATGCCGATCCGAACGGCGAGATCCAGACCCTGCGTGGTCGTGTACAGCGCTGGCCGGCCGCCGTGCAGGTCGGCATGCGGGCCGAGAGCGGGGTGTCGGTCGGCAAGCCGCTGGCCGTGCAGCTGCTGGCGCTGGGGACGGATGGCAAGCCCCGGGCCGGCGTGCCACTGACGCTGACGGCCCGGATGGAAACCATCCACAGCAGCCGCAAGCGGGTCGTGGGCGGTTTCTACGTCTATGACAGCCACGTCGAGACGCAGGCGCTGGGCACGCTCTGCCAGGGCAAGAGCGATGCGCAGGGGCGGCTGGACTGCCAGGTGTCCCTGGACAGGGCCGGGGATGTACAACTGCAGGCCGTGGCGCGGGATGCCGAGGGCCATGCCAGCGTGGTTGAACGAACACTCTGGGTCTCGGACCAGGCGCAATGGTGGTTCGGGGGCGGCAACCATGACCGCATCGACATCATCCCGGAAAAGCGCGTGTATGCCCCGGGCGAGACGGCGCGCTTCCAGGTCCGCATGCCGTTCCGTGAGGCGACCGCCCTGGTGGCCGTCGAGCGTGAAGGCATCATCCGCACCCAGGTGGTGGAACTCAGGGGCGATGACCCGAAGGTGAGCCTGAAGGTGGAGGAAGGCTGGACGCCTAACGTCTATGTGAGCGTGCTGGCCCTGCGCGGCCGGCTGCGTGACGTGCCCTGGTACAGCTTCTTTGGCTGGGGCTGGCGCCATCCGGGCCGCTGGTGGGATGCCTGGTGGCAGGATGATAGCCAGTATCAGGCCCCTTCTCCGCTGGTGGATCTGAGCAAGCCGGCCTTCCGCTTCGGCATGGCCGAGATCCGCGTGGGGGATCGGCAGCACCGGCTGGATGTGAAGCTGCAGGCCGATCGGGAGAGCTACCCCGTGCGGGGGCACGCCCAGGTGGATATTGCGGTGACCTTGCCCGATGGCAGGCCGGCCGCGCATGCCGAGGTGGCGGTGGCCGCCGTGGACGAGGCGCTGCTGGAGCTTCTGCCCAACACCAGCTGGAAACTGCTGGAAGGCATGCTGTCGCGCCGCGCCTGGGGGGTGGAGACCGCCACCGCGCAGATGGAGATCGTCGGGCGTCGCCACTATGGGCGCAAGGCGCTGCCACCGGGCGGTGATGGCACCACGGCTGCCCGTGCGGGCGGTGCGGTGCGCGAGCTGCTGGACACGCTGCTGCTGTGGCAGCCGAAGGTGCAGCTGGATGCCCAAGGGAAGGCGCGTGTGACGGTGCCGCTCAATGATGCGCTGACCACGTTCCGGGTCGTGGCCGTGGCCGACAGTGGCATCTCGTACTTCGGGACGGGCCAGACGCACATCCGCACGGCGCAGGATCTGCAGCTGATCAGTGGCCTGCCGCCGCTGGTTCGTACCGGCGACCGCTTCCAGGCCGGCTTCACGGTACGCAACACCACGCAGCGCCCGATGACGGTGCAGGTGGCGCCTCGTGCCGCGCTGCTGACATTGGAGCCGCAGGTCGTGCGGGTTCCCGCCCAGGCGGCCCGTCAGGTGTGGTGGGAGGTGACCGCACCGACCACGCTGGCCGAACTGCGCCCGGGCGAGATGCTCTGGGAAGTGGAGGCCCAGGAAACCGGGGACAAACCGGACGCTGTCCGTGACGTGCTGAAGGTGAACCAGCGCATCGTGGCCGCCACGCCGGTTTCGGTGCAGCAAGCCACGCTCGTGCAGTTGGGCAACCAGCCGACCACGATGGCAGTGGCCCCCCCGACCAGCGCCCTGCCCGGCCGCGGCGGGCTGCAGCTGAACCTGCGGTCCCGGCTGTACGATGGCCTGCCGGCAGTACAGGCCTGGTTCCAGCGTTATCCGTATTCCTGTCTGGAGCAGCAGGCCAGCAAGGCAATCGGCCTGCACGATGCGGTGATGTGGCGGGAGATTCTGGAGAAGATCCCGACCTATCTGGATGATCATGGGCTGGCCGATTATTTCCCGCTGCGTGGCGGCAGCGACAGCGGCAGCCCGTTGCTGACGGCCTGGCTGCTGTCGGCCACACATGAGGCTTCCCGGCTGGATGCCGCCTTTGTGTTGCCGCAGGCCACGCGGGAGCAGATGATTCGTGGGCTGACGATGTTCGTGGAGGGCAAGCTCTCCGTGCGGGAAGGCAGCTGGATGTCCCGCTATCGGCAGGACATGCGCCTGATGGCGCTGGAAGCCCTGTCCCGGCATGATGCCGTGCGGCCTGCCATGCTGGATGGGCTGGAGATCGTGCCCGCCCGCATGGGAACGGCCGCGTTGCTGGACTGGATCGGCATCCTGCAGCGTGTACCGCAGGCGCCTGCACGTGCGCAGCGGCTGCGTGACGCCCTGCAGGCGCTGCGTGCCCGGGTCTCGTACCAGGGCAGCCGCATCGTGCTGCAGGCCGATGCAGAGCGTGACGGCTGGTGGCGCATGGGCAACGGGGACGTGGATGCCGCACGCCTGCTGCTGGCGGTGCTGGATGATCCAGCCTGGAAGGAGGATCTGGGGCGGATCGTGATGGGTCTGCTGGCCCGGCAGCAGCGCGGCGCCTGGCAGAGCACCACGGCCAACCTGTGGGGCAGCCTGGCGGTGGCTCGCTTTGGCCGGCAGCAGGAAGATGCCCCCGTCAACGGCGTCACGAAGGCCCGTCTGGGAAGCCATGACGTGCAGCATGCGTGGGCCGATGAGCGGATGGAGGGCAGCCTGTTCCTGCCCTGGCCCGCCTCGATCGGTGATGGTGCAAGGCAGGCTGAGGCCGCGTCGGCCACCTCGTCGTCGGCCCCCCGTGGTGCCGCGCGTGGTGGCAAGCCGGCTGCTTCCGTGGAATCTTCAGACCGTCTGGAGGTGGTCCATCAGGGCAGTGGTCGCCCGTGGCTGACGTTGCAGTCGCTGGCGGCGGTGCCGCGCACCGAACCCTTCTTTGCGGGCTATCGGATCCGCCGGACCGTCGTGCCGATGACGGCGCATGTGCCGACGCTGCCGGTAGGCCGTCATGCGCGGGGGGACGTGCTGCGGATACGGCTCGAGATCGAAGCCAGCGCGCCGATGGAATGGGTAGCCATCTCCGATCCGGTACCGGCCGGGGCCACCCTTCTGGGCAGCGGACTGGGCCGGGATTCTGCCCTGGCCACGCAGGACGAGGACACCGGCGATGGCTGGCTGGCCTACCAGGAGCGCGGTTTCGAGTGGTTGCGCAGCTATTACCGATATCTGCCGGCCGGCAGGACCTCGCTGGAATACACGCTGCGGGTGAACAACCCCGGAACCTTCCAGTTGCCGCCCACTCGCGTCGAGGCACTCTATGCGCCCGAGATGTTTGGCGAACTGCCTAATGCAACGATCACGGTGCAGGATGCGGAGGGTGAATCGCCATCGGCTCCCCGGACGGAGGGGGCGGCGCGTTGACCCGCAGGAGACGCATGGTGTCTGGACGCTGGGCCGCCGGGCTGTTGCTGGGGCTTGGCATGGCGTCTGCAGCGGCGGTTTCCGTCGGTGCCGAGCCTGACCGGACGCTGCCGGACTTCGAGACGGTTCGCAGCAGCTTCCGGTCGTCCGAGACGCTGCTGCTGGATCGTCATGGCGAGGTCCTGCACCGGCTGCGCACCGACTTTCAGGTGCGCCGGGGCGCCTGGGTGGCGTTGGGCGATACTTCGCCTGCGCTCCGGATGGCCCTGCTGCTGTCGGAGGATCGGCGCTTTCATGAACACAGCGGCGTGGACTGGTGGGCTGTGTCGGCAGCGGCATGGGGCAACCTGTGGCACGAACGCACGCGCGGCGCATCGACGCTGACGATGCAGCTGGCCGGTCTGCTGGACCCTGCCCTGCAACGACCAGCCAGCACGGCGCGCGGCCTGTCGCAGAAACTGGCACAGGCCGGTGCTGCCCGGGAACTGGAAACCCGTTGGCGCAAGGATCAGATTCTGGAAGCCTACCTGAATCTGGTGCCGTTCCGCGGCGAGATCGTCGGCATCGACGCCCTGTCGCACACCCTGTTCGGAAAGTCGGCCCATGCGCTGAATGCGCCGGAATCGGCGCTGGCCGCTGCGCTCATCCGTGCGCCCAATGCCCCGGCCTCCCGGGTGGCGGAGCGTGCCTGCCGTCTGCTTCAGCAGATGCAGGATCCCAAAGCGGACTGCCTGTCGGTGGACGTGCTGGCGGGCATGACGCTGCATCGCCGTGACTGGGCGCCCAGCGAGGGTGTGGCACCGCACCTGGCACAGCGCCTGATCCATCAGGTGAATGAGGACCTGAACACAGCCCATTCCGACGGTAGGACCGGAGAGGACATCGTGACCGGTCTCCATGACGGCCACCCCACGGTGCGCAGCACGCTGGATGGCCCCCTTCAGCGTCTGGCCGTCGATACGTTGCGGACACAGTTGCGTGAGCTGCAGGGCCGACACGTCGAGGACGGTGCCGTGGTGGTGCTGGACAACGCCAGCGGCGACGTACTGGCCTGGGTGGGATCCAGCGGCAGCCTGAGCCGGGCATCGCAGGTGGATGGCGTGATGGCGCGACGCCAGCCTGGCAGTGCGCTGAAGCCTTTCCTGTATGCGCAGGCGCTGGCTGAACACCGATTGACGGCTGCTTCGCTGCTGGATGATTCGCCGACTCAGCTTCCTACGACTAGCGGCCTCTACATGCCGCAGAACTACGATCATCGTTACCAGGGCTGGGTCTCGGTGCGCACGGCGCTGGGGGCGTCGCTCAACATTCCGGCCGTGCGCACGCTGGTGATGGTCTCGCCGGATGCCTTCCATCAGCAGCTTCACCGGCTGGGGATGCGTTTTCCGGAAGGTAGCGGCTACTACGGTTACAGCCTTGCGCTGGGCAGCGCCGAGGTCAGCCTGCTGCAATTGGCCAATGCCTACCGTGCGCTGGCCAATGGCGGGCAGTGGTGTCCGGTGCATCTCCTCCCCGAAGCGCACCGGCGTGGTGCGCCCTCGTCGCTGACAGGTTCGGTTGAACATGCGGATGGTTGGGCTGCCGTTGCCCCCAAACCTGCTTCACCATCATTCCGTGATGCGCCCATCCGTCCCAACGATGAATCAAGGCAGTGGCTGCCGGAAAACTGCCATCAGGCGCTGGATGCCGGCGCGGCTTTCATCATCAGTGACATTCTGTCCGACCGCCATGCGCGCCTGCCCACGTTCGGACTGGACTCGGTGCTGGATACGCGCTTCTGGAGCGCCGTGAAGACCGGCACCAGCAAGGACATGCGGGACAACTGGGCTGTGGGCTACAGCCAGCGCTACACGATGGGGGTCTGGGTCGGCAACGCCAGCGGCGCACCCATGCACGACGTGAGCGGCACCAGTGGTGCGGCTCCGGTCTGGGCCACGTTGATGCGCGAGCTGCATAGCCACGAAACCAGCCGAGCACCTCTGCCCCCGGCTGGCGTGGTGCGGCAGCAAGTGGATTTTGGCAGTGTTTCAGAAGCGACCAGGTTGAACGAGACCAGTGCCCGGGCGCTGCCAGAACGGCGTTCAGATACGGCGGATGACGAGGGGGGGCATGACACCCAGCGCACCGGCATCGAGGCGCCCCGCCAGGAGTGGTTCCTGGCGGGGACCGAGCAGCGGTATTTCAGTCCACCGGCCATGGTCTTGGCGTCAAACGACACACGCACGGGGAAAGGCAACGGTGTGCATGCCGGGCGGCAGGACCCTGACCCGTCCGCCCTGCCCGTACGCATCGTTGCGCCGGCGCCGGACACCATCATTGCGCTGGATCCGGACATCCCGCCGGCCAACCAGCAGCTACGGCTGGAAGCCAGTGACGGTACGCCCACGGAGCTGCACTGGTTCATCGATGACCAGCCGGTTGGACAAGGGGCCCGCGTGGGCTGGATGCCCCTGCCCGGCCGGCACACGATCACGCTGCGCGATGCCCGAGGCGGCGTGCTGGATGGGCGCCGGATCGAGGTGCGCGGCGCGTGGCTGCGCTCGGCTCTTCAGTAAGGGCCACGCTGCGGAAGGAACCGCGAAACGATGCTCCCCGCCAGAATGGCGGCAGCACGGGGTATCGCGATGGTCTTCGCACAGGCTGGCGGAAGGACTGCTTCAGAGCACGAATTCCAGGGCTGACCAGCGTGCCAAGAGCGATCAGGCGTCCCTGGCCAGCTCACCCACCAGATCGTGGGCGTCGTAGTCGGTGATATGGGCGCGCACGAAGGTGCCGAGGCCCATGGTGCCGTCGGCAGGCGCTTCGTCCAGCTCCACATAGACCTGGCCGTCGATCTCCGGGGCGTCGGCCTGGCTGCGTCCCACCAGCCGCCACCATCCCTCTTCCGGATCGTGCTCGATGGCATCGACCAGCACCTCCAGCGTCTGACCCACCTTGCGGGCCATACGGGCCTCGCTGATGGCCTCCTGCACTTCCATGAGCCGGGCCGCACGCTCCTCGCGCACCTCGTCGGGCAGCGGATCGGGGAGATCGTTGGCAGCAGCCCCTTCCACGGGCGAATACGCAAAGCACCCCACGCGGTCCAGCTGTGCTTCCTCCAGGAAGTCCAGCAGGTACTGGAACTCTTCCTCGGTCTCGCCGGGGAAACCCGCGATGAAGGTGGAGCGGATGGTGAGTTCCGGGCAGACCTTGCGCCAGGCCTGGATCCGCTCGATGTTGCGCTCGCCACTGGCCGGGCGCTTCATCAGCTTCAGGATGCGTGGGTGGGCGTGCTGCAGCGGCACGTCCAGGTACGGCAGAATCAGTCCCTCGGCCATCAGCGGCAGCACGTCGTCCACCGCCGGATAGGGATAGACGTAGTGCAGCCGGACCCAGGCGCCGTACTGCCGGGCCAGCTGTCCCAGTTCGCGGCACAGCTCGAACAGCCGTGTCCTGACCGGGCGGCCATCCACGAAGTCGGTGCGGTAGCGCAGGTCCACCCCGTAGGCGCTGGTGTCCTGCGAGATGACCAGCAGCTCCTTCACGCCGGCCTTGAGCAGATTCTCGGCCTCGCGCATCACCTCGCCGATGGGGCGGCTGTCGAGGTCGCCGCGCAGGCTGGGGATGATGCAGAACGAACAGCGGTGGTTGCAGCCTTCCGAGATCTTCAGGTAGGCATAGTGGCGCGGCGTGAGCTTGATGCCGCCTGCCGGCACCAGGTCGCTGAAGGGATCATGCGGCTTGGGCAGATGCTGATGGACATTGGCCATGACCTCTTCCAGCGCATGGGGGCCGGTGACGGCCAGCACGCTGGGGTGAATCTCGCGCACCAGGTTGCTGTCCTTGCCGCCCTGCCCGGTGCGTGCGCCCAGACAGCCGGTGACGATAACCTTGCCGTTCTCGTGCAGCGCCTCGCCGATGGCATCGAGCGATTCGGCCACGGCTTCGTCAATGAAGCCGCAGGTGTTGACCACGACCAGGTCGGCACCTTCGTACTGGTTGGAGATCTGGTAGCCCTCGGCGCGCAGCTGCGTGACGATGCGCTCGGAATCGACGAGTGCCTTGGGGCAGCCCAGCGAGACGAAGCCGACGCTGGGGGCGTGCTGGCTGATGGCGCTGGAAGCCGCCTTGGGGGCATCAAGTTTCTGGCTGATGGCGGCGGCGGTGGCGGCCTTTTCGGCGGCCGGTTGGCGGGAGAGCCGGGTTTCCTGCATGACGAATGGCGGGGAGGATAGGGGTAGACCCGGATGATACCCCGTATGTCAGCAGGGTTGACGTAGCGGCGCATACCGGCATGGCGGACCCGGGTATGACAACCGAACGCGGCCGATCAGTCATCATGGTAATGAGTCCGACATGGTCCGGGGGCCTGTCCTGTCGGGGCCAGCGTGCGAGCCTTGGCCGCGCGTTACGCATCCGGGGTCTGGTCCTGCGACCCGTCGGGTTTCCACCCTCAGCAAGGAGACACTGACCATGACTGAAAAAGTTGCCGTGATCACGGGTTCTGGCGATGGCCTGGGCAAGGGCATTGCCCAGCGCCTTGGAAAGGATGGTTTCAGGATCGTACTGTCGGACATCAACGCCGACACGCTGAAGAAGACCGAGGCCGAGTTCAAGGCCGCCGGCGTGCCGGTGACGGCCTTCCAGGGCAACGTGTCCAGGCGGGATGACCAGTTCCGGCTGGTGAAGCACGCCGTGGACACCTTCGGCCAGGTGGACGTGTTCGTCAACAACGCGGGCGTCGAGGACGTGATGCCGCTGGATCGGGTGACGGAGGCCGATTTCGACCGCGTCTTCAACATCAACGTGAAGGGCGTGCTCTGGGGTATCCAGGCCGCGGCCGAGCAGATGAAGAAACAGGGCGGCGACCGCATCTACAAGATCATCAACGCCGCCAGCATCGCCGCCCATGAGTCCTATGACCTGCTGGGCATCTATTGCGCCAGCAAGTTCTCGGTGCGGGCGCTGACGGTGGCGGCAGCCAAGGAGCTGGCGCCGCACCGGATCACCGTCAATGCCTATTGCCCGGGCGTGGCTGGTACGCGGATGTGGGACCGCATCGACGAGGAGATGGGCAAGATCCACGGCTGGGCGCCGGGTGAAGCCTTCAAGCGCTTCTCGTCAGGCATCCTGATGGGCCGCCCGCAGGAGCCGCACGACGTGGCCTCGCTCGTGCACTATCTGGCCTCGCCGGATTCCGACTACATGACGGGTCAGGCCATCCTGATCGATGGCGGGATGGTGTTCCGGTGATCACCGTCGAAAATTAATCTGGCTGGACATGATCCAGCCAGAAGTCTATATTAATTGATTGCTCTGACCCACCTCCCCCCATGCGTGAGAGAACGAGTAACGATCAATGCCTGAGAAGTCCAAAAACAACCCAAGAAAAGATTTTGACTCAACATCAAGTTCACTAAAACCTTTTAGTTTCAATTTGAATCCCTCGAATTCTAGCGAACATGCCATCCTGAATAGAGCATCGCCCTTCAGCTTCACGATATACTCCGCAACATCTTCGGCGGGTATTTTATTAAGATCATCAAACAGCAAGTTTCTCATGGAAATGGATACGGCGCGTCCGTTGGGGACATACTGTTCAACCAACGCAACAGCGAAATCCACTCTTTCCATCACGCTACGTGCGCTATCAGAACCAAACCTAATGATGTTCGATAGCGCCTTGTATTTATCTTCATTTGATTTAAAAGAAAATCTGGAAATATTAAAATCTAAAGCAAGGGCCACGATAGATGCGGATACATATGCCAACCGAAGTGCGGCCTCGGCAGCGTCACTATTGGGGTGACATGTAACCAACAACTTAGAGAAATACGAAAACCGATCTATGGCGATATTGAGCGTACCACCCCCAAAATCGCCGATAAGCTCGGACTTCAAGCTTGAGTAAGCATTCTGCAAATCCTTATTTCTTCTATTTTTGTCTATATTTTTTATTTTTTGAATAAAAACTTCCTCAGACATCCGGTTATCAAATGGAATTTTGTCGCTATCCTCAATTCTCTTGATATCAACTCCATCTAGGATAGATAATCCGAGACGCGTAGAAATCTCTTTAAGAACAGGGCGATCATCGGTGGTGGCAACATAAGCACCATCAACCCTCAGTAGGTCATAGAGCCCCTTCGTCCAAAGCAAGCGCTCGAACGCTTTCGGTCTAGTCTTATATTTCACATCAACGATTTGCCTCCTGCGAGATGATCCAGTTGGGCGTTCGTACAGCCAAATATCAACGTCGGTCGCTTCGTGTTCACCGAACTTCAAGGGTATACTACGAACCACATACATTCCGGCACGTAAAAAATAGGAACGCAGAAGCTCCTCCAAAACGTAGCCTTTTTCTCCAGTCTTTGACATATCAAATACTCTTGTTTGATCTTAGAGCCATCATGATTTGATGCGTTTGCTTCTTGCTTGGCTGAGACTGAGTCTTTCTGGTTCGCTCCCTAGATACTTCTGGGCCGGTATAGTTAAGCATCGGGGCACTCGGAATAATTTTCAGTGACTCGGTATTGGCATCTCCTTGTGCAAGCACATTAAGAGCCAATTCGCCGATCTCTTTTTTTAAGAGCTTCATCTTGAACATTTTTCCGTCGGTATGCGTAATTTTAACCACACGACTCTGTTCTAGAACCCTGTAATCATAACCAATCGCTGTTGCAGGGCCAATTTCATCTCCTCGTACAAGCTTCCCAAGGATCCAGTCATATTTAATAATTTTCCCCTTAGAATGATCTCTTGACTCTTTCCCGTATGTTAATGCAGAGACAAGTGCTTTGGCCATGTCGAATGTGTCATCAACGATAGGGTTTACGAACTTATGAAAAGCGTCTGGCAGTGTGACAAACGCATTGTCGCCTGTCTCATTGGAAACTATGCTAATGTCCAGGAGTCCAGCAGACTTCAGTTTCTCAAACAGGTCTTTGCCGAGTTCTTTCTCGCAGAGAATGGCGGATATACATCCTTGCTTTGTCAATATTTCACGAACCCTTATTAAGGCCGTTGCTTCACTCGTGGACAGTGATGACAATACGCGCTCTGTTTTTTGTACGCAATCTTTTCTGAAAATATTTCCGTTGAAAAGAAGGCAATCTGATGAGTTGCTTTCTTCTTTGTCTACAAAGCCAATTTCTACAGACTGATTAATAATATCGTTTACATCAGAGTTTTTTATTTCTAGCTCATCTCCGATATATTCTCTAGCTTCGTTTAGTGCGACAGGAGACTGAGAGGTCGTTTCGCTCAGCAAAATTGCGGCTTGCTCATGCTTTTCTGGGTTTGCTTTCTCAAACATATTGGCTGCATGAGATAAAACGCTTCTTGTTGTCACTCCAAGGATATGCACGCTTTGCAGATCCTTGGTAGAGTCGATTAATTTATGTTTTTTTAGCAGAGAAATATAGTGAGGAAGTTCGCTCCTCGGGTTTAACTTCATTGACTTTGCAATAGCATCTAATTCGACTTTGCTTAGGGTTGTTTCACCCGTTTCCCCCATCCTCATGAGAAGTTCGGTTGCTTTCCCGATTTCGTCAAGCACAGAATATTCGGAGGGCGCGTTCATATCTCCAAGTATTTTCCTGGAATGATGAACTATCCAAGAACCAATCGTCTCTTTATTAAGGCCCTTTTCTTCCAGGATACTTGCCATGTTGCATCTATCCAATTTATTTAAATGATTCAAGCATGTATATTGTATCAAGCATAGAAAGATATGTCACGTTTGTTGTGTATTTGTAACGATACTATATTTCAAATTGTTGAGAAGCCTGTATGAGCTAGATCTAGCTCATACTGACAGATCGCACAGCAATGAGAATCAAGTCTTGATTTCTATTCGGGATCTTGTTTCCTTTTGGGATCGGCTTTTGACATATCTTTTTTGATATTGCCATCAAACGCATCCGCCCGATCGTGCTGCCCCATGGGAAACGTACCGGGGAAGCTGCTGAACATGCTGCGGGCCTGCTGCTGCATCTGGAAGAACAGGTTCTTGCTCTGTTCCAGGTAGTTGCTCATCATGCTCTGCATCATCGGCGCCTGACCCTGCATGAACTGCGTCCAGAGTTCGGCGCTGGGCACGCCCTGGCCTTCGTACAGGTTCCGTGACTGGGCCTGCATGCGGTTCTGCACTTCGATGAAGGTCTGCAGGGTCTTTTCCAGGTAGGCACCCATCATGCCCTGCATGGCATGGCCGTAGAAGCGGATCATCTGCGCCAGCATCTGCTCGGAGAACAGTGGTGCGCCGCCGGCCTCCTCATCGAGGATGATCTGCAGCAGGATGCTGCGGGTGAGGTTTTCCTGCGTCTTGGCGTCCTGCACCTGGAAGCTCTCGCCATCCAGGACCAGCTGCTTGATGTCGGCCAGCGTGATGTAGGCGCTGGTCTGCGTGTCGTAGAGCCGGCGGTTGGGGTATTTCTTGATCAGCCTGGTCGTGGGGGCCATCGGGTGCTCCACTGCTGGATGGGTTGTCGTCGTTTACGGCATGATACCTGCTTGGTCAGGGCGTCTGCCGGGGGTGAATCCGGTGGCTCCAGAAGCCATCAGCACATGTGCAGGCCACCGTTGACGGAGAAGTCGGCGCCAGTGGCAAAGCTGGCATCGTCGGAGGCCAGCCAGGCCACGATGGAGGCGATCTCGGCGGGCTCGCCCAGTCGGCGCACCGGGATGGTGGACACGATGCGATCCAGCACGTCCTGACGGATGGCCTTCACCATGTCGGTGGCGATGTAGCCGGGCGAGACGGTGTTGACGGTGATGCCCTTGCTGGCCACTTCCTGGGCCAGGGCCATGGTGAAGCCGTGCAGGCCGGCCTTGGCGGTGGAGTAGTTGGTCTGACCGAACTGCCCTTTCTGGCCGTTGACCGAAGAGATGTTGATGATGCGTCCCCAGCCCTTTTCCAGCATGCCGTCGATGACCTGACGGGTGACGTTGAACATGGAGTTGAGGTTGGTGTCGATGACGGCACGCCAGTCCTCGACCGACATCTTGCGAAAGAGCCCGTCGCGGGTGATGCCGGCGTTGTTGACGACGATGTCGGGGTTGCCGAATTCGGCCTTGACCCGGTCGAAGGCCGCAACGGTGGAGTCCCAGTCGGCGACGTTGCCGACCGAGGCATGGAAGGTGTAGCCCTCTTCCTTCTGCTGCTCCAGCCAGGCGCGGGTGTCGCGGCTGGGGCCGGCCCCGGCAATGACGATATGCCCTTCCCGGGCCAGGCGTCTGCAGATGGCGGTTCCGATGCCGCCCATGCCGCCGGTCACATAAGCGATGCGCTGTGCCATGATTCAGATCCTCTCCTTGACGTAACGGCCGGGTGCCGGCTCGATGGGGGGATACTGCGCGGAGCCGGGCGCGGTGGGGGCCGGCACGGCCTTGCCCTGGTAGCTTTCCAGCCACTGATACCAGTCGGGCCACCAGCTGCCGGCATGTTCTTCACCCTGCACCTGCCATTGCTCGGGTGTGAGGCCGGCGATGTCGGGGCCGGTGGCGTAGCTGCGTTTCTGTTTGGCGGGCGGATTGACGACACCGGCGATGTGGCCGCTGGCGGCCAGCACGAAGCGCGGCTTGCCGCCCAGCGCCTGGGCTGATTCGTAGCCGCCCTGCCAGGGCACGATATGGTCCTCGCGGGCGCACAGCACGTAGGTGGGCACATCGATGCGCCTGAGATCGATGGGTTCCTCCAGGCTCTGGAAGACGCCGGGCTGCACCAGTTCGTTCTGCAGGTACAGATGGCGCAGGTAGGTGCAGAACATGGGGCCGGCCAGATTGGTGCTGTCCGAGTTCCAGTACAGCAGGTCGAAGGGCGGCGGGGTCTCGCCCTTCAGGTAGTTGCCCACCACATAGTTCCAGACCAGCTCGTTGGGCCGCAGGAAGTTGAAGGTGAGCGCCAGATCCTTGCCGGGCATGATGCCCCGCTGGCCGATGGTGCCTTCTCGCAGCGCCAGCTGCATCTCGTCGATGAAGATGCCCAGCACGCCCGGATGGGTGGAGTCCAGCAGCGTGGTGAGCAGCGTGAGCGAGGCAGCGGGTTTCTCGCCCTTGGCGGCCAGCGCAGCCAGTGCGGTGCACAGCAGCGTGCCGCCGATGCAGAAGCCCAGCAGGTTGATGGTCGGCTGACCGCTGATGGCCTGCACGACGTGGATGGGATCGACGATGCCCTTCTGCAGATAGTCGTCCCAGCCCAGCGTGCAGCCTGGATCCTGGATGTTGCGCCACGAGACGACAAAGACGGTGTGGCCCTCGGCAACAGCATGGCCGATGAAGGAATTGCTCGGCTGCAGGTCCAGGATGTAGTACTTGTTGATGGCAGGCGGGATGATCAGCAGCGGTCGTTCACCGACCGAGGGTGTGGCGGGCTGGTACTGGATGAGCTGGACAAGCGCGTTCTGGTAGATGACGGTGCCCGGGGTCGTGCAGACGTTTCGGCCGACCTCGAAGGCATCGGTTGGCGTCTGCGAGATGCGGCCCTGCTGCAGGTCGTTCAGCAGGTTCTGGATGCCCTGGCGCAGGCTCTCGCCCTGGGTCTCGATCATCCGTTGCTGGGCATCCGGATTGGTGGCCAGGAAGTTGGCGGGTGAGACGGCGTCGATCCACTGCTGCACGGCAAAGCGCAGGCGATCCTGCGTGCGTTCATCGGATTGCACCAGGGCGGCAGAGCGCTGCAGGAATTCCGAATGGAAGCGGTACCAGGCCGCCTGCCAGCCAAAGAGCGGCTGCTTCTGCCAGGCCTCGGCTGCAAAGCGCCGGTCGTTGCCCAGCTCGGGGGCAGCGCCCGACATCTGCTGATTCAGCTGGGCCTGGAAGCGCTGCATGAACTCGGCCTGCAAGGCGGACAGCGCCTCGGGATCGATGTGCCAGGCTGGCGCGGCGGCCTGGGTGTCCGGGTGCTTGCCCTTCGGCGGTGGCGACCCGGCGCGGGGCTTCTTGCGCTGCCGGGCGGATGGCGAGGTCGTGGCCAAGATTGGTCTCCTTGGGGTGCTGTTTCGCCCTGTGTCCCCGGGCGCGCCCCTGCCAGATCATTGTAGGCGCTGGCACACGCCCTCACTACGGTTCAGCGGATGGGGAAAACCATGAAGACCGGCTGATTTCGGGGGGAGCCGGGCGGTTCATGCCTTGTCCGTGGCACGGAATAAGCTGCGTGTTGGATGCGGACCATGGGCGGCCCGTGCGGGATGTCCGTGGAGCGCCCGGACGCGGCACAATGCAGGCATGCTGATCATCATCATTGCCTGGCTCTACGTGGTCATCCTGATGTCGATGACCGAACACTCGGTCATCGCCGGTGTCATGACCTTCCTGCTCTACGGCGTGCTGCCACTGTCGGTGGTGGTGTACCTGCTGAACACACCAGCCCGGCGGGCACGGCGCAAGGCGGCCCAAGCGCAGGAGGAAGCGGCAGCCGCTACGGAAGATGCGGAAGGGTCCGATCGATAGCGTCAGGACGCCTCAGGACTTCGGTCAGGGCTTGATCCAGACGAGCCCGGCCATCCGCCCGCAGGTCTGGTCGCGGCGATAGCTCCAGAAGCGCGCGGGATCAGAAAAGGTGCAGGCTCCGGCCGTGTGGATGTCGGTGATGCCCAGCGCGTGCAGGTGCTGGCGGGCCAGTTCCGGCAGGTTGGCCATCCATTTGCCGGGTTTCCTGCCGGGCTGGAAGGCGGATTCCGCGCGCGCCATGTGTTGCGCGTCTTCCTGTTCCGGTGGCCTGCGCTGCTGGTTGGTCGCCATGTCCTGGGCGGCGGCGATGAATGCGTCGCGTACCTCGTCGCCCACCTCGAAGACGGCGGGACCGATACTGGGACCAAGCCAGGCCACGATGTCGGCGTCGGACACTTTCTGGCGCATTTTCTGGACGGTGGCCTGCAGGATGCCGCCCGCCAGGCTGCGCCAGCCGGCATGGGCAGCACCGATCACCCTACCCTGTCGGTCGGCCAGCAGCACGGGCAGGCAGTCGGCCACCTGCACGGCCAGGGCGATGCCGGGCCGGGTGGTGATCTGGGCGTCGGCTTCCGGCTCGGGGACAGGGGGATCAGTCGCCGGGATCATGTCCGCGCTGGCCGATGTTCCCTGGGCATGGGTCTGCGGTTCCTGCGAAGGAGCGTGGCGGTTCGTCCCTTGGGGTGCATCGGTATCGGGATGCGTTTCATCCAGATCCAGCACGCGGATGCCGTGGACCTGTTTCAGCCACGAGATGGGCTGGCCAATGATGGCTTCCACCTGCCGGCGGTTCTCGTGTGCCGCGGCAGGGTCATCACCACAATGAATGCCAAGGTTCAGGCCACCCGGAGCCGATCCGGTGGATCCGGACGCTGCCGGAGCGGGCGATGGGGCCTTGGGGCAGGCCTTTTCTTGCTGGGGAGTCTGCCCGTCGGATGTTGCCGGTGTAGCGCCGTCCCGAGGTGCGTCATCGGTGGAATCGGCGCCGGCCCCCCACGGTCCCTGGCTGACGCCGCCGCTGCGCAGCGTGAAGGTCCAGCCGAGGGAGGGATGCGGTGCCGACGGCATGGGCAGGAAGGCGTGGTCGTCGTTCAGGGAAATCGTCATGGCGTCTGTTCCTTCAGGCCCCTTCTGATGAAGCGGCCGGGGGCTGGGCGGGCAATGCAATCTGCAACTCGGCAGCTAACGTCAGCAGGTCGGACGGGATGGGGGCAACAAACACCTGCGACTGCTGGGTGGCAGGATGGATGAGCTGGAGCTGCCACGCGTGCAGGGCCTGGCGGGCAAAGCCGGCCAGTGGCTTGCCACCGTACAGGGTGTCGCCCACCAGCGGATGGCCGATGTGGGCCATGTGCACGCGGATCTGATGGGTGCGGCCGGATTCCAGCTTGCAGAGGATGGCAGCGGCCTCGGCATCGGGGCTGGCGGCCAGCAGCCGGTAATGGGTGCGGGCCGGCTTGCCGGCAGGCGGCTGCACGACGGCCATGCGCAGGCGGTTGCGTTCGTCACGACCGATGTTGCCTTCGACGGTGCCCTGGGCCGGCGTCTGGCCACAGGCAATGGCCAGATAGCGTCGTCCCATCTGCCGGCTGGCCAGCTGGGCGGTGAGGCTGGCAAAGGCGCGTTCGCTGCGGGCGCAGACCAGCAGGCCGCTGGTGTCGCGGTCCAGCCGGTGGACGATGCCGGCCCGCGGCAGCCGGGCGGCCTTCGGGTCGGCATGCAGCAGGCCGTTCATGAGGGTGTTGCGCCAGTTGCCGGGGGCGGGATGGGTGACGAGCCCGGCCGGCTTGTCGATGACGGTGATGTCGGCGTCCTGATGGACGATGGCAAGCGGCACCGGGTCGGGCGCAAAGGCGGTGTCACTTTCCAGCGGCTGCGGCTCGACCTCGATGCTCTCGACGCCCTTCAGGCGCAGCGAAGGCAGCCGTACCTGCTGGTCGACACGCACCGCTCCCAGGGCGATCCAGCGCTGGATGCGTGTGCGCGAGATGCCGTCGAGCCGTTCCTGCAGGTGACGGGTCAGGAACTGGTCCAGCCGCTGACCCTGCCCCTCACGGGCATCGATGACAAGGAACGCGTCGGGGGGGGATTCGGTGCTGAGGTCGTCGGACAGACTCATGATGATGGTGGGGCGGCGGGAAGGGCCGGAAGCTGAAGGATGCCGGGGTGAGACGGGTTGGCGGCTCGTGCGCTTTCGGACGGCCTGGTGTCTAGTGTAGTCAATAGTGGTCAACAGCCGGTGTCGGGATGGCGTGAAGGCCGGCCGTGACCATCCGATACGCTTCGTGGCAGTCCGGGCGACAGGGCGTTTTGCGCGTGCCGCTGGGGGGCTGTCTATAATCGGCCGCTTATTCGGAGGAATGTTCGGATGTGGCAAGGCAGCAGGCAGATGGCAAGGCAGCATGATGCGGACGCAGCGCCGGAGACGGGTCTCGGGGGGCTTCGTGCCGCCGGGGTGACCGATGGCCACGTGCAGCGTGCCCGCGCAGCTCATGCCGGCGGGGCCACGGCACGCCGTGCCTCGGGCTGGCTGGCGATGGTGGCTGCTGGTGTGCTGCTGGCAGGCTGTGCAGCCACCGACAAGGACCCCACCACGAACTGGACGGCCGAGCAGCTGTATGCCGATGCCAAGGCAGATCTGGACGCGGGCAACTGGACCAGTGCCATCAAGGGCATGGAGCGGCTGGAATCGCGCTACCCGTTCGGCAGCTATGCGCAGCAGGCGCAGCTGGATATCGCTTGGGCGCACTACAAGGAAGGCGACCGGGCCGAGGCGCTCTCCGCCATCGACCGCTTCATCCGGCTGCATCCGGCCCACGAGCGGCTGGACTATGCGTATTACCTGAAGGGACTGGTGAACTTCAGCAATGGCACCGGGCTGATTGCCCGCTGGGCGGGTCAGGACGCTTCCGAGCGCGACCTGGCGGCCACGCGTGAGGCCTACGATGCCTTCCAGCAGGTGGTGAACCGCTTCCCGCAGAGCCGCTACCGTGAGGATTCGATTGCGCGGATGCGCTCGCTGGTCAACAGCATGGCCTCGGGCGAGGTGCATGTGGCGCGTTTCTACCTCAGCCGTGGGGCCTACGTGGCCTCGGCCAATCGGGCGCAGGGGGTGCTGTCTTCCTACCAGGGCACGCCGGCCACCGAGGATGCGCTGAACATCCTGGCCACCTCATATGATCGGCTGAACCTGCCGGACCTGCGTGACGACACGGTGCGGGTGCTGGCGCGCACCTGGCCCCAGAGCGCCTATCTGAAAAATTTCCCCAAGCCGAAGGATCCGGATCCGAACACCGTGCGGCCGGCTGACGCCAACATGGCGCCCTTGCAGACGGCTCCGCTGATTCCGGATCTGCCCGAGTCGCTGCGCCAGAATCCGGACCTGGGGGGCAGTGATTCCGGCAGTGCGCCGGCGCCGAACCCGATGCAAGGGGTACCCGGCATCTGATGACGGTCTGGCGGGGTCAATCCTCCGCCAGAAAGTCCAGCGCCTCCTCGAAGCTTTCCAGTCGCCGGAACGGGGGCAGGCTGGAGAGGATGCGGGTGCCATAGCTGCGGGCGCGCAGGCGCTCGTCACAGATCACCAGCAGGCCCCGGTCGGTCTCCGTCCGGATGAGCCGACCTGCGCCCTGCTTGAGCGCCAGCGTGGCCTGCGGCAGGGCCAGTTCCCGGAAGGCATGCTGGCCGCTGCGGGCCATGGCCTGGCTGCGGGCGCGGAAGATCGGATCGTCGGGCGGCGCAAAGGGCAGCTTGTCGATGATGACCAGCGAGAGCTTGTCGCCGGCAATGTCCACGCCTTCCCAGAAGCCGGCCGATCCCACCAGCACGGCGGCCTCGGCCTCACGAAAGCGCGTCATCAGTTCATGACGGGGGGCTTCGCCCTGCATCAGCACATCGATGTCGTCACCGGCCTGGGCGCGCAGCTGCTCGGCAATGGTGCGCATGGCGCGCAGCGTCGTGCACAGCACGAAGGCACGGCCGCGGTTGCGGCGGATCAGCGGCCAGGCCTGGCGGGCCACCCGCTCGGGAAAGTCCGGCGCGGTGGGGCTGCCCAGCCCGGGGGGGATCCACAGGGCTGCCTGTTGGGGATAGTCGAAGGGGCTGGCCACCTGCATCTGCCAGGCCTCGGGCATGCCCATCTGGCGGGCGAAGTGCGCCAGGCTGTCGTCCACGGCCAGGGTGGCCGACACGAAGATCCAGGTGCCGCCCAGATGCTCACGCTGCTCGGCAAAGCGCTGGGCGACCGACAGCGGCGTGGTGCGCAGCTGGGCATGGTTGTCGGTGGTCTGGGCCCAGAGGATCAGGTCGTCGGTGGATTCGGCAGGTTCGGCCGGTGATGGGGGCGTGAGTTCGGCCGCGATGCCGGCAAAGACCGAGGCGGCCGGCTCCCCTGCCCGTCCGCCTGGCTCGGGTCTGGATGCTGTGGAAACCGGGGTTTCCTGCGGGAGAGGCACGGCCGGGGGGCTTTCGGGATGGCAGGCGCGATCAAAGGCCCGATGCCAGTGGCGCAGGCGGCCCAGCAGCTCCAGCGTGCGCTCCTGCAGATGCGTCAGGTCGGCCGAGGCGGCAGCGACCGGGCGCAGGGCTTCAGCATGGTCTTCCAGCACTTCCTCCACATCGGGCAGCACGTCGCTCAGCCATTCGTTCACGTCCTGGGCGTCGGCAGCCTGAAGTTCATCCAGCCCCAGACGCAGCATGCCGGGCGGCAGGGCCAGCCGCAGCCGGCCGGCCACCTGCTCCAGCTGGCGGTAAAGCCCGGGCCAGTCGGCCAGACCGGGGGCGTCCTGGTTGCCGGTTCGCAGGCTCTCGCGCCCCAGATCCAGCAGCTGGCGGGTGGAGACGGTATTGCCGAAGAACTCGGTGGCGATGTCGGGCAACTGATGGGCCTCATCGAAGATGAGGATGTCGGCCTTGGGCAGGAAGTCGCCGATGGCGTCGTCCTTGAGTGACAGGTCGGCGCAGAACAGGTGGTGGTTGACGATCAGAACATCGGCCTTCTGGGCCTGCTGACGGGCCTTCATCAGCGGACAGTGGCGCAGCTCCGGGCAGTCCTGTCCCAGGCAGTTGTCGCGGGTGGAGGTGGCGAACTGCCAGGCAGGGTCTTCTTCGGAGAGCTGGGTGCAGCCGGCGCGGTCGCCGGTCTCGCTGAGGGCGGCAAAGCGCTCAATGATCCGCAGTCGCGCCGGGATCTGGGGATCACGGAAGCGCCCGTCACGCAGCGCACGCGACAGGTGCACGGGGCAGACATAGTTTGCACGACCCTTGAGCACCGCGACAACGGCATCGCTGCCCAGGGCCTGTCGGATGCGCGGCACGTCACGCTGATGGAGCTGGTCCTGCAGCTGGCGGGTGGCCGTGGACAGCAGCACGCGCTTGCCCGAGAGCAGCGCAGGGACAAGGTAGGCAAAGGTCTTGCCGATGCCGGTTCCGGCATCGACCATCAGCACGGCCTGGGCGTCGATGGCATCGGCAATGGCCTCGGCCATCTCCTGCTGGCCGGGGCGCTGCCGGTAGCCGGAATCCTGCCGCGCCAGTGCCCCCCGGGGACCGAAGGCAGTTCGGGTGGCTTCCAGCAGGGCGTCGTCGGTGTCGGCTTCCTCGGCGGTGGATGGGCTGGACAAGGTGGGTGCAGGCGTATCGGGCAAGACGATGCCTGGATGGCAATGGGACGGTCCCGATGATAAAGGGATGGGCCCGGGAAAGGACAGACCGGGCACAGCCGCTGTGGCGGGAAGTGGCCGTGGGTTCAGCCCAGCCGGTCCGCCTGGGCGCGGCGCGCCTCGTTGCGGTAGGTGTCGGACTGCATCTCGTGCAGGCGGCTGGCGGTGCGGACGAACTCGTGGGCCATGGCGCCTGACGTGTAGAGCTGGTCGGGCGGCACCTCGGCCGAGATGACCAGGTTGACCTTCTGGTCGTAGAGCACGTCGATGAGCCAGGTGAAGCGCCGGGCCTCGGAGGCCATGCGGGAGTCCATCTGCGGCACGTCCGACAGCATGACGGTGTCGAAGCGCGAGGCGATGTCGAGATAGTCGTTCTGCGAACGGGCGGTACGGCACAGGGTGTCGAAGTCGAACCAGACCACCTCGTCGGCGCAGCGCACGGCGCGCAACGGCCGGTTCTCGACGATCAGCTCGGGCGAGACTTCGGCGCCGTCGGAAAGGCGTGCAAAGGCCGCTTCCATGGCGGTGCGGTTGGCGTCATTCAGTGGCGACAGGTAGGCCGGCACGCCCTTGATGGTGAGCTGCCGGTAGTCGGTGCCGACATCGACCGACATCACGTCCAGGTTCCGGTTCAACAGCGCGATGGCCGGCAGGATGGCGTCGCGGTGCAGGCCGTCGGGATACAGGGCATCGGGCACGTAGTTGCTGGTCATGACGAAGACCAGACGGTGCTGGAAGAACGCGTGCAGCAGGCGCTCCAGAATCATGGCATCGGCGATGTCCGAGATGTGGAACTCGTCGAAGCAGATGATGGCGTAGCGCTCGGCAGCGCGGCGGGCCACCTCGTCGAGCGGGTTGGCCATGGCCTTGAGGGTGCGCAGCTCCTGGTGCACGGCCCGCATGAATTCGTGGAAATGCAGGCGGGTCTTGCGGGGCGTGGGCAGGGCCTCGAAGAAGCAGTCCATCAGGAAGCTCTTGCCGCGTCCCACGCCGCCATACATCCAGACGCCGCGCGGCGGTACCTTGCCGCGCGACATCAGCCGCTTCAACAGGCCGCCGGGGCGGTTGTCGAAGTCGGCCAGCTCGTCAGCCAGCTTCTGCAGTCGTTCGATGGCGGCCCGCTGGGCCGGGTCGGCGGTGTAGCCGCGCTCGGCCAGCCGGGTTTCGTAGCGATCGATGACGTTGGGCATGTGTGACGAGCCGATGGCACTTACATGTTGAGTGCGCGTTTCTCGACCGCGAGCGCTGCCTCGCGCACCGCCTCGGACATCGACGGGTGCGGGTGGCAGATGCGGGCGATGTCCTCGGACGAAGCCTTGAACTCCATGGCCACCACGGCTTCGGCGATCAGGTCGGATGCGCCGGCACCGATGATGTGCACGCCCAGGACCTCGTCGGTCTTCTCGTCAGCCAGGATCTTGACGAAGCCGTCGGCCGCCATCATGCCCAGTGCACGGCCATTGGCCATGAACGGGAACTGGCCGACGCGGTAGGCGCGTCCCTCGGCCTTCAGCTGCGCCTCGTTCTTGCCCACCCAGGCGATTTCGGGCGAGGTGTAGATGACGTAGGGGATGCAGTTGTAGTCGAGGTGCGGCTTCTGGCCGACGATGCGCTCGGCCACGGCCACGCCCTCTTCCTCGCCCTTGTGCGCCAGCATGGGGCCACGCACCACGTCACCGATGGCGTAGATGTTGGGCACGCTGGTGCGGCACTCGTCATCGACGGGGATGAAGCCACGCTCGTCGGTGGCCAGACCCACGGCGTCGAGCGTGAGCCCTTCGGTGTTGGGCACCCGGCCGATCGAGACGATCAGGCGGTCGGAGTCGATGCTGTGGGCCTTGCCGTTGGTATCTTCATAATGCACGGTGACGCTGCCACCCTTGCCGTTCTTGCCGGCGGCAACCTTCACGTCGCCGATCTTCACGCCCAGCTCGAAGGACAGACCCTGCTTGCGGAAGATCTTCTCGGCTTCCTTGGCCACGGCCGCATCGCAGCCGCCCAGGAAGGACGGGGCCATTTCCAGCACGGTGACTTCCGCGCCCAGGCGGCGCCACACCGAGCCCAGCTCCAGACCGATGACGCCGGCACCGATGACGGTGAGCTTCTTGGGCACGCTGTCGAAGGCCAGTGCACCTTCGTTGTCGCAGACCAGCACGTTGTCGACCGGCACGTTGGGCAGGTGACGCGCCTTCGAGCCGGTGGCGATGATGACGTTGCGGGCCTGGATGATCTCGTACTCGCCCTCGTCAGGCTGCAGCTCGAGACGGACCGCCTCACCCTCGCGGCCGATGAAGCGGCCATGGCCTTTCAGCCAGGTGATCTTGTTCTTGCGGAACAGGAACTCGATGCCCTGGGTCATCTTGGAGACGATGGCGTCCTTGCGCTCCAGCATCTTCCTGATGTCGATGGAGACATCCTTGACCGTGATGCCATGGCCTTCCAGGCCATGTTTGGCGTGCTCGTAGGACTCGCTGGAGGCCAGCAGCGCCTTGGACGGGATGCAGCCCACGTTCAGGCAGGTGCCGCCCAGCGCGTTCTTGCCGGCCGGGTTCTTCCATTTCTCGATGCAGGCGACCTTCAGGCCCAGCTGCGCAGCCCGGATGGCGGCGATGTAGCCGCCAGGGCCGGCACCGATCACGACGACGTCGAATTCAAGGGACATGATGGGTTTCCTCCCTTACAGATCGAGCAGCAGGCGTGCCGGATCTTCCAGCGCGTCCTTGATGGCGACCAGGAACAGCACGGCTTCGCGGCCGTCGATGATCCGGTGGTCATACGACAGTGCCAGATAGTTGATCGGGCGGATGACGACCTGACCGTTCTCGACTACCGGGCGCTCCTTCGTGGCGTGCACGCCCAGGATGGCCGACTGCGGCGGGTTGATGATCGGGGTGGACAGCATGGAGCCGAACACGCCCCCGTTGGAGATGGAGAAGGTACCGCCACTCAGCTCCTCGATGCCGATCTTGCCGGCCTGGGCACGCTTGCCGAAGTCGGCGATGGTCTGCTCGATCTGGTGGAACGAGAGCTGGTCGGCATTGCGGATGACCGGCACCACCAGACCACGCGGCGAGCCGACGGCCACGCCGATGTCGAAGTAGCCGTGGTAGACGATGTCGTTGCCGTCGATGGAGGCGTTGACGATCGGGAACTTCTTGAGCGCGTGGACCGCGGCCTTCACGAAGAAGCTCATGAAGCCCAGGCGAACGCCGTGTTCCTTCTCGAATTTCTCCTGGTACTTCTTGCGCAGCGACATGACCGGCTGCATGTTGACCTCGTTGAAGGTCGTGAGGATGGCGTTGGTCTGCTGCGATTGGAGCAGGCGCTCGGCCACGCGCTGACGCAGGCGCGACATCGGCACGCGCTGCTCGGAACGACCTTCCAGCACGCGGTTGAGGTCAACCGGGGTGCGGGCCACCGGCAGTGCTGCAGGGGCATTGACGGCAGGCAGCGCCGCCGGGGTGCTGGCGGCAGGCTTGGCGGTGGCGTTCAGGGCATCGGCCTTGGTGATGCGGCCGTCGCGGCCGCTGCCGGCCACCTGGGCGGAATCGATGCCTTTTTCGGCCAGCAGTTTGGCAGCGGCCGGCATGGCGATGCCACTGGCGGCGCCCCCGGTGGTGGCCGGTGCGGCGGCCTGGGCCGGGGCAGCGGCGGCGGGCGCCTGGGCGGTGGCTGCTGCCTTCGGTGCAGCAGCACCGGCGGTGGCTTCGGTGTCGATGATGGCGATCAGCTCATCGGCCACGACCGTGGCGCCGTCGCCCTTCTTGATGTCGGTGAGCACACCGGCCGACGGCGCGGGCAGTTCCAGCACCACCTTGTCGGTCTCGATGTCGACCAGGTTCTCGTCACGGGCGACAGCGTCGCCGACTTTCTTGTGCCATTGCAGCAGCGTGGCCTCGGCCACCGACTCGGACAGCTGCGGCACCTTGACTTCAATCTGAGCCATTTTGGGAAAACTCCGGGATCTTTTTGGGAATGGGGATATGGCGGAACACCCCGGGGCCAGGCAACGGCCGGCCGCGGGGGTTCCCGTCAGATGGGAGGATCAGTGCTTGTCCTTGCCGCCCTTGGTGCGGCCGGCACCGCCGAAAGCGTTGTCCAGCAGTTCCTTCTGCTGGGCAAAGTGCTTGTCGTAGTAGCCGACGGCCGGCGAAGCCGAGGCCGGACGGCCTGCATACGACAGCTTCTGCCCGTCCTTCAGGACTTCCTGGAAGTGATGCTGGATGAAGAACCAGGCTCCCTGGTTCTGCGGCTCATCCTGGCACCAGACGATCTGCGTGGCGTTCGGATAGCGGTTGAACTCGGCCTCGAAGGCCTTGTGCGGGAACGGATAGAGCTGCTCGATGCGCACCAGGGCCACCTCGTTCTCCAGCTCGCGGGTGCGACGCTCGGCCAGCAGGTCGTAGTAGACCTTGCCGCTGCAGAAGACCACGCGCCGGACCTTGGACGGATCGGCCACGGTGTCGCCCAGTACGGTCTGGAAGCGGCCGTTGGCCAGTTCCTTCAGCGGCGAGACGGCTTCCTTGTGGCGCAGCAGCGACTTGGGCGTCATCAGCACCAGCGGCTTGCGGAACGGGCGGATGAGCTGGCGACGCAGCGCATGGAAGATCTGCGCCGGCGTGGTGGGCTGCAGCACCTGCATGTTGCTTTCGGCGCACAGCTGCAGGAAGCGCTCCAGACGGGCCGAGGAGTGCTCGGGTCCCTGCCCTTCGTAGCCGTGCGGCAGCATCATCGTGAGGCCGCAGGCACGACCCCACTTGGTCTCGCCCGAGGAGATGAACTGGTCGATGACCACCTGGGCGCCGTTGACGAAGTCGCCGAACTGGGCTTCCCAGATCACCAGGCTGTTGGGTTCCGCGCTGGCGTAGCCATACTCGAAGGCCAGCACGGCCTCTTCGGAGAGCACCGAGTCGATGACGATGAACTGGGCCTGATCCTCGGTGACGTGCTGCAGCGGGATGTAGGTGCCCTGGTCATGCTTCTCGCGGTTCTGGTCGTGCAGCACGGCATGACGGTGCGAGAAGGTGCCACGGCCCGAGTCCTGACCGGACAGGCGCACCGGGTAGCCGGCGGCCACCAGCGAGGCAAAGGCCAGGTGCTCGGCCATGCCCCAGTCCAGCGGCTGCTCGCCCAGCGCCATGGCGCGGCGGTCGGCAACGACCTTCTGGACCAGCGGGTGCAGCTTGAAGCCTTCGGGCACCTGGGTGATGCGCTCACCCAGACGCTTGAGCTCACTGATGGGCAGGCCGGTGTCGCCGGCGTCGGTCCATTTCCGGTTGAGGAACTGGCTCCAGTCGGAGGCAAAGCGCTTGTGGTTGGTGATGACCGGGTCGACCGTGTGCTTGCCGGCGTCCATGGCGTCACGGAAGGCGGTGACCAGATGGTCGGCATAGCCTTTCTCGATGGTGCCCTGGGCTTCCAGGCGGTCGGCGTAAAGCTTGCGGGTGCCGGGGTGAACGCCGATGCGCTTGTACATCAGCGGCTGGGTGACGGACGGGGTGTCCTGCTCGTTGTGGCCCAGCTTGCGGAAGCAGACGATGTCGACGACCACGTCCTTGCGGAACTTCATCCGGTAGTCGAGCGCCAGCTTGGTGACGAAGACCACGGCTTCGGGATCGTCGCCGTTGACGTGGAAGACCGGTGCCTCGATGGACTTGACCACGTCGGTGCAGTAGAGCGTGGAACGCGAGTCGCGCGTGTCGGAGGTGGTGAAACCGATCTGGTTGTTGATGACGAGGTGCACCGTGCCGCGCGTGCTGTAGCCACGGGTCTCGGTCAGGTTCAGCGTCTCCATGACGACGCCCTGGCCGGCAAAGGCCGCGTCACCGTGGACCACGACCGACAGCACGTCGGAGCCGTCACGGTCGCCGCGGCGCACCTGGCGCGCCTTGGTGGAGCCTTCGACCACAGGGCCGACGATCTCGAGGTGCGACGGGTTGAAGGCCAGCGACAGGTGCACGGGACCTGCCGGGGTGGAGACATCGCTGGAGAAGCCCTGGTGGTACTTCACGTCACCGCTGGGCAGATCGGCCGCATGCCGGCCCTCGAATTCGGCGAACAGGTCCTTGGGCATCTTGCCCAGCACGTTGACCAGCAGGTTCAGGCGGCCGCGGTGGGCGGAGCCGATGACCATTTCCTGCAGGCCGTGGTTGCCGCCCTCACGCACCAGTTCGTCCATGGCGGCGATGAAGCTCTCGCCGCCTTCCAGCGAGAAGCGCTTCTGGCCGACGTAGCGGGTGTGCAGGTAACGCTCCAGACCCTCGGCGGCAGTCAGTCGCTCAAGGATGCGTTTCTTCTGCTCGGCACTGAAGCTGAAACGGCCACGCACGGATTCGAGGCGCTCCTGGATCCAGCGCTTGGCGGCCGGATCGGACATGTGCATGAACTCGGCGCCGATGGAGCCACAGTAGGTTTCGCGCAGCGCCTGCACGATCTCGCGCAGCGGTGCGCTCTCGAAGCCGAAGAAGGTGTTGGCGGCCGAATAGATGTGGGCGTGGTCGCCCTCGGTGAAGCCGTAGAACGACGGCGACAGCTCGGGAATCTCGGGGCGTTCGCGGCGCTTCAGGGGGTCGAGGTCGGCGTGGCGCGAACCCAGACCGCGGTAGGCGGCGATCAGCTGTGCGACGTAGATCTGCTTGCGGGCCGTTTCCACGTCGCCGCCCATCTGTTGGGGCTGCAGTGCGCCTTCACGGGCACGCTCGGCGAACGACTGGACGATCGGCGCATGAGCCACGTCGCGGGTTTCGGGATTGCCATCGGACGCGGGCAGCGACTGCAGGTTGTCGAAGTACGCACGCCAGGTCTCATCGACCGAGGCAGGATTGGCGAGGTAGCTTTCGTACAGCTCCTCGACGAAAGGGGCATTGCCGCCGAACAGGTACGAGTTCTGGCGAAAGGCGCTCATCATGTTTGCTTCACCTGTCAAACGAGTTTCTCGTTGAAGTCGTGCCGGGGAGAATCGTCCCGGATCACATGCGGTCCTGGCTTCCAGGACCTGCATGCAGCAACCGGCCGGTCCGTCCGTCCGGCCCAGCGAGACTGAAAAGTCAGTCTGCATAATAGCACCGCGAACAGGGGCTTCCGGCCGACCAGCGGGGTGTTTCAGGGATAACCCGTAGCACCGTGTGGCCGGAACCCCACCGACGGCGGATTCAGCGCGACGACTGGCGCGGCAGTCGCAGCAGGGCGCGCAAGCGACCCACTTCCTCCATCAGATCGGCCGTCAGGGCGGCCAGCTGCGGGTCGGCATCGAAGGTGCGCTCCAGGTCGGCGATGCGCCGGGCGCGCACGATGCCATGACCCGGAAAGCGCCAGGCCTGTACATCGGCACCGGGGCTGGCATTGCCCTCGCCGGCCAGATCCACCACGCCGCCGTGCACGCGCTGGACCACCCAGGTCTCGCTCACGTTGCAGGCATTGGCGAACTGGGTGATGGTCAGGCTGTGTTGCTCCAGCACCTCGATGTGGCCGGAGTCGTCGGAAAAGACCTTGTCGTTCATGCTGCGCTGTCCTCTCGATTCGTCGGGTTGCCGAATGCCCTGGCCAGGGCGGCATAGGCTTCACGCTGGGCATCGGTGGTGGGCACGGGTACGGTGATCTCCAGCACCAGGTACAGGTCGCCCGGCTCCTTGGCCGGCAGGCCCTTGCCGCGGATGCGCAGCTTGCGACCGGATTGGCTGCCGGGCGGAACGCTGATCTGGAAGGTGCCGGCCAGGGTGTGGAATTCGACCGGGCCACCGAGTGCGGCCTGCCAGGGCGTGACATGCACCTGCTGGTACACGTCCTTGCCTTCGGCATGCCAGCGCCTGTCGTCGGCAAACTTCACTTCCAGCAGCAGGTCGCCCGCGGGCCCATGGCCCATGCCGGGCTGACCCTTGCCGGCCAGGCGGATCATCTGCCCTTCGCGCACGCCCTTCGGAATGCTCACTTCCAGCTCGCGCACGCGCTCGTGCGCATGGCCCTCTTCATCCAGCTCGACAGTGCGCAGCGCCAGCGTGCGCTTCGTGCCGCTGTAGCTTTCGGGCACCGTCATGTGAATGGTGGCGTGCTGGTCGGCGCCCCGCATGTCGTGCGGCTGGCCGCCACGCCGGAAGGCCTGGCCACGACCGAACAGCTCCTCGAAGAAGCTGCTGTAGCCGGCACCGTCCTCGAAGCCATCGCCCCGATGGGTGCCGAATCCGCCAAAGCCCGATGCCCTCTGCGCACCCTGCCAGCCCGGCGGTGGCTGGAAGCCCCCCTGCTGGAACTGGCCGGCATCACCCAGCTGGTCGTAGGCGGCACGCCGCTCGGGGTCGGACAGCACCGTGTTGGCCTCATTGATCTCGGACATCCGCTCGGCCGCATCGGGTTCCTTGCTGACGTCCGGGTGGTACTTGCGTGCCAGCCGACGATAGGCCTTCTTGATCTCGTCGGCACTCGCGGTCTTCTCGACCCCGAGGATCTTGTAGTAATCCTTGTAGTCCACTCGAACTCCCTGTCTGGTGGGGTTGTGCGCCCTATTGTCCCGCAAGCGTGGGTGCCCGGCGAAATTTTCCGGAAGGCAGACGCGCCGATGGGGATATGGGCTGGATGTCATGCGAGGGCTGACGGATGCGCACGATCACCTTGTCTCCTGAACGGAACCGGACGAACGGCAGCTGCGAGGCGCCGAAACGTCAGAACATGTCAGAAGGGGCTTGCCAGGAGTTATAGAATAATTAAATCAAAAGCAGTTCTCGCAGTGTAAAAGACTATTTCACCGTGGCGCCCGTGGTGCGGAGATGACTGAATCCTCTTCCCCGTCCGCCCATTTTCGACCGCACGGCCGACAAGCATTCAATCAAGGCAAAACGATCATGCAAACGCTTCAGACCACCAACCTCATCATCGGTTTTGGCAAGGCCGGCAAGACGCTGGCTGCCGACCTGGCCAAGCACGGCCAGGACGTGATCCTGGTGGAAGCTTCCGACCAGATGTACGGAGGCACCTGCATCAACATCGGCTGCATCCCCTCCAAGAAGCTGCTGGTGGAAGGTGAACGCCGTGCCGCCTGCGCCACCGAGGGGGCCGAAGTCTTTGAGGCGGCCATGAAGGCCAAGAATGGCCTGATCCCCAAGCTGCGCGCTGCCAACTTCGCCAAGCTGGACGAGATGGAGCGGGTGCGTGTCATCAACGCCCGTGCACGCTTCGAGGATGCCAACACCGTGATCGTCACCGGTGCCGTGGGTGACGCCGGCGAGCAGGGGGAGCGCGCCATCCGTGCGGAGCGCATCTTCATCAATACCGGCAGCCTGCCGGTGGTGCCGAAGATCCCTGGCGTGGACGGTCCCCGGATCCATGACAGCACCGGCGTGCTGTCGCTGGAGTCCCACCCCCGGCGGATGGTGATCGTCGGCGGCGGCTACATCGGTCTGGAATTTGCCTTCATGTACCGGGCCTTCGGCACGGAAGTGACGGTCATCGACGCGCTGGACACCTTCCTGCCGCGCGAGGACCGCGACATTGCCGACGAAATGCGCCGCATTCTGGAAGCGCGCGGCGTGAAGATCGTGCTGGGCGCGAAGATCACGCACTTCGAGGAAACGAAGAGCGCCGAGGGCAAGGATCAGACCACGGTGGTGACGGAGGGCGGGCGCTTCGACGCCGATGCCGTGCTGCTGGCCATCGGCCGTCGCCCCAATACCGACGGGCTGCAGCTGGATCGGGCCGGGGTGCGCACCAACGCACGCGGCTTCATCGAGACCGACGACCACTTGCGCGCCGCCCCGCACATCTGGGCCATGGGCGACGTGGCGGGCAGCCCGCAGTTCACCTACATCTCGCTGGATGACTACCGCATCGTGCGTGACCAGCTGCTGGGCAGCGGCCAGCGCAGCCGCGCTGACCGTGCCGTCTTCCCCACGGCCGTGTTCACGCAGCCGCCGCTGGGTCACGTCGGCATGACCGAGAGTGCAGCCCGCGCCGCCGGCCGCAACATCCGGGTGGCCACGATGAAGGCGATGGCAATTCCGAAGGCCAAGGTGCTGGGTCAGACCGACGGACTGCTCAAGGCGGTGGTCGATGCCGATACGGATCGCATCCTGGGCGTGACGCTGCTGTGCGCCGAGGCCCATGAGGTCATCAACCTCTTCAAGATGGCGATCGACCACAACATCCCGGCCCGCTATGTGAAGGACCAGATCTTCACGCACCCGACGATGGCCGAGGCGCTCAACGACCTGTTCGCCACGCTGGGCTGATACCCTGCTCCGGCCGGTTGCCCCCGGCCGGCCTCGGTTTCGACGGCGCCGTTTTTGAAAATAGTTCACAATGCTGACATGCTTGCCTGCCTTGGAGGGGCCACATGTCGGAATTGGCGAATTTCCTGTCCAACCAGCCCATGCTGGCACTCTTTGCCACCATGGCGCTGGGACACGCAGTAGGCGCCGTCAGCATCAAGGGTTTCTCACTGGGCTCGGGGGCCGTGCTGTTCGTGGCTCTGGCGGTCGGCGCCTTTGCCCCGGCATCGGCCATGCCCTCGGCGCTCGGATCACTGGGGCTGCTGCTCTTCCTGTACGGGGTGGGCCTGGCCTACGGCAAGCAGTTCTTTGATGGCCTGACCAGCCCGGTGGGGTTGCGGGCCAACGCCGCCTCGATCATCGGCGTGGTGATCATGGCCCTGATGACGGTCGCCACGGTCTGGCTGTTCCCCGACATCTCGCTGCCCGAAACGCTGGGTGTCTTCGCCGGCGCCGGCACCAGCACCTCGTCGCTGCAGGCGGCCATGGCGCTGACCGGCAACAACTTGCCCGCCACCGGCTACTCAGTGGCCTACCCGTTCGGGGTGGCCATCCCGATCCTGGTCATTGGCCTGTACAACGCTTTCTTCCGTCCACGGATCGCGCCACAGGAGCGCATTTCGCTGAAGATGCACGCGGTACGCGTGGAGAACGGCTACGTCGTGGGCAAGACCCTGCTGGAGCTGGCCAGCTGGCTGCCCCAGGGCGTGGCGGCTTCGACCGTCTACCGCGACGGTCAGGCCCATTCGGCCGAGGTGCACGGACCGCTGCAGCTGGGCGACGTGGTGCTGATCACCGGCGTGGACGCCGAGCGCATGACCGAGGCCGAGAAGATGCTGGGCCAGCACGTGGGCGATACCTTCCGGCGCAGCCACGGCGAGCTGGACTATCTGCGGCTCTTCGTTTCCAACACCAAGCTGGCCGGCAAGACCATCCGTGAGGTGAAACGGATGCTGGACTTCGAGACCAGCTTCCTGCACGTGCGCCGCGTCGACGAGGACATCAGCGTCACGCTGGACCTGACGCTGGAGGTCGGTGACCAGATCGGCGTGCTGGCCCATATCGACCACATTCCTGATCTGCGGCGCGTCTTTGGCGATTCGGTGCGTGCCAGCGGCGAGATCAGCTTCATCGGCATCGGCCTGGGGGCTGCGCTGGGCCTTGGTCTGGGTGCCGTTCCCATCTACCTGCCGGGGCTGGGCCACTTCACGCTGGGCTTTGCCGGCCTGCTGCTGGTGGCCCTCATCCTGGGCAAGATCCGCAAGACTGGCCGCATCACCTGGACGATGCCGGTGCCGGCCAACCTGGCACTACGCAACTTCGGCCTGTCGCTCTTCCTGGCGCAGGTGGGCATGGCCTCCGGCGAGACCTTCGTGCAGACTGTCACCCACAGTGGCGTGTACCTGCTGGTGGGCATCGTTTTCGTGACCGTGCTGAGCCTGGTGGTGCTGCTGTTGTCCCTGCATGTCTTCAAGCTGCCCTTCGACATGGCGGCCGGCGTGATGTCGGGTGCCACCGGCAACCCCGCCATCATCGCCTTCACCAGCCGTACACTGGGCACTGACAAGCCTGATATCGGCTATGCGATGATCTTCCCGTCGATGACGATCCTGAAGATCGTGATGGTGCACATCCTGGGGGCCGTGCTGGGCGTGGGCTGATTCCCACTGATCCTGCCGGCAGGCTGCGTGCCTGTCTCCTGCCGCCCGGAAGCCGGACCCAACAGGCATCCCTTCAAGGGGCTCCATCCGGGGCCCCTTTCCTGTTTCATGGCCTGCGTGGTCGTGCGTGGGCTCCTGATCTTCCGTGGTGCCGCTCCCTGTGCTGGCCAGGAGGGCTTCGCACCCTCAGTCAGATCAAGGCATCGTATTGGGTCATGAAAGGCTTTCCGGGGAAAATCGGCATACTTTACAATTGCCGGTCTACTTGAAAGGGACTCCATGAATCCGTCCACCCTGGTACTGATCGTCGATCCGCAGAACGATTTCTGTGACCTGCCTGCCGGGACCGACAGCATTTCCGGTCAGCTGATCTTTCCGTCCCTGCCCGTGCCCGGCGCCCATGCCGACATGCGCCGCCTGGCCTCCTGGCTGGACGAGAATGCCGATCATATCGACGACATCGTCGTGACGCTGGACTCCCATCAGTACTTCGATATCGCCCATCCGGACTGCTGGCGTACCGGCAAAGGGGACGAGGTGGCGGCGTTCACGGCCATCACGGCCGCCTCGGTGCGCTCGGGGCAGTTCCGCACGGCCGACCCTGCGCTGCAGGCCTATGCGCTCAACTACTTGGAGGCGCTTGAGGCGCGAGGACGCTACACGCACATGGTCTGGCCCGTGCACTGTCAGCTGGGCAGCTGGGGGCATGGCATCCATCATGCGGTCCTGGGGGCCCTGGAGCGCTGGCAGCGTCAACGCAAGCGCGCTGCCATGTCGGTCATCAAGGGCACGAACCCCTACACCGAACACTACAGTGCCCTGCAGGCCGAAGTGCCCGACCCGCTGGACCCCAGCACCCAGCTGAACATGCCGCTGCTGGAACGGATTGCTGCCGCCGATCAGGTTGTGATTGCCGGCGAAGCCAGCAGCCACTGCGTGGCCTACACCGCGCGGGATCTGTTTGCCCATCTGCCTGCCGAGAACCTGAAGCACTTCGTGCTGCTGACCGATTGCATGAGTCCGGTCTCGGGCTTCGAGCAGCAGCATGCCGCCTTCCTGCAGGAAGCGGCCGACCACGGGGTGTTGCTGGCCAGCAGCGGGGAGTTCCAGTTGCCGCGGTGAAATGACCGCCCCTTCTTGCAGCAAGGGGCTGCCCTCACGGGATGAGGCTGAACGGGACGCTGTTCCGAAACCGGGAACCTGTCATGTTGCATGGACCCAATTCAGCCCCGAACATGGGGACAGATCCCGCGCCGCCAGGTACAGGGGAAGAATAAGCCCCTGGCCCCTGAAAAGCAGAAACGGCACCTCAAGGGTGCCGTTTCTCTTTCTGTCAGGGCGCAGCCTCGCGGCAATGCGCCCTGCCCCATGGGGTCGCTCAGTGCGGCGAGGACTCCCAGCTGTGGGTGCCCAGCTTGGTGGACGGCGTGGTGATCTTCCGCCGAGTCTGGCCCATGTAGAGCTGGCGCGGACGGCCGATCTTCTGGTCGGGATCACCCAGCATCTCGCTCCATTGTGCAATCCAGCCCACAGTGCGAGCCATGGCGAAGATGGCCGTGAACATGCTGGTGGGGATGCCCATGGCGCGCTGAACGATGCCCGAGTAGAAGTCCACGTTCGGGTAGAGCTTGCGGGCGACGAAGTAATCGTCTTCCAGCGCGATCTGCTCAAGCTTGCGGGCCAGCTTGAAGAGCGGATCGTTCTCCAGGCCCAGCTCGGTCAGCACCTCGGCACAGGTTTCCTGCATCAGCTTGGCGCGCGGGTCATAGTTCTTGTAGACGCGGTGACCGAAGCCCATCAGCTTGACGCCGGATTCCTTGTCCTTCACCTTCTTGATGAACTCGCCGATCCTCTCGACACCGCCCTGGGCCAGCAGGTCTTCCAGCATGCGAAGTGCGGCTTCGTTGGCACCACCGTGTGCCGGGCCCCACAGCGTGGCGATACCGGCCGCGATACAGGCGAACGGGTTGGCACCCGACGAACCGGCCAGACGCACCGTGGAGGTGGAGGCATTCTGCTCGTGGTCGGCGTGCAGGATGAGAATGCGATCCAGCGCACGCACCAGCACCTCGTTGGGAACGTACTCGTCGCAGGGCGTCGAGAACATCAGGTGCATGAAGTTGGCAGAGTAGCTGAGCTTGTTGCGCGGATAGGCGAAGGGCTGACCGTTGGAGTATTTGTAGGCCAGGGCAACCAGCGTCGGCATCTTGGCGATGAGACGGATGGAGGCCACATGGCGGTGCTCTTCCTTGGTGATGTCGAGCGAGTCGTGGTAGAAGGCCGCCAGTGCGCCCACGCAGGCCACCAGCACCGACATCGGGTGAGCGTCACGACGGAAGCCGCTGAAGAAGCGGACCATCTGCTCGTGCAGCATGGTGTGGTGCGTGACGACATAGTCGAAGTCGGCCTTCTCCTGGGGCGAGGGCAGCTCGCCCTTCAGCAGCAGGTGGCAGACATCCAGGTAGTCGCAGTGCTGGGCCAGATCCTCGATGGCATAGCCGCGATACAGCAGCTCACCCTTGTCGCCATCAATGAAGGTGATGGCGGATTCGCAGGCCCCAGTGGACATGAAGCCGGGGTCGAAGGTGAACTTGCCGGTGTTGGCGTACAGCTTGCGGATGTCAATGACATCCGGCCCCATGGTTCCCTTGTAGACCGGGAACTCAGTGCCGGCGGAACCATCCGAGAACGACAGCGATGCGGTGTAGGCAGGTTTGGCGGTTGTCATTGTCTTCCTTCCAAAGTGATATCAGGACAGGGGCCGGACCATGAGGGCAGTCGGCGCACTGCAAGGCGGAGATGGCGCCTACCGGCTTTTGCTCCGTCACCGAATCTTAGCCCTTAAGCGCAAGATGCAGGAGACAGGGGTTTCCCTCAGAGGACAGGGGGTTTCCCTCAGAGCGCCCGGATCTCGGCCAGCAGCGCCCGGATTTCCTGCGTGTCCAGATCGCCTTCGGGCTGGCTGCGCTCCAGGATCAGGTCCAGCAGGACCGGATCGGTCAGGTCCAGCAGCTGGTCGAGCGCCTGCAGTTCGGATTCGAGAAAGCCCTGGCTGGCGCGGCTGTCCAGCAGGCGATTGAGCAGGATGTCGTTTTCCAGCAGGCCACGCCGGGTTCGCCAGCGCAGTCGGCGAAAACGGGCGGCAGCTTCGTCGTCTGCCTCGGGCGATGCGATGTGATTGTTGCCGGACATCGGTACTTTCCCCAATTGGCGTGCCCTGGGGGGCGAAAATGGACAGAAGCGTCCCGGCAGCGCCTCCTGTCACCTCGCCCGCACAAAGAACCGTCGTCCGGATATCGGACGACGGACACGACGGGGCTGGACAGGAAGGCCGCCAGGAACGCCCTGTGGACAGGAACCCTGCGGCAGCAGGCTTCGTTACACGGTCCGCCGGACCATCAGTTCCTTGATCTTGCCGATGGCCCGTGTGGGGTTCAGCCCCTTCGGACAGACATCGACGCAGTTCATGATGGTGTGGCAACGGAACAGGCGGTACGGATCTTCCAGGTTGTCCAGACGCTCGTTGGTGGCCTGGTCACGCGTGTCGGCCAGGAAGCGATAGGCGGCCAGCAGGCCGGCAGGACCGACGAACTTGTCGGGGTTCCACCAGAACGACGGGCACGACGTGGAGCAGCACGCGCACAGGATGCACTCGTACAGGCCGTCCAGTTCCTCGCGGTCCACGGGCGACTGCAGGCGCTCCTTCTCGGGCGGCTGGGTGTCGTTGATCAGGTACGGTTTGATGGATTCGTACTGCTTGAAGAACTGCGTCATGTCGACGATGAGGTCGCGAATGACCGGCAGGCCCGGCAGCGGCTTGAGAACCACCGGCTCCTTCAGCGTCTTCAGGTTGGTGATGCACGCCAGGCTGTTCTTGCCGTTGATGTTCATGGCGTCGGAACCGCAGACGCCCTCACGACAGGAACGACGGAAGGCGAAGCTTTCGTCCACTTCGGCCTTGATGCGCATCAGCGCGTCCAGCAGCATCTTGTCGGTCGGCAGCAGCTCGACCTCGATGTCCTGCATGTAGGGTTTCTGATCCTTGTCCGGATCGAAACGGTAGATGGAGAACTTCATTCTCCGACGATCGGTATTGGCCATTTTGTGCCCTTGTCGGTCGGCGTCCGCAACCCGAAGGCCACGGACGCGCAATGCTCAATGGAAAGGATGCGGAATCAGAACGTGCGCGGCTTCGGCTTGAAGTACTCGACGGTGAGCGGCTTGAGCACCACCGGCTTGTACGTGAGGCTGTTGTCTTCCGAATGCCAGAGCGTGTGACGCATCCAGTTCTCGTCGTCGCGCTGCGGATAGTCGCTGTGAGCGTGGGCACCACGGCTTTCCTTGCGGGCCTCGGCCGAGATGATGGTGGCCTTGGCGACCTCGATCAGGTTGGCCAGCTCCAGCGCCTCGACGCGGGCCGTGTTGAACACTTGGGACTTGTCGCGCAGGTGGATGTCCTCGGCACGCTTGACGTGGCTGAGGATCTTGCCCACACCTTCGGAGAGCAGTGCCGAGGTACGGAACACGCCGCAGTGCGACTGCATGTCGCGGCGAATGTCGCCGGCCACGTCCTGCACCCGCTCGCCCGAGGTGGAACCGTCGAGCTTGGCCACGCGTGCCAGCGAGAAGTCGCCACTGTTGACGGGCAGCGGCTGGTGTTTCTCGTTCTTGAAGCCGGATTCGACGATGTGGTTGCCGGCGGCACGGCCGAACACCACCAGGTCGAGCAGCGAGTTGGTGCCCAGGCGGTTGGCGCCGTGCACGGACACGCAGGCGCATTCGCCGATGGCGTACAGGCCGCGGACCACGTTGGACGGGTTGTCGCCCTTGGGAACCACCACCTGACCATGATAGTTGGTGGGGATGCCGCCCATCTGATAGTGGATGGTGGGCACGACCGGGATGGGTTCCTTGATGGGATCGACGTTGGCGAACTTGAGCGCAATCTCGCGGATGGAAGGCAGACGCTTGAGGATCTTCTCGGCGCCCAGGTGATCGAGCTTGAGCAGCACGTGATCACCGTGCGGGCCGCAGCCGCGTCCTTCCTTGATTTCCTGGTCCATCGAGCGCGACACGAAGTCACGCGGTGCCAGGTCCTTCAGCGTGGGCGCATAGCGCTCCATGAAGCGCTCGCCGTCCTTGTTCAGCAGGATGCCGCCCTCGCCCCGCACGCCCTCGGTGATGAGCACGCCGGCGTTGGCCACGCCGGTGGGGTGGAACTGCCAGAACTCCATGTCCTGCAGCGGGATGCCGGCACGGGCGCACATGCCCAGGCCGTCACCGGTGTTGATGTAGGCATTGGTGGAAGCCTGCCAGATGCGGCCTGCGCCACCGGTGGCCAGCACCGTCACCTTGGCTTCGAGGATCATGACCTCGCCCGTTTCCATTTCCAGGGCCACCACACCCAGCACGTCGCCCTCGGCGTTGCGGATCAGGTCCAGCGCCATCCATTCGACGAAGAAGGTGGTGCGGGCCCTGACGTTACGCTGATAAAGCGTGTGCAGCAGTGCGTGGCCGGTACGGTCGGCGGCCGCACAGGCGCGCGGCACGGGCTTTTCGCCCAGGTTGGCCGAGTGGCCACCGAACGGGCGCTGGTAGATGGTGCCGTCGGGGTTGCGGTCGAACGGCATGCCGAAGTGCTCGAGCTCGTAGACGACCTGAGGGGCCTGGCGACACATGAATTCGATGGCGTCCTGGTCACCGAGATAGTCGGAGCCCTTGACGGTGTCGAACATGTGCCAGTACCAGTTGTCCTCGCTCATGTTGCCCAGCGAGGCCCCGATGCCGCCCTGCGCCGCCACCGTGTGCGAACGGGTGGGGAACACCTTGGAGAGCACGGCGACGTTGTAGCCGGCCTCGGCCAGCTGCAGCGAGCAGCGCATGCCGGCGCCACCGGCACCGACGATGACCGCGTCGAACTTGCGACGCGGCAGGCTGTTGGAGAGCTTGTTCAGATAGTCGACCATGTCCTTATGCTCTCCAGAGGATGAAGGCTGCCCAGGAGGCGTAGCCCGTCAGCAGCACGATGGTGCCCACTTCGAGCACCAGACGCACCAGCGTGTTTTTCAGATAGTCCATGAACAGGTCGCGGATGCCGACCCAGGCGTGGTAGATGAGCGCCAGCACGGCCACCATGGTGGCCACCTTCATGAACTGCCCCTGGAAGAGCTGCGACCAGGAGATGTAGTCGAGCTGGGGCAGCGTATAGACGCTACAGAGCAGGAAGATGGTGTAGAGCGCCATGATGAGGCCCGTGATGCGCTGGGCGAGCCAGTCGCGCAGGCCGTAATGGGCGCCGGACACGATTCGCTGAATGGTCATGTCGAACCTTGATGACGAAAGGGATGAGGGAAAGCAGTTCAGGAAAGGAGCAGCAAGCCGCCGAAGATGACGGTCAACGTGAGGCTGACGGCCAGGACGACCTTCGCACTGAACATGGCCTTGGATTTCTCGGTAAGGAAATGCATGTCGAGAACAATGAAGCGGAATCCCGCAGCCATGTGATGACAGAACGACCATATCAGCACCAGAAGAACGAGTTTGCCAAACCAGGAATGGACCACGGCCGAGTAGGCCTCGAAGCTGGACTCGGAGGTGATGCTCTGGGAAAGCAGATAAAGCATGAACGGGATGCCGATGAGGAACATCAGCACCCCGCTTGCACGATGCAGGATGGAAACCTGCGCAGCCGGCGCCATGGCCGGAAGATAATGGCCCAGCAACTGGTCCAGGCCGACGTTGGTGGGTTTCTTGACGGCTGCCCGCCTGGCGCGCCGTGCCTCGGGATTTTCTCCCGGGTGGCCGGGCGCCATCGAGACGCCCATGTTGACCACTTCTGTGCCGTTGCCGGCCTTGGTGTCTGTCATAACGATCCTCCAGTCCTCTGTTGCCTGAGAATGCTTTCCATGCCAGTGGTCCGGGAAGCGGTCATGGGCACTGCCATGCCCGGGTCCGTTCCTTGAAAAAGACCCGGATGCCGCCTCCGATGAGTCACGATCACCTGCCACAGGAGCGACCTGGCGGAGGTGCCACGACTTCCCGCAACCGGGTCGGTGACCAGTATCGGGCGGTACAACCCGACTGACCATAGGGATAATGACCTATTGTTACGCATTTTTTGTGCCCGAACAACGCGACCACACCCCGCAAAGCTGCGCAAGATCAAGGAATTTGAACGCTGAACGCCCTTGCCTGCAGTCCGTGGCGAATTGCCGACGGCGAGCCAGGTTCGGACGTTCGTTCACATGTTTCTCCTCCTTTCTCCTCCTGGCGCAAAGCTACTCCCAATCCCCGGCACGGGCGAGAATTGCAAAACATATTTTCATGTCGGTGGGGCGGAGGTCACTCACGGACGTCCGCCCTTCCCGTTTCCGGCCGGGCAATGTTCCTCACGAGGCGCTCGGAAGCCCCTGTGTGAGGTAGCGCCATTGGGGTTCTCCCGAGGCTACCCGGAAAGAGTCTGCGGTAACATGTTTAACGATCGCCTTTTCCAACCTCACTGGGGACATTTCCGTCATGAAAGCTCCGAAACGTGTTGCCGTCACCGGCGCCGCCGGCCAGATCGCCTACTCCCTGCTGTTCCGCATCGCCAACGGGGACATGCTGGGCAAGGACCAGCCCGTCATCCTGCAGCTGCTGGACATCACTCCCGCCATGGCGGCCGTCAAGGGCGTGGTGATGGAGCTGGAAGACTGTGCCTTCCCGCTGCTGGCCGGCATCGTCGTCACCGATGATCCGAACGTTGCCTTCAAGGACGCCGACTATGCCCTGCTGGTGGGTGCCCGTCCGCGCAGCAAGGGCATGGAGCGCAAGGACCTGCTGGAAGCCAACGGCGCCATCTTCACCGTCCAGGGCAAGGCGCTCAACGACCATGCCAGCCGTGACGTGAAGGTGCTGGTGGTGGGCAACCCGGCCAACACCAATGCCTACATCGCGATGAAGTCGGCCCCCGATCTGCCGGCCAAGAACTTCACCGCCATGCTGCGTCTGGACCACAACCGCGCCCTGTCGCAGCTGGCCGCCAAGACCGGCCGCACGGTTGATTCCATCGAGAAGCTGGTGGTCTGGGGCAACCACTCTCCCACCATGTATCCGGACATCCGCTTTGCTTCCAGCAACGGCGATGCCATGCCCAAGCTGGTCAACGACGAGGCCTGGGTGAAGGACACCTTCATCCCGACGGTCGGCAAGCGCGGCGCCGCCATCATCGAGGCACGCGGCCTGTCGTCGGCTGCCTCGGCGGCCAATGCAGCCATCGACCACATGCGTGACTGGGCGCTGGGCACCAACGGCAAGTGGGTCACCATGGGCGTTCCCTCGCAGGGCGACTATGAGATCCCTGAAGGCGTCATCTACGGCATGCCCGTCACCTGCCAGAACGGCGAGTACACGATCGTCAAGGGTCTGGACATCGACGCCTTCAGCCGTGATCGCATGAACGCCACGCTGGAAGAGCTGGAAGGCGAGCGCAACGGCGTCAAGCACCTGCTGGGCTGAGCCCCATGAGCAGCCAGGCCGCCCCCCGTTCCCCCGGATCCGTCCTGTATCGGGAACGTGACAGCCGGCCTGTGCTGCCCGTCTGCGACCATTACTGCGGCAGTCCGGCGCTGCTGGCCAAGTCGCTGGCCCTTCAGGGCCGACTGGGCCCGGTGCTGGACATCACGGCCGACTGCGAGGATGGCGCACCCGCCGGAGACGAGCTGGGCCATGCCCTGCGGATGGCCCAGGCCATCGATTCTCCGGACAATCGCTTCAACCGGGTGGGCGCGCGTACCCATCCGGTCTTTCATGCCTGTTTCAAGGCTGAACTGGACACGCTGATGACCCATGCCGGGCATCGGCTGGCCTATCTCACGCTGCCCAAGGTCCGCAGCGTGGCCGAGATCTGCACGGCCAGCACCCTGTGCCAGCAGCATGAGGCGCATCTGGGGCTGACCACGCCCATCCCCTTCCAGGTGCTGATCGAGAGCCCTGCTGCACTGGTCGAGGTGCATGCCATGGCGGCCCATCCGCGCGTGCAGGCGCTGTGCTTCGGGCTGATGGACTATGTGAGCAGCTTCGAGGGCGCCATCGGCGCCGATGCGCTGCATGGCGCTCGCCAGTTCGAGCATCCGCTCCTGGCCCGCGCACTGACCGACATCTCGCTGGCGGCCCATGCCCATGGAAAGGTGGCGGTGCACAGCGTCACGCTGGCCATCGGCGACGGCACTGCAGCCGGTGAGGATGCCCGGCGGGCCGCACGGGACTTCGGCTATCAGCGCAAGTGGAGCATCCACCCCCGCCAGGTCGAGCCGATCATTGCGGCGTTCCAGCCGCCCGCCCAGGATGTCCAGCGGGCTGGCGAGATCCTCCTGGCCGCACAGGCAGCCGACTGGGGGCCCATCCGTCACGCCGACGAGCTGCACGATCGTGCCAGCTACCGCTACTGGTGGCATGTGCTTCAGCAGGCGTGGCGCACCGGTGTGCCGCTTCCCCCGGACGTGCAGGCCGCGTTCTTCGGCGACGCGTGAGTGTGCCCCAGGGCATCACTCAATCAGGCCACCCAGCCTACACCATCCAGCACCACGCAATGTGATGATCAGGGCGGTTGCACGCCTTTTTTCCGAGGCATCGGGCGATCAGAAAGTGTTCAATATCGCACAACGCCTGTAACGGGTCATGGCTGGGATGAACACAATGTCTCCCCGCCTTGACTGGTTCTCGGCTGTCAGTTATCACACCATGGGTGTCCTGACCGACATGTCCTCTGCGCGCCTCGTCATCGCTTGCCCCCCTGCCTGGGTGGCGTGCGTGATGAGGGCGTGGCGGAACAGCACGATCATCCGCCCCGGCGCCCACGGTGTGGGTCCCGATAACCTGACATTCGCCCTCCTGGAAGAACAGCCGTGACGACGATAGCCGAGCCCGCCAGGCCGGGCTTCGACCGACCGGCCGACGTCCTGGCCGTGCTGCCGGTCGCAGTCTGACTCATCTGGAACCTGTCATGGATCTGATCTCCCTCTCCCAACACCGTCCGGCCGCACGTGTCGGTGCCCGCCGTCTGTCGCTGCTTGCCGCCCTGCCCGCGGTTCTTGCCGCCGGCATGCTGATGTCGCCACCGTCCGTGCAGGCCGCCACCGACAGCGCACACACCACGAAGAAGGCCGCCAAGGCCAAGGGCAGCAAGGCTGCCAAGCCTCGTGCCTCCCATGCCAAGGCCGGTCATGCGGCTGCAGCCGCCGCTGCACTGGCACCCATCGTCGTGCAGGCGGCCGACAGCCAGCAGATGGCTGCCTTTGACCGGGTCAACCTGGGCGTCAGCCAGTGCGAGTTCCGGCAGACGGTCAGCATCAACAAGAGCACCCAGCATCCCGGCTATGTGGATCTGGGCTTCAAGGGCAAGCAGTGGCTGATGAAGCCCGTGCTCTCCAGCACCGGCGCGCTGCGCCTGGAGGACGTGCGCGGCGAGACGCTGTTCATCCAGATCCGCAACAAGTCGATGCTGATGAACCAGAAGAGCGGCCAGCGTCTGGTGGATGACTGCGTGCACCCCAGCCAGCTGCAGGCGATGAGCAGCAACTGATCCTGCTCCGACCGCAAGCAGATGCCGCCTCCTGCAGCGCCACGCACCGTGCCGGGCGCTGCAGACCGCATGAAGCGCCCTGCGCTGCCCATGCGGGCCCTTCATGACGGGAAGCGCACGATTCACGCGACGGCCAGTGGCCACGGGAATGACGGGCTCCGTCCTGCCATGGAGACATGGCATGGCCGGATGCGTTGTCTATCAAGGACAAGCCGTTCACAACCGATTACCATGGTCCCGCCAGGCGCCCGATCACCCGGGCGCTCACTCTCGATCCCGTCCTCCGAGGCCTTGTGAATCCACCTGCCCCGTCCATGCTTTCTGCCCTTGTCCGCCGGCACACGCTCGGTTTCCTGGCCGCCCCAACGGTGCCGTTGCGCACGGGCCGGGCTGCCCTGAGTGCCCTGCTCGCGGTCGTGGCCCTGGCCTCCTGGGCCCCGCCGGCCAAGGCTGCTTCGGAGGACAAGGCACTGGACAGCGAGCTGATCGTCCCGCTCGACAGCATCGCCAGCCCCGGGCGGCTGGACTATCCGCGGCGCAAGCCGGGGCTGTGGGAGATCCGCAGCGGCGCCAGCGAACAGCTGGGACTGCCGCCGGTGCGCCTGTGCGTGGGTGACCAGACCGACACGCCCGAACACCACCTGGACCGCAAGGTGGGCAAGCGCGGCGCCTGCCAGCTGGGCGCCTTCAAGCGGGTGGGCATCAACTGGGTGGCCGACTCCACCTGCAAGGACAGTCGAACCACCATCGTCAGCCAGTCCACCGTGACGGGCGACTTCCAGTCGCACTACCGGATCGATACCGTCATCCTCTATTCGCCGCCGCTGGCCAACAACCGGCGCGAAGACAGCGAGTACACCGAGGCACGCTGGCTGGGCCCCTGCCCGGACAACCAGAAGCCCGCTGACCTGACCATTCCCGGCATGGGCGTGCTGAACATGCTGGACGGGGGGCTGCGCCCGGAGTCAGCCGGTCAGCGCTGAAACCAGCCGGCGTGGTGTTGTGCCAACCTGACGCAGGCGTCTCGCAATCTACGACGCCGGCACGAAATCCCATGGCTTATGGCGAGCCTCCGGGTATTCTCGCGACAGATCCTCATGAAAGTCCGTCGCGCTGAAGGTTGACCCGTGTGAAGCGTTTCGCCCAATTCGAGCATCTGCCGCTGGCCGTGCGTTGTCTGCACGCGGCCGGCCTGTCCCTGTTGTTGTGTGCCGTGGCGCAGCTCATCTCGGCCGGTTCGGCCTGGAAGCTGCTGATCTGGCCCAGCGCGGCCGTCGGCTTTGCCTTTGCCTGGTACCACGGACTGCGCTGGCTGCCGGTGGCTGCCGCCGGAGCAGGCCTGTGGGCGCTGGCCGCCACGCAGGACCCGCGCTACGCACTCATTCTGGGCGCCGCCTCGATGCTGGGCCCCTGGCAGGCGATCCGCCTGCTGCGCCGTCTGGCGGACTGGAAGCCGCCCGAGTACCGGCTGGACTCGGTCAGCCGCTTCCTGGCCATGAGCCTGCTGGTCTCGGCCCCCATCAACGCCCTGCTCTTCGGCGGCCTCGTCTACACCTTCCAGATTGCCCCACTGCATCAGTACGGTGTTGCCCAGCTGCTGCTGTCGGCCTGGCTGGCCGATGTGCTGGGCATGCTGCTGGTCTGTCCCGCACTGCTGGCCCTGCTGCGCCCGGCGCGACTGACGGCTGACGAGGAAGAAGTTGCGGCCGATGCAGCCAGTCCGCGCTTCAGCATCCTCACCGTGCTGGTGGTGCTGGGCATTGCGGCACTGGCCTATGTGCTGCATCGGCTGGGTCAGGGTCACTATGCGGGCCTGGTGCTGTTTGCCGTCTTCGTGCCGATGATCTGGGCCGCGGCCTCGCAGGCTACCGGCCGGGCGGACGCCTACACGCTGCTGCTGGCCGGATTGCCGCTGCTGGCCAGCCGGGCCTACGCTGTCACCGATACCCACGGCGCAGGTTTTGGCGAGACGGTGAGCGTCTCGCTGCTGCTGTGCTGCGCCGTGCTGGCCGCCCAGCTGCTGCAGGCACTGGCCGCCGATCGCAGCCTGGCTCTGGTGCGGATGTCGCGCCAGGCGCGCCAGGACATGAGCACGGGCCTGCTGAATGACCGGGGCATGATCGCCGAGCTGACTGACCGGCTGGCCTCGCCGAACCGCCCCCGCTACGGGCTGACCGGGCTCTACATCAGCAACTACGATGCCATCCACGACCTGTGCGGCACGGTGGAGGCCATGCAGCTGGAACAGGCGACGGCACAGCTTCTGATCCAGCAGAACGGCACCCAGCTGGCAGCGCGCCTGTCAGCCGGCCGCTACACGATGCTGATCCATGCCGAGACCGTGGCGCAGGTGCGCGCCGTGGCACGCGAGATCTACACGCAACTGAGCGGCCAGGTCTTTCAGACCGAGCATGGCAGCATCCGGCTTCAGTGTCACATCGGCGGGCTGCTGCTGGATCCGAACTCGCAGATCAGCAGTGAGGACTGCCTGTCGGCCCTGTCGGATGCCCAGGCCATTGCCGCCAGCGTGCGCGACCCGCAGCTCTTCGTCGAGCCGCTGTCGCAGACAATGATCGATGCGCGTCGTGCCCACCAGAAGAAGATCGAGCACATCCGCGACGCCATCCGCAACGACCGGATCGAACTCTACGCCCAGCCGCTGATCGACCCGGAAGCACCTTCGCAGATGCGTTCCTACGAGGTGCTGACGCGGCTGCGCGACAAGGACGGACAGCTGATCCGTCCACCCGAATTCCTCACGCTGGCCTCACAGGCCCAGATGTCGGTGCCGCTGGACCGCGGCGTGATCCGCCTGGCCTTCGAGTGGCTGGCCGCCAATCCCGAGGCGCTGGCACTGACCTGGAAGTGCTCGATCAACCTGGCCGGCGCCACGATGAGCGACGACACCATCGCCGACTTCATCCGCGAGCAGCGCGCCAACAACGCCATCCCGGCGGCCAAGGTGGTCTTCGAGATCACTGAAAGCGAGGCCATCCGCAATCCGGCGGCCGCCTCCCGACTGGTGGACGACCTGAAGGCCCAGGGCTTCGGCATCGCGCTGGACGACTTCGGTACCGGCCTGGCCACCTTCGAGTACCTGAAGCGTTTCCCGCTCGACTACCTGAAGATCGACGGCTCCTTCGTGCGCAACCTGATGACCAACCCCATCGACGAGGAGATCATCCTCTCCACCGTGCGGGTGGCCAAGCGCCTGAAGCTGCGTACCGTGGCCGAACATGTCCACAACGCCGCCATCTACGAGCGTCTGACCGATCTGGGCGTCTCGTACCTGCAGGGCGACTTCTTCGGCAAGGCCATGCCGTTGGCCGAGATGTTCGAGCGTCAGGCCCCCTCTACCGCCCACCTACGCCAGCCTCCACCACGACCGCTGTCTGGTACACCGCTGCCCAGCGCTCCACCGCCCTCGGTCGGCAACACGGTGGGTGGCGCGTCTGTGCTGCACTGAGGCCTGCCACCCGGGGACATCAAGGCCTGGTCCGGGCCTTTGGGGGCTGCTGCCGACCCTGCTCCTTGCGTGGCCAGACCCGGACAAGTCAGGCATGGCGTGAGCGCAACAGGAAACAACACACAACCGACCCCAAGGATTTGCGTTTCAGGAAAAGATGCTGTTATACTGTGGGTCTGTCGGGGCGTAGCGCAGTCTGGTAGCGTACTTGCATGGGGTGCAAGGGGTCGAGTGTTCGAATCACTCCGTCCCGACCAAAAATCCCTGAAAGCCGGTTGTTCGCAAGAGCAACCGGCTTTTTTCATGGCCAGTCCCTTGCCCGTCTGCGAATGAAGATCACCCTGCAGCGCCCCAGCGGCTTTCTACGCAACAGCGTGGCCCGCGCACTGTCGCTGACAGTCTTCCTGAATGGCGAGCCCATCGGCAAGCTGGCCACGGGCGAAAGCAAGGTCTTTCCGCTGCCGGATGAAGGCGGCATGCTGCAGGTGGGCATATCCTGGCGGGACGAGGGCCTGGAACCCATCAACCGGGATCCGGATCGGCGCATCTCCGGCTGCTCGATCTCCAGCCCGGGGCTGGCACTGGGCCCCGAAGACGATGGCGCCACGCTGCAGGCCGTCACGGCAGGCTGGGTCATCCTCGACCCGTTCATGCTGTATATCCTGCCCTGGATACGTCACAGGGTCTTCCGGATCCGGCGAGCCGAGGGCTGATCCGTCTATCCCAAAAGGGAATTTTCCTCTCATGCAGGACAGAGAGCCCCCTTTCTGTGGGCCTCCGGCACCATCAATGGCCGTCACCGTCAATCGGATTGACTATCATTAGCATATTGAGGCAGTACGCACGGTGGCGCACTGCCTGCCAATGAAGGAGGAGTCGCCATGACCGACAAGATCTCTCCTGCCACTGTCAGTGCCCTGTCGGAAACGATGCTGATCCCGCTGTGGGCCAAGGCCGTGGAACAGCAACGCCCCCAGCCGCTGCTGAAGGACGCTGAAGCACCACGAATGCTGGCGATGATTGACTACGACTTCGACCGCTTCAAGGGAGCGCGGATGTCGCAGCCTGGCTGCTGTGGTCGAGCGGCGCTGATCGACGACGAGGTGCGGGCCTTCATCCGACAGCATCCCGATGCCGTCGTGGCGCAGATTGGCGCCGGCATCGATGCGCGTTTCGAGCGCCTGGGGCGACCTGCCATCACGGCCTGGGTGGACATGGACCTGCCGGAGGTGATCGCGCTGCGCCGCATGCTGCTGCCCGCCTCCACCAACATTTACCTGGAAGGCTCGCTGCTGGACGAGGGCTGGACGGCCACGCTGGCCGCCTATGGCAAGCCGGCGCTGCTGGTGCTGGAGGGCGTCCTGATGTACTTCGATCAGGCGCAGGTACAGGCCTTCTTTGCCATGCTGGCGCGCCGACTGCCCGGCGTGACCGTCGTTTTCGACATGCTGCCACCCTTCGTGCTGAAGCACGGCAAGCATCACGACGCACTCAAGCGCATGGGTGGAAGCGCCCCCTCCTTCAAGTGGGCGCTGCGCGAACCGCGGGACATGGAAGGCTGGCAACTCGGTCTGCGGGTACAGGTGACAGGACACCTCAGCGAGCGCTGTGGCAAGCGTTATCCGTGGCTGCTCCGGATGATCTACCGGACGAACTGGGGCCGTCAGAACATGGACCAGCGCATCATCCGGGTGGAAGTGGGGGCTATCCCCCATTGAAAGCCCTCAACAGGGGCGTCAGGCGCTCGGAAACGCCTGCATGAAGGCTTCTGGGGCCCACCATTTCAGGTGGACCGGAAAGCCGTGAGAGGAAGCTGAAGGGAGAGCGGCCGGATCAGGTCGGCGCGTCACGCAGCAGATCCAGCGCCACCATCAGATCCTGGCGGATGGCCTCGACGTCGGACTGACGCAGGCTCAGCGTGATGTCCACCGGCTGGGTGAGCTCAGCCTCTTTCTTGCGGCCGGGCTGGGCCGTTTCCGCCAGGCGGTTGCGGGCCCCGCTGATGGTGAAGCCGTGTTCGTACAGCAGCTCGCGGATGCGGCGGATGAGCAGCACCTCGTGGTGCTGGTAGTAACGGCGGTTGCCACGCCGCTTCATCGGGCGCAGCTGGGTGAATTCCTGTTCCCAGTAACGCAGCACGTGGGGCTTGACGCCACACAGCTCGCTCACTTCACCAATGGTGAAGTAGCGCTTGGCCGGAATGGGCGGCAGGATGGTACGGGTTTCGGTGGCCTTGGCGGCAGATGCACTCATGATTCAGTGTGGCCAGAAATGGCGCCAGCGTTCAGCGGCAGCGCGGCGGCCGGGCGATGAGGCGCCTCGATCTGGGCCTTCAGCTTCTGGGAAGCGTGGAAGGTGACGACCCGACGCGCCGAGATGGGGATCTCCTCGCCCGTCTTGGGGTTGCGACCCGGACGCTGCTGCTTGTCGCGCAGCTGGAAGTTGCCGAACCCCGAGAGCTTGACGCTTTCACCGCGGATCAGCGCGGCGCTGATCTCCTCGAAGAAGGTCTCGACCATGTCCTTGGCTTCACGCTTGTTCAGGCCCACGCGCTCGAACAGCATGTCGGCCAGCGCCGCCTTGGTCAGCGTGAAGGCGGGCTTGGCCAGCAGGTCCGCCAGGCTCTGCCCGGCGACCAGTTCGCCGGATTCGGGTTCCATCGGGTTCTGCGTCATTGTGGAAACAGCTCAGGCACGCAGCCGGGCACTGAACCGTGCCGTCAGCCGCCCGAGGATCAGGGCCACCACGGCCTCGACTTCCTCATCGCTCATCGTCCGGTCAGTATGTTGCATCCAGAGTCGGAAGGCAAGACTTTTCTCCTTATTTTCCAACCCCTTACCGCGATACTGATCGAAGAGTCGCACATGTCGGACACTGGCGGCAGCCGGCTCGTCGCGCACCACTGCCCGGATTTCGGCCAGGACCTCGGCAGCCGGCACCTGTTCATCCAGCACCACGGCCAGGTCACGGATGGCCGGCGGGAAGCGGCTGTCACGTTGGTAGGAGGCCACAGGGCGTGTCTGCACGGCCGACCAGTCCAGCTCGGCCAGGAAGACGGGGCCCGGCAGGTCCAGCTCATCGATGAGCTGCGGATGCAGCGCCCCGATCCAGCCCACGGGCGTGCCGTCCGGCAGCTGGATGCGCGCCGACTGGCCGGGATGCAGGCCCGGATGGGACGCAGCCACGAACTGCAGGTTCGCTTCGGGGTGTGCGGCTTCCAGGTCGCCCTTCAGGTCGTAGAAGTCCACCGACCGGGTGGCGGCGCCCCACTGCGGATCAAGCGCGCTGCCATGGACCAGCACGCCCAGCTGCACGGGCTGCGCGATGTCAGCCAGTGCCAGCGGGCCGGCCGGTTGCCCCGGCGCGGGCCAGTAGACGCGACCCACCTCGAAGAGGCGCACACGCTCGGCCTTGCGGTTCAGGTTGTGGCGCAGATTGGCCAGCAGCCCGCTCCAGAGCGAGGTGCGCATCACGTCCAGATGCTCGGCGATGGGGTTCTGCACCCGGATGGCATCGCCTGCCGGCCGGAAGCGGCGATCGTCGGCGCTGTCGACGAAGCTGAAGTTGATGACTTCCTGGTAGTCGCGCTCGGCCCAGCGGCGCTTGAGCGCCAGCGTGCCCAGCCGTGCCTCGGGAGCCGGCCGCATGGCGATGCGCGCCTGCGGCGGCCGGGTCGGGATGTGTTCATAGCCGTGCAGGCGGATCACTTCCTCGATCAGGTCCTCCTCGATGGCGATGTCGAAGCGCCGCGAAGGCGGCGTGACCTGAAAGACCGTATCCGACGCGCCGTTGCCGGCATCGACAGTCTTCTGCTCGAAGACGAAGCCCAGACGGCGGAAGGCATCGGCGCAGTCGTCGGCCGACAGCGACAGGCCACTGACACGCGCCAGGCGCGACAGGCGCATGGCCACCGGCTTGCGCTCGGGCAGCTCCGTGACCTGATCGCTGACCGGCCCGGCCTGGCCTCCGCAGATCTCCAGCACCAGACGACTCAGGTACTCCAGATGCTCGACCACCGTTTCGGCATCCACGCCGCGCTCGAAGCGCTGGGCGGCATCGGTGGTGAAGTTGTAGCGGCGCGGCCGGCCCATGATGGCGGACGGCCACCAGAAGGCGGCTTCCAGATAGACATCGGTGGTCCTTTCCGCGTCCACCGCACTGCCCTGCCCGCCCATGATGCCGGCCAGGCTCACCGGACCGTCATCATCGCAGACCACGCCCACCGGCAGACCCTGGGCATCCGGCTCGACGGTCACGGTCTGGCCATTGAGCAGCTCCAGCTGCTCGCCGGCACGGCCCCAGCGGACGTGCAGACCGCCCTTCAGGCGTGCCAGATCGAAGATGTGCGTGGGACGACCCAGTTCCAGCAGCACGTAGTTGGAGATGTCGACCAACGCCGAGATGGGGCGCTGACCGGCACGTGCCAGACGCTGCTTCATCCAGTCCGGCGTGGGCGCAGACGCATTGACGCCGCGAATGACACGACCGGCAAAGCGTCCGCACAGTGCCGGCTCCTCGATGCGGACCGGCAGGACAGCGTCACTGGTCACGGCCACGGGGGTGAAGGAAGGTTCCTGCGCGGGATGATTGGCCAGCGCGCCCAGATCGCGCGCCACGCCCAGCACCGACATGCAGTGTGCCAGGTTCGGCGTGAGCTTCAGCTCCAGCACGTCCTCGTCCAGGTCCAGTGCCTGGCGCAGGTCGGTGCCCGGCTTCAGGTCGGCCGACAGCTCCAGGATGCCGCCGTGATCGTCGCCCATGCCCAGCTCACGGCCCGAGCACAGCATGCCGCCGCTTTCCTGGCCGCGCATCTTCGTCTTCTTGATGCGGAAATCACCGGGCAGCACGGCGCCGGGCAGCGCGCAGGCCGTCACCAGCCCGGCGCGCGCATTGGGCGCACCGCAGACGATCTGCACCGGCTCGGCCTGGCCCACGTCCACCATGCACACCTGCAGGCGGTCGGCGTCCGGATGCTTGGCGGCGCTGACGATGCGCGCGACCACCACGCCAGAGAACGCGGCCGCCACCGGCTCGCGGGACTCCACTTCCATGCCACCCATGGTCAGCAGGTGCTCCAGTGCCGCCCCGTCCACCGGCGGATTGCAATAGTGGCGCAACCATTTCTCGGGAATTCTCATGATCGGATCAACACCTGCTTGGGAAAATCGGAAGGCATGGCCGGTGCGGGCATGACGCGGGCCGTGCACGGAAAAAGGGAAACCCGGCCGATCGGAAGGGCCGGGAGATCATCAGGCGAACTGTCGCAGGAAGCGCAGGTCGTTCTCGTAGAAGAGGCGCAGGTCATCGACGCCATAGCGCAGCATGGCCAGTCGCTCGATGCCAGAGCCGAACGCGAAGCCGATGTGCTTCTCGGGATCCAGCCCCAGGTTGCGCACCACGTTGGGATGCACCTGCCCCGAACCGGAAACCTCCAGCCAGCGTCCCTTCAGCGGACCGTCAGCAAAGCGCATGTCGATCTCGGCCGAGGGCTCGGTGAACGGGAAATACGACGGACGGAAGCGCACGTCGATGTCATCGCGCTCGAAGAAGCGATGCAGGAAGTCGGTATAGACGCTCTTCAGGTCGGCAAAGCTGATGTTCTCGTCCACCCACAGGCCTTCGACCTGATGGAACATGGGCGAGTGCGTGGCATCGGAATCCACCCGGTACGTCTTGCCCGGCACGATGACCTTCAGCGGCGCCTGGTTCATCCGCGCATAGCGCACCTGCATCGGGCTGGTGTGCGTGCGCAGCACCAGCGGCTGGGCCGAGGCATCGGCCTGGCTGCCGGCGGGCCGCTCGATGTAGAAGGTGTCGGCCATCGACCGCGCAGGGTGATTGGGCGGGATGTTGAGCGCCGTGAAGTTGAAGTAGTCTTCCTCGATCTCGGGACCATCCGCCACGTCGAAGCCGATGGAGCGGAAGATCTGCTCGACCCGCTCGATGGTGAGCGTGACCGGATGCAGGCCACCCGTGGCCGCTCCTCGGCCGGGCAGCGACACGTCCAGCCGCTCCGAAGCCAGCCGCTGGGCCAGCCGTTCGGCACGGATTGCCTCGATGCGGGCGTTGAGCTGCGCCTCGATGCGCTGCTTGACCTGGTTGAGCGCCTTGCCACGCTCGGCCTTTTCGGCCCCGGTCAGCGAAGCCAGCCCCTTGAGCAGCGCAGTCAGTGCACCACTCTTGCCCAGGAAGGCCGCCTTGGCATCTGCCAGCCCGGCCTCGTCGGCCACGGCGTCAAAACGGGCGCGGGCCTCTTCGACCAGCTTCTCCAGATCATTCATCATTGCTTGCGCTTCCTGTCCAGAAACATGTGTAGAACTGCCATCGGCGACCGCCCAAAAGCAAACGGGGACCGATACTCCGGCACCGGCTCGGTGCGGCTATCGATCCCCGTCGGTGACCCGGCAAGGTGCCGGATACCCCTCGTCTTCAGGCCTCAGGACATCCGGCAGTGTCGGTCAACCGCAGTGCCTCAGGCCGCAGCGGTACCCAGCGTCGACTTGACCTGCTCGACGATGGCGCTGAAGGCCGGCTTGTCGTTGACGGCCAGCTCGGCCAGAACCTTGCGGTCCAGCGCGATCTCGGCCTTCAGCAGACCGTTCATGAACACGCTGTAGGTCAGGCCATGCTCGCGCACGGCGGCGTTGATACGGGTGATCCAGAGGGCGCGGAAGACGCGCTTGCGATTGCGGCGGTCACGGTAGGCATATTGCCCAGCCCGCATGACCGCTTCCTTGGCGATGCGGTATACGTTCTTGCGACGACCGCGATAGCCTTTGGCCTGGTCGATGACTTTCTTGTGACGGGCCCGTGCGGTAACCCCTCTCTTGACTCGTGGCATGTTGGTACTCCGGTTCGGTCAGGTTTCAGGCGTAGGGCATCATCGCGTGGATGCTGCGGGTATCTGCCTCATGGACATCAACCGCACCACGCAGGTGGCGTTTGACCTTGGTGGTCTTCTTCGTGAGGATGTGACGCTTGTAGGCCTGACCGCGCTTCACGGTACCGCCCGGACGAACGCGAAACCGCTTGGACGCGCTCTTCTTGGTTTTCATCTTGGGCATGACTTTTTCTCAAGATAGCTTCTGCGCCCGATCGAGGTGGCCAGCTGGCAGAGCCGGCACTTCCATGACCCGCCCGACGTTCAGAAGTAAGCTTCGGATGATAACACGTCCGGCGCCGTATCTGTGAATACGCTGCAAGGGGCCACCCGACTGTCGACACCCGCAACGATGCAGCGCGGCCTAGCCGATCAAAGGCCATGGCGCACAGGGGGCCGAAAAAAGAAAAACGGGTTGCAGGCTTAAAGCTTGCAACCCGTTTCAGGTATCTGGTAGGCGCGATTGGATTCGAACCAACGACCCCCACCATGTCAAGGTGGTGCTCTAACCAACTGAGCTACGCGCCTGCTGTCGTGCAGTGAAGCTGCGATTATAAGAGGTATTCCATGAAATGCAAGCGGTCCACGGAAATTTTTTCCTGCAGGCTTTCGGGGGCCGCCTGGAGGGCCTGCCGGGGCTGCAGCAGACGCGGCAGAGGCCGCGCCGTTGCCACGGCATCCGCTCCTTCCAGAGCGCCTCCCAGAAGGAGGCCCGCCGATGTGCGTCCCTGGACAGGTGTGCGCACCTGCCCGATCCCGCCTTGCGACGGGATCCCTCGGTTTAGAAGTGCCATGGTGCTTTTGCCTGTGCTTACCAGACGAAGTACAGCCGCCCCTGACGGGCCCGCTTGACCAGCGAGGCAACCTCGCGCGTCATGATGCGCTGGCCCGGGGCCAGCAGGAGCAGCGCCATGGTGCGACGCTCGTTCAGCCACACCACCTTGGCGTAGTCCACCCGGCCGCTGCGGCTGATCAGCTCCAGCCACCGCCCGGGCTGCATGGCCGCGGCAAAGCGCTCGACCGGCAGGTTGAAACGGCGCGGCGCGTTGGGCAGGTCATCCATGCGGGTGCTGCGGATGAGGGCCTGAAGCTTTTCGCGGGCAGCCGCCGCACTGATCGGGTCATGCGCCGTGAGGGTCCGCGGCACCGTGGTGGAGGTTGCCGGCGACATGCCCTGATGGGCCGGCTGTGCAGCAGGCGCCGGCATGGAGGGCACGGAAGCCGGCTGCGACGGATGCAGGATGGTCGTGTACGGCTGCGAGGAATAGTCCTCGACCGGTGTGGGACGCGGTGCCTGCCGCCAGGCATCAGGCGCTGCCTTGTCGAAGGCAGGCCGGGGGGCATAGTGGTGCCGGGCGGTTTCGGCCTGCCGGGCATCCAGCACTGCCACATGCCCTGCCCCGCGCTCCTGGCCGCCAGCCGACGCTGCCCCCGCGTTGGCGGACGCCTGAACCGTGCCTGCAGCCTGGGCGTGCGCCTGGGAAGCGTCCATCGCGCCTGAGGCCAGCGCCACCTCCGGCGTGGGAGATTCGGCCTCGCGTGCGATGAGGGTGACGGCCGAGCCTTCTTCGCCCTGCATGCGGCGCAGGTGGATGATGAAGATCTCGTCGAAGAAGGTGCGGAAGCTCTCGGGCCGCGCACCCACTTCACGGATGCCGATGGTGAGCATGTTCAGCATCGGCGGGATGCTCTGCACCAGCTCGGCACGGGCATGGGGATCAGCGCCTTCCTGGCCCAGCGTCCAGAGCAGATCGTCCACCACTTTCAGGGCCAGACGATAGGACTGGCTGTCGGTGCCGTCGCGCAGCACGGCCGTGCGCAGGTGGCGCAGCCACACGTCGTACAGGAAGGTGCGCACCGAGGCCGGCACCCGGCTGCTGCCCAGGCGATGGTCCAGCAACCGGCGGATGTCCTCGGAGACGGTCTTCTCGCGGGCCGCTGACGGACGATGGGCAAAGTCACGCCGGTTGCGCTGGCGCCGCTGCTGACGGCTGGAGCTGCGACGGCTGCGCGACAGGCTCGAGAGCAGGCGACGCATGCCGTCGGTGGCGCGCTGGTATTCGTGGTCGACCTGG